>Ga0207428_10003000_pt1 | contig 16667 bp, 12 predicted proteins | sample RhiMethybrSRZTD1_FD_187600 | JGI IMG/M metagenome (GOLD analysis project Ga0207428, IMG submission 187600) | Populus rhizosphere microbial communities from Tennessee, USA - Rhizosphere MetaG P. TD hybrid SRZTD1 (SPAdes) (version 3) | ecosystem: Host-associated > Plants > Roots > Rhizosphere >...
GGGCATCCACGATCGCCCGCATCACACAAACGCCTGTTCCATTCGCGAGCGGTCCTGAGCTCATTCAATCGATCGTGACCGCGCTCGTCGGTGCGAGCAATTACCCGCACGTCCTCTCGCTCACCCATGGGCGGCCATTTTTCGACAATTCCGATACCGATTACACAGGGGCTCTTCCCGCGATGGTTCTCCAGTCGATCAACGCGAGCGTCCAACGTTTCTCAGCCTCCCCCGCAGGCCTGAATTACGTCGACCAGAACTACACGCCGACTGGCGATCTCGAGATCCCGGCCCTCACGATCTCGACCTTTCGCGATCCGCTCGCGCCGGGTTTTCACCGCGATTTGTACGGCGCCGCCGTCGCCGCGGCCGGTAATTCCAATTTGCTGGTCCAGCACACCGTCCCTGGGACGGCGAATGGATATGGCCACTGCACGTTCACGTCTCAGGAACTCGTAACAGCGTTCTCCCAGCTCGTTCAGTGGGTCGAGTTCGGAATAAAGCCGGCTCCCTGACCGCGTCGGTTTTCACCCGACGAGCGAGACGTGGCCTTCGCTCACGACGGGAAGCGTATCCATGAAAATGCGCCATCTCTGCTCGATACTCGCCCGGTTCTGTGATAGCGCGCCGCCGTACCAGATCGTCTGAGCAGAGTTCGACTCGGACCGAGTCCATCTGCGCTGCACCGTGAGGGCAAGATCGGCGAGCGGCAGCCGAACGGTGAAGATAGGCGGAAGCACCGACCGTCGACCTCCAGGCAGCTCCAGCCGCAACCCCTCCGCGCTGACGTCGAGGATATGCGCGGGAACGCCGTTGACAACGGCCTGGATCGGATTGACCCGTTTCCGCACCGATCGTCTAACGGGCTTGTCCTGGTGCAGAGCCATCGTCACAAAGCAGGTGAGCATCGCTTGATCGACAGGTCGCGTCAGGTGCATCGTCCGCCCGCTCCAGCTGACAGGCCGCGAACCAGGGTCGCCGATCAGGATGATTGGGGTGAGTGGATTGCGCGCGCGGCCTTCACTCTGCAGACGGCCATCCAGCGCCAGGGACACGTCCGCAATTACAAGATCGAAAGGTTGGGCTCGCATCGCATCCCCAACCTCGCGCACATTTGAACACCAGGCCGGATCGAATCCAGCCGAAAGGAGCCCATCGTAGACGGCAGCACCTTCAAAGGCATCTGCCAACGCGACGATCACACGCAGACGTTCACCCATCATCACCAATCCTGTGACGACAGTTCGGCAACCGCCGTGCCAGCGGCACGGTAGCTGCGGCAGTTCCACAAAGGCTGGAGAAATCGGGCCCTGTCGTTGGTGCCCGAGGATCGTCGCCCTGAACGCCACGAGATCACGTGCGCCTTTCTTGAACACGATGCCGCCATAGCGACCAGCAAGTCGCTGTAGGGACGTCGCTTATACCCGATCACGGTCTTCGGGGCGCGAGCTTCAAAACAGGACGGGCTGCGCGTCCAGCCCTAAGCTGTCGGACGCGCCGAGCCGAGATCTGTGGGCGAGGTACCTGGCATGTGGAATCAAGAGGATCCGAGACAGAAGCAAGTTCAGCCTGCGCCGCTCCCTGACAGCGGACCGCGCAAGGCCGGTGATGCGAGCGAGACGCGCGCGCATCTGGGACGTTCCATTTTCATCAAGGGCGAAGTCAAAGCATCGGAAGACCTGACAATCGACGGTACGGTGGAAGGCCGCATCGACCTGCCCGATCATGTATTAACCGTGGGGCCGCACGCGACAATCATGGCGGATATGACGGTCAGGGTGGTCACGACGCTGGGATCCGTTGTCGGGAGCATCGTCGCGCGCGAGAAGCTCGACGTGCGCCAGGGAGGATCAGTAGAAGGAACCGTCACGTGCGGACGCCTGTTAGTGCAGGAGGGCGCAAACATCAACGCCAAAGTGGAAACGAAGGTCGAACGCCAGCCGAAAGGTAAGGCGAGAGGCCCGGAAGCCCTACCCTCGGTCGCGTAACGAGTGGTCTGAGACGGAGCTTCGCTAGAAATTCAACGTCACGTTCAGACGCACAAATCGCGGCGGCACAATCGACGTTGGCTGCAACCAGCTCGCGCCCTGCGTGGCGTAGTCGAACGTCTGCTCGTAGCCGGCCGGATCGTTGGTGTTGAACAGGTTGTAGAGGTCCACGCCGACATCCGCCCGTCTCGAGCCGAACCGAAAGATCTTCGCGAAGCGCATGTCAATCTGGGTGACGCGGTCGCCGTACACCTGCGCCGGCTCCACCAGGTTCACGATCGTCGTGCCGTTCGCGTTGGAACCGGACGGCAGGCGGCCGAGCAGACTCTGCACGACGGTGTTCGGAACGTTGTAGTTGGCTGACAGCGATGCCCCATTGGTGGCCGAGTTGTTCGCTTGCAGGAAGGGGATCGTCGTGCGCAGCGAGCGGAACGTTCCGCTCACGAGCACATCAACCTTGGGAATTGTGTAGCTCGCCAACCCTCGCACCGCCGTGATCCACGGCTCGGTCACCGCGCAACCGCGTGGATCGGGGCTATCGATCTTGACCACCGTCTCGCATCGATCCTGTACGCCCCGCCCGGTGCTGGTGCCTCCCTGGAGAGTGACGCCACCTCCTAATCGCGCGTTGGCGGTGACATCGACCCCGTGCCAGTACCACGTGCGCGCCGGCCCGAAATTGGTCTCGAACGTCTGGAAGTTCCGGGCACCGCGCGCGAACGCGGCGGGCATCGGGTCGTATGAGGTCACCGGGTAACCGCCGCCGCCTGGGAGATCAGGATCAAGCGGTGCCGTCAGCGTCCACGGCTGGTAATCCTCCGGCCCGATGAGCAGATTGTCGGTGACGAGAAAGTTCTGGAACCAGCGCCGGTTGTAGCCGACTTCCAATGCGACGCGCGGCAGCACCTCCTGCTGAACGGACACGCCGAATTGCCAGTCGGATTCGCGAACACCCCACCCTTCCAGGATGCCCGGGTCGATCGTCGTCAGGTTCGGATTCGGATTACCGAAGTTGAGGTCATTCCCTCCCAGCGCCGCGCAGCGGTCGCCTCCTGACGCCAGGTTGTCCTGCAGTCGTGGATTGGACAGGTCGCAATCGATCCGGAAATTTCGATTGCCGTCTGTCCACGGCCGTGCCGTCACTCGCGTCACGGTCTTCACAGCCGGGTTGTTCGCGGCGTAGACACCGCCGACTTCTGCGCTCTTGAGATATTTCCCGAGGTTGGCCTTGAGAGCGGTCTTGCCCGTACCGAACACATCGTAGGCGACACCCAATCGCGGCGTGATGTCGTTGTAGCCCTTGACGCTCACCGTGCGCTCGAACGAGATCGGCTCCGGGTTGAAGATCGACGTCTCGGTCGTGCCGTTGCCCTCGGCCGGCGCCCAACTCCAGGCGCGGTCGTACCGAACAGCGCCTTGCAGCGTCAACTTGCCCAGTGTCCATTGATCCTGGGCGAAAAGCGCCGCGGTCATCGTGCGGTCGGTCGTGTCCCACCGGGGCGCGAGGAGGTATCCAAAGCTGATGGGACTGCGGTTGTTGAATGTGTAGCGCAACTGAGAATCGTTGGCGACGCGCCCCGAGGTCTGCACCAGGCTGGAGCCCATGTAACCGACCTTGAAGTTGTGCGCCCCGCTGACACGCGCGACTGACGCCCGCCACTGCAGCGATGTCGCTTTGTTGTCTGCAAAGGCATGCGCGTTGGGATCGTAGAGGCCGCGATAGCTGAAGTTCGCGAGGCCATAGATGGAAGATTGCTCCGTGACCGGAATCAGATCGGTGAGCCCATCGGGCGGCACCTGACCGTTGCCTGCGAACCGGTAATGAAACCGCGAGAATCCCGCGTCGAGCAGCAGCCGATTGGATACCGGCGACGACCACGTCGCCTGGGTCACGTAGTACGGCAGGTCGTGATATCCGGGAAACGCTTCTGGCGAGTTGGTGGAGTTCCCGATCGCGATCCAGTCGCCGCTGCGCCCCCTGCAGCCCTCCCCGCTTTGCGTCAGCGTGGAACCCTGACAGCGATACTGGTTTTCCTGGGAGAACGACACCCGATTGCGCGGCGTCAGCTGGTCGGTCAAGCGGATCGAGAAGACGTCATAACGTGATGCATTGCGCGTCACGACTCCTTCATCGCGCGCGTAGTCCCAATGCGTCGGGTCCCCGGCGTAGAGGTTGGCGTACGCCCCGGAAACGGCCGTCGCCTGCCCGAACGTTCGGGCGGTGCCGAAGAACCACAAACGATCTCGCAGTATGGGACCACCGTAGGATCCGTTGACATCGAACGCCTTGATGAGCGCGGACGGTTCCAGAATCCCGATCGCCCGCAATTCATCGTCGACATTGTTCGCGCGCGACCACTCGCCCGCGCCGCTGTAGAAAGCAGACCCGGCGAACGTGTTGCCACCCGAGCGCGGCACGAGATTCATGATGGGCCCGCCGGTTTCTGCTTCACCCAAGCCGCCAGATACGAGCACCTGGATTTCATCCACGTTGGAGACGTCGTAGGCGAGCGACGAGACGCCTGCGCCCGCACCGGGCTCTGTAACCAGCAAGCCATTGATCGAGATGCGTCCTTCGTTCTGACGCCCGCCGTGCGCTGTGAAGCGGTTGATCTGACCGGGGTTCGTCTCGGCGCCGACGCCACCGGTCGGCATCAGCGACGCGATGTTGCTCATGATGCCGGTGTAGCTGCGCGTGACCGGCAACGATTGGATCACGTCATTGCTCAGCACCGTCTCCCTGCGCGTCGTCTGCACGTCGACGACCGGTGACTCGCCGGTCACCGTGACCGTCTCCTCCACGCTTCCGAGACGCAGCTCGACATCGACGCTGATGGCGCCGGAGCCCGAAAGCGTTACCCCTTCACGCACGACTCTCGAGAACCCGGGCAGCATGTACGTGATCGAGTAGACGCCCGGCGGCAGATCGGTAATGCGATACTGGCCCGATCCATCGGTGACGGCGCTACGGGCTTTTTCGATGAGCGCCGCGCTGCTCGCTTCGACCGTTACTCCAGGCAACACACCGCCGGACGGATCCCGGACGATGCCGGCCAATGTCGTTTGCGCATGTGCGAATGTCGGTAGTAGAAGGACTGCAAGGAGGGACAACGAACGCGCGAGTGACCTCATTGCGACACCCCTTCCTCATGAGTCTGCGTCCAGTTGGAGCTGAGAGAGACGACGATCGGGGGACATCCTACAGGATCATCGATCAGCTTGGCGATCTCGTAGCCGTCAAGCCCCACCGTCGACTATCATCGAGTGCCATGAATGCATCCCGCCTTGCCGCCTTCTTTATCCTCGTCGCGAGCGCTGCCGCCAGCGCGCAGATCCCCGTGACCAAGGAACCGCATCATCGCGTCGTATTCGAGAACAGTCAGTTCCGAATTCTGGATGTCGATCTCCCACCGGGCGAGAAGACGCTCGACCATTCGCATGATCGGGATGTGGTCACCATCTCGATGAGCAGTGGCGCAGAGGTCAAATCGCAGTCAGCAGGACAATCGTTGACGGACCGTCCGCGGCGGCCAGTCGGGGACATCGAAACCACTGAGTACAGTGGAAAGCCCGCCACGCATAGCTTCCAGACTGTCGGCAGCATCCCGTACCATCTGTTTGCCGTTGAGAACCTGAAGCCGAGTGGATGGTCGTCAACGCCGGCAGTGTCGGCAGCAGGCACCACACTCGCCAAGGAGTCGCGATCGTTTCGTGTCTACAACATCGCACTCAACAAGGAGCGGACGCAGACCTCTCATACGCACGCCGTCCCGACGATCGTCGTGCTCGTGAGCGGCAAGGTGATGTCGGAAGGGCCGGATGAGAAGGCAAAGGTCAACGCGCCTGCGCCGGTCGGCCTCAAGCAGATCGATGCGCCAGGCCAGTGGGTGCTGATCCCTGCCGGCGACGCGCATCACCTGGTGAAGCTGGGGACTAACGACGGCCAGATTATCGAGATCGAAGTGCGCTGAACGTAGGGCGGGTACAGCTTTCTGGACCCGCCGTGTCTTCTTGATCGTAGAGCGGGTCCTGCTTTTCGGACCCGCCGTGTCGAGAGCGCAGTCGTCAGCCTGCGCGTTTTGTTTGATTCAATCTCGCGTTGCGGTCCGGCTGTGGCCGGGATTCTTCGAGCTTCCAGCCGCACGTGTTCCCGACGAGACCCGCAAGCTTGTCGAAGCCCTGCACCACGAATTCGGACGTCACCTGCTGCGCGTTATACGGCGTGAAGCTGAAACGCAGCCGCTCAGCGCTCGCGAGACGACGGGCGAGCGCAACACTGTTCGGCGCGAAGAGTTCCTGGCCGGTCACCGAGTCGGTCCATTGCTGCGCTGATTCCTGATCATCATCGATCTGCACACGCACGGTATGGCTGCCCGCCTGTCCTTCGATGCTCGCGGCTGACTGGATCGCCACGAACACTTCGGTGGTGCGATACAAACACCGGACCACGAGCAGCGGGCGGACGCGCGCCATCCACACGTTTGCATCCTGTGTGGCTTTCAGCTCGAACGAGATCGTCTTCGATCCATCATTGGCCCAGGTTGCCTGGCGGTTACCGGCCCACGTGGGTGCCGGGGCCGATTCGACAACCGGGGCGGCAGGCGCTGGCTTTGGTGTTGGAGACTGGATTGTTGCGACCGGCTGAGGCGATGCCGCTGGCTGCAGTGACTGCAAGACGACCATCGCGATGACACACACGAGGACGCCAGCGCCACCAACGAGGGCAAGCGACCACGACTTCTTCTCACGAGCGGGCACGGCCTCGCGCGACAGCGTCGTCGTCCCTGGCTCGGGCTCTTCCCATTCCACGAGTGGAATTTGATCCGTCGCGCTGGTCTCTATTGTGACGGGCGCCTCGATCGGGGCGGACTCCTCGGCGGCGATCTCGTGACCGCACGTCCAGCACGTACCGGCCGGCGAATGAAGCGGCGCCTCACACCGGGGACACTTTCGAAAGCCTTCCACGTGATGCTCCGATATAGACATATCCATCGGAGTACGTGGCAAGGCATGTGCCGCGCCATTTCAGGCCGAAGTGTGAGAACCTGCGGGATCTGGTTACAAAATGGTCGGCGCGCCCTACAGGATCAGTCCTTGAAGAAAATAACTCGGCGCCGCTGTGCCTCGGTGCGTCCTCGTCGTGGAACGTGGCGTCAGCGAATTACGGTGCTGCACACACGAAGTTGGCCGCTTCGTCCGTGCTGCCCGAGCCCTTGTACTTCGCGACTTGCGGAAATGGGCACAACGGCCGCGTCATCGGAGTCAAGCCGCCGCGACCGGCGTTACGCGACGCCGTGATCTGCGCCGGTGCTTCACCCTGCTCGCGCCAACGTTCCATCGCGCCGAGGAAGTCCGCCTGGTCTGGCCCCACTCCGCCGCCACAATGCGCGACGCCGGGAAGCAGGAACAACCGCATCCACTCGTCGGTCGCGCCGCCCCCGCTGACCTTTGCCGCCTGCGAGTAGTAGTTGATCGTGTTCTCGGGCGCCGGCCCCGGATCCGCCCACCCGTGCCACAGAAGCAGCTTCCCGCCTCGTGCCTTGAACTTGGTGAGATCGGGATCGCTCGCTTCGATGAAGCTGGCGTTCTTCAACGTGAGCGCGAGATCCTTGTCGAGATCGAACGACATCGTGTCCCAGTTCGCGTCGCGGTGACCGACGAACCTGGGCATGTCTCCCCACAACGGGCTGACGGGCTTGCCCACAACTGGAATGCGCGCCGCGTATCCCGATTCAACTCCTGGTGACCGCCCCGGGTAGGCGACCTCCCCGGACTTCGTCTTGACCGGAAGATAGACCTGCTTCGCCGTCTCCACTTGCGCAGGGGTCAGGCAGTCAGGAGCGTCGCCGGCCTTGCACGCGAGCGTGCCCGGATCGAACTTGCACGCGCGCGGATTGTTGATGATGTTGTCCTTGACACCATCGCTCGCGTCACACGCTGCCACGGCGGCGTTCGCGAGCAGCGTCATTTTGGCCTGCGGAACGATCCGGTCCGGATTCTTCAGCATGTGCACTTGCAACGCCGTCTGAGAGACGTTCATGTGCACCATGTTGTAGACAGGCGCGCCGGCGATGATGGCATCGAAGTCGTCGGGGTAGCGTTGCGCTTCCATCATGCCCTGGCGGCCACCGGTGGAGCAGCCCTGGTAGTACGACAAGCGCGGCGGACGGCTGTAGAACGCGCTCACGATCGTTTTCGACTGCACCGTCATCTCGTGCATCGCGCGGTAAGCGAAATCCACGAGTTTGTCCTGGCTCAGTGCGAACTGCGCACCGGCGGCCGCGTCAGAATGACCCGTGTCGTTTGAGGCAGCCGCGTACCCTCGACGAAGACCAGTCGCGATTGCATCTCGCGAAATCGTACCGGCCCAACCACCGTTGCCAACCGCGAGGAACTTGCCGTTCCAATTCTCAGCCGGCAGCCAGATCTCCATCTGGATCTGTGAATCCGCTGCCGGCGTCAGCGTCGCGGCGACGCGGCAGAACGCCGGCAGCTGCGCGAACGCGGCGGCGCCGCGTCCTGCCTCGGGCGCGGTAAACGCGCCGGCCGCGACCAGTTGCGCGCTGGTCACCTTCGCGTGTGGAAGCGCAAGCGACGCCAGCGCCTCGCAACCGTGAGCGCTGGTGGCCGTGGGCGCAGGCGCTCGATGTTCGGCAGGTGCCTGAGCGTGCACGGGGACACTGGCGAGGAGAGCGCCGAGCACGACGATGTTCTTCATTGTTCGATCCCCTTTGGCAATCGATCGCTCACGAGATTCAACGTGATGTTGTGTTCCAGCAGCGCTTTGAGCCCGGCGAGCACCAACGAAAATCCCTCAGTGGAGTTGGCCACCCGCTTCATCAGCTCGTCGCCCGTGCCGGCAAAGCCCGTTTCAGTAATGCGCACGAATGTCGAGCCGTCGTCCATCGCGTTGAAGGTCCATTCGACTGTCGTAACCTTCTCGTATCCCGGCCACTCGATGACGATTCGTGTGTCTGCCTCGATGGTCCTGGCTGTCACCGGTATCGCGAACCGATACATTTCCCATTCCCAGTGCACCTGCCGGCCGACCTCGAGCCTGCCGGTGCTCCTGGTGAACCAGAACTTCGTCGTGATGTCGGGGTCGATGAATGCGTTGAAGACCTCGGCGACCGGTCGGCGGATGAGCATGCCTGTTTTCGAAGCCGGCGCCGTCGCGCCCTGCTTCCTGGTTGGCGCAGTCTTTCTCCCAGCCGTTTTCCGCTTTCTCGCCGGCACAGCTTTCCTGGCCACGACTCGCCGCGTACGAGCCACGGCCTTCTTTGCCGCTGCCTTGCGTTTGGTCCTGCCGGGCGACTTGCTCATGCTCGCGCGAATTCTAGCAGACCGGCCCGACGGGCTTAACCGTAATAATGCTGTCAATTCCCAACTCCCAACGTATCTTCGGAGCGGGTCAGCCGCTGGCGCACTCCTCACGCTGTCCACGACACACCGAGGCGCCGAGGCACCGACGATCCAGCTGACGCCAACGTCCGGGCCACAGCGTACGACGATTCCTGATCACAAACCGCGGAGGCGCGGAAACGCGGAGCCGCATGTGCTCACTCGTGGACATCAGCGGGTGGCGCCCGGCCCATCGGGCCGGGCCGCTGGGGCGAGCGGCACGGCGGTCACAAGCGGCGTGATGCTGTTGTTCCGCTTGTGATCGCCCGGTCGCTCGCCCCATTGCGCGCATCGCGCGCCACCCGCACACCCCAGAGTCACTCGACATTCACGATCTCTATGCCGCTGTGCCTCGGTGCGCCGGAATCTCTAAAAATCATGGCGTCGCGAAAGACCCGCCGTTATCAACTCAGAATTCCGCGTCTTCGGTGGCTTGTCTTCGTGAGCTTCGTGGCTGCTACCTTCGTGGTTGCAAGTCGGACCGGTAACCAGACGCGTCCCAACACCCAACTCCCAATGGCCGTGTGCTTGGGAGTTGGGAGTTGGAATTTGGGAGTTAGGGGTTTTCGAACAGGCGCAAGACCAGCCGCTACTCGCGACTCAGGCCGAGCGCCCGGATGCGCTTGTGCAGGTTGGTCCGCTCCACGCCGAGGATGCGCGCCGCGCCGGAGACGTTCCAGTTGGTCTGTTCGAGCGCCTCCACGATGCGGTCGCGTTCGGCGGCATCGCGAACCCCGTGCAGTCCCGTCACCGCTGACGCCGGCGGAAGGCGAATCTCCAACGGAACAGAGTCGACGGTGATTCGGTTGCCTGGCGTCAGGATCGCCATCCGTTCGACAGCGTTTCGCAATTCGCGAACGTTGCCCGGCCAGTCGTAGCGCTCGAGCACCGGCAGCACCTCATCGTCCATGGTCTTCGGCTTGAAATTGTTGCGTGCGCAGAACTCGGCAAGGAAATAGGCGACCAGATCGCGCACGTCCTCGCGTCGCTCGCGCAGCGCGGGCACGCGAATCGGAACGACGCTGAGGCGATAGAACAGATCTTGCCGGAACTTTCCGTCGGCGATGAGCTCGTCGAGACGACGATTGGTCGCCGAAATCACCCGCACCGTCACGCGAATCGATTGCTCGCCGCCCAGCCGCTGAAACTCGCCATCCTGCAGCACGCGAAGCAGCTTGGCCTGCGACGCCTCGTGAAGGTCTCCGACTTCGTCGAGAAAAATACTGCCGCCATCGGCCAGCTCGAACTTGCCGCGCCGCAGCGCCGCGGCGCCAGTGAACGCGCCCTTTTCGTGACCGAACAACTCGCTTTCGATCAGCTCCGTTGGAATCGCCGCGCAATTGACCTTGACGAAGGGACGCGAGGCGAACGGGCTCTCGCGGTGAATGCGTTCAGCGAGGAGCTCTTTGCCAGTTCCCGATTCCCCGGTCAGGAGGACGCCGGCGTCGGCGCGGGCGACTTGCGTCGCTTCGCTCACGGCCCGCTGGAACACCACGCTGTGCCCGATCATGCGCGGGCCCTCCCCCACCAGTTCCCGATAGCGCTGGTTTTCCAGCTGCAGATCCGATCGCTCGAGCGCGTTCTTCACGACCAGAAGTACGCGATCACGGGCCAACGGCTTCTCGAGAAAGTCGAAGGCGCCGCTCCGCGTGGCCTCGACCGCGTCGCGAATCGTTCCATGTCCCGAGATCATCACGACCGGCGTCTCATCGCCGCGCTGGCGCAGCGACCGCAAGAGATCGATGCCGTTGCCGTCGGCCAGTCGCAGGTCCACCAGATAGAGATCCACATGGCCCATTGCGCGTTGCGCGTTAAATCCGGCGGCCGACTCACAGATCGAGACACGGTAGCCCTCGCCCTCGAGAATAAAGCGAAGGGAAAGGCCGATGTTGGGCTCGTCGTCGACAATGACGATGTGGCGTTTACGCGTCATACGGATGCCGCGGCCGATTCAGGAGCCGAGGGTAACGCGACTCGAAAGCCGGCGCCGCCAAGCACTCCCTCGACGAGCGTGATATCGCCACCGAGCAGCAACGCGTTCTTTCTCGCAATCGAGAGTCCCAATCCCATTCCGCGTTTCTTGAACGTGATGGTTGGTTCGAACAGCGTCCGGCGCGCCTCGTCGCTGAGGCCCGGCCCCGAGTCGTGCACCTCCACGACGGCCTGTCCACCCTGCGAGTGCGAGATGGTCATGACCGACCCGCCAGGCCCGGCGGCTTCGGCGGCGTTCTCGAGCAGGTTCGTCAGGATGCCTTTCACGAGGTCGGTCCCCGCGTGCACGCGCGGCCCCCGCACATCGAGCCTGAAGCTGTAGGCCGTCTCCGGGTGTGCCGGCTTGAGCAGCGCGACGCGCTCGGCGATCAGTACGTTCAGATCGAACACTTCGGGATTTGCCGGTGGCTCGCGTGCGAACTCCGAAAATGCGCGCACCCGCCGCTCCAGCGTTTCGATCTCGCTCACCACGATCTGAACGGCCTGATCCATGAATGCTCGATCGGCGAGCGGCTGCCGCGCGAGCATCTCTTCGATGGTCAGCCGGATGGGCGTGAGCGAGTTCTTCAGCTCGTGTGCGGTCTTGCGGGCGAGCGACTGCCAGCTCGACATCTGGGTCAGGTAAACCAGCCGTTCGCGGCTTCGCCGCAGTTGCTCCGCCATGTCGTTGAAGGCATCCACCGCACGTCCGACTTCATCATCGCCGCCTTTCTCGAGCCGGCGATCCCACTCCCCTGCCGCGAAGTCGGTCAGACCGGCGGTGAGCTGCCGAATCGGGCTGCTGACGCGATGCGCGATGAAGAGCAGCGGCGCCAGTGAAATGAGCCAGACGACGCCAACGAGGAGAAGGAGTGTCAACGTGAACCCACGGCGCAGATCGCGCGACTCGAGCGACCCGACGAGTTCGCGCGTGCGGCGGAACTCCTCGGACAGTTCCTGCATGCGTATCGCACCGAGATCGCGGCGATAGACGTCCACACCCGCGTTCGTCTTGCGCATGAAGTCCAGATGATCGCCGCCGGGGCCCGACAGGCTGGATCGTTCCGGCTCGCCGCTCTCCCAGAACGCGCGAACGTCCTCGGGCCAGGCATTCATGTCAGCCACCGGGTACGACGTCGCCGCCACACGTCCATCGAGCGCTTCTCGCTTGAGGCCATCACGTTCCCGCTGGTAGAACTGCCGCACGGTTCCCTCGAGCGTGCGCGATAGACGATCGAGTTCCTCCGTCGTGGCGTAGCCCAGGCTGCGCTCGAGCAACGAGGTCGTGATCCAGATCGTCGCGCCGAGCGGCATCAGGGTCGCGATGATGAAGGCGAGGATCAGTCTGGCTCGAAGACTATGCACAGAATCGCCCTCACTACGGCAATCGAAACGGTCCCGCGTCCACCGATTTTGCCAAATCGGCCTCTTCCCGTCGTCGGCTCAACCGGTCGATCAGGCCGCGCAGTGTATACCGCTCGCCCGGAGCTTCGCTGGCTTCCGGGCCGATATCGGGAACGTGATATGCGAGGCGTATCCAGAACGGTGTGTCCCGGCTGAATCCCAGCGACGATACCGGCAACGTCAGATTTTCGAGACACCAAGTCTCGGCGTCCCGTGGCCGCAGATGAGAGATCGAGCGCGGTGGCGATCCGATGCGCGAGACGGCGTAGCGTTCCTCCCACAGGTCGAAGCTCAGGGTGAAGCCTTGCATCGTCTGTTTCACGACCGGTCCTTCCGGCTTCGACAGCACCGTCATCTCGAAGTCGATACGTACCGAGCGTCCTTCCCGCAGGCGAGTCAGGACCGGCCCTTCGATGAAGCTGAAACCACGCGCCTGGACATGCAGTGCATCAGCGACTGTTCTGATCGTGAGGGCCTGCGCAACGAGAGGTGCCGTCGCCACGGCAACGAGTGCAAGCGGCAGCAGCCAATGTCGATTCTGTGACCGACTCCCCGCGGCGCTCAAAACCTCACCCCCGCCATGAAGATGGGGCCAGAGTCGTGGTTGTTGTTCAGTGGAAAGCCGAGTGTCAGGAAGAAGTTGTCGGTGTGGACACCGAACCCGGTCGAGTAGCGAAGTTTCGAATCACTGTTTCGATCCCAGACCGAGCCGGTGTCGAAGAACATCCCGACGTTGTAAAACCGATACTCAACCGTCGAATGAAACATCCGCTCCCCACCGAGAGGAGCGATGTCGTACTTGTCCCACCCGCGAAGCGTCGTCGAGTTGCCGAGTGAGAATCGCTCGAAGAGCGGTGCGTCGCCGGTGATGTATCCGAGCGACAGCGACGCGATCGCCGTGCTGCGTCCTTGATCGATCTGGTACCGTGCCTGACCCAGATGCCGCTTGTAGACAAGATCGCTGCCGAGCCCGTCGATCGCGGCCCGGAGCTGATAGCTCGCCTCAGCGCGCTGCCGGACTTCGTTGCTCCCCTTCCAGAGGTGGTCACCGCTGATGCCGAGCACCCACGCGTTCGCCATCTGTGAATTGGGTGAATTCGAGAGCGACTCCAGTTCGGAGAGGCTTACGCCACCGCTGATGCGAACGCTGGAATTGAACGCGAATGTCGCCGTTGGCTCGAATGTCAGCCGATTTCGATACAGCTCCGGAACGCCGGAGCTCGACGCCAACGCCGTCAGTGTGGCGTCTTCCCATGACTCGTTGTAGCGGGAGAATTCCAGCCTGGCGCCGAACCGCTCGGTCCCGATCACGCGACTCTCGAAAGCAAGGCGGAACCCGGAGTATTCCTCGATCAGATCGTCGATATCGTTGAAGACCACTCCAGCGGTGAACCGATGCCGGCTGTGTGAGGCAGTGATGGGGATGTCGAGCACCCCGCTCCAGCCCTGCTGGGAGTGATAGACCAGCTTCGATTTGGGGGGAACGAATCGAATCCATGGCTCTTCGAAGATCTCGAACACGACACGAATCCTGCCGGTCTGAGACCCCTTCGAGATTCGGCGAGCGACCGCGCGTCCCGGCAGTTCTGTCTTCAGCCGCTCCTGCAGCCGCTCGGCTTCTTCCGTGTCGAGTCGTCTGCCAACGAGTTTCTGTAAGTCGTCGCGAAGCTGCTGGCTGATCTCGTTGTATGAACCCTCGATGTCGACGGTCTCGACGATGTAGCGGGCGTTGATGTTCTCGGCGAGATTCGTGTCGTCGCTGATTCGGGCGACGAGAAAGATCACGCGCGCCTTGCCATCAGGCCTGGAGACACCGCGCACCGCTGCGACCACGTCCGGCTGCTCTTGTTCGATGCGTGAGGCCAGCTGATTGAGTCCCTCGCGACTGAAGGGAGCGCCGACCAGGGAATTGATGTCTTTCTGCAGGCCGGGGCTCAGGCTGTAAAGCGAGAACCCTGACATCTCGACGACATCGATAATCGCGCCTTCCGGCGCGTCCGCTTCCTGAGCATTGGCCGCGGCCAGGGGGAGACCGAGAATGACGAACAGCAGCGCGAGTGTTCTCATGCGGCGACGACGAGGCAAGCGGCGCGCCATTGTACAAGTAGCTGATTGTGAAGGAGATCAGCTCTCAGATGATGTGACTGGTTTTCACACCTGTGGGAGTGGACGGCACAGCTCCATCAACGCCCAACTCCCAACTCCCAAATCACCGAACGTGAACGAGGCGTTTGGGAATTGGGCGTTGGGGATTGGGAGTTCACATCAGACACGGGCAAACGTCGGTCGGGTCAACACTGAACCCGATGAATCGTCCCCGGCCGTCCGCGCGAGCGCTCTGACGTGAGGATCAGCGTGTTGGCATCGAGGAAGTCAATCCCTTCCCCTTGCGGCTCCGCGTCCCCGAGCGAGCACGGCCGCTGCAAGTCGCGCCAGCGAGCCTTGCCACCTTCATTGACAAGCTCGAAGAAGTACACCTCGTAGTAGGTGCGCACGGCCAGTGTCTTGCCATCGGGAGCGAGGGCGGCCGATGTCACCAGTTGTCCCGTTTTTGGCTCGGGCTGTATGCCGGTGTTGCCGACGTATTCTGCGACGACGGTTTCACCGGATGCGATCGCCTTCGCGACGGTCGCGGCGGAAATGCCGAAGAAGTCGATTGTCCCGTTGCGCCCCTTCGACACGATCGTGAGATCGCCGTTTGGAAGGACGGCCAGCGCTTCGGCATCCGTGGGCTTATCGGGATATCGATAATGAAACGTCCGCGCCGGAGCAGGCGGAGGCTGTGCGCCCGCACCACTGACCTGAGGCTCGATGACGATGTAGATCGTCACCTGCGGGCGGACCTGGTCGTTGTCTCCCGTGTCGGCGATGTAGAGACACTCGCTTTTCTGCTGCGATGCGGCCTCTGCCATCTCCGGCGGGCAGCCACCGCGGGAGATGTCCTCCCAGTCGCGCGCCAGGGCATTGGCGACTTTGAACTGCGCTAGCAGTTTTCCGGACATGTCGACGGCGTAGAGGTTGGGACCATCGCCCGAGTCGTTGTGCGACCAGAGCACGCCCGGCTGGGTGCGGCTGATCGCGACTCCCGAACTTTCCCGAAGCTCGTCGGGCAGAACGCCGATTTCTTCGATAACTCGCGCCGCATACGGTTTCCGGCTCTCGAAATGTGCCGCGAGGGCGCGTTGGGACCACCACACGTCCACCCACCGCCACGACACGATGCCGAGAACCCCGATGACGATAACGAGGGTGATGACGACGATGGAGGTTCTCACGGCGGTACGCACGCAGGTCTCGTCCCTGGGACTTCTGAGAATGATACCTGCTCCGTCCTTGACTATCCCACTCGTAAGGCGTAAAAGCCGGACACACACCCACTGGTTACCTTCGCGGATCTCGGTTCACGCGCAGTCCGGCACGGCCCTTCGTGGCCTAAGGAAGGAGATCGACATGCGCAGACTGGCTCACGCGGTACTACGCTGCAGCTCGCTTGTGTGGGGGGGCATCAGCCAACATCGAGCTAATAAACTGGCCGACCTCCCGAAGCGGGAGCGTTACCAGCATCACCAACACAAGCGAGTTTGTGGAGTAGTCCTGACGTGTCTGGTGGTGGTTCCCTCCTGGTCGTTCGCTCAGTCCTCCATCACGGGCGTGGTCAGGGACACGTCGGGAGCGGTCCTGCCCGGCGTCTCCGTGGAAGCCTCCAGCGATGTGCTCATCGAAAAAGTGCGTTCGGCGGTCACCGATGACACCGGCCAATATCGAATTACCGAACTGCGGCCTGGCACCTACACCGTCACTTTTACGCTGACCGGATTCAGCACCGTGAAGCGCGAACAGCTGGAGCTTCCGGCGGACTTCGTGTCTACCGTCAACGCCGACATGCGCGTGGGCACTCTCGAA
>Ga0207428_10003002_pt1 | contig 16658 bp, 10 predicted proteins | sample RhiMethybrSRZTD1_FD_187600 | JGI IMG/M metagenome (GOLD analysis project Ga0207428, IMG submission 187600) | Populus rhizosphere microbial communities from Tennessee, USA - Rhizosphere MetaG P. TD hybrid SRZTD1 (SPAdes) (version 3) | ecosystem: Host-associated > Plants > Roots > Rhizosphere >...
CTGCGGTCACCTATGGCCCGTCTGATCTGCAGGGCCTCGTTGAACTTCTCCAGCGCCTTCTGCATCTCTCCTAAATACCGATAGACAATGCCGATGTTGTTGAGGGTGGTAGCTTCACCCTGGTGATTACCGAGGGCCCGTCTGATCTGCAGCGCCTCGTTGTACTTGTCCAGCGCCTTCTGCGTATCTCCTAGTGAGTGATAGATTACGCCGATGTCATCGAGCGTAATAGCCTCGCCTCCACGGTCACCGATTGCCCGTCTGATCGGCAGGGCCTCGTTGAACTTCTCCAGCGCTTTCTGCAATTTTCCTAGTGAGTGATAGATTACGCCGATGTTGTTCAGGGCGGCAGCTTGCTCTCTACTGTCGCCTGCTTTTCGATATAACTCCGACGCCTCCTGATACTTTTCGATGCCCTTTCTTCTTTCCTCTAGCGTTCCTTGCCTTAACTGCTCCGCCTCGCGATAGAGCGCCCCTGCTACAACACGATACTTATCTTCGGCGGTCGCCTCTCTCAACTCCTCTACCTTGATCTCGTAGCGTCCTGCTTGGGCCGTCTTCTCAGCGGAAAGCACTTCGATTCTATATGCGCCTGTCGCCTCAGCGGTCGTTGAGATAGTCTCTGACCTCACGGTCGCCTTCTCACTATCCACCTCGCCGATCTTCTTACCATCGGGCGTAAACAGCGTCACCTTCGTGTCTATTCCTTTCTGACTGACAATTACCTGCAGGTACTGGCCAGAGGTCAAGGTGATCTTGTAGAAATGCGATTGGCCGCCGGAAAGCTCTCGTTCGAGGGGCTTGCCTGGTTCCAACGAGACACCCTCCTGAGCGCTCGGCGCCGCGCCGCGCTCACTAGCGGGCGACTGCGCAGGCGGCGCCACGACCTGTAACAGGTTGGTCATGAGAGGGGTCCATCGAATTGAATACAATCCACAACTCTGAAGGGTTGAGGTGGGTACACACAGCGCCATCAAAGCGGATAAGGCGGCGATTATTGTGGGGAGCATTTATCATCCTCATCTCTAGTATGGGGTTTTTAAATAGCCAGGTAGGCCAATAATTGAGAGAGTCAAGGGGGATTTTGACTGCTTTGCAAATCTCGTTACTTGGAAGTTTCCCGCGGGGGAGGCGGGAAATAAACCGGGGCTGAGGATACAAACAAGCCGCTAATGGCGTCAATGGTTTTATTCTTCAGGTTGCGATCCGAGAAACTTGCTTGATATATAATCCTTTTCTTGTATAGGATGTCGCCGCTATCCGCTCTTGAATGAAGAGCATTCACAGACTACAAAGGTAAGCTATTCTTTCCGTTCTTTCCAAACCAAGCCGCGCAATTATTGTTATTTATTTTCCACTCCCCCTTGCCCAAGCTTTATCCAAGTAAAAACTGCGCTTGCCTGTTGCGCTGGTGAGCGCGCATGTAGAAGTAAGCGGACGCGCGTCAATCGCCGCGATCCCACGCTCGATTCGACGCGTCATGATTTCGCGCTGGCGATGTTGATATTGGCCAGTCAGCCTGTTCAGGCAATCAAGGTCCGCTTCTCAACAAACACGCTATCTACAAGGAGGCCTGTATGAAAAAACCAAGCTCCGCTAACCGGATGTTAATACTCTCGTTCTTGCTTCTGTCATTCGGCCCGAGTGTCTTTGCCCAACTCGGCGCCGCAGGGATCAGTGGCGCGGTCATAGACCAACGGGGCGCGGCGGTCGTAGGGGCGGATGTAACGGTAAAGAACAAAGCCACAGGACAAACGCGCACGGCGAAGACTGACGAATTCGGAATCTACAGATTGCAAAACCTGCAGCCTGCGGTTTATGAGATCAGAGTCGATGCGCGCGGTTTTGCCGCGGCGGCGGTGGCCAACGTCGAGGCGCGCGTCGGGGAAGTTCCGACCGTCAACCTCTCACTCAGGGCGGCAGGAGCGGCCGAGACCGTGGTGATTTCGGCGTCCGACGCCGTCGGCGTTGACACCAGCACGTCGCAGGTCTCTAGCTCGATTTCGGATCGCACGCTGACTAACCTGCCCCTCAACGGGCGCAACTACCTCGACCTCGCGTTCCTGTTGCCCGGCAACCGGCCTGCGCCGAATTTCGATCCGACCAAGACCACGACCATCGAAGTTTCATCCGCAGGCCAGCTCGGACGCGGCGGCAACATCGGCGTTGACGGCGCGGACAACAACGACGACGTCGTGGGCGGCACGCTCCAGAACTTCCCGCAGGACGGCGTGCAGGAGTTTCAGATAATCACCAACCGCTTCTCGGCCGACATTGGGCGCTCGGCGTCTTCGGCGGTCAACGTCGTAACCAAGAGCGGAGGGAACGAACTGCACGGCGCCGCCGGGTTCTACTTTCGCCACGACGCGCTCTCGGCTCTGCCGGCGACCCTCGATCGCGGGCTCGTCGGGGCGCTCGGGCGGCCGTCATTCGACCGCGAGCAGTACGCCGGTTCGCTCGGCGGGCCTATCAAACGCGACAGGTTGTGGTTTTTCTCCGCGTTCGAGTACCGCTTCCAGGACGCGGTTGTCTTGACCGGCGTGCGCGACCTCGCCCAGAGGCGCGTCCTGACAAGCTTCTCGCCTGCGCCGCTGCGCGACACGCTGCTCACCGGACGCGGCGATTGGCAGACAACGGCCAATGATAGGATGGCCTTCCGTTACGCGCTGCAGCGCGAAAATGACGTCGATCGCGGCAGCCTGGGGGGGCGGCCCATCGGCACGGCGGACAACCGCCAGCAGTCGTTCAACAACTATCAATCGTTCGTCTACAACTGGTCGCGCGCCTTCTCGCCGAGGTTGCTCAACGACTTCGTCTTTCACGAAAACAACTTCATCAACAGGATTCCGACCTTCGTCGAGAACCGTAACGAGCTACGCTTCCCCTCGGTGCAGGACGGCGGCAACTTCCGCATCCCGCAGCGCACGCGACAAAACCGCTTTCAATTCCGCGATAACGTGAGTTGGACGGCGGGCAATCACGCGCTCAAGTTCGGCGGGGAATTTCAGCGGCTCGACACCGATGCGATCTTCGATCTATTCGGCTCGGGCACGATCTTCCTCAACGAAGACTTTGGCGCCAGCGACCGCAACGGCGACGGCCGCGTCGACGACCTCGACATTCCTATCGGGCTCACGATTCGCTCCGTCGCGCCAAATCGCCCGCCCACCGTGCCCGATGTGGATAATAAATTCTTCGCCATGTATGCGCAGGATGATTGGAAAGTCACTCCGCGCTTCACATTGAACATCGGGCTACGTTACGAACTGGACACGAACACTAAGAACCTGGGGAACTTCGGCGACATCTTCTCGATTGTGCGCCCGTTCCTGAGCGGCGAGCGCAGGAAGGACAGGAATAACTTCAGCCCGCGCATCGGCTTCAATTGGAATCCCTATGGGGACGGGAAGACTTCGATCCGCGGCGGTTATGGCATCTACTACGACCGCGTCGTGCTCGAAGTGGCGCTGCTCGAAAGATTGCTCGACGGCCGCGCGTTGCCGCTCGAAGTGCGCAGCGGTTCTGTGCTGACTCCCGGCGGCAATTTTGTTCCTGGCACGCCGACGTTGGCTAATCCGTTTACCGGCGCGCTGAGTCCGGGCGCGGGCGCTGTCGGAATCAACGTCATTGATAACGGCCTGGCCACGCCCTACGTGCAGCAGTTTAATCTCGGCTTCCAGACCGAGTTGTTGAACAACCTGGTTGTGTCCGTAGACGCCATTCACTCGTTCGGCTCGAAGTTCATCATCGGGCGCCAAATCGCCACAGTGAACAATCCCGTGATCGGCGGCCCGGATGCGATCGTCAATATCGAATCGTCGGTAAAAACATGGTACGACGGATTGCTCGTCAACGTGCAGAAGCGCTACTCGAACCGCGCCACGTTCAACGCTTCCTACACGCTCTCGAAGACCTTCAATTTCTCGAACGACGATCAGATCCCGTTCCAAAGCGGGCCGATCGACCCGAGCCGGTTGATCCTCGAAAAAGGCCCCGCGCCGAATGACGAGCGCCATCGCTTCACCTTCGCCGGCGTGTTCGATCTGCCATCCGGATTCCAGATTTCGCCGATCTACACGCTGGCTTCGGACGTGCCTATCGACATTAGATTGCCGGGTGGCGGGACGCGCATTCCGGTCATTCAACGCAACGCAGGCGGCCGCCAGTTCCGCACAGGCTCGGAGTTGAACGCCTTCATCAACCAGTTCAACTCCAGGTCGCTCCCGGGGAGCCCTCTGCCGCTTGTACCCGACGACCTTAAGTTCGGCGACAGCTTCCAATCATTCGATCTGCGTTTGACCAAGGGATTCAAGCTCAGCGAGCGCCTGACCGTTCAAGCCATCGCCGAGGCGTTCAACCTCTTCAACGTGACGAACATTCGCGGGGTAAACAACGCCAACTTCTCCGGCTTCCAGAACGCGCTAGGCTCCGGCTTCGGCTTGCCGTCGCAGACCGCCGGAGGCGTGTTCGGCACAGGCGGACCGCGCTCGTTCCAGTTAGCGGCGCGCGTACAATTTTAGTTTGAAAGAGAAGCCCATCAATGACGAAGCTATATGCACGGCGCGCCAAGATCTGGATTGAGGCGACGAGTCAGTGCCGCGAGCGGTAGCGAGCGGCCGTTGGCGAAGGCTCAGATCGGCGCCGCTCGCAGTACCGATCCAGTCGATGCCTCGCGAAATCCAGATCTTGACGCCGCCGGTCATATAGATGGAAAACAAAAAGGGAGTGGGGAATATGGAGTGGGAAGTGGGGATAGGAAAGCAAGTTCCTTGTCCCTATTCCCCATTCCCCATTCCCCATTCCCCATTCCCCACTCCCTTTTCGCCTTTTGGCTCTACCCGAGCAGACCACGTATTCTGGCCCCGAGCGCAGCGCGCGTCTCGGCGTCGTCCATCGCGTATTCGAAGACTGTCTTCAGGTAATTGATCGGGTCGCCGATGGTCAGCCACTCGCCGTCGGTCACGGGCTCGGCGACGACGCGGCCTCCGCGACGTATGTATTCGCGCACCGCATCGGTCAGCCATAACTCGTTCGATTTGCCCAGCGGAATCTCGCTGAGAATCCGGATCACGTCGGTCGAGAGCAGAAAGCGTCCGAACATGGCCAGGTTCGATTTCGCCTCTTCGCGCGACGGCTTCTCGACCACGTCTCTCATCTCATAACCGCCGCCCTCCCTGAGTTCGACGACGCCGTAGCGCGAGACGTCTTCCCAGGGAACTTCCTGTACGCCGGCGACCAGAGCGCCGGTCGCCTGGTGAGTTTCGACCAGACGTCTGGCGAAGGAGACCCTGGTCTTCAGAATGTCGTCGCCATAGGCGTAAATGAACCCCTCGCCCTCCGGAATGTGCGGGCGCGCGACCAGGAGCGGCGTGCCGTTGCCGTAAGGGCCTGATTGAGGTTCGAACAGGATTTCGACGCCGGACAACTTATCGATGAATTCGTCGAGCGGTTTGTGCTTGCCGCGCGGCGGTGGGGCGGGATGTTTGTATTGTCGGTGGAGCGGGTCGGGGTTTTCACCAGTGACGATAACGATCCTCTTCAGCCCGGCCTCTATAAACTCCTCGGCGATCAATTGAATCGCGGGTTTATTGATTATCGGCAGAAGCTCTTTCGGATAGCCCAACGTGACCGGCAGCATTCTGGTGCCCGAACCGGCGGCGGCGATTACGCCTGTTTCGACTTTCATAAATTAAGGTTGATCTCCATTCACGGAATATGGTTTCGGTTGGCAATGAGACGCGCAAAATAGCATCAGGCTTCGCCGTCATCAAGCTGTGGTTTTCAAGAGAAGGGACAATTCAAAGAGTGTTCGAAAGTCGAAAGCGGAATAGAACGTTGATTGAGCCGATGCGGCGGATAAAAGCGAATTGGATCAGTCCCAATCCGTCGCATCGGCTCGATCAACCTTCTATCACTGTGAACCGCCGCGCGACGTTTGCAGTCGTTTGTCCAGCCCTTCGAGTGATCCGTTGATTTTGCGGTAAAGCGATTCGATCACCGCGCGATCCAATTCGGAGCCTGCGCCCGCGTCGTAAGCCGCGATGTACAGATCGAGAGCCTCTTTCAATTCTCCCTGCGTCTCTTTCACCGTCGCGAGACGCCACAGCGCTCGACGGCCTTCGGGGAGCGAGCCGAAAGCTTGCGTCGATTCGGTCAAGGCGGCGGCTGCCTCAGGATTTTTGCCGGCTTTGAATAACGCCCATCCTTTCGCGCTGAGCGCGCGTCCGCGAAATATGGCCAGCCGTCCGTTGCGGTCATAATTCGGATATTCGCGCAGCGCCCCCTCGGGTTCGGTCGCCGCCTGAGCCAGCCCCAACGCCTGCTCGGCCAATTCGACCGCCAGCCCCGTCGAGACGCCGGCATGCGCCAACCTCTCGGCGACGCTCAGCGTTCTGAACGAGCGCCGCGCGCCTTCGGCTTCGATAAAATCCGCCGCGGCTCGCTCCACCTCTTCGACATGTCCGCGCCGCGCTTCGGCGGCGTTTTCCGCCGCGTCCTTTACGCCGCCGCCGGTTTCGCCTGTTGAAGATGGGCTCATCGCCGCCTTGATGGCGCGCAGGCTGGTGTTGAATCTGACCAGCGCCTCGGCGATTTTGAACGTCTCGTCCCTGGTCGGAGGTTCGGCCAGGAAGATCGCCGCCTGATGCTCGCGCGAGAGCAACTCTTTCAGGTTGTCGGCCCGGGCGTCGAACACCCCGCCGAGCCTCGCCGTGAAGCGCCCCTGCGGCGAATAGTCGAAGGCTTTGGAGAATTGTTCCAGCGCGCCGTCGAAATCTTCGACGGCCAGGTAGAGTTTACCCAACGTGAAATATAGCGTCGGGAAGTTGGCGTAAGACCGGGCCGCAATCAGGTTGCGCTCGGCCTCGAAATATTTCCCACTGGCGAGGTCGACTTCTGCTGCGGCGATGCGCGCCCAACTGTAGCGCGGCTCGACCAGAAGCGCCGCCGCGACGGCCTGTTGCGCCTGTTTCAATTTATTCTGCGCGAGGCAGTGAAAGGCCAATTGCGTTTGCAGGTAGACGTCGCCCGTGATCTCTTCCGCCGAGCCGCTGAAGGATCGCGCCTGATCGAGCGCCTCCGCCATCCGCCCCTCGTCGCCCTGCGCGAGATACGCCAGCGCCATGCCTTTGTACGACGGCGAATGTCTGGGGGTGATTTCGAGCTGTTTGCGAAAGAGTTCGATCGCGTCGGCGTAAGCCCCCCGCGCGCGGTATAGATTGGCCAACTCGTAATAGGCCCGTTTGTCGTTGGCGTCGAGGCCGACCGCGAGCCGGTATTTGGCGATCGCGTCGTCCAATCGCAGCCCCATCCGATAAGCCGCGCCCAGCAGCCGGTTCGGTTTGGCGTCGGCGCCTGCGAGTTTCGACGCCGCTTCGAGCGCGCGGATTGCTTCGCCGGTGGCCTCGATCGTCATATAAAACTCGCCGAGCGAGGCCAGCCTCGACGGCTCTTTGGCGAACCGCCGTTCAAGCCCGCGCGCTATCTCGACGGCCTCATTCCGATAACCTCGCGCCGACAGCGCGAACGGAATGCGAATGACAGTCTCTTCGAAGAAGCGGTCGGTTACGCGCTCCGGCGTTACGGCGACCGCGCGGCGGAAGTTCTCCATTGCGCGCTCGACGTCATTCCGCCCAAGCGCGCCCTCGGCCAGTTGCGCACGTCTGGTGACGGCGGCTTCATGCGCCGCCCGAATCTGTTCGGAGGCGTTGCCGGTCTCAAGGAATTTTCGCAGAACCGCGTCGCGGGCGGTGGGGTCTTCGATCGCCAGGATCTCTGCGGCCAGATAGCCCGCCCCGGCAAGCGCTTCTGTGAAAAGCGCGGCGGGATTATTGATCACCGGGGGACTTTGGACGGGCGCAGATTGCGCCTGCGCTGATGAATTTGCCACAAAGACGCAGAGCCACAGAGCCACGGAGACGGAGAGACTGAGAGATAGAGAGACTGAGAGACGGGGCGACTGGGGGACTGGGGGACTGGGCGAAAATTTCTCCCCGTCGCCCCGTCGCCCCGTCGCCCCGTCTCTCAGTCTCTCCGTCTCCGTGGCTCTGTGGCTCTGTGGCATAAATACTGTTCAGTCGTCGTAGGGATAGTTCCTGAAAAGCTTTTGGACCGCCCTTCTCAACCTTTTGATGTTCTTCTCCGATTTACGTGACAGGTTATCAGTGGCGTCGCCGCGCCAGAGCAATTGACCCTGCCGCGCGTCCACGATCTCCACTGTCAATTCAAACTTCCGCTCTACGACTGGCTCTACCGTGACCGGGCCGCCGTTCCAACCCCACCCCCAACTCGGGCCCCAGCCCAGAGCCGGCCCCAGGCCCCAGCCCGGCCCATAGCCGTAATCATATTCGACGAACGAGGCGCGATCCTCGACGTCGCTTCGATAGCTGACGATGACGTCGGGTTGCTGTCCCGGCGGGGCCTTTCTGAATCCCTTGGCCGCTAGTTGGAATTCTATATCTTGGACGATGCGTGGCTGCCATAGCCGCAATTCGCCAGGGTCTTCGCACTCGCCCCAGGCGTAGGTCCTGTACCGTTGGAAACTGGCGCCACGCTCCCAATCGACATTAACCTTCTGCCCCAGCGCGACGATAGACGCCACAAATAGAAGATAGAAACTTGCAACAACGCATATCGCTTTCACTGCGTTTCCTCCTTCCGAATTGTGGGGACCGTCTCTCAATAAATCTTTATGCTCATGGGAGCCTTCTCACGATTGTTCGAAGGCCAGCCGGGTCATCATCGCTCAATCACCTTAAAACTCCAACTGCTTCAAGTAGTCGAAACTGATCTTGATGCTGTCGAACGGCGAGCCGGGGCAGGTGTCCTGCTCGACGAAGTAGTGCTTGATGGCGCCCTTCGGCGCTCTGGCAAAGACGGATTTGAAATCGATCACGCCGCGCCCGACCTCGGTGATCCCACGATTCGGAGTCTTGTCCATCTCTTTGACGTGAAACAGGACGAAGCGGTCTTTGTGCTTGTCGAGATAAGCGATCGGGTCTTTACCTGCCTTCGCGATCCAATAGATGTCGAGTTCCATCCTCACCAGGTCTTTGTCGGTCTCCTCCAGCAGCAAGTCATAGGGCAATTTTCCGTCCTTCGCCTCGAACTCGAAGTCGTGATTGTGGTAGCCGAACTGGATGCCCGCCTTGCGGCAGGCCTCGCCCGCGCGGTTGAAGGTCTCGGCGTGGCGTTTGTAATCGTCCAGAGTCCCCCGGTCTTTGTCCACCAGGTAAGGACAGATCAGGAATTGGTGGCCGACGGCCTTGGCCGTTTCGATTGTCTGGTCGAGTTTGGTCTGAAAGTCGGCGAGCGGCGCGTGGGCCGACGGCGCGGCCAGGCCGTAGCGATCGAGGGTCGCCCGCACATCTTTAGGAGATTTGTTGTAATAGCCGGCGAATTCGACCTCCTTGTATCCGATGGCCGCGACCTTTTCGAGCGAGCCTTCGAAATCTTTCGCCATATCGGCGCGCACGGTGTAGAGCTGCACGCCGATGCTGCTGAGCTTGTTCGCCGCCGCTTCGCCTTCGATCCGGTTCAAAGCAGTCAGGGCGACGGCTCCAATTAGGCTTTGACTCGCAGTGGACAGGAATCTCCTTCGATTGATCATAAGTCGTGTCTCCAATTGTTGGGGTTATGCCTGAACGTCTCAAGTGAAAGAATTTCGGCCACGAATAAACACGAATGAACACGAATATTTTTCTTGATAATCCGTCTGTCTTCTGCCTTCCTGCCGCCATTCGTGAACATTCGTGTTCATTAGTGGCTGAATCCTTTTCCCCGAACGTCATTCGTTGAACGTCCGACAATTTAGGCTAAAGAGCGGGCAAAGAAAAGGCGCGGGCAAATTTCTATCGTCGGCGAGGCGATAAAGCCGGCTGGCGAGTATAATGTCGGCGGCTTATGCCGAGTTTAAATTCGTTGATGGAGAATCCGGGTGTGAAAGTAACGTCGAAAACTCAGCCTCAAACGCAGGCGTCGCCTCTGGTCATTGCAATCCAATTAGATCACTCGAAGATCGTGGCGGCGTTAATAAATGAACAGGGCCGCGCCGTCGAAGACCGCGAGATCGCCACGCCGCGGCGAACGACGCGCGCCGCCGCCGTAGAGGTGGCGAAGATGATTGTCGCCCTTGCCGTTTCGCAATCGCGCGCCCGAAACCCCATAAACGCGATCGGTTTTTCGGTCGCGGGCCTTGTAGACCCGGCGACCGGCCGCGTTTCGATCCCGGGGTTGAAGGGTTGGACGCGCGTAGCCTTGCGCCAAATGATCGAGGAGGAATTGAAGGGCGCGGGCATCGACGTGCGCGTCCCGCTGGACGAGAAGCGCGCGCGCGCCAAATACGGCGATTCGGCATTTCCGGCGACGGTCATTAATTCGCGTGCGGCGGCGATGGCGGCGGGCGAAGCGTGGGTCGGCGCGGCTCGCGGAAAAAACAACGTCGTCTATCTCTCAGTCGGCGAAGACGTCGAGGCCGGCATCATCGTAGACCGGCGCGTCGCGCCGGGCGCCGGTGGAATGGCGGGAGCGGCCGGATGGTTCGCGCTCGGCGAAAATTTCAAACGGGAATTCGAATCGCGCGGATGTTTGACTGTCGAAGTCGCCGGCGGCGCGCTGAAACGCCGCGTCGTCGAAGGCTGGAACGGCGCCGCGAAGTCGGTGATCAGCAATCTGATCAAGGATGACCTGGCCCACCTCGATGATGCGGCCATCGTTCGCGCGGCTCGCGGCGGCGACACGCTGGCGCTCAACTCAGTCAATGAGACTTGTCGCTGGATCGGGCGCGGCGTCGCCAATCTGGTTTCGATCCTGAACCCGGACGCAATCGTCATCGGGGGCCATGTCGGCCTGGCGCTCAAACCCTATCTCGATCAGATTCGTGAGGAGGCTGTCAGGTGGGCAATGCCGGATTCGGCGCGCCAGTGCCGCATCACCAACGCGACTCTCGGCGATAAAGCCGCATTGATCGGGGCGGCAAGATTGGCGTTCGACAACAAATAGCGGGACGGGACTTTAGTCTGTCCGTCGCCTGAATTGGGAACGGACAGACTAAAATTTGCCCTGATCTTAGTTATTCGAATCCGGTCGCCGTTTCAAGGTCGGCTTGCCGGTCGGCTCGGACTGTTGTTGGGAGTCTTGCTGCGGCGGATTGCCGGTCTGGTCTCCGCCCTGCGAATCGTCACGCCGTTTGAGGACCGGGCGATTCGACGTTTCGGAATCACCCTTGTCGTCGTCAGTTGTGGTCTGCGGCCGCCGTTTGAGCGTCGGGCGGCCCGACTCGTCCCGGCCCGATCCGCGAGTAGCCCCGGCGATCGTCACAATGCGCGACTTCACCTGGCCGAACTCCGACGAGCTGAGCTGATACTCGCCCCGCTCGGGGAATTGCGCGATCAGCTCGCGAACCTCGGTGATGCGGTCGCCGGTCATCGGGTGCGTGCTGAAGAGTTTCGACAGCGTGCCAGGTTTCTTCTTGTTTTTCGCCTGCAGCTTTTCGAAGAAAGTGATCAGCGCGTTGGGGTCATAGCCCGAAGCCCACATATACTGCGCGCCGAGCCGGTCGGCCTCTTTCTCGGCGCCGCGCGAGAACTTCAGGAAGCTCAGCGGAACGGCCAGCCCTAGGCCCTGCCGGATTGCGTAACCGCCTATCCCGCCCAGGAAGATCAGCGGGATCGAGAGGTAGTTGAACAGTTCGCCCTTCGACGCCTGCTCCATGCCGTGTCGCGCCGCGACGTGCGCGATCTCGTGGGCGACCACGCCCGCCACCTCGGCCTCGTTATCGGCGGCTTCAAGCAGACCGCGGTTGACGTAAAGGAACCCGCCGGGCAGCGCGAAAGCGTTGACCTCTTGGGAGTCGATTACTTTGATCGTGAACGGTACTTTAGAGTCGGAATGGAGCACTACGTTTTGCGCGATGCGGTTGACGTATTCGGAGACGAGCGGGTCGTTGATGATCTTGGAAGAGCGGTCGACCTCGGCGGCGAGTTGGCGACCTATGGCGACTTCACGTTCGATCGAATAGAACTGTATCGAACCCTTGTTGATGTCGCGCTTGCCGATCAATGCCGGATTGTTCTTATCGTCCAGAGACTTCGACGACGATTTCTCTGACGATTTCTTTTTCGATTTATCTGAGTCCTGCGCGAGCGTGCAGGTGGCGGCGAGAGTGAACGCCAGAAACAGCGCAGTAGTGTGTCGGAAAAATCTCGTTCTCATTTTCTAAGTCCCCCTTGATTGAACTATCCGTAAAAAGTTAACGGATGGATTTTCCGCGCAGCAGATTATAAATCGATAGCGTGGCGTAAGAAGACCGTTTTTGAACGCCGGTTGGGAAAAGTCATAGTTAAATACGATTCATATGGAAACAAATCCCGCTTCGCGCGCCGAAGAGAAAGCTCCCCGGTCTCAAACCCGCAATCTAATCCTCAAATGGGCGATTACAATTTTTTCGGGCCTGGCCATTTACCTGGCCCCAGTACCTGAAGGAGTTACGCCGCAATCCTGGCGGTTGCTGGCGATTTTCATCGCGACCATCGTCGGTTCGATTTTGCGGCCCGCGCCCGGCGGGGCGATGGTCTTGCTCGGAATCGCGGCGATTGCGTTGACGAAATCAATGCCACTCAGCGAGGCGATGATCGGAACGGTGACCGATCAGGCCCGGCCCGATTCGAAAGCCGTCGAGACGCTTCGCATCAAATCGACGCTGGCCGGGTACGCCGACCCCGTCGTGTGGCTGGTGCTCGCGGCGTTCTTCATATCGCGGGCAATGATCAAGACCGGCCTGGGGCGGCGCATCGCGCTGCTCTTCATTCGCGCAATCGGCCATCGCTCGCTCGGATTGGGCTACGCGCTGGTCGGAACCGATTTTCTGCTCGCCTCGGTGATCCCGTCGAACGGCGCACGGTCGGGCGGGATCATCTTCCCGATCGCCAAGAGCGTCGCCGAGACCTACGACTCGAAGCCGGGTCCGACCGCCCGGCGTCTCGGTTCGTTTCTGATGAGCTTCATGTACCAATGCGAAGTGATCATCAGCGCTACGTTTCTGACCGGGCAGGCGGGCAACCTGTTGATCCAGAGATTCGCCAGACAGCAGGGCGGGATCGATCTGAACTATCAGACGTGGCTGTTAGGCGCCATCGCGCCCAGCCTGGTCTGTCTGACGATCACGCCGTTGCTGCTCTACCGGCTTTTCCCGCCCGAAGTCACGTATACGCCCGACGCGGCGAAGTTCGCCCGGATGGAGCTTGAAAAGATGGGCCGTATGACGTGGCGTGAAAAAGTCATGTTGCTCGTGTTCGCCTTCGTCGCGTTGATGTGGGCGACGACGAACAGGTTGCACGGCGTCGATTATTCGGTCGTGGCGATGGCCGGCGTCTGCCTGCTGCTTTTGACCAAAGTAATCTGTTGGGAGGACGCGCTCGCAGAGCGCGCGGCATGGGACGTCTTCATCTGGTACGGCGGTATGGTGCGGATGGCCGAAGCCCTGGGCGAGAGCGGGATCACTAAGAAGTTCGCCGAATCCTCCGCCGGATTCACTTCGGGATGGAAATGGTGGGCCGCGCTCGGATTACTGTTACTGATCTACTTTTACGCCCATTACGCGTTCGCCAGCATCTCGGCGCACGCGCTGGCGATGTACACGCCCTTCCTGATCGTCGTCACGCTGGCCGGAGCGCCGCCGTTCCTGGCCGCCGCCCTGCTGGCCTACTTCTCAAACCTTTCCGCAGGGCTGACCCATTACGGCACGACTCCCGGGCCGATCTATTTCGGCGCCGATTACGTCTCGCAGCAAAAATGGTGGCAGTTAGGGCTGATCGCCTCCGTGGCGAATATCCTGATCTGGTCTTCGGTGGGACTGGTTTGGTGGAAGGTTCTGGGATGGTGGTAAGTTGACCTTTTACTGCTTTCCCGTAAACTGAAACACTACAGGCCAAAACCGATCAGGAGACCAACGTGCAGGAACAATCATTGAAGAAGATCAGCAGGGCGCTCATCAGCGTCTCGGACAAGCGGGGATTGGTCGAATTTGCGCGGAGGCTCGCCGGACGCGGCGTCGAGATCATTTCGACCGGCGGCACCGCGAAGCTGTTGCGCGAGAACGGAATCGAGGCGCGCGACGTTTCGGACATCACGGGCTTTCCAGAAATGCTCGACGGCCGCGTCAAGACTCTGCACCCGAAAGTTCACGGCGGCATCCTCGGCGTCCGCTCGAACCAGGAGCATAGCGCGAAGATGCGCGAACACGGCATAGAGCCGATTGACCTGGTCGTAGTCAACCTCTATCCGTTCCGCCAGACGATTCAAAAGCCCGACGTGACGATGGAGGAGGCGATCGAAAACATTGACATCGGCGGCCCGGCGATGATCCGCTCGGCGGCCAAGAATCACAACGACGTCGCCGTGGTCGTCGATCCCGATGATTACCCGACGGTCGCCGATGAACTCGATCGGCTCGGCGGCCGATTGACGCTCGATCTCCGCCACGGGCTCGCTGTCAGGGCCTTTAAACACACCGCCGATTACGACAGAGAGATCGCCCGGTTCCTGGCGTCGAAGGAAACGACACAGATCGACGTTATGGGACTGCCCGATGCGATCGAGCTCAATCTGCGCAAAATTACAGGGCTGCGCTACGGCGAGAACCCGCACCAGCGCGCCGCGCTATATAAAATCGCCGGCTCAACGGAGCGCGGCGTCGCGACGGCCGAACAACTGCAGGGCAAGGGGCTTTCGTACAACAACCTGATCGACAGCGACGCAGCGTGGGATCTGATCGCGGAGCTTCACCACATGCATCTGACCGACGCGCGGGCCAGGGGCGCAATCGAGCCGCACGACCTTCCCCATGCCTGCGCGATTATCAAACACACCAACCCCTGCGGCGTGGGCGTCGCTTCGACTCCGGCGGAGGCCTTCGCCCGGGCCAAGGCCACAGACCCTGTCTCGGCCTTCGGCGGCATTATCGCTTTCTCGGGATCAGTGGACGAGGCGGCGGCGGGCGAGATCGCCGAGATGTTCGCCGAAGTGATCATCGCGCCCGATTTCACCGAAGGCGCCAAGCAAGTCTTGTCGGCGAAGAAGAACCTGCGCATCTTGAAAATGGGGGCGCCCGTAGCGGATCGCGGACCAAGGGCGGCTGATTTCGAGATAAGAAGGATCAGCGGCGGCGCGCTGGTTCAGGACCGCGACGCCGCGCTGCTTGACGAAGAGAATTTCAAGATCGTCAGCGACCGCAAGCCGACACAATCGGAACTGCGCGCGCTGCGCTTCGCGTGGGCCGTCTGCAAGCACGTCAAATCCAACGCGATCGTCTACGCCGCCGAAAATCAGTTAATCGGCGTGGGCGCGGGCCAGATGTCGCGCGTGGACTCAGTCAGGATCGGCGCAATGAAAGCGCAACTGCCGCTAGCAGGCTGCGTCCTGGCCTCAGACGCCTTCTTCCCTTTCCGCGACGGAGTCGATGAGGCGGCCAAACACGGGGTCACGGCCGTCATCCAACCCGGCGGTTCCGTGCGAGACAAAGAAGTGATCGAAGCGGCGAACGAACACAACCTGGCGATGGTCTTCACCGCAATGCGCCACTTCAAACATTGAACCGTACGCATAAATCGGATCGGCGTAGCGCTTTGGGGCGCCGGCGCTCGGGATACCGCTGGCAAACTCGACATTAACCATTAACCATTGGCTATTGACCATTATTGGTCAGGTAAAGACAGTTGTTCTCCTGACTAATAATGGTCAATAGCCAATGGTTAATGGCTAATCGCATGGAATTCGATAGCCTTGAGGTTTGCCAGCAGTATCGCTCGGGACCGCTTTGGTAGTCGTCTCCGATTCTAAAAACTTCTGGGACGAGTGACCCGAGTGGGTTCCCTTTCCGATCATTGCCTCAGTATCGAAGTTGACTACCAAAGCGGTCCCGAGCGCCGGCGCTCCAAAGGCTGCCGCCGTTTCAGGTAACTGACCACATCCAGCTTTAATCCGTTCAACCGATCACGGCAGGACGTGACGCGCCCCTTTTAGCCAGCCGTTCCTCACAGGCCGCCCAGTTGATGTTCGAGAAGAAGGCCTCGATGTATTTCGGGCGGTCAGCGGGCGCATAATCGCGGATGAAGGCGTGCTCCCATACGTCCATGATCAGGATCGGGCTAAAGCCCGCGACATTACCCGTCTCGTGCAGGTTAATCCAGTGATTCGACAGCCGCTCGGCGACCGGGTCCAGGTAACAGGCGGCCCATCCCACGCCGCGCATCTTGCCCGTGGTCACGAAGTTCTTCTTCCAGTTCTCATAACTGCCGAAGCTCACCTCGGCCGCCTTGTAGAAAGCCGAATTCTTATCGGGGTCGCCGCTGCCGCCTTTCCTCATGTTCCCGAAATACCACTCGTGCAGAACCATCCCGTTGTATTCGAAGCCGAGCCTGCGGGTAAGTTCGGAAAAGACCGGCATCTCTTTCGCCGTGATCTCGCCCTTCGACATCTCGGCGATCTGCTCGTTGAGAAGGTTTGTGTTGGTCACGTACCCCTCGTAGAGCTTGAAGTGCATCGCCAGCGTCCCGTCAGAGATGCCGTTCAAGCCACTCAGATCGAATGTCTGCGGTTTATATACAACATTGCCCATACTCGTTTATTGCCTCCTGCGAAAAAACAGACAGGATTTACAGGAT
>Ga0207428_10003004_pt1 | contig 16640 bp, 12 predicted proteins | sample RhiMethybrSRZTD1_FD_187600 | JGI IMG/M metagenome (GOLD analysis project Ga0207428, IMG submission 187600) | Populus rhizosphere microbial communities from Tennessee, USA - Rhizosphere MetaG P. TD hybrid SRZTD1 (SPAdes) (version 3) | ecosystem: Host-associated > Plants > Roots > Rhizosphere >...
GACGCCGTCGAGCAGAACACGAGGTTCGTCGCGGAGGCGGTTCTCGCCCGGGAGCTCGGACCGGCCGATTTCGAGCGGCGCCCGTCGGCGACGCGGCTGAGGCAGCTCGACCGGCTGTTCCGTGAGCAGGTGATGATCGACGACGTCGAGTCGGCCGCCCTCTACGACCGGCGGGGCCGGCTGCTCTTCTCGACCACGGCCGGCGACCTGGCGGGAGAGGCCGTGACGCTACCGGCCCGGGACGTCCGGGCGACGCTCGAGGGCCGCCGGATCCGGACCGCGGTCGAGCAGGCTCGGAGCAGCGACGGCTCGACCCGAGGGGTGCTGCGCCAACTGGTGCCGATCTGGTTCGGGAAGCGTGAGGGGGGCATCCTGGTCACGGAGCGCGACTACGCGCCGATCGCCCGCTCCGTACGGGCCACCTTCATCCCGATCGCGCTCGTGCTGGAGGGGCTCCTCCTGGCCCTCTTCGTCTCGCTGTTCCCCGTGCTCCGGCGGGTCACGCGCCAGATCGACTCGCACATGGAGGAGATCGAGCACCAGGCGCTCCACGACAGCCTCACCGGCTTGCCGAACCGGGTGCTGTTCCAGGACCGGATCGAGCTTGCGCTCGCGAACGCGAGGCGCAGCGGCGGGCGCGCGGCGGTGCTGCTGCTCGACCTCGACGGGTTCAAGGAGATCAACGACGCCCTCGGACATGCGAGCGGGGACGAGCTGCTCCGCGAGCTCGCCGTTCGCCTGCGCGGCACGCTCCGCGACACGGACACGATCGCGCGGCTCGGCGGCGACGAGTTCGGCGTCGTCATGCCCGCGCACGACGCCGACGATGTCCGCGAGACCGCGAGGCGGATCCACGAGGCCGTCGAGGAGCCGTTCGAGCTCGGCGGGCTCTCCCTCGACGTGAAGACGTCGATCGGGGGCGTGCTGTTCCCGGACGACGCCACGGACTCCGACACCCTCGTGCGGTTCGCCGACGTGGCGATGTACGCCGCGAAGCGGAACCGAAGCCGGATCGAGCTCTACAACCCGTCCGCCGACGTCTCCACGCGCGAGTCCCTCACGCTCGGGAGCGAGCTCCGCCGCGCGCTCGACACGGGCGGCATCGTGGCCCACTACCAGCCCAAGGTCGAGGTCTCGAGCGGGCGCATCGTGGGCGCCGAGGCACTGGTCCGCTGGGAGCATCCCGAGCGCGGCATCGTCCTCCCCGCCCAGTTCCTGCCCGTCGTCGCAAAGGCGGGCCTGATGGGCTCGCTGACGACGCTCGTGCTGCGTCACGCCGCGGCGGAGGCGGCCGGCTGGGCCAGGGACGGCCTCGGGCTCGGCATCGCGGTCAACGTCGACGTCGAGGCGCTGCTCGACCCGTCGTTCCCGCGGCGGGTGGCAGAGATCCTCGACGAGACACAGCTCGCGCCCGAGCTGCTCACGATCGAGCTGACCGAGACCTCGCTGATGGCCGACCCGGTGCGCGCCGGCCACGTCGCGCGCGAGCTGTCGGCGGTCGGGGTGAAGCTCTCGATCGACGACTTCGGCACCGGTTACTCGTCTCTCGGCTACCTCACCGCGCTGCCGCTGGCGGAGCTCAAGATCGACCGGTCGTTCGTCGGGCGGATGACGCAGAGCACGATGGACCTGGCGATCGTGCGGGCGATCCTCGACCTGGGGTCGAGCCTCGAGCTCTCCGTCGTCGCCGAGGGCATCGAGTCGATGGAGACGCGCGAGATGCTCGAGCAGCTCGGCTGCACGCTCGCGCAGGGATACGAGTTCGGCAGCCCGATGTCGGCCGCGCGGCTCGGGGCCTTCCTGCGGAGCCTCCGCGAGGTCGACTACCTCATGCTCACTGCATAGAGCCCGGAAAGTCGAGGCGCGAGACCTCGAGGTCGAGGTCGTGTTCCACGCGGCGCATCACCTCGTCGCTGATCTCCCCGGTGTTTCGCAGCTCGACCACCGCGCGCCGCTCCGCCTCGATGAGCTCACGGCGGAGCTTCTGGTACTTCAGCGAGCGCTTCTCGATCTTCCCGTCGCCGTCGGGGTCGATCCGCGCGGAGAAGCGGTCGATCCGGAAGCGGTACGCGCCCCGGATCCGCTCCGCAGTGTCCTCGAGCACCCAGTCCTCTCGAACCAGCTCGTCGAGCCGGGCCAGCGCAGCCTCGGCAGCGCGGACACGCGCAATCGCGTCCTCGGCCTCGGCGCCGCCGTCGTCGGCCTCGAGCCGCAGCGCGCGAATCACGGCCGGCAGGGACAGCCCCTGGACGACGAGAGTCGCGAGCACGACGCAGAACGCGAGGAACACGATCAGGTCGCGATCCGGGAACGGATCGCCCGCGTCGGTCGTCAGAGGAACCAGGAGCGCCGCTGCGATCGTCACGGCGCCGCGCATCCCGTTCCACGAGATGAACGCGGGATACGTCCACGGCGGATACGGATCGCGCTCGCGCACGCGGCGGAAGAGCACGCGCGGGACGTACGTCACCGCGAAGACCCCGACGATCCGGAGCACGATCACCGCCAGCACGATCGCGGTCGCGTCGACGATCAGCGTCGACACTCCGCGCCCCGAGAGCGAGTCGAGGATCGGCCGCAGCTGGAGCCCAACGAGCCCGAACAGGAGGACATTGAGCAGGAACGTGAAGATGTCCCAGAACGCGCGGCCCTCCAGGCGTGTCTCCACGGTCGTCAGCTCGGGCGTGTACCAGCCCATGTAGACGCCCGCGGTGACGACGGCCAGCACCCCCGAGACGTCGAGCGCCGACGCGGGCAGGAACGCGAAGTAGCCGGTGAGGAACGCGATCGTCACCTCGAGCGGCGGATTGTCGAGCGCCCGGCGCACGCGGCGGATCGCGTATCCCACGGCCAGGCCGACCGCGATCCCGCCGACGATCGTGACGAGCAGGTCCCAGCCGGCCGACCAGATCGAGAACGCGCCGGTGACCGAGGCGAGGAGCGCGGTCCGCAGGAGCACGAGCGCGGTGCCGTCGTTCAGGAGGCTCTCGCCCTCGACGATGTCGATCAGCCTGCGCGGGACTCCGAGGCGCCTCCCGATCGCGGTCGCCGCGATGGGGTCTGTCGGCGAGACGACCGCGCCGAGGACGAAGGACTCGGCCCAGCCGATCCCGGCCGCCTCGTGGACGACCACGGCCACGCCGACCGTGGTCGCGCCGACGACTCCCACGGCGAGGAGCGAGATCGGCCGCAGGTTCTGCCGCAGCTCGCGCAGCCCCGTGAAGTAGGCATAGACGTAGAGGAGGGGCGGCAGGATCCCGACGAGGACGAGCTGCGGCGGCATCGTGACCGTCGGCACGCCCGGCGCGAAGCCGAGCAGCAGGCCGCCGAGCACGAGCAGGATCGGATAGGGGATCCGGAGCGGCCCCGCGAGGATCAACAGACCGGCTGCGGAGACGAGGAGCGCCAGGAGCTGCAGCTCTTCTGCTGCGCCGAACTCGAGGATCACCGCGACACCGTATGCGGTCCGCGACTCACGACCATGGCTCCTCCGGCGCCCATGCCGTCGCGGAGATTTCCGATCGAGCCTCTAGTGGCCGTTGTGCGAGAAGTGCATGTAGTCCTTCGTCGCACCCGTCCAACTGCCGCCCCAGCCCCAGCCGATCGAGCGGAACGCGGCGATCACGGCCGGCGTGACCATCCCCTTCCGCCGCCGGGAGCGGTCGAGGTATCGCGCGCGGGTCGGGTCCCGCGTCTGGCCGCAGCCGACGTACGGGTTCTCGGCCGGGTTCAGGTCGACCGCGAGGCCGTAGGCGTGGTTCGACCACGTGCCCGTCCCCGAGCCACCCGTGCACGGTGACGGAACGGCCTGGCGGCACTCGAACGAGCCGGTCACGTCGCCGTCGGCAGGTCTGGCTCCACGCGGCCCGTACATGTCGCCGAGCTGCAGGTGTCGGATCGGGAAGTGAAGCGCATAGAGCCGCCGGAACACCATCGCGAGCGGCGCGGCGGCCGAGCGGTTCACCACCAGTTGCCCGACGTAGGCACGCCCGTCGAAGCCCCAGTGCCGCACGGTGAGGAGCCGGAGCTGCGACAGCGGGACCGGGCACCCGCGCTCCCAGAAGCCGCTCGCAAGGGTCGCCTGGAGCGGTGGAGGCAGCGCCCTGATCGACGGCTCCTGGGGATGGAGCGCGACGACGAGGAGCGGCAGGGCGAGGAGCCGGAGCACGATGCCTGCACCAAGCGTGGCGACAGGGTGTCCCCGCCGTCAAGTGACCGCGAATCCCTCGTCCGAGGCGGTTGGGACGACCCGGCGGGCGGGTAGGCATCCCGTATGGACACCACGATCGCATTCGTGCGCCCGGCCGCCGGCGGCGGCGCGGAGATCGTCGTCAACTTCGGGCTGCTCTCCGGGCGCGAGGCGACCCTCGCCGAGGTCGACCGCCTGGCGCGACGCCTGTGCGACGTGATGCCGGAGGTTCGCGTGCACGCAATCCGCACCCACGACATGGGGCGCGACTCGGAGGCGGTCGTCCACCAGGTGGTCGTCGAGGCCGGCCCGCACACGGCAGAAGCGGAGCGGCTCCGTGCGATCAGCGAGGAATGGGCGACAGACTGCGCCGAGGAGCGGTCGCTCGAGCCGCTCGGAACCTGAGGCGCTGCACGGGGGCGCGCTCCGACGGCGCCCGTCAGCGATCGGTCGAGTCGAAGCAGAAGCGCGCGGCGTCGTACTGCTCGCGGGGGATGCCCCGCGGCATCGCGACGGCCTCCGCGAGCGCCACGTCCGTGACGACGTCTCCCCGCAGCGCGACCATCCGCCCGACCCGGCCCTCGGCCGCGAGATCCGCCGCGTGGATGCCGAACCGGGTCGCCAGCACGCGGTCGCGGGCGGTCGGCACGCCGCCGCGCTGGATGTGGCCGAGCACCGTGACCCGAGCCTCGAAGCCCGTCAGCTCCTCGAGCCGCGCCGCCACGATCGTCGAGACCCCGCCGAGCCGCGCGAACCCGAACGCGTCGAGCGGCGCCACGACGCTCGTCCCCGTGGGCGGGTCGATGCCCTCCGCCACGACCACGACGGAGTAGCGGTGCCCGCGCTCGGCGCGGCCTCGGATCACGGCGGCGATGTTCTCGAGGTCGTACGGCTCCTCGGGGACGAGAACCGCATCCGCCCCGGCCGCGATCGCCGCGTGGGTGGCGATCCACCCCTGGGTCCGGCCCATCACCTCCACGACCATCACGCGGTCGTGTGACTCGGCGGTGGTCGTGATCCGGTCGATCGCCTCGGTCGCGGTCTGCACCGCCGTGTCGAACCCGATTGTGAAGTCGGTTCCTCCGACGTCGTTGTCGATCGACTTCGGGACACCGACGATCGGGATTCCCTCGTCGACGAGCCGCGCCGCCGTGCGCAGCGTGCCGTCGCCGCCGATCACCACGAGGGCGTCGAGGCCCTCACGGTCGAGCGTCGCCGCGACCGACGGGCCACCCTCGCCGTGGACGTACGGGTCGCGGCGCGAGGTGCCGAGCACCGTGCCGCCGCGCTGGAGCAACCCCCGGACCGCGTCCCGGTCGAGCGGGCGGGTCCGGCCTTCCATCAGGCCGTCCCAGCCGTCGAGGATCCCGACCACCTCGGCCTGGTGGCCGCGCTGCGCGCGCGCCACGAGCCCACGCAGCGCCGCGTTGAGGCCGGGGCAGTCGCCGCCCCCCGTGAGAACCCCGAGCCGACTCACCGGGCCATCCTAGGGCGGCGCCGGATCGCAGGCCAGCGTGGGATGGGGACGACCGCCGCGGCTCCGTAGTGATCGCGCTCCGAATGGGGGTTTCCGCGGATGAGCGGCGTCGCGCGCTGCGTCAGGCTCGAAGCGATAGGTCGTCGTCTTCCGGGACGGTGCGATGTCTCCAACGCAGGGAGCCGAGATTGCCCGCGTGAGCGCTCGAGCCAGGGCGCGGACGCCGGCGCGTTCGACGCTCCAGGCCTGGCGGGAGCCACTCGGGCTCGTGTTCGGCGCCACGGCTCTCCTGCTCGCGGCTCATGCCGCGATCGACTCGTGGCTCGCACCCGAGGCCGGGTCCGGCGCGAGCGAGCATCTGCTTCGGCTCACGGCAACCGTGGCGATCCTCGCGGCGGCGGTCGTCCTCTACGCGAGGCTGCCGGCGGGCGGGCGCGCAGCCCTCTCGGCCGCGGTCGGTCTCCTCGCCCTGGTGGGTGCCTTCCTCGCGATCGCGGATGCCCGTGCCGTGGGCGCTCGCGACGAGGACTGGTCGGGGTTCCTCCTCCTTCCGGTCGGGATTATCCTCCTCGGCCTCTCGGGCCGGCAGCTCTGGTGCTCGCGCAAGCAGGCCGGCCGCCGTCATCTGCGTCGAGCCGGGATCGCGCTCGCGGCGCTCCTCGGCGCATACTGGCTGCTCGTCCCGGTCGGCATCGCGATCATCGCGACCCACCGGCCGCGCGCCGACGTCGCACCGGCGGATCTCGGGCGGCCGTACGACCAGGTCACGTTGAAGACGAAGGATGGCCTCTCGCTCGCCGCCTGGTACGTCCCTTCGCGCAACGGCGCGGCCGTCGTCCTCTATCCCTCCCGGCAGGGGGCGGCCGAGCACGCTCGGATGCTCGCGCGTCACGGCTACGGCGTCCTCATCGTCGACGCGCGCGGCTACGACGGAAGCCAGGGAGACCCGAATCTCTTCGGCTGGGAGGGTGCGACGGACGTCGACGCGGCGGTTGCCTGGCTCGGCAGGCGACCCGAGGTGGTGGACGGCCGGATCGGCGGCATGGGGTTCTCCGTCGGCGGTGAGGTGATGCTGGAGGCCGCCGCGTCGAACGACGCCCTGCGAGCCGTGGTCTCCGAAGGAGCAGGCGTGCGCTCGGTTCGCGAGCACCTGCTGCGCGGGCCGAAGGGCTGGTTCTCGCTGCCCGAAGCCGCCGTGCAGACCGCCGCGGTGGCCGTCATGAGCGGGAGCGCTCCCCCACCGTCGCTCGGCGACATCGTCTCGAGGATCGCGCCACGCCCGCTCCTCTTGATCTACGCCGGCCGAGGAGGAGGCGGCGAGGAGCTGACCCCCGACTACTACCGAGCCGCCTCTCAGCCGAAGTCGCTTTGGCTGATCGACGAGGCGCGCCACGTCGGTGGCTACGAGGCGCGACCGAGGGAGTACGAGGCCCGGGTCGTCGAGCTCTTCGACCAGGCCCTGCTCGGGAAGGCCGGGTGATTCCGGCGTCCGCGTGCGCGAGCATCGAGCTCTACTGGCTTCCGCTGGGAGCCGGGGGCCACTCGGTCCGTGCGAACGGAGCGTTGTTCGAGGCCGTCGCGGCAGGGCTCGGCCGGCGTGATCGCTGCGACCTCTATCACGCCGCGCTCCAGGTGGACGGCGCCGAGGGCCGATTCGTCGTCGAGCAGGCGCCTGCGCGCGCGAACGGCCGGGCGCGCGGCGTCGTGGCAGTCGGCCCCGTCGGAGCACGTGCGGCCGGACGCTTCCGCCTGTTCCGGTACGAGATCCGTCGCTGGCGCGGCGGCACGATCGCCGACGTCGCCGAGGCCGTCGAGAGCCCCGTGCCGCTCAGCAGGGAGCGGAGCACGGGCGAGCGGCTGCTCGCCCTGGTGCCCAGCGTCCCTCTGCCCGTCTGGGGTCGCGACGAGCTCGGTCTCGGCGAGATGTGGAACTCGAACTCCGTGATCTCCTGGCTCCTCGCCCGCAGCGGAATCGACGTCGAGGCGATCCCCCTCCCCCGCGGCGGGCGGGCGCCCGGCTGGCGGGCCGGCGCCTTGGCCGCACGGGCCGACATCCCGGTCTACGGCTTTTCGCACGGAGCCTGCGGCTGATGACGGACGTGCCGACAGGCCATGCAACGGAAGCTCCGGGTCGAATGGTGCGCCTCGTCGCCACGGTGGCTGCGGCTCTGGCGGTGGTCGTCCCCGCCGGGGCGACGACAGCGCCCGAGCTGCCGCTCCAGCAGTGCACGATCACGGGCGGGATCGCGGCTCTGTGCGGACGTTTCGACGTCCCCGAGAACCGCGCGCGCCCGGGCGGACGGAGCATCTCACTCCGCGTCGCCGTGATCCCCGCCCACGACCGGCCGCGGGCGCGCGACCCTCTCGTCTACCTCGCAGGAGGGCCGGGCGGGTCGGCCGTCGACGCCATCGCCGCGATGCTGCCCGCGTTGGGAGGGATCAACCTCCACCGCGACGTCGTGCTCGTCGACCAGCGCGGCACCGGCGGATCGAAGCACCTCGTGTGCCCCCGACCGGGCAAGCTCGCACCGACCGAGGCCGCCGTGACCGGCTACGTCCGGAGCTGCCTCGCCTCTCTTGCCGCCGATCCGAGGCAGTACGCGACGATCCCGGCGATGGACGACCTTGCCGCGGTCGTCCGGGCGCTCGGCTACACGAAGGTGAACCTCTACGGCGGGTCGTACGGCGCGACCGCGGCGCAGTACTTCCTGGCGCAGCATCCGAAGCTCGTGCGCACCGCGATCCTCGACGGCGCGACGCTGCTCGACATCCCGATCTTCGAGCGGCTGGCCCCGAACGGCGAGCGTGCGCTCCGGAGGATCCTGCAGAGCTGCGCGACGAGCGCGCGTTGCGCAACGGCGTATCCACGCGCACGTCACGAGGCGTTCGAGATGATCGCCCGGCTCCGACGCACTCCGGTGCGGGTGCAGGGCACCCTGATCGACGCCCCGACCGCCGCCGGCCTTCTGCAGCTCCTGAGCCTGACGCCGGGCGGGGCCGCGGAGATCCCCTGGATCGCGCACAGCGCGGTCGGTGGCGACTGGCGGCCGCTGGCGGTGGAGCTGGACCGTGCCGGAGCGACCGCCGACGAAGCGAGCCGGAACGTGATGTACATGTCGATCGTCTGCAACGAGCCATGGGCACGGTGGCGACCCGGCCGCGTCGCCGTCGCGGCGAGGGGCACGTTCCTCGCCGAGCGAGCGGTCGTCGACGCCCGCATGGTGGCCGCCGGTTGCAAGGGCGTCCCGAAGATCGCCCAGCCCGCGTGGTCGCGCGCGCGTGTCCGCTCGTCCGCGCCCGTCCTCTTGGTGGTGGGCGGGAACGACCCGCAAGACCCGCTCTCGCACGTGACGCGCGCGAGCCGCGAGCTTCCGAACAGCCGCACGATCGTCGTGCCCGGGGCGGGTCACGGCGCGGTGCAACTCGGGTGCCTGCCTCGCCTCGCGCGGGCGTTTGTCGAGCGAGGAACAGCCCGCGGCCTCGACACGCGCTGCGCCGGCGCCTACGAGCCACCGGAGTTCGTGGTCCCCTGACGGCGCGGCCCCGTAGGTGGACTCATCACGGCGCCGCTTGGAAAGATGTCCGCGTGGACCAGTCGACCGTCCAGCTCGACCGCCTGCGGGTGCTCGTCGACGCAGGCATCGCCCTCAGCTCCGAGCTGTCCCTCGACGCGGTGCTCCGGCGCCTGACGGAGACCGCCGCGAGCCTCACGGGGGCGCGGTACGCGGCCCTGGGCGTGATCGACCCGTCGGGCCAGGGGCTGGAGCGGTTCGTGACGACGGGCGTCGATGCCGAGACCTACGCCGCGATCGGCGACCTCCCGCGGGGTCGGGGGCTGCTCGGCGTGCTGATCCACGAGGCGGAGATTGTGCGCCTGCACGACATCGCCGACGACCCACGATCGGTGGGGTTCCCGCCGCACCACCCGCCGATGCACACCTTTCTCGGCGTTCCCATCCTGCTGCGCGGGGTCGCCTACGGGAACCTCTACCTCACCGAGAAGCACGGGGGTGTCGACTTCACCGAGGAGGACGAGGAGCTGACCCAGCTGCTCGCTGCCCAGGCGGCCGTCGCGATCGAGAACGCGCGGCTGTACGAGTCGTCGACGCGATGGCTCCGCCAGCTGGAGTCGCTGAACGAGATCGGCACCGCGCTCGCCTCCGAGATCGAGCTCGAGCCGCTGCTCGGCCTCGTCGCCCGCCGGCTACGCGAGCTCGTGCGGGCGCGGCTGGTGCTGATCGCGCTTCCGCAAGGCGGTGCGATGACGGTGGCCGCAGCCGAAGGGGACGAGACGCAGGGGATCGCCGGGGCGCGGCTCGAGCTCGGAGGCTCGAAGGCCGGTCTTGTCCTCCAGCGCGGGCGCAGCGAGCGCGTCGACTCCGTCCTCGACGACCCGGAGGTCGACCAGCTTGCGGCGAGGCAGCTCGGCGTCCGCTCTGCCCTGTACGTGCCGCTGATCGCCCGCGGCCGGGCGATCGGGGTCCTGATCGCGCACGACAGGGAGGGCTCCAGCCCCGCGTTCAGCGACGACGACCTCCGGCTGGCGGAGAGCCTCGCCGATCGCGCAGCCGTGGCCGTCGACCTGTCCGAGCGAGTCGGCCGCGACGCCCTCGCGCGCGTCGTCAAGGCCCAGGAGCACGAGCGCAAGCGCCTCGCGCGCGAGCTGCACGACGAGACAGGGCAGGCGCTGACCTCGATCCTGCTCGGCCTGAAGCCGCTCGAGCAGAGCGCGAGAACCGACGAGGAGCGCGCCGCGATGGCGTCGCTTCGCGAGCTCGTCGTCTCGACGCTTCGGGACGTGCGCCGCCTCGCGGTGGAGCTCCGACCGTCCGCGCTGGACGACTTCGGGCTGGCCACGGCGGTGGAGCGACTCGCCGACACGTTCCGCGACTCCACCGGGATGCGGGTCGACGTCGAGACTCGACTGGGCGAGGTCCGCCTCCCGCCCGAGGTCGAGACGGCGCTCTACCGCATCGTGCAGGAGGCCCTGGCGAATATCGTCAAGCACGCCGAGGCGACCCATGTGAGCATCCTCCTGACACGCAAGGACTTTTCGGTTGCCGCCGTCGTCGAGGACGACGGCAAGGGCTTCGACGAGACCGACACCGGAGACGACGTCCTCGGGATCGTCGGTATGCGCGAGCGCGTGGGCCTCGTCGGCGGGCGCCTCGCGATCGAGTCGGGCAGCGGATCCGGCACGACGGTCGCGGCCGAGGTGCCGATCCCATGAGCATTCGCGTCCTCGTCGTCGACGATCACGCGATCGTCCGTTCCGGGCTTCGTCGCGTCCTCGACGCCGAGCCGGACATCGAGACGGTCTCCGAGGCCGAGAACGCCGATCGTGCCGTCTTCGAGGCGATGGAGCACAAGCCCGACATCGTCCTCATGGACGTCGTGATGCCCGGGAAGAGCGGCATCGAGGGCCTGCCGGCGCTGCTGCAGGCGGTTCCGACGGTGCAGGTGCTGATCCTCTCGATGCAAGACGACCCGCGGTACGTCCGCGAGGCGTTCGAGGCAGGCGCGAGCGGATACGTGCTCAAGGAGGCTGCGGACACCGAGGTGATCACGGCCGTGCGCGCCGTCGCGGCCGGCGAGCGGTACGTCCACCCCGCCCTCGGCGCGCGTCTCCTGGCAGCCGAGGTGGAGGAGCGCAAGCGGGCGGAGGCGGACCCTCTGTCGGAGCGCGAGCGCGAGGTCCTGCGGCTCCTGGCGCTCGGCCACACGAACCAGGAGATCGCGAAGCTGCTCTACATCTCGGTGCGCACCGCCGAGACGCACCGCGCGCACATCATGCAGAAGCTTCGGCTCTCGAGCCGTGCGGAGCTCGTCCGCTACGCGCTCGCGGAGGGGCTGCTCGAGGAGACGTGACCCGCCCGCCGCGGCCCCGACCGGAAGGGGGCGCGGCCGTCGAGACCACGCCCCCTCCGTTCCTTTCAGGGCACGAACACGACCCTCGCGGGAACCCGGCCCGCCTCGACGTCCTCGATCGAGTCGTTGACGGTCTCCAGCGACCGGACCTCGGTGATCACCCTGGTCAGGCCGGCGGCGTGGAGCTCGAAGACCTCTCGAAGATCAACCCGGGTGCCGACGATCGAGCCGACCACCGTGATCCCGTTCAGCACCGTCTCGAAGATCGGGAGCTCGATCGTGTTGTCCGCGGGGAGCCCCACGAAGACGAGCGTCCCGCCCCGGCGGAGCGACCGGTACGCCTGCTCGAAAGCGCTCGGCGACACGGCCAGCGAGATCGCCTGGTCGACGCCGCCGAGGCGCTGGATCGCCTCGGCCGGATCCTCCTTCGAGGCGTTCACCGTGAACTCGGCGCCGAGCTCCTTCGCGAGGGCGAGCTTGTCGTCCTGAAGGTCGACGGCGACGACCCGCCCACCGGCGATCCGCGCGTACTGGAGCGCGAGGTGACCGAGCCCTCCGACGCCGAAGATCGCGACGAGGTCCGACGGCCGCGTGCCGGCGACCTTGACCGCCTTGTACGTCGTCACCCCGGCGCACGTCAGCGGCGCGGCATCGACGGGGTCGATGCCCGGCGGCACCTTCACGACGTATCGCCCGTACGCCTTGACGTACTCGGCGAAGCCGCCGTCCATCGAGTAGCCGGTGTTCTTCTGCTCGAGACAGAGGGTCTCCCAGCCGGAGACGCAGTAGTCGCAGGTCCCGCACGCGTATCCGAGCCACGGCATCGCGACCCTGTCGCCCAGAGCTACCTCGGTCACCCCCGACCCGATCTCCTCCACGATCCCGATGCCCTCGTGGCCCGGGATGAATGGCGGCGACGGCTTGACGGGCCAGTCACCGTGGGCCGCGTGGATGTCCGTGTGGCAGAGGCCCGAGGTCTCCATGCGGACGACGATCTCCCCCGTGCCCGCCGTGGGCTTCGGCACCTCCTTCATCACGAGTGGTTTCGTGAAGTCGTCGACCACCGCCGCCCTCATGGTGGCCACCCCCGGCGGCGCGGGCGACAGCGTGGGTGCTTCGGTCGTTGCCATCGAAGCCTCCTTCCGGTTGCGTCTGATCCGAGCCTCGCGCGGATCCGCGCCGCGCGAATCGGTGCGGCCACCGATCGGCCGTGGAAGAACTACGGATCGAGGGCGCCCCGAGGGGCTACCAGGTCTTCGCGCGGGCGAGTCGCTCCGGTCGCCGTACGCGCACCCTGGCGTCGACCACGACGCAGCCCTTCGGCTGCGCGATCACGGGGTTCAGGTCGAGCTCGGCAACGGCGGGGTGCTCCTCGCCGAGGCGCCCGAGGCGGTGGAGGAGGTCGCGAAGCGCGCCGCCGTCAGCGGCCGGCTTGCCGCGGAACCCGGCGACGAGCCTTCCCGTCTTCCCCTCGTGCACGAGCTCCTCCGCGTCCTGGTCGGTCAGCGGCGCGATGCGGAAGCCGGCCTCGCCGATCAGCTCGGCGAGGACGCCTCCGGGGCCGAAGGCGACGAGCGGGCCGAACACGGGGTCCTGGACCATTCCCGCGAGGAGCTCGGCGCTCCCGGCAACCATCGGCTGGACGAGCACCGGGGCACCGATGCGCTCGACCGCAGCCCTGACCGCCTGCTCGTCGCCGAGGTCGAGCTCGAGGCCGCCGATATCGGTCTTGTGGGCGCCCGCGAGGGCCGTCTTCACGACGACCGGATAGCCGAGCGCGCCGGCTGCGGCGACCGCGTCCTCGACGCCGGCCGCGATCCGCTCCGGGACGAGCGGCAGGCCGTACGCGAGCAGGAGCTCTCGCGCCTCGGCCGCCTCGAGCCAGACGTCAGCCCCACGCGAGAGCGCCGCCTCGATCACGCGCTCGGCCGCGGCGTGGTCGATCCCGTCGAGTGCGGGAACCGTGCCGAACGGCTGACGCAGCCACTCCGCGCGCTCGGCCACGCGCCCGAGCGCCCGCGCGGCCGCCTCCGGGTACGTAAACGCCGCGACGTGGCCGTCGTCGCGCCGGAACGCCTCCGGGATGCCCGCGGCGCTCATCACCACCGCGAGCACCGGCTTGCCGGCGTCGGCCCCCGCTACGGCCCCGTCGATCGCCTCCGCGACGTCGTCGGCGGTCGCGGCGACGGTCGGCACGAAGAGGACGATCAACGCGTCGACCTGCGCGTCGGCGAGGACGAGGGGCAGGGCCCGCGCATACGTGTCCGGGGTCGCACCGCCCAGCATGTCGATCGGGTTCCCGAGGCTCGCCTCGGCGGAGAGGAGTGACGCGAGCTGCTCTCGCGTCTCGGGTGTGAGGCTCGGCAGCTCGAGCCCGACCGCCTCGCACGCGTCTGCGCAGAGGATCCCGAGCCCTCCCGCGTTCGTGAGGATGCCGACCCGCCGCCCCTTGGTCTCCGGCTGCCCGGTGAGCAGCGCGGCGACGTCGATGAGCTCCTCCAACGAGGTGGCGCGGATCACGCCTGCCTGGTGGAACAGCGCGTCCACCGCAGCCTCGGAGCCCGCGAGCGCCGCCGTGTGCGAGCTCGCCGCGCGCTGGCCGGAGAGCGTGGTCCCGCTCTTCAACGCGAGGATCGGCTTGCGGCGCGAGACCCGACGAGCGATGCGTCCGAACCGCCGGGGATTCCCGAAGGACTCGAGGTAGAGCAGTACGACGTCGGTCGACGGATCGTCCTCCCACCACTCGAGCAGGTCGTTCGACGAGACGTCCGCCTTGTTCCCGATCGACACGAACGCCGAGAGGCCAAGTCCGCGGGCTTCCGCGGCCTCGAGCAGCGCGACGCCGAGAGCGCCGCTCTGCGACGAGAAGCCGATGTTCCCCGGCCTGGGCGCCCGAGCCGCGAACGTCGCGTTCAGCGACCGGCCGGAGACTGCGATCCCGAGGCAGTTCGGGCCGATCAGCCGCGCCCCGTGCCCCCGCACGAGCTCGAGCAGGCGCTCCTGCCGCTCGAGCCCCTCGCGTCCGACCTCGGCGAACCCGGCCGAGATGACGAGCAGCGCCCGGACTCCAGCCTGGAGCGCCTCTTCCGCCGCCGCGAGCACGGCGCTCCCGGGTACCACGATCACCGCGAGGTCGACCGCCCGGGGAATGTCACGAATCGACCGGTACCCCTGCACTCCGGCGACCGCCTCGCCTTCGCGGTTGACCGGATACGCCGCACCGGCGAAGTCGCCTGCGAGGATGTTCCGGAACAGCTCTCCGCCGATCGTGGCCCGCCGCGGTGACGCGCCGAGCACCGCGACGCTGCCCGGCTCGAAGAACGGCCGCAGCGAGGCGGTCACCGCGACATGGTCGCGCTGGTCGACCCGGGCGCGGTAGGCCTCCGTCGCGGCGATCGGGAACTGCACCTCGAGCTCGCCGCCCTCCAGCTCGCGCGTCAGCTCGAACCCGACGGCCTCGAACACGCTCAGCATCCCGCGGTTGTCGGCCATCACCTCGGCGACGAACCGCTCGATTCCCTCTCCGGCAGCGCGCTCGGCGAGTCGCTCGAGCAGGCGCGTGCCGATGCCGCGCCTCTGGTGCTCGTCCGCGACCGCGAATGCCACCTCGGCTCCCGACCGGTCCCGAAGCCGCACGTAGTTGGCGACCGCGACCACCTGTTCCCCGCCGTCGTCGGCAAGCTCCCCGAGCAGCGCGCCCCGCTCGGCCCAGTCCGGCTCGAGCAGCTGCTCGACCAACCGCGTATCGAGGGACGGGAACCCGTGGAACCGGAGATAGAGGCTCTGTTCCGACAGTGAGCGGAAGAACCCCAGGAGGCGCGCAGCATCGACCTGCCGGGGTGGGCGCAGCCGAAGCGTCCGGCCGTCGCGAAGGATGACGTCGACGGGCTCAGCGACGGCCGTCGACATCGGTTCCGGCTGTGATGTTCGCGGACTGGTCATGCCCGGCGTTCGCATCGCGAACGATAAGCACCGAGCAGGGCGCCTGGTGCGCGAGCCGCCGGCTCACGCTTCCGAGCGCCGCGAGCCGTCCCAGGCCACGGCTCCCGATTACCAGCAGGTCGGCCCCGGCCGACGCCTCCAGCAACGCCTCGACTGGCGGCCGCGTGCTCCACCGCAACATCGAGGCCGCCTCGAGCCGTGGAGCGAAGCCGACTCCCGTGATCGCCTCGAAGCGCTCACGGAGCTCGACCAGGCCGTCCACGTCGAGCGGGCCGTCGCCGGTCGCCGCAAGGGCGTGGACCTTCGCGCCGTACCTGCCCGCCAGCGTCACTGCCGCCCCCGCCGCTGCGAGCGACTCGGGCGACCCGTCGACGCCGACGACGATCGAGCCTGGGAACGACGACGTTGCCGCGCGGGCGACGAGGACAGAGCACGGCGCCCTGTGGATGATCGCGGTCGCCGTCGAGCCGAGCAGCGCGCCGAGCATCCGGCCCCGGCCGTGCGACCCGACCGCGATGAGCGAGTCGTGCGCGCGCTCTGCCTGGCGGAGCAGCTCGTGCCATGCCAGCCCGCGCCCCGTCCGCGTCTCGACGGCGAGGCTGGCCGGAATCCGAACGCACGCCGTGTCGAGCCGCCTCTCCGTCGACTCGCGGTCGGCGTCCTCGTCCAGATACACCGGCTCGGCCCAACCGAGCCCGGCGACGAGAGTCGGCTCGGGGTTGTACACGCCGAAGAGCGTCAGCTCGCCGGCAGGCTCGACCAGGCGCGCCGCCTGTTCGGCCGCCTCGAGACTCGCCTCCGAGCCGTCGATGCCGACGAGGATCCGCGAGAAGATCGACGTTCCAGGGTCGAGGCTTGGAGTTTCCCTGTCGGCGACGACGGTCATCACGGACCTCCTCCGTCATGGTTGTGGCTCCGTCGCGGAGCTCGTGCCTCTCTGGTTCGAGCTTCGCGGGCTCGAGGTTCGATCGCATCCGCGACCGGCCGGATCGTCCCTACGGCTTTTCCGCGGCGACCGCCTCCCGACCTCGCAGCGAGACGAGGGCGGCCCACCGGGCCGCCCTCGTCGCTCACTCCGGGAGGTCGGAGCGATCAGTGGCCGAAGGTGGCCACCTCCGTTGTGATCTTGGGCTTCTCGGCGGCCTCCGCGAACCGTCCCCCGAG
>Ga0207428_10003005_pt1 | contig 16638 bp, 18 predicted proteins | sample RhiMethybrSRZTD1_FD_187600 | JGI IMG/M metagenome (GOLD analysis project Ga0207428, IMG submission 187600) | Populus rhizosphere microbial communities from Tennessee, USA - Rhizosphere MetaG P. TD hybrid SRZTD1 (SPAdes) (version 3) | ecosystem: Host-associated > Plants > Roots > Rhizosphere >...
CCCGTGCTCGATCACCTGCTCGGCCTGGTGGCGAGCCATGCCGGATTCGACCTCAGGCTGGAGGTCGCTCCGGGCGGGCCGGACGCAGTCGCGAGCGCCGCCGGACGTGCGCTCGGTGAGGCGCTGCGGGACCCGCTCCGTGCGGATGCCGCCGCCGGGTGGGGCTACGCCATGATCCCGGCAGACGAGGCGCTCGCGAACGTCGTTCTCGAGGTGTCGGACCGGCCGCTGCTCGTCTCGAACGTGGATCTCTCGAACGCCCACGTCGCAGGGCTCGACCGCGACCTCGTCTCGGGGTTCCTGCGCGAGCTCACCGAGGAAGCAGGGCTGACGATGCACGTTCGGCTCCTGCACGGCGAGGATCCGCAGCACGTGCTGCGGGCGATCTTCAAGGCACTCGGAGGAGCGCTCGCCAGCGCGGCGGCGCCGCGAAAGGAGTAACGCATGTCAGAGAAGACCGTCGTCCGCACGGAGAGCGCTCCGGCTCCGTTCCAGGGCTCGCCGTACTCGCAGGCGATCGTTGCGAATGGGTTCGTGTTCGTCGCGGGGCAGGTCGGGCTCCAACCCGACCACACGGAGCTCGTCGGCGACGGCATCGTCGAGCAGACCGAGCAGGCGTTCGACAACATGGCCGCGATCCTGGAGGAGGCCGGCTCGGGCCTCGACCGTATCGTGAAGACCACCGTCTTCCTCGACGATTTCGGCGATTTCGCGGCGATGAACGAGGTGTACGGGCGGCGGATCGGCGACCGGCCTCCCGCGCGCTCCACGGTCGAAGTCGCGGCACTTCCCTCGGGCGCAAAGGTCGAGATCGAGGCCATAGCGCTCGCCTAGGCCACAATTCGGGCGTGAAAGCACCCGAGGTCATCGCTACCCACGCGAACACGGATTTCGACGCGTTCGCATCACTGCTTGCCGCTCGTCGGCTCTATCCGGACGCCGTGGTCGCGATCCACGGCACGCTGAACCGCAACGTGCGCGAGTTCTATCGCCTGCATGCGGACGAGCTCGACGCCGTCGAGGCCTCACGCCTCGAGCCCGAGTCGATCCGGCGGCTGATCGTGATCGAGACCACGTCCGCGTCCAGGCTCGGCGAGCTCGAGCCGGTCGCGCACGATCCTGAGGTCGAGACGGTCGTGTTCGACCATCACGCGGGTGAGCTGCCCGAGTGGGTGAAGCCGGAGAACGCAGTGGTCTCGCAGGACGGCGCGCTGACGACGACGCTCGTCGGAGTCCTGGCGGAGCGCGAGATCGCCGTGACGCCGCTCGAGGCGACCGCCTTTGCGCTCGGGATCCACGAGGACACCGGCTCGCTGACGTACCCGACGGCAACCCAGCGGGACGCCGACGCGCTCGCGTGGTGCCTCCGTCACGGTGCGCGCCAGGACCTGCTCGCGCGGTTCCTTCATACGCCCCTCACCGACGAGGAGCGAGAGCTGCTCGGCGCGCTGATGGCCGCAGTTCGGAACGAGCGTGTGGCGGGCGTCGACGTGCTCGTCGCCGCCGTGAGCTGGCCGCGGCACGTCGACGGCGTCTCGAACCTCGCTCACAAGATCATCGACCTGACCGACTGCCGCTCGCTCGTCCTGCTCGTCGAGATGGAGGAGCGCGTGTTCGCGGTCACACGCAGCAGAACGCCGGACATCGACGCAGCCGCGGTGGCGGCGAGCCTCGGGGGCGGGGGACACCGCGAGGCGGCCTCGGCGATTTTCCGCGGGTCGCTCGGCGAGGCCGAGGAGGCGCTTCGCGAAGGACTCGTGGCCGCTGCCCGCGAGCCCGTGCGAGCCGAGCAGGTCATGTCCCGGCCGGCACGTTCGGTCGGCCCGGACGAGTCCGTCGCCCATGCGATGGTCGTCTGCCAGCGCTACGCACAGAGCGGGATCCTCGTCGTCGAGGACGGCAGCCTCGTCGGCGCGGTCGGCAGGGAGGATCTGGACAAGGCGATCGCCCACGGCCTTTCCCACGCGCCGGTGAAGGGGATCATGAGCTCGAGGGTCGTGTCCGTCGCGGCCGAGGCCCCGCTCGGCGAGGTGCAGGAGGCGCTCGCCGGTTCTGCCGACGGGCGGGTAGCCGTCCTCGAGGAGGACCGGCTCGTCGGCGTGGTCACGCGCAGCGACGTCCTCCGGGCGCTCGGCGAGCAGCCGGCCGCCGAGGCCGAAGTCGAGGCGAGCCTGGCCGCGGAGCTCGCCGGGCTCGAGGAGCTCCAGGACGCCTTCGAGGCGATCTCCGCCGTCAGCGAGCCGTACGACGGCGTCTACCTCGTCGGTGGGACCGTGCGCGACATCCTGCTCGGCGAGCCGAACTTCGACGTGGACGTCGCGGTCGAGGGCGATGCGATCGAGCTTGCGCGCAGCCTCGCCGACGCGCTCGACGGGCGGGTCCGGGCGCACCGCAAGTTCGGCACCGCGGTGGTCCTCTACAGGGAGGAAGAGCGGATCGATGTCGTCACGGCGCGGACGGAGTTCTACGACGCGCCGGCCGCGCTTCCGAGCGTCGAACACGCCACGATCCGGGAAGACCTCTTCCGTCGCGACTTCACGATCAACGCGATGGCCGTGTCCCTGAAGGGCGAGGACTTCGGGCGGCTGGTCGACCCGTTCGGTGGCCGCCGCGACCTGGAGGCGAAGACGATCCGCATCCTCCACAACCTCTCGTTCATCGACGACCCGACCCGGATCTTCCGGGCGATCCGCTACGAGAGCCGGTACGGCTTCCGGATGGACGACCACACGCAGCGCCTGGCGCGCGGAACGATCGAGATGGGCCTCGTCGGCGACCTCTCGTCTGCACGGCTTCGGGACGAGCTGGTCGCCCTGCTCGAGGAGGGGGACGCCGGCGCCTCGATCCTCAGGCTCGCCGAGCTCGGAGCGGGCGCCGCGATCCATCCGCACCTCGCCGCGGACGACGAGGCCGTCGACTTGCTCGCCCGCATGCGCCGGCTGAACGAGCACTACGGCACGGCGGTTCCCTCCTGGCGGCTGGCGTTCGCGGTCCTCGCACGGCGGATGCCGCCGGACGAGGTCTACGCCTGGCTGCGCCGCCTCAAGGTGCAGCGGCGGGATCTCGAGCGCGTCGCGGCGGCCGTGACCGTCGGCCCGAGGATCCTCGAGCGGCTGCGCGGCGGTTCTGCGGAGCCCGCGGATGTCGTCGCAGCAGCCGACCCGTACGCGCCGGACGCGCCGCTTTTCGCTATGGCCCTGGACGAGCGACCCGAGCTGGACGACTACTTCCGGCGACTGCGGAACGTCCAGCTGGAGGTGAGCGGCTCCGATCTCGCGGAGCTCGGGCTGGGCGAGTCGCCGGAGGTGGGGGAGATCCTCGCCGAGCTCCGGCGCCGCAAGCTGAACGGCCAGCTCGACGGGCGCGAGTCCGAGCTCGCAGCCGCGCGGGAACTGATCACGCGGTGATCCACTGGGAGGCTCCGGGCCCGTACGTCGTGGCCTTCTCGACGCGCGTCGGCGGCGTCAGCGAGGGGCCGTTCGAGTCGCTGAACCTCGGGATCCTCACCGCCGACGACCCTGCGCGGGCGGTCGAGAACCGCCGGCTGCTCGCCGAGCGCGTCGGAATCGACCCCAGCAGGGCGCGGATGGCCTGGCAACAGCACGGCGCGGTCGTCAAGGAGGCTTCGCCGGAGGGGATCCTGACGCCGGGCACCCGCCACGAGGCCTGCGACGGCTGGTGGAGCGATCAGCCGGGCCAGGGGATGATGCTCCTGACCGCCGACTGTCTCCCCGTCGCCCTCGCGCGAGCGAATGGGTCGCCGCCGGCACTCGCCGTCCTGCACGTCGGCTGGCGCGGCCTCCTGGCAGGCATCGTCGAGAACGGCGTCGCCGCACTCGGCGGGGGGCCTGTGGCGGCCGCCGTCGGGCCGGGGATCGGGCCTTGCTGCTACGAGGTCGGTCCCGAGGTGACCGAGCCGTACACGGATCGCTTCGGCTCCGAGGTCGTAGAGGGCCGCAAGCTCGACCTGTGGCGCGCCGTCGAGCTCGCGCTGAACGAGGCGGGGATCACGGAGGTCGAGCGCACCGACCTCTGCACGTTCTGCCATCCGGCGCTCTTCTTCTCCCACCGACGCGACCGGGGAGTCACCGGCCGCCAGGGAGTGATCGCCGCTGTCTCCTGACGAGATTCGCGAGCGCCTGGGGCGGATCCGCGAGGAGGTCGGCCCGCAGGTGACCGTCGTTGCCGCCACCAAATATGTCTCTGTCGAGGAGATGGCTGCCCTGGCCGACGCCGGCGTGGAGGTGGTCGGCGAGAATCGGGCGCAGGACCTGGAGGCAAAGCACGGCCGCTACGGCGACGCCTTCCGCTGGCACTTCATCGGCCACCTCCAGAGCCGGAAGGCCCGCGCCGTGAGCGACCTTTGCGAGCTCGTGCACTCGCTCGACTCCGACTCGGCCGCAAAAAGGCTCGAGATCCCGGCGCTCGTCCAGGTGAACCTGGCGGGTGAGGAGTCCAAGTCGGGTGTTGCGCCCGACGACCTGCAGGGGTTCCTCGAGCGCAGCCCTGTCGAGGTCCGGGGCCTCTCGACGATGCCGCCGTTCGCCGACGATCCCGAAGCGTCGCGGCCCTACTTCCGGCGCCTCCGAGAGCTCGCCGAGCGCAACGGCCTCGCCGAGCTCTCGATGGGGACGACCCAGGACTACCGCGTCGCCGCCGAGGAAGGCGCGACGTACGTCCGAGTCGGCTCCGCCTTATGGGGCAAGGACTAGCCGCCACCGGGGCTAATATCCCCTGCTCGATGGCCTTTTCCGACGTCTGGAACCGAACACTCGTCTACTTCGGCATCGCCGAGGAGGACGACGACGACTGGGACGAGGACGGATACGTCACGAACGAGGAGCTCGAGCGGACGTACTCGGAACGGCCGAATGTCCGCCGACTGGCGCCCCGGCGACGCTCGAACAGCAAGGAGTTCGACGACTGGACCGATCCGGAGCCCGAGCCCGGCCGAACCGCCTCGATGCGGCCGCGCCGGCGGCCTGAGCTCGCGCCGGTGGCGCCACCCCCGAACCCGTCGGTCAAGGTGCACCTCGTCGTGCCGCACACGTTCCAGGACGCGAAGACGATCGCCGACCGCTTCAAGGACTACACGCCGGTGATTCTCAACCTGCAGGGAGTCGACTCCGAGCTCTCCAAGCGGCTGATCGACTTCGCCAGCGGCCTGACGTACGCCCTGGACGGCGGCATGCAGCGCATTGCCGACAAGGTCTTCCTCCTGACGCCGGCGAACGTCGAGGTGAGCGCCGAGCAGCGCGCCCAGCTCCTGGAGCGAGGCGGCTTCTTCAACCAGGCCTGAGCCCCTCCGCGGTGGCGCACCCCGACGTCGCCTCCGAGCAGGCCTATCTCGACCACGCCTACGACTGTCTCGACCGCATGCGCGATGCGCTCGTGCGGGCGGGCGACGCGGTCGTCGACGACATCGCAGGCGAGGCGATGGACGCCTGGAACGCCCGTCGGCTGCAGACATTCGAGGACGCCGAGCAGGGGCTGTGCTTCGGCCGGCTCGACTTCGAGACCGTGGGCGATCCGACCTACGTCGGCCGGCGCTGGGTGCACGACGAGGGCGGTGAGCCGGTCGTCGTGAACTGGCAGGCGCCTGCCGCCCGACCGTTCTACACCGCGACGCCGGCCGAGCCGCACGGCGTCACCCTCCGCCGCCGCTTCCGTACGCAGGGCAGGAGGCTCCTCGACGTCAGCGACGAAGCGCTCGACGGGTCGATCGCGGATGCGTTCGTCTCCGTGGACGACTTCCTCCTGGAGGAGCTCGAGCGGGCCCGGGAGGCCCGGATGCGCGACATCGTCGCGACGATCCAGGCGGATCAGTACGGGCTCATCGCACGCGACCCGTCGCCGCCCCTGGTCGTGCAGGGCGGTCCCGGAACCGGCAAGACGGCCGTAGGGCTGCACCGCGCGTCGTTTCTGCTGTACAGCCACCGCGAGGAGCTGCGGCGCGTGCTCCTGGTCGGGCCCAACCCGACCTTCATGGACTACGTCTCACACGTGCTTCCCGCGCTCGGCGAGGAGAACGTGGAGCAACGCGCCGTCGGCGAGCTGGTCGACGGCGTCGAGGTGAGCCTCGTCGACCCGCCGGAGGTTCAGCGGCTGAAGGCGGACGTACGCATGGCCGACGTCGTCCGGCGTGCGGTCGAGGCGCGGGTCGAGCCGCACCCCGAGCAGCTCGCGATGCGCACCGGCGGCGCCTGGATCCGCCTCAGGGAGGAGGAGGTCGCGGAGCTGGTTGCCGAGGCTCGTGCGGAACGGGGCCTCGCCCTCGCTGCTCGCGAGCTGTTCAGGATGAGCGTGCTGCGCCGCTTCTACGCGCGCTACGGCGAGCGGCTCGGTGGGAGCGCGTTCATGGCCTCGGACGAGATCGAGCAGGCGCTGAGGAGAGAGGGACGGCTGACGGGGTTCCTCGACAGGGTCTGGCCGGTGCCGCGGCCGGAGCAGGTGGTCCGCCACGTTCTCGCCACGCGCGAGGCAGTTGCGGCGGCGGCGGACGGGATCCTGGACCCGAATGAGCAGGCCCTGCTGGTACGGGGCCGGCGCGGCTGGAGCGATGCGGATCTTCCGCTCCTCGACGAGGCCCGCGCCCTCCTCGACCCGCCGCCGGTCTACGGGCACGTGATCGTCGACGAGGCACAGGACTTGACCCCGATGCAGCTTCGGATGATCGGCCGTCGCGGCGGAGGCTCGTTCACGATCCTGGGTGACATCGCCCAGGCGACGGGCCCGGTTTCATACGGTTCCTGGAGCGAGCTCCTGCCCCACCTTCCTGGAGGGGAGGAGGCTGCGATCGAGGAGCTCCGCCACGCCTACCGCGTTCCGCGGGAGATCATGGCGCTCGCCCTTCCTCTGCTCGAGCAGATCGCTCCCGGCACCGAGCCGCCGATTGCCTATCGCGTCGGTGCCGAGCCGCCGCGGATCCTCATGGGTGACCCGGCACTGTCCCTGGCGTTCGAGGAGGCCGCGCGCCTGGCCGGCGAGGACGGGATGCTGGCGTTGATCGTCCCGCCGTCGCTGCGCGGCCGCGACGCCCCGGCGCTCTTCGACGAGACACGCGTCCCGCTTCTCACACCGCGGGAGGCGAAAGGCCTGGAGTTCGACCACGTCGTCGTCGTCGAGCCGGCCGCGATCGTCGACGAGGCGCAAAGCGGCCAGGGGCTCCGCGAGTTGTACGTGGCGCTCACCCGTCCGACCCGGACGCTCGTCGTCGTCCACGCCCGCCCGCTGCCCGCGGGGCTCGCGCAGAGGGAACAGACCCGCTAGAACGAACTTCGCCGCATGGGCGCAGCCGACGCCGCATCGATCCTGCTCGGAAACTGGGTGGATTCCGCCCAGAACTTCGTGCAGGTTTTCACGCTCGTCTACTTCCTTCTGATCTTCGGGTACATCCTGATGTCGTGGGTCCGGATGCCCTACTCGATCTGGATGAACCGGATCCAGCGCTTCCTCTACGACGTCGTCGAGCCCTACCTGCGGATCTTCAGGCGGTTCATCCCACCGCTCGGCCCGCTGGACATCTCGCCGATCGTGGCGATCTTCGTGCTCTGGATCGTCAGCGGCCTCGTGATCCGGGTCCTCGGGGAGCTGGGGTAAGTGGCCCTCCCGGCGATGCACGCCAGCGTCTGGCCCACGATCACGCGGCGCCAGACTGTGCGCCGCTCCTCACCAAGGCTGTCCAGCCTTGCCTCGTCCCGGCACACATCCTGGCTTGGTGCTCGCGACCCAGACACGGGGCAGCACCACCGGAAGGGCCACTAATGGGACTCGCGCCGACCGAGATCCGGCACATCCCGATTCCGCGCGGGCTCCGTGGCTACCGCCGTGGAGCGGTCGAGCAGCTTCTCGACGAGATCGCGGACAGCTACGAGGACGTCTGGCGCGACCGCGCCGAGCTCTCGGATCGCGTCGAGTTCCTCGAGGAGGAGCTCCAGCGCCACCGGGAGCTCGAGTCGCTCCTGCGGAAGACGCTCGTCTCGGCGGAAGCGGCTGCCGAGGAGCAGCGTGAGCAGGCCCGCCGCAGTGCCGAGCTCGTCGTCGCCGAGGCGCACGCGGAGGCCCGGCGCATCACCTTCGCGGCCGCAGCGGAACGGGAGCGGCTGCTGAAGGACGTCCGCCGCCTGCGCGAGCTCCTCCGCACCGCCCTGGCCACAGTCGACGAGACGGAAGGCGCCGACGAAATTCCTGACGAAGCCGCAGCCGCCTAGAATCCGGTTGTGGCAGGGGGTGCGACACGGCTACGGCTGCGCGTTGTCCCGGGCTCGAAGAGCCCGGGAGTCGTAGGCCGGCACGGCGATGCCTGGAAGCTCCGCGTGGCGGCCCCTCCTGAGCGTGGCCGCGCGAACGACGCGGCCGTGGCTCTGCTCGCCGAGACGCTCCGGATTCCATCCGACGATGTGAGGCTCGTCGCCGGGCACGGCTCTCGCGACAAGGTTGTCGAGGTCAGTGGAATCGCGCCGTCCGAGGCCGCGCGGAGACTCTCCCGATGAGCACCGTCGGCGTCGAGCACTTCCGCGACCTGCTCGTCGAGAAGCGGCAGGCGGTATCGGCTGCCCTCTCGAACCTCCACAAGGAGAACTCCCGCTCGCTGGAGGACGAGACCGGGGAGCTCGTCTCGGGTAGCGCGGACCAGCACTTGGCGGACACGGCCACGGAGACGGTCGAGCGCGAGATCGGTAGCACCCTCGAAGAGCACGACGCGCGGCTGCTCGTGGCGATCGACGCCGCCCTGCAGCGGATCGAGGCTGGCACCTACGGAAAATGCGTCAACTGCGGCGCCCAAATCCCCGAGGAACGCCTCGAGGCGATGCCTTGGGCGACTCTCTGTATCGATTGCAAACGCAAAGAGGAACGGGGTTAGGCGAGGCCAGGTCGGCCGAGATCCGGGTGGGGTCGTCGACGAACGGCGTCGTCCCGGTGCTCGGCGCCCGGCGCTCACTTGCGGCGGACACCCGCCAGTGGGTGAGCCTCGGCCTGGTCGCGCTCGCGGCGATCGCCGCCGACCAGCTGACGAAGTGGATCGTCTCGAACGAGCTCTCCCTCGGAGAGGAGGTCGACGTCGTCGGCCCGCTCTCGATCCATCACGTGCACAACTCCGGCATCGCGTTCGGCCTCTTCGCGACGGCGACGCCGATCGTGATCGTGCTCACCGGCATCGCGGTCGCCTGGATGCTCGTTTTCTTCGCACGGTCGGGCGGGCGGCACCCGATCCTGCCGGTCGCCCTCGGGCTCCTCCTCGGTGGCAGCGTGTCGAACTTGATCGACCGCGTCCGTTTAGGCCATGTCACCGACTTCCTCGACTTCCGCTACTGGCCCGCGTTCAACCTGGCAGACAGCTTCATCGTCGCCGGTGTCGCCATCCTGATCGGCGCACTGCTCCTCGCAGACCAGGAACCGCGCAGGCACGCTCCTGGCTCGAGTCACCGTTCCTGACACAGCGGCCGGGCTCCGGCTCGACCGCTTCCTCGCCGAGTTGCCCGAGATCGGCTCGCGTGCGGCGGCCGAGCGCCTCCTCGAGGGCGGTGGCGTGGTCGTGGACGGCGAGCAGTCGCCGAAGAGCCGCCGGCTTCGGGGCGGGGAGGACGTCGAGTTCGAGCCGCCCGAGGCGAAGCCCGAGCTCGTGCCGGAGGAGGTCGAGCTCGGGATCGCGTACGAGGACGAGCACCTGCTCGTCGTGGACAAGCCTGCGGGGGTCGTCGTCCACCCGTCTCCAGGTCACCGGAGCGGAACCCTCGTCCACGGCGTCCTCGCTCACGGCGCCGCGGGCGGCGACGAGGAACGGCCGGGAATCGTCCACCGGCTCGACCGCGACACCTCGGGCCTCCTCGTCGTCGCTCGGTCAGACGAGGCCTTCGAGAAGCTGAAGGAGCTCGTGAAGGCCCACGGCCTCGAGCGGACCTATACGGCGCTCGTCCGGGGCCGGCCCCGCTCGCGAAAAGGCCGCATCGAGGCTCCGATCGGCCGCGACCGGCGCGATCCCACCCGCCAGTCCCTGAACACGGACAGCCCGCGGGAGGCGGTGACGCACTTCGAGCTGCTGGAGTTGCTGGGCCAGCACGCGCTCCTCCGCGTCGACCTGGAGACGGGGAGGACCCACCAGATCCGTGTCCACCTGGGCGCGATCGGCCTGCCGGTCGTCGGCGACCCTGTGTACGGCGCGCCGGACCCGGCTCTGGGCCGCCAGTTCCTCCACGCGTCGCGCCTCGCGTTCGACCATCCGCTCACCGGAAAGCGCCTGGACGTGGAGTCGCCACTGCCCGGCGAGCTCCAGCGGTATCTCGACGACCTCCGCTAGAATCCCCGCGTTCCGTACCCGACCCGGGGGTTCCGGGGGCGTGGTCGGTGCCGGCGCGTTGTCGCCGGTTCCACGCCTCTCCCACCGGTAGTAGCACTGTCAACCAATCAAGGGGGATTCACCTTGCCCGCTGTCTCGATGCGAGAGCTGCTGGAGGCCGGCGTCCACTTCGGCCACCAGACGCGTCGCTGGAACCCAAAGATGCGCCGCTTCATCTTCACGGAGCGCGGCGGCATCTACATCATCGACCTGCAGAAGACCTCCGACCTGCTCGAAGAGGCGTGTGACTTCGTCCGCGACTTGGCGTCGAAGAACGGCACCGTGCTCTTCGTCGGCACCAAGAAGCAGGCGCAGGACGCCGTCGAGGAGACGGCCAAGCGGGTCGGCATGCCGTATGTGAACCACCGCTGGCTCGGCGGCCTGATCACGAACTGGCGCACGATGTCGAGCCGCGTCGAGCGTCTCCACGAGCTTCGGCGCCTCAAGGAGGAGGAGCAGCTCGAACTGCTGCCCGCCAAGGAGCGCCTGACCATGCTCGGCGAGCTCGAGAAGCTCGAGGCGAACCTCGGCGGAGTCGCCGACCTGAAGCGCCAGCCGGACGCGCTCTTCGTCCTCGACCTCCGCAAGGAGCAGATCGCCGTCCGCGAGGCACGGAGGCTGGGCCTGCCGATCATCGGCCTCGTCGACACGAACTGCGATCCGGATGAGGTCGACCTCGTGATCCCGGGGAACGACGACGCGATCCGCTCGTGCAGCCTCATCGTCCGCGCGATCGGCGACGCGATCGAGGCCGGGAAGCAGGGTGTGACCGTCCAGGAGTTCGAGCAGAACGGCCAGAAGGCCGAGGCGGCTCCGGAAACCGAGCAGGCGCCGGCAGCGGACGAGACTCCCGCAGCGGACGAGACTCCCGCAGCGGACGAGACGCCGGTCGAGCACGAGCCGATGGCGCCGGCGGAGAGCGCGGCCGAGACCGAGGCTGCGGAGACCGCACCTGAGGAGACCACACCCGAAGACACCACACCCGAGGAAGGATCAGCCCAGGAGGGGGAGGGCCAGTGAGCACGACCGAGATCTCAGCCGGGCTCGTCAAGCAGCTCCGAGAGGAGACGGGCGCCGGGATGATGGACTGCAAGCGCGCCCTCCAGGAGACGGGCGGCGACGTCGAGGCGGCGAAGCGCCTCCTGCGCGAGCGCGGGATGGCCGAAGCCGGCAAGCGCGCAGGCCGCGAGACGACCGAGGGGATCGTCCTCTCACGCGTCGACGAAGACCGCGGAACCCTCGTGGCCGTCGGCAGCGAGACGGAGCCGGTGTCCAAGAACGATGAGTTCCTCGCCTTCGCCCGGAAGGTGCTCGAGACCGTGCACCAGGACGGGCCCGAGGCCGCCGAGGAGCTCGAGGACGAGCGCGTCGAGCTGGTCGGCAAGATCGGCGAGAACGTCGCCGTCCGCGGCGCCTCGCGCTTCGAAGGCGAGGAGACGATCGCCGCGTACGTCCACCCGCCGGCGAACAAGATCGGCGTCCTCGTGAAGGTCCGCGGCTCCGCCGAGCTCGCCAAGCAGCTCGCGATGCACATCTCGTTCGCGGCTCCGAGGTACCGGAGCCGGGACGAGGTTCCGGCCGAGGAGATCGAGGCCGAGCGGACGATCTACGAGAATTCCGACGAGGTGCAGTCGAAGCCGGAGCAGGTCCGCCCGAACATCGTCGAGGGGATGCTCAGGAAGCGCTTCTTCGCGCAGACCGTCCTGCTCGACCAGGAGTGGATCCACGAGAGCGGCAAGACCGTCGAGAAGGTGCTCCAGGAGCAGGACGCCGAGGTGCTCGACTTCGCGCGTTACGCCCTTGGCGGCTGACACGAACGGCGCCCGGCCGGTCTTCGGCCGGGTGCTGCTGAAGCTCTCCGGCGAGGCCCTGATGGGCGACCAGGACTACGGCGTCGACCTCGGCGAGGTCGAGCTGATCGCGCGGGAGATCGAGCAGGTGCACGAGCACGGCGTCCAGATCGCGATCGTGGTCGGCGCCGGGAACATCTACCGGGGCATGACCGCGGCGGCCGAGGGGATGGACCGGGCCACCGCCGACTACGCCGGGATGCTCGCGACCGTCCTGAACGCGCTGACGCTCCAGGACGTCCTCGAGCGGCAGGGGATGCACACGCGGGTGCTGTCGGCGATCCACGTATCCGAGGTCGCCGAGCCGTATATCCGCCGGCGGGCGATCCGGCACCTCGAGAAGGACCGCGTCGTCATCTTCGCGGCCGGCACCGGCAACCCGTTCTTCACGACGGACACCGCGGCCGCCCTGCGCGCGCTGGAGATCGGCGCCGACGCGATCCTGATGGCGAAGCACGCGGTCGAGGGCGTCTACGACGGCGATCCGCGCGTCGAGCCCGGCGCCGAGTTCCTCCCGGAGCTCACGCACCTCCAGGCGATCGAGCGTGGCTTGCGCGTGATGGACACGACGGCCCTGTCCCTGTGCATGGACAATGCGCTTCCGATCTACGTCTTCGCGCTCGCCGAGGGCAACATCCGGCGGGTCGCGCTCGGGGAGCGCGTGGGCACGATCATCTCGACCCCGACGACCGGAGCGACCACATGATCGACGAACTGATCAAGGACGCCACGACCAGGATGGACAAGTCCGTCGAGGCGACTCACCACGAGCTGAACACGATCCGCACCGGGCGCGCCTCGGCCGCGCTGCTCGACCGGGTGACCGTGGACTACTACGGCCAGCAGACTCCGCTGAATCAGCTGGCGACGCTGAACGTGCCCGAGCCGCGGATGCTGACCGTCCAGCCGTTCGACCCCAGCTCCCTCGGCGCGATCGAGCGCGCGATCCAGGAGTCCGACCTCGGCCTCAACCCGTCGAACGACGGCAAGATCATCCGCCTGCCGATTCCGCAGCTGACGGAAGAGCGCCGCCAGGAGCTCGTGAAGGTCGCCCGTCAGGTCGCGGAGGAAGGCCGGGTCGCCGTGCGGAACGTCCGTCGTGACGTGATCCACCACCTCAAGGAAGAGCAGAGCGTCGGCGCCGACGAGGAGCACCGCGCGGAAGACCGCGTCCAGAAGCTCACGGACGAGCACGTAACCCGGATCGACGAGCTCCTGAAGCGCAAGGAAGCCGAGATCACCGAGGTCTAGCTTGGGCCTCCTCGCCCGACTGCGGCGCCAACCCGAGGTACCGCGCGAGCCTGGCGAGATCCCCCGTTCCGTCGCGATCATCATGGACGGGAACAGCCGCTGGGCCGCCGAGCAGGGCCTGAGGGTCGCCGACGGACATCGTGAAGGCACGCGCGCGCTCCGGCGGACCGTGGAGACGGCGATCGATCTCGGGATCGAGTCCCTGACCGTCTACGCGTTCTCCACCGAGAACTGGCTGCGGCCTCCCTCGGAGGTCGACGAGCTGATGGAGATCTTCGCCGAGACGATCCAGCGCGAGCTCCCGGACCTCGCCGAGCAGGGCGTGAGGACGCGGTTCGTCGGCCGCCGCGACCGCGTGTCGCCCGAGCTTCGGGCCCAGATGGCCGACCTCGAGGACGAAACGGCTCACCGCGACCGCCTGAACCTCTGGATCGCCTTCGACTACGGCGGACGGGCCGAGCTGGCGTACGCAGCCAGGCGTATCGTGGAGGAGGGTCTCGAGGCCGAGGAGATCGACGAGCAGATGCTCGGGCGGTACCTGTACGCGCCGGAGCTTCCCGATCCGGATCTCTTGATCCGCACCTCCGGCGAGCTCCGGATCTCGAACTTCCTGCTCTGGCAGCTCGCGTACTCGGAGCTCGTCTTCACGGACCGGCGCTGGCCCGAGTTCTCCCCCGACGACCTCCGTGCCGCCGTGGACGAGTACTCGGAGCGGCAGCGGCGGTTCGGCGCGCGATGACGGCGCTCGTCTCCCGCATCCTCGTCGCGGCGGTGCTGCTGCCCGTCGTCCTCCTGCTGATCTGGGCGGGAGGGTGGTGGATGATCGGCCTGGCAGTCGTGGCCGGGATGATCGCCCTCCACGAGCTGTACGTGATGACGCGCAACCTGCGGCCGGTGCTGCTCGCGGGCTACGCAGGGACGCTCGCCACGCTGATCGGGGCCGCCTGGGGGCCCGAGTGGGCGCTCGCCGGGTTCTTCTCGACCTTGCCGCTGGCGTTTCTGTTCAAGGCCGCCGCCGGCAGCATGCCGACGGCCGCTTCGGTCTCCGTGACCGTTCTCGGCTCGGCCTGGATCGGGCTCGGCCTCGCGCATCTCGTGCTGCTCCGCGAGCTCCCCGAGCATGGCTTCCTGACGGTGCTGACGGTCGTCCTGGCCGTGTTCGCCTCCGACACGATGGCGTTTGCGGCAGGCCGGGTGCTCGGGAGGCACAAGATGGCGCCGCTGACCTCACCGGGGAAGACGTGGGAGGGCTTCGTGGCCGGAACGATCGCGGCGGTGCTCGTCCCGTTCTTCGCCTTCTACGACGAGAACTTCCTGACCGTTCCCGAGTCCCTCGCCCTCGGCGCTCTCATCGCCGTCGCCGGTCCTGTCGGCGACCTCTTCGAATCCGCGCTGAAGCGCGACACCGGCGTCAAGGACAGTGGGCGAATCCTCCTCGGGCACGGCGGGATGCTCGACCGGCTCGACGCCTTTCTCTTCACCGGTGTCGCCGCGTATTACTTGTTGAAGGCGTTCGGCGCGGCATGATGAGTCGATGAAGCGAGTTGCGATCCTCGGAGCGACGGGCTCGATCGGCGTTCAGGCGCGGGAAGTGATCGAGCGCCATCCCGACCTCGAGCTCGTCGCCGCCTCGTCCGGCTCCCGGCCGCTGGACGGCGTCGCGCCGCTCACGCAGGTCGGCGGCGACCCCGTCGAGCTCCTCGAGCAGGCCGAGCCCGACATCGTCCTCAACGCTGTCGTCGGTTTTGCCGGGGTGCGCGCGACGCTGTGGACGCTCGAGCGGGGGATCGATCTCGCGCTCGCGAACAAGGAGAGCCTCGTTGCAGCCGGCGAGCTGGCGCTCGGGGCGCTGGAGCGGGGAGGAGGGCGGCTGCTCCCTGTCGACAGCGAGCACTCGGCGCTCTACCAGTGCCTGGAGGGCCGTGCTCCGGAGACCGTCGACTCCGTCGTGCTCACCGCCTCGGGCGGACCGTTCCGCGGTCGCAACCGTTCGGAGCTCGAGGACGTAACACCCGACGATGCGCTCGCGCACCCGACCTGGAGCATGGGCCCGAAGATCACCGTCGACTCGGCGACGCTCGCCAACAAGGGCCTCGAGGTCATCGAGGCGCACTTCCTGTTCGACCTGCCGTACGAGCGGATCGAGGTCGTGATCCAGCCGACCTCCGTCGTGCACGCGCTCGTTCGGCTCCGCGACGGTTCGTCGCTCGCGCACGTCGGCTATCCGGACATGCGTGTCCCGATCTCGTATGCGCTGACGTACCCGGACCGCGCGGCGGTCGACTTGCCGCAGCTGGACTTCGCATCCGGTCTCGTGCTCGAGTTCGAACCGGTGGACGAGGAGTCGTTCCCGATGCTCGGGCTGGCCCGGCTCGCCGGCGAGCGCGGAGGAAGCTACCCGTGCGCCTTCAACGCCGCGAACGAGGTCGCCGTCGCCGCCTTCCTCGACGGACGCCTGCCGTTCCTCGGGATCCCCGAGGTCGTGGAGCGCACGCTCGACGCAGCCGACGGCTCGCCCGCAACCGATGTCGATTCGCTCGACGAGGCCGACCGCGAGGCGCGACGACTCGCCGAGCAGGCACTGGTGGCCGCGTGAACAGCCTGATCGCAATCCTCGGCCTCGCGTTCCTCGTCCTGCTCCACGAGGCCGGCCACTTCTACACCGCCCGCGCGGTCGGAATGCGTCCCCGCAAGTTCTATGTGGGTTTCCCGCCTGCGATCGCGAAGGTCAGACGGGACGGGATCGAGTACGGGATTGGCGCGATCCCGCTCGGGGGCTACGTGAAGATCCCGGGGATGCACCGGCCGGCGCCGTCCGAGGTGGACGCGCACTTCGGCCGGGCGATCCAGGAGGCCCCGCAGCTGATCGGGCCGGCCGAGCGTCTCAAGCGGCTGCTGGCCGAGGGCGACTTCGACGGAGCTGGAGGCGCGCTCAAGGCGCTCGAGCGCATGGCGGACGACGCCGACCTCACGCCTGCGGCCCGGAAAGGGATGGAGCGCGGGATCACCGAGATCATGGACGAGCTCGGCCTCGACGCCTACTGGCGCCAGCGCACCTGGAAGAAGATCGCGGTAATCGGCGCCGGGCCGGGCATCAACCTGGTCTTCGCCATCCTCATGTTCGCGCTGCTTCTCATCCTGGGCCCCGGGCGGGCGACGACCACGGTCGACCAGGTGGAGCGCGAGATCGGGCCCGGCCGG
>Ga0207428_10003007_pt1 | contig 16631 bp, 11 predicted proteins | sample RhiMethybrSRZTD1_FD_187600 | JGI IMG/M metagenome (GOLD analysis project Ga0207428, IMG submission 187600) | Populus rhizosphere microbial communities from Tennessee, USA - Rhizosphere MetaG P. TD hybrid SRZTD1 (SPAdes) (version 3) | ecosystem: Host-associated > Plants > Roots > Rhizosphere >...
CGTCTGGGCGATCAACAAAGCCATCGCCGAGCTCACCGAGAAGCTGGGCCGCAAGATCAACGCCGTCACCATCGGTGGCGGCCTCCTGGGACTTGAATCCGCAGCCGGCACCGAACAGCTCGGCGCAACCCCGGTCGTCATCAACGGCGCCCCCTGGCTCATGAACACCCAGCTCGACGAAGGCGCCGGCCAGGCGCTGGGCCGTCTGATCGAAGCCAAGGGCTTCGAAGTCCACGGCGGCGTGTTCCCCTCCGAAATCGTCGCCGACGACGACGGCCAGGTCACCGGCGTCCTGATGGCCGACGGCCGCACCATCGCGGCCGACCTCGTGGTGGTTGCCATCGGCGTCAAGCCCCGCGACGAACTCTTCCGCGCGGCCGAAGGTGAGGAAGCCCAGTTCGACCTGGGCCCCCGCGGCGGCGTGGTCATCAACGACGACTGCTCCACGCAGGTGCCGGGCATTTGGGCCATCGGTGAAGTGGCCAACTTCGGCGGCATGTGCCTGGGCCTCGTTGCTCCGGCCAACACCATGGCCGAGATCGTGGCAGACCGCCTGCACGGCGGCCAGGCAACCTTCCCCGGCTTCGACACCGCCACCAAGCTCAAGCTTTCCGGCGTGGACGTGGCCAGCTTCGGCGATGCCTTCGCCCGGACCGAGCACGCCCTCGAAATCGTCTACGCAGACCCCGCCCGCGGCGTCTACCAGAAGATCGTCACCACGGACGATGCCAAGACCCTCCTGGGCGGCATCTTCGTGGGCGACGCCACTCCGTACACGAGCCTCCGCCCGCTCCTGGGCCGCGAACTCGCCGCAGAACCCGGCGCCTACCTCACCGCGGCCGGCGGCGGCGACGCCCCGGACACCGAACTCCCGGACGACGCGATTCTGTGTTCCTGCAACAACGTGTCCGCCGGAACCATCCGCGACACCGTCAACGGCTGCGGCGCCTGCGACGGCAACGCCCCCGTCCAGGAACTGGGCGAGCTGAAGGGCTGCACCCGCGCCGGAACCAGCTGCGGTTCCTGCGTGCCGATGCTCAAGAAGCTGCTGGAAACCGAGCTGACCAAGTCCGGCGTCGAAGTTTCGAAGGCGCTCTGCGAACACATCGAGCTCTCCCGCCAGGAACTGTTCGACGCGATCCGCGTCCTGGAACTGACCTCCTTCGAAGAGATCATGGCCAAGTACGGCACCGGCGCAGGCTGCGACATCTGCAAGCCGACCATCGCCAACATCCTGGCCAGCCAGAACAGCGCCTACGTCCTCGACGCCGGCCGCGGAACGCTGCAGGACACCAACGACCGGGCCCTCGCCAACATGCAGAAGGACGGCACCTACTCGGTGGTTCCCCGCATCGCCGGCGGTGAGATCACGCCGAAGAAGCTGGGCGTCATCGCCGCCGTGGCCGAGAAGTACAGCCTGTACACCAAGATCACCGGCGGCCAGCGGATCGACATGTTCGGTGCGCGGCTGGAGCAGCTCCCGGAAATCTGGAAGGAACTGGTGGATGCCGGCTTCGAATCCGGCCAGGCCTACGGCAAGAGCCTGCGCACGGTGAAGTCCTGCGTCGGTTCCACCTGGTGCCGCTTCGGCGTCCAGGACTCGGTGGCCATGGCCATCCAGCTGGAACTGCGCTACCGCGGCCTCCGCAGCCCGCACAAGCTCAAGATGGGCGTCTCCGGCTGTGCCCGCGAATGCGCCGAGGCCCGCGGCAAGGACGTCGGCGTGATCGCCACCGCTGACGGCTGGAACCTCTACGTCGGCGGCAACGGCGGGGCCACCCCGGCCCACGCCCAGCTGCTGGCCAAGGACCTCGACGATGAGACGCTGATCAAGTACATCGACCGCTACTTCATGTACTACATCCGCACCGCCGACCGCCTGCAGCGCACCGCACGGTGGCAGGAAGAGCTCGACGGCGGCATCAAGCACGTCGAGGACGTGGTAGTACACGACACCCTGGGCATCGCCGAGGAGCTCGAGGCGGCCATGGCCAAGCACGTTGACACCTACGAGGACGAGTGGGCGGATACGCTGAAGGACCCCGAGCGCCTGCGCCGGTTCCGCTCCTTCGTCAATGCTCCCGACCAGAAGGACGAGTCCATCACCTTCGTCCCCGACGAGCGCGGCCAGATGCGCCCGGCCACGGCAGAGGAAAAGGGGAAGGTCCTGATCGGGGCTTCCATCCCCATGAGGCCCCGCGATGAGAACGAGGTATAAGCATGCAGCTCAGCATTGATCTCACCGGACGCGACGTCCTGGTCACCGGCTCGGACCACGCCGCCCGCCAGGCAGTCCGCCGCTACGAAGCCGCCGGCGCCGTCGTCTACCGCCTGAGCACGCCGCAGGGGGCGGGGCACGACGGCCCGCTGCCCGAACGCCCGTTCCTCGTCGCTGCAGTCGACGACGGCCAGCCCGGCTGGGGTGCCCTGCTGGACAGGTGCCGCGCTACCGGCATTCCGGTCGCGGCGGAACCGGCTGCCGGCCCGGTCGGCCACGTCACGCTCGTCGGCGGCGGGCCGGGCACGGTCGAACTGCTGACCGTGGCGGCAGTCAAGGCCCTGCGTGACGCCGACGTCGTGTTCTACGACCGACTGGCGCCGTACCAGGAGCTGCCGTCCCTGACGTCAGCCGAACTCGTGGACGTGGGCAAGCGCCCGGGACACCACAAAGTCAGCCAGGGCGACATCGAGAAGCTCATGGTGGAGAGCGCCCTCGCCGGAAACAACGTGGTCCGCCTCAAGGGCGGGGACCCGTACGTCTTCGGCCGCGGCGGCGAGGAAGTTGCCTCCTGCGTCGCAGCCGGCGTCCCCGTCCGCGTGGTCTCCGGCGTCACGAGTGCCATCTCCGTTCCGGCGGCGGCCGGTATCCCGGTGACGCACCGCGAAGTCAGCCACATGTTCACCGTGGTGTCCGGCCACGCGCCGCTGACTGAGAAGGAACTCACCCACCTGGCCGGCCTGGGCGGCACGATCGTTGTCCTGATGGGCATCGGCACGCTGCACCACCTTGCCGCGGGCCTGCGCCGTGCCGGCATGCGCGCTGACATGCCCATGGCCGTGGTCGAGCGCGGCTACCGGCCCGGGCAGCGGACCACCATCGCGGAGCTGGGCACCATTGCCACCGCCGCGGCCGGCTGCAGCAACCCTGCCGTCCTGGTGATCGGCGAGGTGGTGCGCGTGGCTGAGGCCAACCGCGGGCATGCCGAGGCCGCCGCGGATCTTGACCGCCTGGCGGCCTCGCTGCTGGGTTCGTGATCGAGATGAGTCCACTGAACGCCGTGGCCCCCACTGACACACCACCCACCGAGACCGCGCCGGAGGCGGCTGCCGAAGCTCCCCTGGAGGGGTTCCGGATCGGAGTGACGTCGCACCGCCGTTCCCGCGACCTCATCGAGGCGCTGGAACGCCGCGGTGCCGAGGTGCTGCACGCGCCGGCGCTCAAGATCGCGCCGGTGAACGAGGACATCAGCCTCATTGAGGACACCAAGGCGATCATCGCCGCGAAGCCCGATCTGTGCATCGCCACCACGGCGTACGGCATGCGCCGCTGGTGCGAGGCGGCGGACGCCTCCGGCATCGGCGAGGAGCTGCTGGAAACCCTGGCTACCTGCCGGATGTTCGTCCGCGGGCCCAAGGCCCGCGGCGCGGTCCGCGCGGCCGGGCTTGCCGACGTCGGAATCAGCAGCGACGAAACCACCGCAACACTGGTGGACATGCTGCTGGCCGAGGGAGTGCGCGGCAAGACCGTGGCGGTGCAGCTGCACGGCTACACGGACGTCCGCCAGCTCGAGCGGCTCCGGATGTCCGGCGCCACCGTGCTGACGGTCACCCCGTACCGCTGGGTCAAGCCCGACGGCGCCGATCGCCTTCCGCGGCTGATCGAAGCCGCCTGCAGCGGCAACCTGGACGTCCTGACGTTCACCAGCGCCCCCGCAGTGGACGCCATGTGGAGCACCGCCCACGAGATGGGACTGTACAAACAGCTCGTGGAGAGCCTGAAGACCACCGTCACCACCGCCGTCGTGGGTCCCGTGACCGCGCAGCCGCTGCTGGATGCCGGGATCCACCCCCTGGTTCCGGAGCGGTTCCGGATGGGCGCGCTGATCCGGCTCGTGTGCGAACACCTCGCCCTGAACCACGTCCGCCGCCTGGATACCCGGTCCGGCAGCGTGGAGCTGCGCGGCCGCTCGCTGCGGATCAACGGCGAGCTTGTGGAGGTTGCCCCGGCGCCCCTGCTGCTCCTGCGCGCACTCCTGGGTGCCGGCGGGGCGGTGCTCTCCCGGGAGTCGCTCTCCGAACTCCTTGAACTCCGCGGCTCCGTGCACGCGCTGGACATGACCGTGAGCCGGCTGCGGTCGTCCCTGCCGGACGGCAGCCTGGTGGAGACCGTGGTCAAGCGCGGCTACAGGATCCGCGTCTAGCGCCGCCGGCCAGCCACACCACGGATGTCCTCCGCGCAACGCGGGGCCGCACCGCACCAGTCCATCTGATGGACCGGCGCGGCGCGACCCCGCGTTTTGCTGTATTACCGGCGGGTAAAAACTGGCGAACAGGCAGGGACAATTCCGCAACAGACGGGAAACAAGAGCGAAAAGCCGCCCGCCTACAGTGGTGCCATCAGCACAACAGGGCCCGAGATCCGGCCCGCCTGGTGCAGCATTTTGAAAGGGCCCGCACATGTCCGCTCCGGCACAGTTTCCCGTCGTCACCACCGCACGTACCTCCGAACCGGCACCGGAGGCACCGAAGATCCTCATCGCCGGGGCAGGCCCCGCCGCCCAGGCACTGGTCAGCCAGCTCGCCGCCTCGCGGTTCGCCGGAACGGTCACAGTCCTCAGCAGCCGGGACGACGCCCCGGAGGAACTGCTCGAACTCGGCGCGCTGCCGTTTGTCTCCGTGCGCTTCGGCCAGCCTGCCAGCCACATCGACGCCGACGCCCGCGTGGTGACCACGGCAGACGGCATGGAGTTCAGCTACGACCAGCTGGTCATTGCCACGGGCTCCGCCCCGGTCCACTCCCCCGTTGACGGTTCCAGCCGCTGCCTCAGCTATTCCACGATCGATGACGCGGCGAAGATCGGCGCCGCCGTCAAGGAGGTCACCCGGGTCCTCGGACGGCGGCCATTGGGAATCCTCGTCGGCACCGGCCCCGCCGCCGGCCAGGCCGAGGCGGTGCTGCGCGCCCGGGGCGTCCGGCCCGTGCGCACCACCGCCCGCCCGGCAGCTGTAGTGCCCACCCTGGCCGGCTCCGTGCTGCCGGCTGCCGGCGTCGTGTTCGAGGACGGCAGCCGGATGAACGGCGACCTCGTGGTCCTGGCCGAGGACAGGGTTCCGCGGGACGGCCTCGCCGCCAGCGCAGGGGTAAGGACCGCAGAATCCGGCGGTATCGTCGTCGGCCGCGACTTCCGTTCCTCCGTGCCGGGCATCTGGGCCATCGGTGACGCGGCGTCGTTCGACGGCGTGCGGCTGGGGCTGCTCGTGGCCTCCGGTTCCGCGGCCGGCGTCTGCGCCGCGCAGCTCATGGCGGCGGTCCCCGCCGGGAAGCTGGCCGCCGCCGCCTAACCTGCGGCGGCCCGGCCCTGCGGTCCCGGCGCTGTGGCAAGATGGTCACGCAAGGACCGCGACCACCGCGGCATCTGCGGCCCACGAGGCCAACGGAAAGGACCAGCATGAGCAACGAAGCCAGCCCCGGATCGGGCACCGCGACAAGCCCCACAGGGACCCCCGCTACCGGTGCCCAAGCGTCCAATATCGCTTCCTTCATCGACCACACGTTGCTGAAGCCGGAGGCGAGCGAGGCCGAAATCCTCAAGGTCTGCGCCGAGGCCGCCGAATACAAGTTCAAGTCCGTCTGTGTGAATCCCGTCTGGGTCAAGACCGTGAAAAAGGCCCTCAAGGGCTCCGGCGTGCTGACGTGCTCGGTGGTCGGTTTCCCGCTGGGCGCCACCCCCAGCGACGTCAAGGCCTTCGAAGCCCGCGGCGCCGTGCTCGACGGGGCGGACGAAGTGGACATGGTCATCAACATCGCCGCGGCCCGCGCCTCGGACAAAGGCGCCCTGGTGGATGACATCAAGGCCGTGGCAGAGGCGGTGCACGCCGGCGAGGCAATCCTGAAGGTCATCATCGAAACCGCCCTGCTGAACGACGATCAGAAGGTCCTCGCGTGTGAGGCGGCGGTGGAAGCCGGTGCCGACTTCGTCAAGACGTCAACGGGCTTCAACGGCGGCGGCGCCACCGCCGAGGACATCGCGCTCATGCGGCGCACCGTGGGTCCGGACCTGGGCGTCAAGGCCTCCGGCGGGGTGCGTTCGCTGGCGGACGCACAGGCTATGATTGCTGCAGGTGCAACACGTATTGGTGCCAGCTCCGGAATTGCGATCGTCAAGGGCGAACAGGGTTCGTCCGCGTACTGATCCGCCGTAGCCGCCACAGTTTGAGCCCCGCGGGGCCGAGGAGGAACGAATGTCCAGCAAGTCCGAGATTCAGACACCCCAGAACGAGAACAGCCTGGTCACCAGCATTGTTCTCTTCGTAGTGATGATGGCCCTGTTCCTGGGCTCCATCTACTCGCTGTCCTTCCTGTCGCTGGAGAACCCGTGGCCGATGGCTGTCTGCCTGGGCCTGTTCGCCCTCGCGTTCTGGATCCCGCAGACCATCCTGGGCCGCTCGGATTCCGCCGGGGAGTACTGACCCGCGGGCCGCATTCACCAAACGTAAGAGCAGCTGAAGCTCCGGACCAGTCCGGAGCTTCAGCTGTTTAAGCGCCTCGGGCGGGCACCCCGTCAGGGCACGCCAGTCAGGGCACGCCAGTCAGGGCACCCGGGTCAGAGCATCCCAAGCAGGCTGTTGGCCAGCCTGGCAGCGAGCGCGAGCGCGGCAGGAAAGTGGGTGCCCGCCAGCGTCCAGGCCGCCATGCACATGCCCACCATGGCGTAGCTGCTCACCGGAATCAGCACCAGCCATTCCCGCCGCGAACCGGCCCGGCCCAGGATCGGGATGGACAGCGCGCCGTTGGGCCGCCAGAACGTCCTCAGCACCGGCAGCCGGCGCAGGAACTTGGGCGGCCTGATCACCAGCGGCCAGAGGAGGGGCACTCCCCCGGTGGTCACCATGTCGCCCACAATGTGGACCACGACTCCGATCAGCATGGACACCGGCAGCCAGGTCCACTGGTCGGGCGCGAACCAGGTCACCAGCCCGGCCATGGCCAGGGCAAAGATCCAGTTGCTGATGAAGCCCGACTTCGGGAACAGCTTCAGTGCTTTCGCGGCAATGTTGATCATGAACATGCACAGCAGTCCGGCGCCCACGGACAGCAGCCCCCAGTCGGTCTGCAGCTGGATCTGCCCGGCCATCGCGGCCAGCACCACGAAAAACGCGGCCCCGAGCAGCGAGTGCGTGCCCTGGCGGTGGCCCCCGCTGGCGTTCTCAATGCCCACGGCGATCACGTTCGACAGCGGCGGCAGCGAATGCGCGATAGTGCTGGAGCGGTGGTCCCAGTCGCACACCAGGGCAGTGCCCGCCGTCGCCATGCCGCCGATCAGCACGCCGGTGGCATCCAGCGGGTACCAGCCCAGGGTGTACGGCCCCGTCGAGGCAACAGCTACCCACGCCGCGGCCCCTGACGCGGCGTGGTGTCCTCCCATCATGGCTCAGCCCACTGTCAGCGGCGCGTCGGAGAAGATGTTGCGGATCACGCCGTTGGCCCACTCCAGGATTTCGGCGTCCTGGAGGTCCCGCCCGCCGATCTTCGCCGTCTTCGGCTTGGGGATCAGCACGGCGTCCAGCGCCGGCTTCGACTGGGCGCCCGGATACATGCGGTTCAGGCGCATGGTCTTGGATTCCGGAAGCTGCGCGGGCGAGAACTTGATGAAGTTTCCCTGCAGCGCGACGTCGGACAGTCCCGCCTCCCGGGCACCCACCCGGAAGCGTGCCACAGCCACCAGGTTCTGCGCGGGCAGCGGCGGCTCGCCGTAGCGGTCCACGAGTTCGGCGAGCACTTCGTCGATCGCTTCGTGCGTGACGGCCGCCGCGAGCTTGCGGTAGGCCTCCAGCCGGAGGCGCTCGCCCGGCACGTAGTCGTGCGGCAGGTGCGCGTTGACCGGAAGCTCGATCTTCATTTCGGCGGCCTTTTCCTCGGCCTCGCCGCGGTAGTCCGCCACGGCCTCGCCCACCAGCCGGATGTAGAGATCGAAGCCCACCCCCTGGATGTGGCCGGACTGTTCACCGCCCAGCAGGTTGCCCGCGCCGCGGATTTCGAGGTCCTTCATGGCCAGCTGCATGCCGGCGCCGAGCTCGTTGTGGGTGGCCACCGCCTTCAGGCGCTCGAGCGCCACCTCGCCCAGGGGCTTCTCCGAGGGATACAGGAAGTAGGCGTAGGCCCGCTCGCGTCCGCGGCCCACACGGCCGCGAAGCTGGTGAAGCTGCGAGAGCCCGTACTTGTCCGCGCCGTCCACGATCAGCGTGTTGGCGTTGGAGATATCCAGCCCGGTTTCGATGATGGTGGTGCAGACCAGCACGTCGAAGCGTTTCTCCCAGAAGTCCACGATGATCTGCTCCAGCCGGCTCTCCGACATCTGCCCGTGCGCCACTTCGACCCTGGCCTCCGGGACCAGCTCGCGGATCTTGGCGGCAGTCCTTTCAATTGTGGAGACGCGGTTGTGCACGAAGAAGACCTGGCCCTCGCGCATGAGTTCTCGCCGGACCGCGGCGGAGGTCTGCTTGTCCGTGTAGGGCCCCACGTAGGTCAGCACCGGATGCCGTTCCTCCGGCGGCGTGGCGAGGGTGGAGGTTTCCCGGATGCCCGTCAGCGACATCTCCAGGGTCCGGGGAATCGGGGTGGCGCTCATGGCGAGCACGTCCACGTTGGTGCGCATCTTCTTCAGCGCTTCCTTGTGCTCCACGCCGAAACGCTGCTCCTCGTCCACGATCACCAGGCCCAGGTCCTTGAAGGCAAAGTCCTTGGAAAGCAGCCGGTGCGTGCCGATCACCACGTCCACGGTCCCGTTCTTGACGCCCTCCGCCGTTTCCTTCGACTCCTTCGACCCCTGGAACCGGGACAGCGGCTTCACCTTCAGCGGGAATCCGGAGAACCGCTCGGTGAACGTCTCGTAGTGCTGCTGCGCGAGGAGGGTGGTGGGCACCAGCACGGCCACCTGCTTGCCGTCCTGCACTGCCTTGAACGCGGCGCGCACGGCAATTTCGGTCTTGCCGTAGCCGACGTCGCCGGACACGAGGCGGTCCATGGGGATCTCGCGCTCCATGTCGGCCTTGACTTCGTTGATGGTGGTGAGCTGGTCCGGCGTCTCCACATAGGGGAACGCCTCCTCGAGCTCGCGCTGCCAGGGCGTGTCCGGGCCGAACGCATGGCCGCGGGACGCCATCCTGGCCGAATACAGCCGGATGAGCTCTCCGGCGATTTCCTTGACCGCCTTGCGCGCCTTGGACTTGGTGCTGGCCCAGTCCGAGCCTCCCATCTTGCTGAGCACGGGAGTGTCGCCGCCCACGTAGCGCGTCACCTGGTCCAGCTGGTCGGTGGGGACGAAGAGCCTGTCCCCCGGCGCCCCGCGCTTGGACGGCGCATACTCCAGCACCAGGTACTCGCGGACGCCGTCCCCGCCGCCGGCGACCTTGCGCTGGATCAGTTCGATGAACCTGCCGATGCCGTGCTGTTCGTGGACCACGTGGTCCCCTGCCAGCAGCTGCAGCGGGTCCACGGCGTTCCGCCGCTTGGACGGCATGCGCCGCATGTCCTTCGTGGAGCCCGCCGACGTCCGTCCCAGCAGGTCGGCTTCCGTCAGCAGCCCGGTTTTCAGCCCGTCCAGGACAAAACCGCGTCCGACGGCGGCAGTTGTCACCTCGATGATCCCCGCCTGGGGTTCGTGGTCGAGGGAGTCCACGCGCGCGCACGGGATGTCGGCGTCGTGGAACAGCTCAGCGAGGCGCTGCGCCGGCCCGGGCCCTTCCGTGGCCACCACGATGCGCCACTGGTCCCGTACGTGGGAACCGATGAAGTCCATCATTTCGGCGACGTCGCCCTGGTAGCCCCGGGGTTCACGGGCGTGGAGGTTGAGCACGTTGATGTCCGGGGTGAGTTCCTCATCGGTGGCCAGCGACGTGATGGACCACCAGGACACGTCATGGCCCAAGGCCGCGGACCGGGTCTCGGTCAGCGAGCGGAAGCTGGCGGAGTGCAGCGCCGCGGAGGCCTGGGAACTCAGATCCAGCGGCGCCGTTCCGCCGTCGGACGCGGTGGACCATGCCGCTTCCAGGAATTCCTCATTGGTGGCCGCGAGGTCGTGCGCCCGGGTGCGGACCTTCTCCGGTTCGATCACCACGGAGATGGACCCGGCGGGGAGCTGCTCCATGAACGGAACCATGGCGTCCACCAGGACGGGGGCCAGGGATTCCATGCCTTCCACGGCGATGCCGCCGGCGATCTTTTCCAGCATGTCCGCGGCGGCGGGGAGCTGCGGCTTCAGCGTGGCAGCCCGGGACATCACCGACGGTGTGATGAGGATTTCGCGGCACGGCGGGGCGTGGAGTTCGGTGGGGTGGTGCAGGCCGGGCGAAGTCAGCGAGCGCTGGTCGGCGACGGCGAACCAGCGCATCTGGTCCACCTCGTCGCCGAAGAATTCCACCCGGATGGGGTGGTCCTCAGTGGGCGGGAAGACGTCCAGCATGCCGCCGCGGACGGCGAACTCGCCGCGGCGGGTCACCATGTCCACCCGGGCGTAGGCGGCGTCCGCCAGGCTCTTCACGACACTGCTGAAGGGGGCCTCCTGGCCGACCTTCAGGGTCACGGGCACCAGTTCGCCCAGGCCGGCCACAATCGGCTGAACCACGGCGCGAACGGGAGCCACCACCACGCGCAGGGATCCCGCCGTCGTGCTTTCCGGGTGCGCCAGCCGGCGCAGCACCGAAAGCCGGCGTCCCACGGTGTCCGAGCGCGGCGACAACCGCTCGTGCGGGAGCGTTTCCCAGCTGGGGAACTCCGCCACGGCGTCAGCCGGCAGGTAGGCCCGCAGGGCCGCCGCCAGATCCTCCGCCTCGCGGCCCGTCGCCGTGACCGCCAGGACCACGCCATCTCTGCCACCAGCACGGCGCGCAGGCCCGCGGGGGCGCTGATCTGGTAATCCTCGCTGCGGACGCCGAAGCTCCGGCCGGCCTCGGCCTGAACCCGGGCGAAAGTCTTGTCTGCGGCAAGGACGCGGCGCAGGCCGGTGAGGGACGGGCCGGTGGGGCTCATGGCAAGGATCTCCTGTGGTTTTCACTTCGAACGCAGGCAACACGAAAACCCGAAATTCGCGAGAATGCCGGGTGGTCCCAGCCTACCCCCGCCGGCAGCATGGCGGCATCCGGGCGCCGAGGGGCCCGTTGCTAAGCTTGCTTGGCAGATGAAGCTGGGCCAGCACCGCCGCCATCCTAAGGAGACTCCCATGAGCGACCACGCCGGAAATGACCGCAGGACCGTGCTGGTGACAGGCGCCACCGGGTATATCGGCGGGCGGCTGGTCCCGCGGCTGCTTGACGCGGGACACCGCGTCAAGGTGCTGGTCCGGTCCCCGGAGAAAATCGCCGGCGTGCCCTGGTTTGACGACGTTGAGGTGGTGCGCAGCAGCCTCGACGAAGCCGCGGCCCTGCAGGATGCCCTGAAGGGCGTGGACGTCCTGTACTACCTGGTCCACTCGATGGCGGCGGGGTCCGGCTTCGAGGCCAAGGAGAAGTCGATGGCGGAGCTCGTGGCGAAGGCCGCGGCCGCGGCCGGTGTGCAGCGGATCGTCTACCTCGGCGGCCTTCATCCCCGCACCGCCGAACTGTCCACGCACATGCGCTCCCGCGAGGCCGTGGGCGAGGTCTTCCTGTCCGGCCCGGTGGACGCGGTCGTGTTCCAGGCCGGCGTGGTGATCGGCTCCGGCTCGGCATCGTTCGAGATGATCCGGCACCTCGCCGAAACGCTTCCCCTCATGCCCGCCCCGAGCTGGGTGCGGAACCGGATCGAGGCCATCGCCGTCCGGGACGTACTGCATTACCTGGTGGGCGCCGCCTCACTGCCGGAGCGGCTCAACCGGACCTTCGACATCGGGTCCCGGGACGTCCTGAGCTACGCCGGCATGATGCAGGAGTACGCCGCCGAGGCCGGCCTGCCGCGGCGCCCGGTCCTGGCGCTGCCCATCCCGGCGCCCCGGCTCGCCGGCCTGTGGGTGGCCCTGGTGACCCCGATTCCGCTGTCCATGTCCGTCCCGCTGGTGCAGTCGCTGCAGCACGACGCCGTTTCCGCCGAACATGACATCGACAACTACATCAAACAGCCCGACGGCGGCCTGACCGGCTACCGCAGGGCCGTCGCCCTTGCGCTGGGCAAGGAACGCGACGGGCAGGTGGAAACCACGTGGGCCAACGCCGGCGCGGACGCCGATCCGCTGCCCAGTGACCCCCAATGGGCCGGGCACAAGGTGTACGTGGATGAGCGGACGTTCCACGGCGACGTGGACCCCGCGCAGGTGTGGACCATCATCGAGGGGATCGGCGGCAAGAACGGCTGGTATTCCCTCCCCCTCGCGTGGAGCGTCCGCGGCTGGCTCGACAAGCTCTCGGGCGGCGCCGGCCTGGCGAGGGGCCGGCGGCACCCCCACCACCTCGTCTCGGGCGAAGTGGTGGACTGGTGGCGCGTGGAGCGGATCGAGCGCGGCCGCCTGCTCCGGCTGCGGGCCGAGATGCGCGCGCCGGGACGCGCCTGGCTTGAGCTGTCCGTGGAGCCCGACGGGGCCGGCAGCCGCTACCGCCAGCGGGCCATTTTCTTCCCCAAGGGACTCAGCGGCCGGCTCTACTGGCTGGCCGTCCTTCCGTTCCACAGCCTGATCTTTCCGGCCATGTCGCGCAACATCACCGCCGCGGCGCGGAAGATCGCCGGCGCGGAAAAGCCCGGTAACAAGAAGCCCGGTGACAAGGAGGCGCGGGCAACCCCGTAGGATGTTGGGAGCAAAAAGCGTTCTGACCCCACAACAATGGAGGACCCATGGCACTGAGTGCATCCACTACCCTTCCCCACGACGTCGACAAGGTCGCTGAGGTGTTCGCCAACGAGGACTTCCAGCGCCACACCAGCGAATTCGTGGGCGGCAGCCTCGAATCCTTCACCGTGGCCGGCGACGTCGCCGGAGCCTTCAGCACCACCTCCGTGCGCACCCTCCCCACCACCCGCCTGCCGGAAATCGCCCGCAAGTTCGTGGGTGAAACCCTCAAGGTGACCCAGGTGGAGAACTGGGACGCTCCGGCCGCCGACGGCTCCCGCCAGAGCAACATCTCCCTCAAGATCGCGGGAGCACCGATCGACGTCACGGCGGTCCAGCGGCTCGTGGCTGACGGCGGCAGCACCCGCGTGGAGCTTGAGGGCAGCGTCACCTCCTCCGTCCCGTTCCTGGGCGGAAAGATTGCCGAAGCAGCCGAGCCCATGGTGGGCAAGGCACTGAACATCCAGTCCCAGCAGGCCCAGGCCTGGCTCGAAAGCCACTAAGGCAATGGAAGTCCCCGCCGTACTGGCCTGGATCCTGATCATCTCCGGCTTCTGGTCACTCGTGGTGTGGCCGCAGTTCCTGCGCCGGGTGATGAAGGACCCGCGGGCGCGGGACGCCGCCGGCAAGGCCACGAAGTTCCTCACGGTCCACGTGGTGCTCGTGGCGGTATCCATGGTTTTGGGTGCCGCGACGGCCGGAATCGGCATCGCGGCCCTGCTCGGCTGAGCAGCGCCGCTACGGACAGAACCCCCGGCCCGCTGACGCGGCCGGGGGTTCTGCTGTCCCGGCCGCCAGGCCGGCTGCCGCGGCGGGCTGCCTGTCGCGGGCGGGCTGCCTCGGCTAAGCTGGCAACAAAGGTGCGCCGGGAAGTCTGGTCGGCAATACGTTTGCCGACCCCCTGAGCAAGGAGCCCCAGTGGCCAGACCGCCCCTTCCGTCCCGCGCACGCCCGGTGTTTAGCCGCTCCACTTACAAGGAGTACCTCCGGATAACAGCCATCCTCCGGTTGGAGACGGTGGGCGGGGCCCTGCTCCTTGCCGCCACGGCTGCTGCCCTGATCTGGGCCAACTCCCCTGCAGCAGGCGCCTACTTCGGCCTGCGGGACCTGGAACTGGGCTTCGAGCCGTGGCATCTGCGGCTCAGCGTGGGCCACTGGGCCTCGGACGGCCTGCTTGCAATCTTCTTCTTCATTGCCGGACTGGAACTGAAGCGGGAATTCGTTTCCGGCGAACTCCGCAGGCCGTCCAGGGCAGTCGTTCCCGTGACCGCGGCCGCGGGCGGAGTGGCCGTGCCGGCCATCATTTACGCCGCCGTCACCTGGAGCCAGGGTGCCGAGGCCCTGAGGGGCTGGGCGATCCCCACGGCCACAGACATCGCGTTCGCGTTGGCCGTGCTCGCCGTCATCAACACCCATCTCCCGTCCGCGCTCAGGACCTTCCTGCTGACCCTGGCCGTGGTGGATGACCTGATCGCCATCGGGATCATCGCCTTCTTCTACTCCGCGGGCCTCCAGCCGGTTTTCCTCCTGGCCGCCGTGGTCCCGCTGGCGCTCTTTGGCGTGCTGGTGCAGAAAGGCATCAGCCGTTGGTACCTGCTGGTGCCGCTGGCGGCGGCCACCTGGGCCCTGGTGCATGCCTCGGGGATCCACGCCACCGTGGCCGGCGTCCTGCTCGGGTTCACCGTCCCGGTGCTCGCCTCGCGGCGGGAACGGCGCCCTGTGCTGCCCGGGTCTGCCGGTGAAGGCCATGGACACGTCGCGGGCATGGCCGAACGCCTGGAGCACGTGCTGCGGCCGGTGTCCGCCGGCTTGGCGGTGCCCGTCTTCGCGTTCTTCTCCGCCGGCGTCGCGATCGGCGGTGCCGCGGGGATCGCCGCCGCCCTGTCCGACCCCGTGGCGTTGGGAATCGTGGCCGCCCTGGTCGCAGGCAAGGCGATCGGCGTCTTCGGAGCCACCTACGTCGTCACCAAGACCACCCGGGCAAAGCTCGACGACGGGCTGAAATGGATCGACGTTGCAGGCCTGTCCATCCTCGCGGGGGTGGGCTTCACGGTGTCCCTGCTCATCGCGGAACTGAGCTTCGGAGCAGGTTCGGTGCACGACGATCACGCCAAGGTGGCCATCCTGGCCGGCTCGCTGACGGCGTCGGCGATTGCCGCCGTCGTGCTTAAGGCCCGCAACCGGCACTACCGCCGTGTGGAGCTCGAAGAAAAGCGGGACGACGACGGCGACGGCGTGCCGGATGTCTTCGAGCGGACCGGACAGGGCTGACGGCGCTGTGCTACGCCGCCTGGTTCAGGGCGTCCTCCGCGGCGACCCAGGAGATCATGGCGCACTTGACCCGGGCCGCATAGCGGGCAACGCCCTCAAAGGCGGCGGCGTCGCCGAGCACTTCGGGATCCGCGTGCACTTTTCCGCGCGAGCGCAGGACCTCGCGGAAGTTGCCGATCACCGAGCGAAGTTCATCCACGGACATGCCTTCAGCCATCTCGCTCAGCACGGACGCGGACGCCATGGAAATCGAACAGCCGGCCCCGTCCCACGCCAGCTGGGCTACCGTGCCGTGGTCCACGGCAACACGCAGGGTGACCTCGTCGCCGCAGACCGGATTCAGCTGGTGCGACTGGCCGGTGGATGCGCCGTCGGGAACCGGCGTTTCCGACAGGCCGCTGCCATGCCTGGCCTTGGAATGGTCCAGGATGATCTGCTGGTAAAGCTGGTCGAGGCTCATGCTCAGGTACCTGTCTTCGTGTAGCCGGGCACTAGGCCCGGAAGTAGGCGCGGACTCCGGACACTGCATCCAGGAATTCGTCGACGTCGTCGGTGGTGTTGTACAAGTAGGCGCTGGCCCGCGTGGTGGCCGTCAGGCCCAGGCGGCGGTGCAGCGGCTGGGCGCAGTGGTGGCCCACGCGGACGGCGATTCCGCGGGCGTCCAGGAATTGGCCGACGTCATGGGCGTGGACGCCGGCGACGTCGAACGCCGCCAGGCCAATGCGGTCCTGGCCGGCTGCCGGGCCCAGCACACGGACGCCGTCAATGCCTTCGAGGCCCGCCACCATGCGCTGGCCCAGTTCCGACTCCCAGCGGTGCACGCGGTCGACTCCGGTCTCCGTCAGGTAATTGACCGCGGCCGCGAGGGCTACGGCCTGGGAGATCTTCTGCGTACCGGCCTCGAACCTCTGCGGCGAGGGAAGGTATTCGGCCCGTTCCATGGTCACGGTGGTGATCATGGACCCGCCCGTCTGGTAGGGCGGCAGCGCGTCCAGGAGCTCCTGCTTGCCGTACAGCACGCCGATACCGGTGGGGCCGAGCATCTTGTGGCCCGAGAACACAGCGAAGTCGACGTCGAGCTGCTTGACGTCAAGGGTCAGGTGCGGTGCCGACTGGCATGCATCCAGCACCACCAGCGCGCCGACGCGGCGGGCCAGCGCCACGAGTTCCCTGACCGGATTGATCGTGCCGAGCACGTTGGACGCGTGGGTGAAGGCCAGCAGCCTGGTGCGCTCCCCCACGATGTCCGCGGCCTGGTCCAGGCGCAGCGATCCCGAGTCGTCGATCGGGATGTGCCGCAGCGTGGCGCCGGTCCGGTAGGCCAGTTCCTGCCATGGAATTAGGTTT
>Ga0207428_10003011_pt1 | contig 16617 bp, 20 predicted proteins | sample RhiMethybrSRZTD1_FD_187600 | JGI IMG/M metagenome (GOLD analysis project Ga0207428, IMG submission 187600) | Populus rhizosphere microbial communities from Tennessee, USA - Rhizosphere MetaG P. TD hybrid SRZTD1 (SPAdes) (version 3) | ecosystem: Host-associated > Plants > Roots > Rhizosphere >...
GTCAGGTGTCGGGTATGGGCGGCGAGGTGGCGGGCCTGATAGGCCGGCACCCGGCCCTCCCGGGCCGCCGCCCAGATCCGTGGCAGCCGATGCCGCAAATCCAACGCGTCGCTGATCAGCCGGCACGCGGAGCCGTCCGACAGGCGCAGCACACACCCCAACTCCGCCGCAGCGAAATCGCCGACCGTGGGGGTGCCTTCCCCACCCAACCGGATGGCGCGTTCGGTGCCGGGCAGCCGCCGCTCCGGGACCGCGTCGCCGGGATGCAGATCCGCCCAATGCGCCGCAATCTGCAGCCGGCGGATCTCCGCGGCGATCACGGCGTGCTCGTTGGCCTCCGCCGCCGCCAAGGTCCCGGCCGCATCCAACCCCACTAGGTCCAACCCGCCCAGCTCATTATCGAACACGCATTCAATATATGGCCGACCGCTGACACTCACCCGCCAATTTCGGCGTGCCACAGCCAACCGACAACACCCGACGAATCCGGACAACACTTGCCCTGGAAGAGTCAGCGCACCTCGGTTTGGATCTCTTCAGGCCAGTGCAGCTGAACACCCATCGAGACCAGCAGCTGCTGGAAATCAGCAAGCAGCGAGGCTGAGTTTCGTACAGCTCGCGGTCGTCTCATGGTCGAGGCAATAGGCGGCCAGGGCGCCAGCTTCGCCGACATTCCATTCCACAGGATGAAGCCGATAGCAGCAATTCGTCACGTGCGTCACGCACACACACTTCCCAGCTGCCAGCAGCTTCTCGAACCGCTGGGGGAGCAAGGCACCCAGCGGGATCTGGAACGGATACGTCGCGATGTCGAGATACCCTCGGCCCAGGACCGGGCGCGATCTGTCCGGGAGTGGCTCTCTTTGCGGTTGGCGTGTCCCCAATCAGGTCGACGAGTGCGCGCCGGTACGTCGATGCTTCGTCGCTACAGCTCACTGCTCAGGAGCAGCAGATCGCGCAACTCGTCAAACAAGGTCTCTCGAATCGAGAGACCGGCGGCCGCCTGTTCTTGAGCCCGCGCACAATCGAGGGGCATCTAGGCGCTCCATCTCGCGGACGCGCTTTGGAGGATTCGATGGACGGCGGTGTCGTGCGCTCGATCGTCGATCGTTCGCAATGAAAGGTTTGGGACCGTGAAGAAGCGACGGTTGGGTCCGTTCATGGTTGCACCCATCGGACTCGGCGCGATGCGACTCGCTGGGCCGAACGTGTTCGGGCCGCCCGACAATCGCGCCGACGCGATCGCTTTGCTGCGCGCCGCGGTCGACGGTGGCGTCGACCACATCGACACTGCCCAGTACTACGGGCCGGACATCGTCAACGAGCTCATCCGTGAAGCCCTCCACCCGTATCCGCCGGAGCTGGCGCTGGTGAGCAAGGTCGGAGCGCGTCGGGCCAGCCGGGGCGGCGTTCTGGTCGCCGACGAACCGGCGCAGCTGCGTCGCGGCATCGAAGACAATCTCAGGACGCTCCGAGTCGACCAGCTCGCCGTCGTCAACCTCCGGCTGATGCGAGATGACGGCCCGGATGCATTCTTCGACGACCAACTTGCGGCGATGCTCTCGGCGCGTGATGACGGGCTGATCGCAGCGATCGGCCTGAGCAACGCCACGCTCGCGCACGTGCTCCACGCGCTTGAGTCCACGGAGTTGGCCTGCGTCCAGAACGCCTTTCATCTCGCGAATCGCAGCTCCCAATCGGTGCTCGACGAGTGCTCTCGAAGAAACATCGCGTTCGTTCCGTTCTTTCCACTGGGGTTCAGTGGCGCGGGCGCAGTCCTCTCGAGTCCGGAGGTCGTCGCAACCGCGACGCGTTTGCGATGCACGCCCGCACAGGTCGCGCTGGCGTGGGCACTTACGTTCCCGAATGTGTTGCTCATCCCCGGCACATCGTCCATACGCCACCTACGCGAGAATCTGGACGCTTCGGGCGTACAACTCGATTCCGAAGCTCTTCGACAACTGTCACCTATCGGTGATGGCAGCTAGTGCCCTGGACGGGACGCTAGCGCCGCAGATCGCTCGGCATTCCCACGATGTCGTGCGATTCCTGAGGCCACGCTCTGAGTTCATCGTCGAGGTCGGCCTCACTCCGAACGCGGACGAAATGAGCCCGCCACCGCGGTCCGTAATCTGCGGTCTTGACGATCCGCGGGCTGTCCAGCCAGCGATGCAGCGCGAAACTGGCGAGGAAGCCGTCCTTACGTGGCTGGAGCCCGGCGAACCGGACCCGAGCCACGCAGGTAGGTCGCGTCTTCTGCGGGAGGACTTGGACGTCGCCGAGGGTGTGGAGCAGCGCGACGTACTTTCGAGCAAGATCAAGTACGGCGGGCTCTGACCTGGGAAACAAGTCTTCGAGGGTGAAGGTCCCGCAGGAGTGCCAGAGATTCTTCGTCACCAAACGTGCTCCGCATCGCGGGCAAATGCTGAAGGCGGGCGGTTTCTCGCCCTTTTCAGGGTTCCCCAACGATCGCACCTCCTGACGATTAGGGGGCCCTAGGCTGCCCAACGTCCGGTCGCTGCCGGTCCAGGCGGCCGGCCTGACAGATCAGCACCCGGTGAGCTCCTGGGCAGAGGTCATGTCACGGGCAACGGCTGAGGAGCCGTTGGGAAGCCTTCGGAGGTCTGCTTGTGCTGCGTGCGGGAGAGATCCGCAGCGCCAGCAAACCCGACAACCACGGCCGCGGCGATGATCAGTAGGGCCGTGAAGATCAAGAATGGCTGGATCATGTCGATCCCGAGCGGTGCGATCAGGAAGGTGACGGGCAGATTGGCGGTCGCGTGGAAGAGAACCACCAGCAGCAGGCTTCCTGCGGTGCTGTTGTAGATCCAGGAAAGCAACACCGACATGGCGATGGTGGACAGCACGAAGGCTGGGAAGAGGACGAGCGGACGCGACTCGTTGCCGATCAGAAACAGCGGCAGGTGCCACGATCCCCAGATCGGGCCCAGAATCAGTGCCGCTGCCAGAGCGCTGTGGCCATCCTGCAGATGCGGCAGCGCGAACCCACGCCAACCGAGCTCTTCGCCGAGCGCACTCCCTGGAAAGATCGAGAAGACGAACCCGAAGAGTACGGCGATCACGGACGAGTCGACTGTTGGGGCGCGGCCGCCGAGCAGTATGCTCACGCCGAGCCCCAACGGAGCCAGCAGGGGCAGGATCAGTACCACCGCATACCAGCGAAGTCCGACGCGCCACTTAACCAGCCGACCGAGAAGGCTTCGTACGCCGCGCCTGCCGTGAATGAGGGCGACCAGCACGATGGCAACTGTTGATGGCACCAAGGAGCCCAACAGGACCAGAACGAATGCGACTGCCGGGGGCAGGGTGTCCCGAAGGATAAGGAGCGGGGCCCAGAAGCACCACGCCGCTAGGTAGGTCAGCACGAAGAAGCAGGCCAACGGGTGCCGTTGTACCAGGCTCAACATGCGCGACTGCGCCGGTTTGGAAGGTCGAATCGACTCAAATCCTGTCCATCAGCGTGCTGTTGGTGTACGAAAGCACGGTGTCGTGCCTTGCTGGCGCGGCATCAGGGCGATCAGGCGAACACGTTCATGGTGTCCTTGCGGCTGCATCAGGGTCAAGGTGCCGCACGCATGCGCCCTCCGAATGTCATTCTCAAATACTGTCTAGGCGATGGGTACCCAGATCCGCATCGCCGGCCTAGTACGCGCGTTCTTGTCCATCGTGGTGCCGATCAGCCGGAATTCGTTGATCACCGTCGGGCTGTTCGCGTTCCTGTTCGCGTGGAGCGACTTCATCTACGCGCTGACCCTGACCACGGAGGGGAAGATCACGCCCGTCACGCTGGGTATCTACACCTACCTTGGCGCGCACATCTCCAACTGGAGCGCGGTGATGGCCACCGCCATGCTCGCCTCGATCCCGGCGATCATCTTGCTCGTCATCGCCCAGAAATACATCGCCGCCGGCGCCACCGGCGGTGCTGTGAAATAACAGTCGACTCACACCGGTCTCCCGACCCCAAAAGGAATTACCATGCCCGCAAACCCGTCCGACCTGGTCCGCGTTCTCGTCTGGGGGGAGAACCGGCACGAGCAGATCGAGCCTCACGTGGCCGCCATCTATCCCGACGGCATGCACAACACCATTGCCGCAGGGATCTCGGAAAACCTCGGTGACCGGGCCCGGGTGACCACCACAACGCTCGACGAACCCGAGCACGGCCTGACCGATGAGGTGCTCAACGACCTGGACGTCCTGGTTTGGTGGGGCCATGCTGCGCACGGCGAGGTCGCCGACGATGTCGTCGAGCGGGTCCACCGTCACGTGCTTTCCGGGCTCGGCCTCGTGGTCCTGCACTCCGGGCACTGGTCGAAGATCTTCGGCAAACTGATGGGCACCACCTGCACCCTGCGCTGGCGCAGCGAGCAGGACCGCGAGCTGGTCTGGACCGTCGACCCGACCCACCCGATCACCGAGGGTGTGCCGAATCCGATCATCATCGACGCCCAGGAGATGTACGGCGAGACCTTCGACATCCCGGCGCCAGACGAGCTGATCTTCATCTCCTCCTTCACCGGCGGCGAAGTGTTCCGCAGCGGCTGCACGTTCCGCCGGGGCCACGGCAAGATCTTCTTCTTCTCGCCCGGCGACCAGGACTACCCGGTGTACCACCACGCCGACGTGCGCCGGGTGATCGCGAACGGCGTCGCCTGGGTGAAGAGCGACCGGCCGCGGACACTGCCGACGCTGCTGCGCTACGAGACCGACGACTTCTTCAACGGCCACGGCTACACCGGCCCGATCGAGTCTCAGGAGGAGCAGGCTCATGCCCCAACCAACTGAGCCGGTCCGGCTGGTCCAGGTCGGCGCGGGCACGATGGGCCGCGCCTGGCTTCGCCTGATCGGCCGGTCAACCGACGTCCGGCTCGTCGGGATGGCCGACCTCGACCTCGACACCGCCCGGCGCTCCGCGGCTGACGCCGGCTTCGCCGACGTCGCGGTGGCCACCACGCTGGAGGCGCTGCTGGATCGGGTCGAGGCGGACGCGGTAGTCAATGTGACGATCCCGGAGGCCCACGCCGAGGTCAGTACTGTTGCGCTGCTTGGCGGTCTCGCCGTGTTGTGCGAGAAGCCGCTGGCGGACACGCTGCCTGCGGCCCTGTCCATGATCGCGGCCGCCGAGGCCGGCGGACGGCTGTTGATGGTCTCCCAGTCCCGACGGTACTGGCGCAACGTCGAAGCGCTGCGCGGGCAGATCGCCCGGCTCGGCCAGCTCGGCCTCGTCACGTGCAGCGTCTTCAGAGGCCCGCACTTCGGGGGGTTCCGGGAACAGATGGCGTACCCACTGCTCAGGGATATGGCGATCCACCAGTTCGACCTGGCCCGCGACCTGATCGGGAGCGAGCCGGTGTCGATCTCCTGCGAGTCGTTCAACCCCGACTGGAGCTGGTTCGCTGGTGACGCGGCCGCCGAGGTGAACGCCGAGTTCGCCGACGGCACCAGGTTCTTGTTCACTGGCAGCTGGTGCAGCCCCGGCCTGGAGACGTCGTGGAACGGCAGCTGGCGGATCAGTGGAGCGGATGGCACGGCGCTCTGGGACGGCGACCATGCGCCGGTCGCGCAGACCGCCGACGGCACGCCGATCGCTGCCGTGGTCGGCACCGGTCCCGAGGAGATCGCCGGTTCGTTGGCCGAGTTCGTCTCCGCGCTGCGCGACGGCAGCCTGCCGTCCGGGGAGGTGCACAGCAACGTCATGAGCCTGGCCATGGTCGAGGGCGCGATCCGGTCGGCCCATACCGGGCAGCGGGTCGTCCTCGGCGACCTCCTGGAAGAGGCCTACCGTCTGGCGGTCGCCGGCGAGCAGCGACCCGCTCTTGGGGCGGCGCTGGCGTCCTGGCCGTCCGTGCACGATGCGATCGGCAACGCTCGCCGGGCCGGCCGGTGAGCTGAGGGGAGAGCTCAGATGAGTGATGTCCTGCCGGGGCATGGTGGGTACGCCTTCATGGGCGCCGCCCAGGTCCAGTCCGGACGCAATGCCAGTCAGCGACGCTCCGGAGAGTCGGCGAGGAGGGCGGTTATCTCCGCGGTCTCCGCCTGCGGCAATGGCCCGACAGCCAGCACCGACGCGTTCTCACGCGCCTGCTGCTCTGTGCGGATCCCCGGCAAGGGGATGATCGACGGGTCGAGGGCCAACAGGTAGCCGAGTGCGCCCTGTACCAGGGTCCGACCACCGACAGTCAGCAGCTCCCGTACGGTGTCCAGGCGTTGCAACCAGTCCGGCATCGCGTCGGCGTCGAAGTAGTCCCAGTAGGGAGTATCCAGGCGGACGTCGCCAGCCTGTGGGCGGTTGTCGGTGCCGTACTTGCCGGACAGCATGCCCATGGCCAGCGGTGACCGGGCCAGCACGGCCAACCCGTGGGCGTGTGCGGCGTCGAGGGTGGCCGCGGTCCAGCCGAAGACGTTCACCTGGGTCTGCACCGCCACGCAGCCTTCCGATCGGGCGAAGACAGCCACCGTTTCAGCGTCGTCCTGAGCGGTGCCGAAGGACCTGATCTTGCCTTCGGCCAGCAAGTCCTCACAAGTCGCCACGACGTCCTCGGCTTCGCCCACGGTCTCGGCACCGCCGTGCAGCTGATAGAGATCTACAGCATCCCGCCCGAGCCGGCGCAGGCTAGCTTCGCATTCGGCCCGAATGGCCTCCGGACGGACATCAGTGCCGCCGCCAGTGCGTCGGCGTTCATCGATCCGGAGGCCGAACTTGGTGGCCACGGCGACCGACCCCCGCAGCGTGGCCGGCAGCGCAGCTAGTGCCTGGCCGACGATCCGCTCGGAGTGTCCGGTGCCGTAGGTCGGCGCCGTATCGATCAGCGTGACTCCCGTGTCGATCGCCACATGCAGCGCGCGGATGCTCTCCGTGTCGTCGACCTCACCCCACCCGGCGTCTCGGCCGTTGAAGGTGAACGGACCGCCGAGGGCCCACGTGCCGACGCCGACGGCCGACAGGTGATGCCCGCCCACCCCTAGCGAACGAGTTTCGACAGTCCTTGTGCTCATCACTACTCCTGGTCTGTTGGTGGTTCAGCGGTCAAAGTGTCCGGCTGCGGTAGGTGCCCTTGTGGCCTCGGCCAACCTGGAGGTGGCGGTGGCGGCTCGGTGCCGTCCTCTCCGGCCTGATAAGCGGCGATCTTCCACTCGATCACTGCCAGATCTTCCTGGAGCTGGTCGAGCTGGGCCAGTACCCGCTGACGGTGAGCCCGCAATAGCGCCAACCGTCCCGCACGTTCGGTGTCGCCCGACCGCACCAAGTCGACGAAGTGGCGTACGTCCTCCACCGGCATGCCCGTTCGGCGCAACCGCAGCACCACGTCCAGCAAGCCCAAAGTGTCCCGGTCGAAGACGCGACGCCCGCCGCCGTCGCGCTGGACCGCGCCGAGCAGTCCCGCCCGGTCGTAGTAGCGCAGTGTGTCGATCGACAGACCCGAGAGCCGGGCCACGTCACCGATCAGCAAGTCGACGTCCTGATGGCCCGTCAGCTCCGGAAGTGCCGCAGATGTGCTCATATGAATAGCCTGCAACCTGGAGTGCACTCCAGGTCAAACATATTCGCGCGAGGTGTGGATTTCGATGAGTGTGTGGCTGGCGGTCAGTCGCCGAGCTTGATGTCGCTGTATCCGTTGCGGTGCGGTGGGGGTGGCGGTGTGTTGGTCTGGTTCTCGGTGTAGCGGGTGCGTAGTTTTTCGATGATGGCTTTGGCGCTGGCCTCGATTTGGGCGTAGCGTTCGCGGCCGGCCCGGGTGCCGGCCAGGTAGCCGAGAGTGAAGAAGACGACGCGGCCGAGGGTTTTGCTAGTGGTCATCGGGTTTTCCGTTGCTGTGGCGGTCCCGGAGGGAAGAGACGACGGCGCTGACGGCAGCCAGTCCGGCGGCTGCGCCGGCCGCCGCGAGTCCAGACCTGACGGCGGTGTTGGAGCGCTTCGGTTTGCGACCGACGGCCTCTCCGAGACGATCGATGATGGTTTTCTTGCCGAAGAGTTTGGTCATCAGTACTCCTGTTGTTGTGGGGGGAAGGTCAGCTGCGGGAGCGACGGATGGCCGTCGCGATCTCCTTTTTGGGCATCCCGGACTTCAGATCCAGTTCCAGCTCCGCGGCCAGTTCCAGGAGTTCCTTCTTGGTCATGTCGTCAAGGTCCGACCGATCGGTATCAGCGTGTGTGCCGAGCTTCGTGGACTCCGAGGCCACGGCCGCGCGTCGTTGGTTGGCCTGGTCGATCTTGCTGTGGGCATCGGCGGTCTGGCCGTCGGCCTGGTCGGTGAGGCGTTCCGCCCGGGCGCGGGCCTCATCGGCGTCACGGCGGGCAGCCTCCGCGGCCGCCTCGGCCAGCTCGCGAGCGTGCTGCATCTGATCACGTGCCCGCTCGATCGCCTGCTCGGCCGTGGCCTGCGCCTTGGCGGCTTCATCCTTGGCCCGCTTTACTTGCTGGGCGACGTCGGCCTCGACCGCGGCGACGTGGCCGGCGGCGATCTGCTGCGCCCGGGCCCGCTTCGCGGCCACATACTCCTCGGCCTCCCGCTGAGCCTCAGCCACCACGTCGGCGACCTCGCGGTCGCCGTCATCGCGCGCCGCGTCGAGCTGCTTGCCGCCGTCGGCTTCCACCTTCGCGGCGGCCTCCGCTCGCTGCTTCGCGTCTTCGGCCTGCTCCCGAGCCTGCGCCTCCAGCTCGTGGGCGCGCTCCAACGCCGCGTCCACCCGGTGTAGTCGGCTGTCGGCGCCATCAGCGAACGGAGCCACCTCGGCCACCGCAGATGCCGCCTGATGTCCCACCGCCTGCAACGTCCGTCCCGCCGATGCGGCCGGGCTCTTCACCGCGGTGTCGACCACCCACACGATGTTCCGCGGCAAATCGGCGACGCCGCGTCGAGCATGATGCGCAAGCCAGGACACCGGATTGGATCTGCTCATCGATTCCTCCAAAAATCATCACCCGGCCGACCGGTCCGAACTCGACCGCCAACGGACCCAAGAACGGGAACCGCACAGTGTGGATCCGCACAGTGACCGGCCCCCTCCCGCTAAACCCTGTCTGTCCTACCCGGATCCAGCGTCGACGAACCTGCCGGTGCATATCAGGGGCATCTGATCGCGGTTTGATGTACAGACCTGCTATCGAGCGACAGGAACGGGTGGATCGACGCTGGGTCAGGCGTTTCGTTGCTCGGTCACTAGGCGCCTGTGGGCGCTCGCTTCGGTCGTGCTCGACGCCGGCGCCTGGTGCTCCGCGGTCGTCGACACCACCGTTGGCATCGCCGCTGCTTGTTTGATCAGCTGGTCAGCGACTACTTCGAAGGGGTCGATGTCTTGCTGCGCGCGCGAGAGAACGACGGCGCCCTCGGCGCTTGCTACAAGGAAGATCACGAAGCGCTCCGCGGCGGAACGCAGAACGCCGACCTCCTCGTAGAGGTCGACCAGGCGCCGTTGAGAGGTCCGGAAGATCTCCCCGGCACGGTCTAGCAGCGGACCGGCCGATACCGAGACCGTGACGGCGAGGATTGGGCACCCCGACTCGAGCCTGGAGCGGACCAGGATACGCCGCCATAACTCGAGGTAGCCGGCGGTGATTTCCTCCGCCGATGTGCCGCGGAACCGGTCGACGAAGCGGTCGTGCCGCTGTCCTGTTAGGTCAAGGGCCGCGAGGATGAGCTCCTCCTTCCCGCCGGGGAAGTGATGGTAGACGGATCCGCGTGGAGCGCCGGTGTGTTCGAGCACCTTCAAAAGCGATGCTCCGTGTACGCCCCGTGTCGCCAGGAGCTGGATCGCGCCCTCAATCATCGTGGCGCGGGTCTCGTTTTCCATCAGCGCTCCCTGCTTCTGTGCACTATGACATTGATCATAATGCCGCTCGGTGGGATCGTGATCGGGACGACACAGCCGACCACTTCGAAGGAGCTGTTCCATGCCGATGATCGACGTCACAGCGACCGAGGGCACTTTCGCCGATCCGCATGGACTCGCCCAGGCGGTCGCCGCGGCTCTCATGAGCATCGAAGAGGTCCCGGACATCCCAATGTTTCGGCAGAACACCGCAGGATTCGTGCACGAGATCCCTGCCGGCATGCTTGCGGATGTGGATGGCAGCGACGCGCATGTCCGAGTGCAGGTGCTCACCAACGCCGGCGCTCTCGACCGGGACAAGCAGCTCGCGGTGGTCGCGGAACTCACGCGGCTCGTTGCCGAGGCCGCGGGTGATCCGGGCATTGCCGACCGGACGTGGGTGCTCCTCACCGAGGCGCCAAATGGTGGTTGGGGCCTGCACGGCCACGCCCACACCAACAGCGAGCTTGTTGCGGCGGCACGAGCCGAAATCGCCGAACTCTCCGCCGCGCGAGACGCGTAGCACCAGCCACGTCGCGCGCTCCACCCGCAGCGGCACCAGCAGGATCATAAAGTTGCCATCCTTGACGTCGGATCCCGATGCCGGTGTAGTGCTAGTTGATTGCAGAGGTGTCGATGCGCGACATTATGCGGTGGGCATCGCGGCCGAGGCGGCGCAGCTGCTCTGGGGACAGGACGTCAATGACGAGTGATCGCACATGAGCCACGTGTCCGGGCGCTGCTTCGGCGAGTGTTTCGAAGCCCTTGTCGGTCAAGATGGCGTTGGTGAAGCGCCCGTCCGCCGGATCGGCCTCGCGGCGGACCAGGCCGCGCTGCTCGAGGCGTTTGACCAGGTGTGACAGCCGGGACAGCGACGCGTTGGTGACTTCGGCAAGCGAGCTCATCCGCATGGTTCGCTGTGGACTCTGCGAGAGCATGGCCAGAACCTGGTACTCGACCATCCCAAGGTTCGAGTCGCGCTGCAGCTGCTGATCGATCGACCAGGGAAGCCAGGTCATCAACCGCACAACGGACAACCAAGAGTCCAGTTCGGCGTCTGTCAGCCACTTCGCGGGCGGTTTCTCGGCGCTGCGGCGGGCTCTTCCGGCCATTGGGTCAGAATACCAATCACTCGACGATTCAAGTGATTGATGCGCGCCCGGCACGGCGTATGTTTCGCAGCGAGGCGCTGCACAGTCACTTGACAGCTGAAGCTATCCGGTATTCACTTGAATGGTCAAGTTATTGTCTGACGATCAAGGCAGGAGGCTCTAGCCATGAAGGTGGCACTCACTGGTGCAACAGGGTTCATCGGATCTCACGTACTCATGGATTTGTACAAGCACGGGCACGAGGTGACGGCCCTCGTCCGAGACGATGATCAGGCCGACAGAGTGGCATCCCGCGGCGCCACCCCAACCGTCGTCGACCTTTACGATCGACCGGCAGTCGGGAGGATCTTGGGTGATGCGGACGGGGCAATCCACACCGCCAGTCCCGGTGACGCCACCAGCGCCGACCTGGACTCCGCAGTTGTCGACGCGGCGATTGATGCGTACGCCGGCACCGGCAAGCCCTACATCGAGATCAGCGGTCTGTGGGTCTACGGCGCCAACACCTCCATCACCGAAGAATCCCCGTTCAACGCGCCCGCGTTGGTGGCGTGGAAGGAACCGATCGAACGCCGGGTGCTTGCGGTGAAGGACATGCGCGGGGTAGTGGTCGTGTCCGGCGTGGCTTACGGTGACGGCGGCGGAGGGATCCCCGGGCTACTTCTCGGCTCGCCGCGAGACAATCAGGGCAATTTGATCATGCTCGGCACAGGACAACAGCACTGGTCGACGGTCCACGCTGCAGATTTGGCCGACTTCTTTCGCCGCGTATTGGAAGATGACGCGGCCCGTGGCTACTACGTGATCGGCAATGGATTGAACTCGAGCGTCGCCGAACTCACGGAAGCGGCCGCTATCGCAGCCGGGGCTCCCGGAGCTGTCCCGGGCTCCGATGAAGAGGCTCGAGGACGACTAGGCGAGTACTTTGCCGAAGTCCTGCTGCTCGATCAGGGCACGATCGCGGCCAAGGCTCGAGCCGAGCTCGATTGGTCTCCCTCTCACCCGGGACTTGTAGAGGAGTTCCGCCAGGGGAGTTATCGCAACTGACACCCTGTAGCGCTACATCGACGGCCCAGTTGACGGGTGGATCCCGATCGGACGCCGATCCCCTAGGCGTTCACACGGCTCTAGCGACGGGCTTGGTGTGCGCGAAAGAGCGATGGCTAGGCTGCCAGTGCACCTTTCAGCGTCCACACCAGACCAACGGAGGAAGAGCATGGGCACAATCACGACGACCGATGGCACGGAGATCTTCTACAAGGACTGGGGCTCAGGCCAACCGATCGTCTTCAGTCACGGCTGGCCGCTGTCGGCCGACGACTGGGACACCCAGATGCTGTTTTTCCTACAGCGCGGCTACCGCGTGATAGCCCATGACCGGCGCGGACACGGACGCTCCACGCAGACCAGCGACGGTCACGACATGGACCATTACGCCGACGACCTGGCTGCGTTGACTGCCCAACTCGATCTCCAGGAGGCCGTACATGTCGGGCACTCCACCGGTGGCGGCGAAGTCGTGCACTACATCGCCCGGCACGGTGAGAGCCGTGTGGCCAGAGCGGTACTGATCAGCGCGGTGCCGCCGCTCATGGTGCAGACCGACGCCAACCCCGACGGCCTGCCGAAAAGCGTGTTCGACGACCTCCAGGCCCAGCTTGCCGCCAATCGGTCCGAGTTCTACCGGGCCCTGCCGTCCGGCCCCTTCTACGGCTTCAATCGTCCCGGCGTGACATCCTCCGAAGCGATCATCGCGAACTGGTGGCGCCAGGGAATGATGGGCGGGGCGAAGGCACACTACGAGGGCATTGTTGCCTTCTCCCAAACCGATTTCACCGAGGACCTCAAGAAGATCACGGTGCCGGTCCTGGTGATGCACGGCGACGACGACCAGATCGTTCCCTACGCCGACTCTGGACCGCTGTCCGCTCGGCTCGTGCAGAACGGGACGCTGAAGACGTACGAAGGATTCCCGCACGGCATGCCAACCACCCAGGCCGATACGATCAACGCTGACCTGCTGGCCTTCCTGCAATCCTGACTGATTGCTCGGCTGGCCTCGGCTGCGGCCCTGGCGCCTGTGTCCTCAACAGCACCGCATTCCGTAGGGCTCCGTGGCTTGCTGAGTTAGGCCTGTAGGCGACTGCGGTGCCGGGATCGGAACGCGCTCAGATTTCGCTCGCGACTTCGTCCCACTCCCGCAGCGTCCAGGCCTTGACCACGCCCTCGTTGAGGAACGGGTCATCGCGGACGAACTCCTCGGCTGCTTCCCGGGACCCGAACACCGCCATCGAACCCTCGGCCTGCGGGTCGCCGAACGTGCCGACAAGCAGGAGGTCTCCCCGGTCGCGGAACTCCTTGAGCAGGGCCAGGTGACGCGGATAGACCGGCGGCGCCTTGGACATGACGTCGGCGGCGGACTCGTAGAACAGCACGTACCTCTGCACCATGATCGGGCCAAATTATGTCAACTGTGGAAGAGCGGCAAGTCGAGCTCGCTGTTATGCAACCGCTTGTCGGTCATTAGGTCTTCGGCCGAGGTCCGGAATGCTCGAGGCGCCGAGATCGATGAACTTCGAGCGAACTCTGGCAGGCCCTCTGCGCTCCTGGCGCGTCTGAATCTCCGTTGATTTCCGTTGTGCACCGCATCGCCGTAGGGTCCCCGCCGGCAGTGAACAAGTTGATCCATCCTGGGATTCGCCGACGGGTCTGAACCAGTCGATACCCACCACGCCAACCACCGAAACTGCAATCCCCTGGCTCAACCCGTTTGGGCGCATAACCGCTGGGTATCGATGTGGCACTGGGTGCGGCCCTATGACCCCACTACCACCTGATTCAACGGTCATGGGGCGAGGTGAGCATGGCTGGATGGGTGTCCTCGAGGCTCACCGCAGGGGAGGCTCCGGATTCAGCGCACCGGAGCCTCCTCGGTCACTGATCCCGGGATCGAACCCACCTCGTCGCAAACCCGCCGAGCAGACAGGCTGGTAACCGACAAGCGGAATGATTCGCCCGCAGGGTCCAGCGGGTCGATGCACCACGTCGACAACTGAAAGAAGCACCGCCGAGCGCTCCTGGCTTGCTAGACGACAGGCCGCATGCGACCTACCAGGTCGCGGCCTGACAGCCTCAGGTCGGTCGGTGGTTCGTACTTAGGTTCTTCACAGCGTGTCTCAGCGACGCTAGTCGCAGAACGCTAGGGGGAAGTATGCCTTGGGTGAGGCTCTCGACGTGGAGGGATGTGTGTGCACGCGAGGAGCGTGTCGAGGCTCTACTGGAGCAGTGGGATTCGCATGTTTCGGCTGCTAGGAGTGATCCTGGCAAGTTCTCGAGTGCATTTGAGGTGCTCGGCACATGCGCAGATGAGCTTCACGAAGCCGTGGATGGGGTCTGCGATGATGACTACTACTAGGCGCTGTCGAGAACCCACACTTCGGAATTGGCGCTCCTCAAGAGGCCGAAGCGTTTGTATACCTGGATAGACCTTCCGGGCACCTCCCCGTCGGTCTGGAAAGCAGCATCCGGCGGTGTGCAGTCCTGGCGCTGGAGGCAATTGAGTCCATCCACCACTAGTTCCGACACCGACGAGGAGCGTGAGGAGCCCAATGTCACCTGACCAGCTTGCGGATCTCATCAGGCGGGTGGAGGAAATCGAGGTGCGCCTCAGAACTCTGGAGACCCGCGTCTTCGGGGGTAGCCCGTACACGCCGCCAGTCGGGCCGGTCGGCTATACGGGGACCTTCGCCCCTGCCACGCCGCCAACTCGGGAGAGTCCGGAGCTTGACAGCGATAACCTCCCTCCCGGTCCCCTCTCATCCCAAGAGCGTCCAAGTGAGGGCGAAACCTGACATCTGGTGTGGCTCTCTTCCACCGGAATCGCCCACGACGTAGGCAAGCTCAGGAGTGGGCAAGCTTGTAGCCGACCAGATTTCTGCAAGGAATCCTCAGGCACGAGCGGGCTCTACCTCTGCGAGCCTCCGGAGATGCATGGCAGCGGCCGCGGCGCCGTTACCACGATCAATCAAAGGAACGTTGGCCACCATCTGCTGTCCGTGTTGTAAAAGATCACGCAGCAGCAAGGTGGCGGCGGAAACACTGACACCACTCAGCATGTGAGCCAGCCCTCGATCGGCGGCGAACTGTGCGCGTCCTTGCTGGTCGTCCAACGCCGTGTCCTGGTTGGGAATGAACAATGTCGGAACACCGAACCGCAGTAGCTCATGGAAGGAGTTGTAACCCGCGGCGCTCACTGCCAGGTCGAAGGCACGGAATCGGCGGGAGAGTGGGAAGTCACGGACTACATGCACGCTGGCACGTGTCCGGTTGGATTCGGCGATCTCGGTCTGCGTCACGCAGACGTCCACACCCAGCCGCTGCACTGCCGCAACCACAGCTCCGGTCTGTTGACTTGTGTCGTTGATGTTGCCTGCTCCGAGTGCGACCAATGCCACGCGACGGTCCAGCGGCAACCCCAATGCCCGGCGTGCTGTCTCACGATCGTCAAGCTCAGCTTCATCAACCAAGGTCACCGGACCGACGCGTACGCCGTCGGCATATGAAGTCAGGCCATGGTCGTATGCCTCAGCGAGCTCGCCAGGAGCCAGGACCATGTCGAACCAAACAGCCTTGTCAAGCTGCTCCGGGTTCATTCCGCGCCGCCACATTCCGCGTCGCGACCAGACCCAGCGCGCCGCTGGATGTGCCTCGCGTACCCGCGGGATGCCGTGGTACGGCCATGTGCCATCGAACACCACTACCGCGGGCCGCAGCCGGGCGACAGCATCCGAGACACGCTCGGCAAACAGCTCATGCCAGCGTCGAGACGACAGTCCTGTCGCGCCTGCCGACGGGAGGTACTCGAATGGAAACCCGAATGTGCCGACGACACTTACGGCCTGGGAGAGCGACAGGAAGTGCGGAGCCAGGTCAGGCTGCGCCCGACGGGCGTACGCGATGAGTCGCGTCAGGTGACCCATCCCAGAACCGTTGCTGCTGATGAGGAGAAGGGAGGGACGCTTATGTGCCGCCGCCCGTATCGGCGAGGATCGTGTCGGCTCGTCCGTAGCAACGGCTTCCGGCGTTCCGATCAACTCCGCAAGCCGATGCTGGTGGGCCTGGTAACCGAACCGCGCCCGGACAGACGCGAGTGCGCGCCCCACGATCTCCTCATAGGCAGTGCGATCGGCGTACAGGCGGCTCAGCACCGACGGCACCTCCGCCGGTTCGGCGTAGATCGCGGCGTCACCGAAAAGGGGACGAAAGTGTGGTGGAAGGATCGCCGGAAGACCGCTGGCCATCGCCTCCAAGATGTTGCGCCCGAAGGCCTCGACCCAGGCCGGGTGATGGAAATAGACGAAGAAATCCAGTTGAGCCAGGAACTGGCGAGGATCAATCGCGCCAAACGGGGACACCTGCCATGAATTCGGCACGTAACCCAACACGTCACGTACAGGATCCGCGCCACCGAGAATCTTGACGGTCGTGGAGCCATCGACTGGATAGACGGTCTCGATCACCTTTGGATCGATCGGCCACTTTTGTGGGGAGGGGCGACTGTGCCGACCGATCACCGGCCGGTCGGCCCGCCATTCGGGCCGGTCTACGCGCCAGGGGTCTACATCGATGATGTTGACCCAGTCCTCTGCCCGGAGCCCCGCCGGAATGTCCG
>Ga0207428_10003012_pt1 | contig 16611 bp, 16 predicted proteins | sample RhiMethybrSRZTD1_FD_187600 | JGI IMG/M metagenome (GOLD analysis project Ga0207428, IMG submission 187600) | Populus rhizosphere microbial communities from Tennessee, USA - Rhizosphere MetaG P. TD hybrid SRZTD1 (SPAdes) (version 3) | ecosystem: Host-associated > Plants > Roots > Rhizosphere >...
GGAGTGGAACCCGAACGGATCGCTCAACAGCATTGCCGGCATTTGTAACCGGCCGCGCAACGTCGTCGGTTTGATGCCGCATCCCGAGCGCGCCTCCGAGCTGGCGCTCGGCAGCGCCGACGGCCGCGTCGTGCTGGCGTCGGCGGTGCGATCGGTCATGGACGGAGTGCGGCTCCATGCCTGACACGATGACGCCGGACCGCCAACCGATCGTCGCGTTTGCGCTGATGTTCAGCGCGATCGCGCTCACCGCGCTGGCCTTCCTGATCTATACCGGCGTTTTGCCGATCCCGGAGGAGACGCGGCCGATCGCCGCGCTGGTCGTCGGCGTCGCTGCATTCGCCGATCTGGTGATCGGTATCTGGTTCTTCCGCAGGGGTCAATCGTCATGACCGTGATCGACACCGCCGTCCTCGAACGGCACGGCATCAAGCCGGATGAGTACGAGCGCATCCAGAAGCTGATGGAGCGCGAGCCCAACCTGCTGGAGCTCGGCCTGTTCTCGGTGATGTGGTCGGAGCACTGCAGCTACAAGAGCTCGCGCGTGCATCTCAAGACGCTGCCGACCACCGGCGCGCGCGTCGTGCAGGGGCCCGGCGAGAACGCCGGCGCCGTCGACATCGGCGACGGCCTGTGCGCCGTCTTCAAGATCGAATCGCACAACCACCCGTCGTTCATCGAGCCGTATCAGGGCGCGGCGACCGGCGTCGGCGGCATCATTCGCGACATCTTCACGATGGGCGCGCGGCCGATCGCGCTGCTCAACGCGCTGCGCTTCGGATCGCTCGACACGCCGCTGGCGCGCCGCATCTTCGAAGGCGTCGTCGCCGGCATCGGCGGCTACGGCAACAGCATCGGCATCCCGACCGTCGGCGGCGAGATCGTCTTCGACGAGATGTATGCCGGCAACCCGCTCGTCAACGTGCTCTGCCTCGGCATCGCGCGCCGGAGCGACATCATCAAGGGCGCGGCGAAGGGCACCGGCAACCCCGTGTATTACGTCGGCGCGAAGACCGGCCGCGACGGCATCCACGGCGCGACCATGGCCTCGGCGGAGTTCGACGAGAAGTCCGCGGAGAAGCGTCCCGCGGTGCAGGTCGGCGATCCGTTCATGGAAAAGCTGCTGATGGAGGCCTGTCTCGAAGTGATGACGACCGGCGCCGTCGTCGGCATCCAGGACATGGGCGCGGCCGGATTCACGTGCTCGACCTCGGAAATGGGATCGCGCGGCGGCGTCGGCATGTCGGTCGACGTCGTCCACGTGCCGCAGCGAGAGTCCGGCATGACCCCGTACGAGATCATGCTGTCGGAATCGCAGGAGCGCATGCTGCTCGTCGTCGAGCGCGGCCGCGAGCACGAAGTCGAAGCGGTCTTCGAGAAATGGGATCTGCACGCGGTGAAGGTTGGTGAGGTCACCGACGGCCACCGGCTGAAGATCCACGAGCGCGGCGCGCTCGTCGCGGACGTGCCCAATCGCGCGCTCACCGACGAAGCCCCCGTCTACAACCGCCCGATGCAGGTGCCGCTCTGGCAGAAGAGCGTCCAGGAGGTCTCGTTCGCCAGCCTGGCGCCGTGGCCGTCGCCGCAACAGGCGTTCGATCAGCTGATCGCCGTGCCGACGATCGCCAGCAAGCGGTGGGCGTATCGTCAGTTCGATCACAGCGTCGGCACCAACACGATTGCGCAGCCCGGCATGTCGGCCGCCGTCGTGCGCGTCAAAGACACGCCGCGCGGCCTCGCCATCTCCGTCGACGGCAACGGCCGGTTCTGTTATCTCGATCCGTATCAGGGCGCGAGACTCGCCGTCGCTGAAGCGTCGCGCAACGTCGCGTGCGCCGGCGGCGAGCCGATCGGCGCCACCAACAACCTCAACTTCGGCAATCCCGAGCGGCCCGAGATCATGTGGCAGATCGGCGAAGCGGTCCGCGGCATCGGCGATGCCTGCCGGGCGCTCAACACGCCGATCACCGGCGGCAACGTCAGCCTCTACAACGAAACCGAAGGCCGCGCCATCTTCCCGACGCCCGTGCTCGGCGTCGTCGGCCTGCTCGACGATGCGTCGAAAACGACGACCAGGGTGTTCAAGACGATCGGTTCCGCGGTGGTGTTACTGGGCGATAATCTTGGTGAGCTTGGCGGCAGCGAATACTTCGCCACCATGCACAACCTCGTCGCCGGCAAGCCTCCCGTGATCGACCTGAAGCGCGAAGCGGCGCTGCAGGCGTTGATCGTCAAGTTGATCCGGGACGGCTGCGTCGAGTCCGCGCACGATTGTTCGGAAGGCGGCCTGGCGGTGACGCTCGCCGAGTGCACGTTCGACAGCGGCGGCATCGGCGTCAGCGCCGACGTCACGGCGGTCGGCGATCCGTTGCCCGACCCGAGTGCGGTCGAAGGGTTTGCGGTGAACGCGACGTTGTTCGGCGAGTCGGCATCGCGCATCGTCGTCTCCTGCGCGAGCCGGCACCTCGATGCGGTGATGAGCGCGGCGAAGGAAGCGGAAGTGGCGGCGCGGGAGATCGGCCGCGTCGGCGGCGATTCGATCAGGTTGAGCGTCAACGGACAGGTTGCTATCGACAGCAAGGTAGCCGTCGCGGAACAGGCGTGGGCGACGGCGATAGAAAACAAGATGCGGCGCAAGCCGAACGCGGATAGCTGAAAGCCGTTATGTTTGACAAGTTCAAGGACGAATGCGGGGTCTTCGGGGTCTACGGGCACCCGGAAGCGTCGAAGCTGACGTATCTCGGCCTCTACGCGCTGCAGCATCGCGGCCAGGAGAGCGCCGGCATCGCCTCCGCCGACGGCGAGCGCGTGCGTCTCGTGAAGAGCATGGGTTACGTCAACGAGATCTTCGACGAGGCCACGCTCGCGACGCTGCCCGGTGACACGGCGATTGGCCACACCCGATACTCCACGGCCGGTGAAAGCAAGCTGTCCAACGCGCAGCCGATCCTGATCGATTGCGTGCACGGACAGGTCGGCATCTGCCACAACGGCAACATCGTCAACGCCACTGAAATCCGCGAGCGGCTGGTGCGCGCCGGATCGATCTTCCAGACCAACAGCGACACCGAAGTGGTGTTGCACCTGTATGCGCGATCGCGGGCGGGATCGATCGAAGACGCCGTCGTCGAATCGGTCACGCAGCTGACCGGCGCGTTCTCGTTCGCGCTGATCACGAAGGACAGCCTGATCGCCGTGCGCGATCCGCATGGCTTCCGCCCGCTGGCGCTCGGCCGGCTTGGTGATTCGTGGGCGGTGACATCGGAAACGTGCGCCCTCGATCTGATCGGCTTCACCTACGTGCGCGAGGTCGAGCCGGGTGAGGTGTTGATCATCGGCAAGCACGGCGTGCGATCGATCAAGCCCTTCCCCAACGCGCCGCTGTCGCACTGCATCTTCGAGCATGTCTATTTCGCGCGGCCCGACAGCGACGTGTTCGGCCAGAGCGTCAACGAGGTGCGCACCGATCTCGGCCGCGCGCTGGCGCGGGAAACCGGCGTCGACGCCGATGTGGTCGTGCCGATTCCGGACTCCGGCGTCTGCGCGGCGATTGGCTATTCCGAAGAATCCAAGGTGCCGATGCGCTTTGGGCTGATCCGCAATCATTACGTCGGCAGGACGTTCATCGAGCCGGCGCAATCGATCAGGCATTTCGGCGTCAAGGTGAAGCTGAATACCGTGCGCAGCATCATCGCGGGCCGGCGCGTCGTCCTGATTGACGATTCGATCGTGCGCGGCACCACCAGCCGCAAGATCGTGAAGATGGTGCGCGCCGCCGGCGCCGCCGAAGTGCACTTGCGCATCAGCTGCCCGCCGACCGTGTCGCCGTGTTTCTACGGCGTCGACACGCCGCGGCGCCGCGAGCTGATCGCCGCGACCCATACCCAGGACGAGATCAGGAAATACGTCGGCGCCGATACGCTCGGCTACCTGAGCATGGGCGGGTTGCTCTCGGCGGTGAAGACCAAGAGCTCGTCGTATTGCACGTCGTGCTACACGGGCAACTATCCGGTCGCGTTCCCGCGCGATGAAAGCGGCTACTTGCAGCTGTCGTTGAAGATCGACGGCAAGCGCGAGCCGCTGCCGGAAGAAGAACCGGAAACGGTCGGCTAGCATGCCGCGCGCAGCCCTTGCTTTCGTTATTTGTTATTCGTTATTTGTTATTTCCATTTCTCCTGCGTTCGCGCAGGAGAGAGGCCCGACGCCGACGTCTCCCGAACAGATCAAGGCGGCGATCGACAAGCTCGCCGATCTCGACTATCCGACGCGCATGGCCGCCGGGCGCACGATTCGCCGGGCGCCGACCGCGCAGGCGGTCACAGCGTTGCTGCAGGCGGTGAGCGATCACGCCGACGGCTACGTGCGGTTCAGGGCGCTGACGCTGCTCACCGGCTTCAGCGATCCCCGCACGGAAGACGCCATGCTCGCGGCGATGATCTCGCCGAACGATCGCTTGCGCGAGGTGGCCTACGGCTACTTTGAGATCAATCCAAAACCCGCGCTCGCGCCGAAGATGCTTGCCGCGCTCGAGAAGGAAGAGGGCGAGTTCGTCCGGCCGGCCTTGATCCGGGCGCTGGCGGCGATTCCAAGGGACCTGAAGATCATCGACGTACTGATGCGCGATGCGATGCGCGGCGTCGACTACTTCCGCAGCACCGTGATCGAAGCGATCGGCGACTACAAGGTCGCGATGGCCATGCCGCGGCTCGTCGAGATCGCGAAGGTCGAGGGCCCGCTGCAGGATGACGCGGCCACCGCGATCGGCAAGATCGGCGACAAGACTCAGCTCGGCACGCTCGCCCAGATGCAGCAGTCGGCGCCGAAGGAAACGCAGCCGGCCATTGCCGCGGCGATCTGCCTGATGGGCACGAACTGTTCCGCGCACATCGGCTATCTCGAAAAAACCCTCGCGTTTGCCGACACCTATCCCGGTTACCAGGATTTGCTGCGCGGCGCCGCCGCCGGACTCGGCAACATTGCGCGCCAGGGCAACGAAGACGCGCTGCGCATCCTGTTCGACGTCGGCATTCCGTCGCAGGATCCGGTGCGCGCGCCGGTGACGTTGGCCATCGGCCTGGTGGCGCTGCGCAACACGCCGCTAATGCTGAAGACGCTGCTGGCGCGTCCCGATCAGGACGGCGCGGTCGGCATCGTCGCCGAAGCGTTCGACATGCTCGAGGAAGATCTCGAGGAGGAGCGCTTCTTCGTCGCCATCCGCAAGGCCTATTGGGCCGCACCCGATGGCTCGCCCACCAGAAAACTCTGCGAACTGCTGATCAACAAGCTGGACTTCTGATCGGAACCGGGAGCCGGGTATCGGGAGCCGGCGATTGATGGATTACAAGTCTTCGGGCGTCGATATTGACGCCGGCAATGAAACCGTCCGCCGCATCAAGCGTCTCGCAAAAGCCACGTTCACGCCCGGCGTCCTGTCCGACATCGGATCGTTCGGCGGACTCTTCAAGCTCGACACCGCCGCGTTCAAGGAGCCGGTGCTCGTATCGAGCGCCGACGGCGTCGGCACGAAGCTCAAGGTCGCGTTCATGGCGAACCGGCACCGCACGATCGGCGCGGACCTGGTCAATCACTGCGTCAACGACATCCTCGTCCAGGGCGCGACGCCGCTGTTCTTTCTCGATTACCTCGCGACCGGCCGGCTGTCGCCTGATATCGCGGAGCAGATCGTCGAGGGCCTCGCGAAGGCGTGCACCGACAATGGCTGCGCGCTGCTCGGCGGCGAGACCGCCGAAATGCCCGGCTTCTACAACGACGGTGAATACGACGTCGCCGGCTTCATCGTCGGCGCCGTCGATCGATCGCAGATCGTCGACGGGCGCGCGATCGCCGTTGGCGATGTGTTGATCGGTTTACCGTCGAGCGGTCTCCATACCAACGGCTATTCGCTCGCGCGCAAGATCGCCTTCGATGAATTGAAGCTGAAGATTGACAGTCACGTGCCGGAGCTTGGCGAGACCATTGGCGACGCGTTCCTGCGCACGCACCGATCGTATCTGCCGGTGATCAAGCCGTTGCTGGGCAAGGGAACGATCAAGGGCATGGCGCACATCACCGGCGGCGGCATCACCGACAATTTACCCCGCGTGCTTCCGCCTGGCACGGCGGCGCGCGTCAACCGCACCTCGTGGCGCGTGCCGCCGATGTTCCGCTGGCTTGGTGAGTCCGGCCGCGTCCCCGAATTCGATCTGCGCCGCGCCTTGAACATGGGCATCGGCATGATCCTCGTCGTCGCCGCGAAGGACGCCGATGCGGTGCGCAAGGATCTGCTTCACGCCGGCGAAGCCAACAGCGTCGTGATCGGCGATATCGTCGCCGGCAGGCCCGAAGTGCAGTACGTGTAGCTGCGGGCGCGCCGCTACTAGCGCTTCTCGATCGTCGCCGCCCGCGCCCGCGTGTAGATGATGGTGACGACGTCGCCCACCTTCAGTCCCTCGATTATTCTCAGGTCCTGCACCTGTCGCAGCACCCGCCGGTTGTCGAACCCGTGATAGGTCACCTGGTGCGTGGCGGTGTCGATGCTGTCAATCGTCACGGTCACCTTCGTCTGATTCATCACCTGGGCGTCGCCGCGCGGGTCGAGAGCCTTCTGTGCTTCCGCGGTGGTGACTTCAATCGGGCCGATGCGCGCTCCGGGCGTGAGGTCGACGATGACGGAGTCGTAGAAGCGGATGGTGACGACGTCCCCCGGGTTCAGTTGATCAAAGATCGGCAGGTCGGGGCCGACGTAGATGGGGTACTGCACCGCACCGGCCGACTTGATCGTGACCATCCGGCCCACCCGGTCGATGTCGGCGACCTCGCCGGATGCCGCGGAAATCTCTTGGATGAGGCCGCGTTGCGGCTGTGCGGGCGGCGCCCCCGAGCTTCCGGGGTTCACGATCACCTGCAACGCGAACCACGTCGCGACGAGAACGGTGTGAATCATACTTGCCCCCGGGCTGAGTATAGTCCTGCCGCTGAAGCGGTGTAGGATGCGCCGATGAAGCGTCGAACCCTGCTGCAATGGCTGGCCTCCACCGCCGCGTCATGGCCGCTGATGCGTGCCGACTTGTCCGCGCTGGACCTCGCGACGGCGCAGGAGCTCCAACCCGATCAGATCTTCGTGCTCCACGACGTCGCCGCGACGGTGCTGCCGTCTTCGATCGGCCGCCAGGGCCAGGACGACGCGGTCGGCAACTTCTTGAAGTGGCTTCGCGAATACAAAGAGGGCGTTGCGCTGTCTCACGGCTACGGCGAGCCGCGCCTCGTCAAGTCCGGTCCGTCGCCCAGATCCGGTTATCTCAATCAGCTGAGCGCGCTGCAGCAGGCCGCGCAAGCGCGCGGCGGCCGTTTCGGCGCGCTGCCGATTGACGTCCGCCGCGAATTGCTCGAGGCTGCATTCAAGGCCGCTGACGTCCGCAATCTTCCAGGGCGGCCTGATGGCAAGCATGTCGTCGCCGATCTCATGGCGCACTACTTTCGCAGCAGCGACGCCAACGATCTTTGTTACAACGCGCGCATCGGACGGAACACGTATCGCGCGATTCGCGTGACCACCGTGCGTCCGCAGCCTCTGAATGGAGGGCGCGGGCTTTAGCCCTCGCCGCCCACATGCCCGTTCACGAATCCGACATCTGCGTCATCGGCGGCGGCATCACGGCCGTGATGTTGATCGAGCGCCTCGCCGAGCTCAAGCCGAACCTGAAGATCACCGCCGTCGAAGCCGGCCGATCGATCTTCGATCGCGAGAACCGCGGCACTTACCATCGGCGCGCGCTCGAGTACGGCGAACACCCGTGGCACGACGACTACATCGAGGATCAACAGGCCAAGGGCATGATCTCGATGACGATGGCGGTGGGCGGGCAGGCGCTGCATTGGGGCGGCGCGTGCAACCGGTTTTCGGAAGAGGACCTGCGTCTCAGGTCGATGTACGGCCTTGCCGACGACTGGCCGATCGACTGGACCGAGCTCGAGAAGTTTTACGTCCAGGCCGAACGGCGTCTCAACGTTGCGGGAGATCCGAGTCCGTATTCCGAAGACCGCCGCTCCGGTCCATATCCGCAAGCCGCCATGCCGCTGTCGTACAACCTGCAGGTGTTGAAGCAGTGGGCGGAACAGAGCGGGCTGAAGTTTTCGCCGCTGCCGATGTCGCGCAACGTCAGCGCCCCGTTCGACGGCCGCGGCGCGTGCGGCCTCTACGACACGTGCGGTGATGTGTGCCCGACGGGCGCACGCTATTCACCCGACTACACCTATCAACAGCTGATCGCCGCAAAAAAGATCACGCTGCACGATCGCATGCTGGTGCGCAAGCTGGTGCTGGCCGACGGCAAGGACACGATCGCGGCGGCGCACGGCTACCACCAGGATCGGCCCAACGAGATGACCGAGTATCGGGCGAAGCTGTTCGTGCTCGCCTCGGGGCAATGCTGGAGTCCGCACCTGCTGTTGCTCTCGGCGAACGCGCGTTTCCCGAATGGGATCGCGAATCGCTCGGGCCTCGTCGGCCGCTACATGAACGGCCACAAGTTCATTTCGGCGCAGGCGACGATCGACGAGCAGACGTTCCCCGGCCAGAACATGACGCACAGCCTGATCTCGCGCGAGTTTTTCCGTTGCGCGACGAACCGGCCGTTCGTCCGCCACGACACGCGCGTGTGGGAAAGCTCCGCCGGCAAAGAGCCGCGGCTGCGCTCGGCCGACGGCCGGCTGCTGCTTGGCGACGAGCTGCTCGACGACTGGCGCTCGCGCGCGCTCAAGGGCAGCTCGGTGCGCCTGCGCGCCTACTACGATTCGCATCCATCGGCCGACAGCCGGCTCACGCTCGACCAGACCTCGAAGAACCGCTACGGCGATCCGATGCCGAAGATCGATCGGCAGCTCGATGCCGCGGCGATCGCGCGTGAAGGCGCGACGCTCGCACACTGCACCGGGGTGTTCGAGCGAATGGCGAAGGCGAGCAACGGCCGCCTCACCGGCAAGCCGTCGGTCTCGAACTACTGGGATCATCCCGCCGGCGGCTGCCGCATGGGCGTCGATCCGGCGAAGAGCGTGTGCGACAGCTTCGGCCGCACGCACGATCACGAGAACCTGTGGGTGATCGGCGCGCCAACGCTGCCGACCGGCGGCTGCACCAACGGCACGTTGACCTTCGTGGCGGTCTCGATGCGCTCCGCGGTCAAAATCTCCGAGGTCGTGTGAATCGCACACTCGGGATTCTGATTTCAGGCCGCGGCTCCAATCTCAAGGCGATCATCGACGCCATCGCACACAAGCAGCTCGATGCCACGATCGCCGTCGTGATTTCGAATCGCGCTGATGCGCCCGGGCTCGATCACGCGATCGCCGCCGGTATCGAAACGCTGGTACTCAGTCACAAGGGCCACGCGAGCCGCGAGGATTACGATCGCGCGCTGGTGACCGAGCTGAAGAAGCGCGATGTCGCGCTGGTGTGTCTGGCCGGTTTCATGCGCCTGCTGAGCCCGGTCTTCGTCGAGGCGTTTCCCAATCGCATCCTCAACATTCACCCGTCGTTGCTGCCGAAATACCGCGGCCTGCACCCGCAGCAACAGGCCCTGGACGACCACGCCACCGCGAGCGGCGCCACTGTTCATATTGTGAACAAGGACCTGGATGCCGGCCCGATCGTGCTTCAGCAGTCGGTGCCGGTGATGCCGGGCGATACCGCGGCCACACTCGCGGCGCGAATCCTCGACGTCGAGCACCAGCTCTACCCGAAGGCCATCCAGCGGCTGCTGGATCGTTAACGGCCCGCCACGCCCATCGCCTTTTCGAACGCGCTCCACGGCACGGGAGCCCCGTGCACCGGCGCAATCGTCGCGATCTCGAGCTTCATGCGGCGCGCCTGGTTGAAGAGACTTCGCATCGCCGGCGTCGGCGTCGCCGGTGGCGGCTCGTGGGTGTCGAACAGATCGGCCTCGAACGCGATCCGCTCAGCCGGGAGATACGCCATCAACATTCCAGCGACGTGCGCCAGCGGCTGCACGTAGTAGACGCGCAGGATGCGGCTGTTGTCGGTGATGACGTAGTTCTCGTTGATCGCCTCGAAGTTGTAGCCCTCCGATAACTCCGTCGGCGGCCACAGCGAGACGATGTCGGGGTTGATCGTGCGCGGCCGGTAGTTCAGCACGTCCCGGTTGAGAAAGTCGATCGCCTTGCGGTGCGTCACGATCGTCGAGCCGATGTGCAGGTAGGTCCGCAGTCCGCCGATGTGATCGAAATGCGGATGCGAGCTGATCAGCCAGCGGATCGGTTTTCCCGGCGCCAGCTTCACGACTTCCTCGATCACCGCGAGGCTGCGTGCCTCGTTGATCGGTGCTTCGAACACCGCGACGAAATCGCGGAACTCCACCATGTAGGTGTTGTGCGTGGTCCCGCCCAGGCGATACACGCCGGCCGCCATCTTTTCCGTCGTCACCGCTGTTGACGGCGCCACGGCGCGCCGGACTGAGTCCGGAACCGGCAGCGGGTCGTCGCACACGTTCGGCAGCACCTTCGGGAACCGCCCACCGTACGCGTTGTGTCCCGTGCTGGCATTGTCGAATTGCCAGTTGTCGTCCCAGCCCTGGTGCGAGTGCCAGGCAATCGGCCACTTCACGTTGCCGAACGCCGTCTGCTCGGTCGACTCATGCTCGATGTTGAAATCGCCGATCGCCGGCTCGCTGACCGTCGTCTTGATGCGCTGAATCTGGTTCTGCGGGTTGATCGTCGCCTCGACGCGATACTTGCCCAGCACCGTGATCGACACGACGTGCATTTTTTCGGGCATGACGACGTTGCCGTCGCGACCCATTTCGATTTGCTCCCATCGCCAGATCGCTTTGGGGTTGGCGCCCGGCAGGCGCGCCGCCTTGAGGAAGCCGGGAGGATTGAGCCAGAGATCGAGTTGATACCGCTCGGCATCTTCGGCCGGCACCGCCACGGGCTCGCCGCCTTCGCCGTCGATGAACCACGCGTACGATCCGTTCACGATGTGCGTCTGGCGAGTCTGCTTCTGGATCGGCGTGCCGCCGCGCCATCCGAGTCCGTACTTCCACGCCGCCGGATTGAGTCCCGGCTTGCGATCGAACGTTTCCTTGCTCGTCGCCGTTTCCCAATTGATGGTTCGCGTGTAGTTCGCCATCGCATCGATGCGCGGCCAGTCGATGTTGACGGCGTACTCGGCGGTCTGTCCGACGGCGCCGTCGTAGCCGGTGCCCGAGAACGTGATGCATTTCAGGTTGGCTTCGCCGATCTCCTTCGATGCGGCCGCGAGCAGCGGCAGCGGATCGACGTAGCCGGGAGGGAACGATTGCGCGCGAAGGAGCGCGCACGCCATCACGATCGCGATTAGAGCTGCTGGAATTCTGCTCATAACAGTCTTTCTGCGCCTTCTGTAGCCCTTACGCGGGTACCAGCGCGATCGCGCGGATCGGGCTGCCGCTGCCGTTGACCAGCTTTAACGGTGCGGCGATCAGGACAGCACCAGTCGGCGGCAATCGATCGAGATTGCAGAGGCTCGCGAGACCGAGCTTGCCGTGGCCGTGCATGATGTTGTGATTCGGAAACGGCGGATCGAATCGGCCGGCTTGTCCCGCATCCGTGCCGATCGTTTCCACGCCGACGCCAAGCACGTCGCGATCGGTCGCCAGCAGGAAAGACGTCGCTTGATCGAATCCCGGAGCATGCGGACCGTCGTCGCGAACGTTGAAGAACGCGTCGCCCGATCGTTTGCTCCATCCGGTCCGCAACAGCACCCACGCGCCGCGCGGCACGCGGCCGTGCCGCGACTCCCATTTCTCGAGCGCCGGCACGTCGAGCAGGTAGTCTTCGTTCGCCTCGACGTCGCTCGTGATGTCGACCACGCACGCCGGCCCGATGAACTGACGCGCCGGAATCGTATCGGTGGTGTTGTTCTCGAGGTCGCGGCCGCTGATCCAGTGCACCGGCGCATCGAAGTGCGTCCCGGTGTGCTCGCCCATCCGGATCGTGTTCCAGTACCACGCCGGTCCCTTGTCGTCGTACCGGGAGATCACGTCGATCGACACGCCCGGTGACGCCGCGAAGATCGGCGGGAGCCCGATCACCGGCGTCTCGGGACCGAGCGGTTGCGTGAGATCGACCACCATGACGCGGCCGGCAGCGAGATCGGCGACGAGCGCCGCAAGCGTCGACATGATTCTTATCGTCCCTGAAGGTAACGCTGGAACTGGAACCGGTTCTCGAGCAAGCCGAGATCGGTGACAAACGCCGCCGGCCCGATCGCGTCGACCTTCGCGACCAGTGTCGTCAGCTCGCGCGCCTGCTGCGCCGCGCTGAACTCCCTCACGAACTCATCGATCGTCGTCGCACACGCGGTCCGCGGCACTCCCGCCGCGGCAGCGACCTCGGCGAGCCGCGTGCACGTGCCCGTGGCCGTGGGAAAACCGCCGACCGAGAGCAGCGATTCGTTGTCAAAGACGACGTGGACGAGATTCGCCGGCCGATAGCGGGCCAGCGTCGAGAGGCCGCCGAGATTCATCAGCAGCGATCCGTCGCCATCGAACACGACGACCGGCAACGACGGCTTGCTCAACGCGATGCCGAGTCCGACCGAAGAAGCGAGGCCCATCGCATGCTGCAGATAGAAGAAATTCGGCCGATGGCCGATCGACTGCAGCTCCGCCGCAACCGCGCCCATGATGGTCACGACCGCGCCCTCGCCGAGGCGATCGTAAACGGCGCGCAAGGCCTCGAGGCGCGTCATGCCTCCTCCCACATCAAATCGCGCGTCAGCAGCAACGCCACGGGTTTGTTCGAAGAATAGGCGAGCGTCAGCGCCTGCTGCACGCGATGCGCCACCTTCGCCGGATCGTCGAGCCGCATCGTCGGGATGCGCAACGCGGCGAGCACGGCTTCCGTGACCGCGCCCCCTTCGGTCTGCCACGGATCGCGCTCGCCGAAGGTGCCTCGATCGCTGATCAGCATCAGCAGCGGGATGCGATAGAGCTGCGCGCCGGAAACGATGCCGTTGATGGCGGCGAGGAAGCCGTGGTTCTGCATCAGCATCGCCGACTTCACGCCGGCGAAGTGCGCGCCCATCGAGATGCCGACGCCTTCCTCTTCCTTCGCCAGCCTGACCAGCGTGACATCCGGATCGTCGTCGGCGAGACGGATCAGGTGAACGAGCCAGGTCTCCGGCAGCGCGGACATCAGCCGCACGCCATTCGCTTTCAGCGCGTCGAACACCAGCCGTGAGTTGACCGTCGAAACCGGCATCGGGCGGGCATATTACACTCAGCCGATGATTCGTGCCGCATTGATGTGTCTTTTCCTGATCGGTGTGGCGAGTGGCTGCGCGCCGGCCCCACCGGCCGCTCCCGCGCCACAACCGCCTTCCGTCCAGGCCGCTCCTCCGGCAGTGGGCTTGTTGTCTGCCGCGGCGGCGTCAACGGATAAGGGCCCTGGCGGTCACAACTACACCGAGCTGTACGAGCGCCTGTTCTTCCCGTGGAAAGACGAGCCGATCAAGATTCTCGAGATCGGCGTCGCCGGCGGCGGCTCGCTGAAGATGTGGCAGGCCTACTTTCCGCAGGCGCGCATCTTTGCCGTCGACATTCATCCGAAATCAGAATTCGACAACATCCGGGTGAAGACGTTGATCGCCGATCAAGCGAAGCGTGATCAGCTGCAAGCCGCGATCGATGCCTCGGGCGGCGACATTCATATCCTGATCGACGATGGCGGCCACACCATGGAGCAGCAGCAGGTCAGCCTCGGCTTCCTGTTCAAGCACGTGCGTCCTGGCGGTTACTACGTCATCGAGGACGTCCATACCTCGCTGCCGGCGTTGTGGCAGGGTTACGGCGTGGAGCGCGGCGGCGCGAATACCACGCTGCGCATGCTTGAGAATTTCGTAAGAGGGACGAAGCCTTCCATCCGCAGCAAGTACATGCGTGCCGAAGAGATGACCTATCTCGACGAGCACATCGACTCTGTCACCATCAGCCACCGGCCGCTCAGCCGAAGCATCATGTGTATCTTGAAAAAGAAGGCGTGAACGGCGCCGGTGTCAGGCGGCGATTCTGAGGGTCAATATCGCGACATCGGGCGGACAGTTGATCCGGATGGGGACATAGACCGTGCCGACGCCGCGGCTGACGAAGAGTGCCGTGTTGTCGCGCGTCGCGTAGCCGGCGAGGACCGGGAATTTGCGCCCGGCCACTGCGCCGACGGCCGGTACAATCACCTGGCCGCCATGCGTGTGGCCGGACAGCACGAGTTGCACATCGAGCGCCGACGCCTCCGCCAGGCGCCGCGGATCGTGCGCCAGCAGGATGGTCGTGCCGCCCGTCCCGTTCAGCACGCCGCCAATCTCGCGCGGCGTGCGCGTCCAGAAGCGGATGCCGGCGAGGTCGAGCCGCTCGCCCTTGATCGTCAGCGACGTCCGCTGATCCTTCAGCACGGTGAAGCCCTTCGCCGCGAGCGCCGCCGGCATCTCGCGCTCGTCATCGTGATTGCCAAGCACCGCGAACGAGCCCTGCGGCGCATGCGCTAACGGCGAGAGCAGCTCGGCGACCGGGCCGATATACGTGCGATCGAAAAACGAAATGTAATCGCCGCCGAGCACGACGATATCGGGTGCGGATTCCTTGAGCAGCGTCACCGCCTTGGTGACGTCCTCGCCCGACACGACCGAGCTGTGATGCACGTCGGTGATCATGCCGATGCGGAGACCGTCGAGCGCCGGCGGCAGGCCGCGAACCGGAACGTCGCGGGTGATGCGCGTGATCTGGTGGCGCTCGTAGGCGGAGCCGTACGCGCCGACACCGGCGAGGGCGCCCACCGAAATCGCGGTGGCCGAGCGGAGAAAGTCGCGTCGCGTCACGCCCACTCCCGAAGTATAAGATCAAGGTAGAAAATGACGTTGTTCGATGAATTCCAGTGGCGCGGCATGGTTTATGACGCGACCGAAGGCACGCAGGAGATGCTCGCGAAGGAGCGCGTCACCTGTTATATCGGCTTCGATCCGACCGCGTCGAGCCTGCACGTCGGATCGCTGCTGCCAATCATGGCGCTGGCGCGGCTGCAGCGTTTCGGCCACTCGCCGATCGCGCTCGTCGGCGGCGGCACCGGGATGATTGGCGATCCGAGCGGCAAGAGCCAGGAGCGGACGTTGTTGACGATCGAGGAGATCGACGTCAATGCGCGCGGCATGCGCACGCAGCTCGAGCGCTTCCTCGATTTCAACGCGACGCCGAACGCGGCGCGGATGATGAACAACGCCGACTGGCTGCGCACCATCGGCCTGCTCGAGTTCCTGCGCGACACCGGCAAGCACTTCACCGTGAACTACATGATGGCGAAGGAATCGGTGAAGCGGCGTCTGGGCGGTGACGAGGGCATTTCGTTCACGGAATTCAGCTACCTGCTGCTGCAATCGCACGACTACCTGCACCTGCATCGCGCGACGGGCTGCACGCTGCAGATGGGCGGCAGCGATCAATGGGGGAACATCGTCGCGGGGTGCGATTTGATTCGCAAGGTTGAGGGCGGCAAGGCGCACGGCCTGGTATTGCCGCTCGTGACGACGTCGGCGGGCACCAAGTTCGGCAAGACCGAAGCGGGCACGGTGTGGCTCGATCGGACGCGCACCAGCGAGCGCGACTTCTTTCAGTTTTGGCTCAACACCGACGACCGCGACGCGATCAAGTACCTGAAGTTCTTCACGTGGCTCGATCGACCCGAGATCGACGCGCTCGAGAAGTCCCTGCATGACGATCCGTCGGCGCGCGCCGCGCAGCGGCGGCTGGCCGATGAAGTGACGCGGACCGTTCACGGCGACGCCGCGCTCACGCAGGTGCAGAGCGATGCGGCATTGCGGTTCGGCGGCGCGGTGTCCGCGGAGGCGCTTCAGCAGGTGGCGCCCTCCGCCACCGTGAGCGCGGAGAAGATCAAGGCCGGCCTGGCGAACACCGAGCTGGTGTTGATTGCCGGGCTCGCGAAATCGAAGAGCGAAGCGTTTCGGCTGATCGAGCAGGGCGGCATCACGATCAACGACGTGGCGGTCAGTGATCCGCGCGGATTGGTGACGGAAACGCAGGCGCTGGGCAATCGCTTCAAAGTGTCAAAAGGCCGCCGGAATGTCGCGGTTGTCGAGATCATCGCCGACGCGGAGCGAGGCAAAACGAAATAGCTCCGTAGGGTTGACATCGTCCGGTCGATCTCCTACATTTGGAGGACACGATTTACGCGATGTTCTTGGTCTAGAGCGTCGCGCTGCTGGAAGGTCTCCCTCAAGGTTTTCGCCGTAAGCGAAAAAAGTGGTTGACTAGGGAAGGCGAGTCGTCGTAAGTTTGCAAGGTTCCCCCAAAAAGGGCCGGGGCAAAATCCAAGTAATTGGATGGCGCGTCCGTGGGGAATGCAATCAAAGTCCTTGGTTCTTTGAAAACTAGATAGAGCGTGCACACGTTCGAAGACGCTGAGGGCCGCAAGGCCTGAAGCCGAATCGAGCAAACCAGCCCGTCGAGTGTCAGCTGTCCGGTGGTAACACCGGGCGACACAAGACAGAAGCAACACAAAGTAAGAGCAGAGCAGGAAGTCAAAGGCTCTCTCAAGCGAAATTAAACTTGA
>Ga0207428_10003016_pt1 | contig 16591 bp, 17 predicted proteins | sample RhiMethybrSRZTD1_FD_187600 | JGI IMG/M metagenome (GOLD analysis project Ga0207428, IMG submission 187600) | Populus rhizosphere microbial communities from Tennessee, USA - Rhizosphere MetaG P. TD hybrid SRZTD1 (SPAdes) (version 3) | ecosystem: Host-associated > Plants > Roots > Rhizosphere >...
GATGCCGGTGCCGGTCCTCGACGGCGGACACATCCTGATCATGGCGCTCGAAGGCATCGCCCGACGCGACTTCAGCATGCAAGTGAAAGAGAAGATGCTGCTGGCCGGCTTCGTGGTGCTGATGATGTTGATGGTGACGGTGATCTACAACGACCTCACCCGCATCAGTTGGATTGAGCGCTTCATGCCCTGGCGTAATTAGCAGAGAGAGAGGTCATTCATGACGGCGATCTTTCGCGGGCTCCTGATCGGAGTCATCCTCGCGAGTCTGTCGGCGCCGGCGGCGGCACAACAGAGCTCCACGGTGACCCAGGCTGACATTCAGCGTCTTCAGGACAACGTGTATCTCGCCGATCGTGATGTCTCGCAGGCGCGAAGCCGCGACGCCGCGCGTGCGACGCAGCTCCAGTCCGAGCTCGACGATCTTCGCGACGAGGTCGTGTATCTCAAGGTGAAGCTGCGGAAGGAGCGGACGCTCTCGCGCGCCGAGTATGCCGACGTACGCGATCGCATCGACGATCTGCGCTCACGCGCCCGCGGCGAATCGTCGAGCCCCGTATCATCCTCGTCTTCGTCCTCGTCGCCGGTGGCGCCGGGATCACGGCCGGCAAGTGCGCCACCGACAGGGGCGACCACGGCAGTGTCCCCAGGGTCCGCGCCGACCTCGTCCACCTCGTCACGCACGAGCACGGCGACTCGGCCTGCCGGCACCGTGGAGGTCCCGGTGGGAACGGAGATCGATGTGCGTCTGCAGAACGCACTCAACTCGGGCACCAACCAGGTCGAGGATCGCTTCGAGGCCACGACACTCGTGGACGTCGGGGTGAGCAGCCGCGTGGTGATACCGGCTGGCTCGGTGATGCGAGGCGTGGTTACGCAGGTCGAGCCTGCCACGCGGACCAACCGTACTGCGCGCATGACCGTAAGCTTCGATCAGGTCACCGTGAACGGCCAGGCGTACGCGATTCGCGGCACCGTCACGCAGGCCATCGAAGGCGAAGGGATCAAGGGTGAGACCGCTCGCATCGGCACCGGCGCCGGTGTCGGCGCCATCATCGGCGGCATTCTCGGTGGCTTCAAGGGCGCCCTCGCCGGAATCCTGATCGGCGGCGGCGGCACGATCGCGGCGACCGAAGGCAAGGAAGTCCAGATCCCACAGGGCGCGGTACTGCGCGTCCGCCTCGATTCGCCGGCCTACATCACGCCGCCGGCTCGTTAAAACAACTCCCGTTGGGAGTTAGGACGTCCTGGCGACGTCTTTCATAGCGCCGCGCGCAGCCGCAATCGTCTTCTTGATGTGCGCGTCGGTGTGCGCGCTCGAGAGGAACCACGCCTCGAATTGCGACGGCGGCGGATACACGCCTCGCTTCAGCATGCCCCGGAAGAACGTTCCGTATGCCGTCGTGTTTGCGGCCAGCGCCGACTGATAGTCGCGTACGGGTGTGGATGTGAAGAACGGCGTGAAGAGCGAGCCGAACGCGTTGACCTGGAGAGCGATGCCGGCGTCGCGCGCGGCAGCGGCCAGTCCCGACGCGAGCTTCGACCCGCGCGCTGCCAGATCGCGGTACAACTTCGGCGACAGCCGCTTCAGCGCCCATAGGCCCGCCGTCATCGCCACGGGATTCCCTGAGAGCGTGCCCGCCTGATAGACCGGACCCGCTGGCGCGACCATGTCCATAATCGCGGCGCGTCCGCCATAGGCGCCGACGGGCAGCCCGCCGCCGATGATTTTGCCCAGGCAGGTCAGATCGGGACGGATACCGTAGACCGCCTGCGCGCCTCCCGCCGACGCGCGAAAGCCTGAGATGACCTCGTCGAAGATCAACAGGCTTCCGCTGCGCGTGCAACGCTCGCGCAGCCCGGTGAGGAAATCATCGGCGGGCGGCACGACCCCGATGTTGCCGGCGATCGGCTCGACGATGACCGCGGCGATGCTGCCCTCGTGCTCGGTGAGCAGCGCATCGACGGAATGCAGATCGTTGTAGCGGGCAAGCAGCGTATCGGCGGCCACCGGCGCCGGCACTCCAGGGCTGGTCGGAATACCCAGCGTCAACGCCCCCGAGCCGGCCTTCACGAGAAATGCGTCGGCGTGTCCGTGATAACAGCCTTCGAACTTGATGATCTTGTCCCGGCGCGTATAGGCGCGGGCGACGCGGATCGCGCTCATCGCGGCCTCGGTGCCGGAACTGACGAAGCGGACGCGTTCGAGCGACGGCATGAGCCGCTGGACCTGTTCGCCGAGCTCGTGTTCGAGCGCCGACGGCGCACCGAAGCTGGTGCCCTTCCGCGCCGCGGCGCCGATCGCCTGCACGAGCGCGCGCGGTGCGTGACCGTGAATCAGCGGCCCCCAGGACATCACGTAGTCGATGAAGCGATTGCCGTCCACGTCCTGGATGATGGCGCCCGCGCCGCTCTTGATGAAGAGCGGCGACCCGCCGACGGCCTGGAAGGCGCGAACGGGACTGTCAACGCCGCCCGGCAGCACCTGGCTGGCCCGGGCGAACAGCTTCTTTGAACGTGTCGGTGTCTTCACAGAGAGCGTGCGGCGTCGCGGGCGTAGTAGGTGATGATCATGTCCGCTCCGGCGCGCTTGATGCCGATGAGCGACTCCATCATCACGCGCGGCTCGTCGAGCCAGCCGCGCTGAGCGGCGGCTTTCAACATCGCGTACTCGCCGCTCACGTGATAGGCGGCGGTCGGGTAGCCGAAGCGGGCTTTGACCTTCGCGAGGACGTCGAGATAGGGCAGCGCTGGCTTCACCATCACGATGTCGGCGCCTTCCTGGATGTCAATCTCCACTTCGCGAAGCGCCTCGTCCGCATTCGCGGGGTCCATCTGATGGCTCCGCCGATCGCCGAACTGCGGCGTTGAATCGGCGGCCTCACGAAACGGACCGTAGAACCCTGAGCAGTACTTGGCCGCGTACGACATGATCGCCGTTCGATCGAAGCCGCGTTCGTCGAGCGCCTTGCGGATGGCGCCGACACGGCCATCCATCATGTCGGACGGCGCGACCACATCCGCGCCGGCCACCGCGTGCGACAGCGCAGCGCGTACCAGCTGCTCGACGGTGGCGTCGTTGACGATCTCGTTACCCTCGATGATGCCGCAGTGGCCGTGCGACGTGTATTCACACAGACACACATCGGTCATCACGAGCAGATCGCGAACCTCACGCTTGAGCGCACGGACCGCGGACTGAACGGGAGCATCAGGATCGGCAGCCGCGGATCCTTCAGCGTCCTTCTGTTCGGGCAAGCCAAACAGAATCACCGCCGGCACGCCGTCGGCCTTCGCGGCCGCAGCTTCCTTCACCGCTTCATCGACCGACAGCTGGAAGACACCTGGCATCGACCCGATCTCGCGGCGAACGCCCTCGCCACCGCAGATGAAGAGCGGATAGATGAAACAGTCCGGCGTCAGCCGCGTCTCGCGTACAAGCGAGCGAATGGCCTCGGTCCGGCGCAGTCGCCGCGGACGGCGCGTTAAAGAAAGCGAAGTCCGAGTGGTGACAGCCATAGGTCGATCTTGCCATGAAGAACTAAAGCTTAGTTCTTCGTTCTTAGTTCTTCGTTCGCACCGTTGGTCACGTGCAGTGCGATGGCGGCCACCAGCGCCGGAATCGTGGAGACGGCTGGCACGACGCTCACGGCGAGGCCCAGCTGCGTCGCCGCGTCCGCCGTCACCGGTCCGATCGCGGCCACGACGGTGTTCTTCAGGAGATCGATTGTCTGCTCGGCGCCGTAGATGGCCGAGAAGTTGCGCACGGCCGATGGACTCGTGAACGTGACGACGTCGATGCGGCCGTCGAGCAGCATGCGATAGATGTCCGGTCCGCCATCCTGCTGCGCTTCCTCGAGCACCGTCCGATAGGCAACGACGTCGGTGATGATGGCCCCCGCGGCACGCAGTCCCTCGGCGATCACGTCACGGCCGATGTCGGCGCGCGGCACCAGCACGGCCGCTCCGTCGAGGCTGTTGTCCTGCGTCATCGCGGCGACGACGGCCTCGGCCCTGAACTCGTCGGGAATCAGATCCACCTTGATCCCGTAGCGCGCCAGCCGCTCGGCGGTTCCGCTGCCGACCGTGACGAGGCGGGGCCCCTTCAGCGATCGGATGTCGCGCGAGCCGTCCAGGAACGCGGTCATGAACGACTCGATCGCATTGCCACTGGTGAAGACAATCCAGTCGAAGTCGCCGGCGTTGGCCGCGGCGTTCAGCAGCGGATCCGGATCGTGCGGCGGCATGATGCGGATCATCGGCGCTTCGATCGCTTCAGCCCCAAGGACCGTGAGGCGATCGACCATCTCGGCCGCCTGGTCGCGCGGTCTCGTCACGAGCACACGCTTGCCGAACAGCGGCCGTGCGTCGAACCAGCGGAGATGGTCGCGAAAGCCCACCACGCGGCCGACGACGAGAATCGCCGGACCGCGGCGTGGCTGCTCGCTTACGCGCTCGAGCAGTTCCATCAGCGTGCCGGACACCGTTTCCTGACTCGTGAGCGTTCCGTTGTAGACGATGACCGCTTGATCGTCGCTCGGCCAGCCGTTCTCTTGCATCGCGTCGAGCATGCGCGGCAGCTGCTGTGCGCCGGCATAGCACACGATCGTGCCTTCCAGCTTGGCGAGACTCGCCCAGTCGATGTCCGGTGGTGTGCGGCTCTCGTCCTCGTAGCCGCGGACGAGGGTGATCGTGTCTCCACCGCCAGGGTATGTCACCGGCACGCCGGCGTAGGCTGGTACGCCGATGCCCAGCGGAATACCAGGGACGACTTCGAAGGGGATGCCGTTCTCATGCAGGAACAGCGCTTCCTCGCCGCCGCGATCGAACACGAAGGGGTCACCGCGCTTCAGCCGCGCCACGAGACTGCCTTCGCGCGCCTTCTCGGCCAGCAGCAGGCTGATCGCCTCCTGCGCCATCGGCTGCCGGGCCGCGCTTCCGACGTTGATCAATTCGGCGCCGGGTCGAGCATGTGTCAGCAGGCGTTGCGGCACCAGCTGGTCATGAATGATCACATCCGCGTTGCGCAGACATTCGAGGCCATGCACGGTGATGAGCCCGGGATCACCCGGGCCGGTGCCTATCAGATAGACCGCAGGATTCTTCATGGTTGTTCGCTCGTAGCGCTCGACGCGTGCTGGGCGTCGGCGAGGATCGTATCCGCCCCGCGAGCCAGCAGCGCGTCTGCGACCTGCACGCCGATGGCCTCTGGTTCGCGGATCGAACCGGCCGCGCTGGCGCGGACCTCCCGGCTGCCGTCCAGGGCGATCACGATCGCCGCCAGCGTGAGTGTCTCGCCCTGCACGCTCGCGTATGCGCCGATCGGCATCTGGCATCCGCCACCCAGACGCGCAACCACTGCGCGCTCGGCATCGAGCGCCACGCCCGCGTCCACATCATTGATCGTCATCACCAGCTCGCGTGCGCGTGTATCGTCCTCGCGAATCTCAATCGCGATGATGCCCTGACCCGGTGCCGGCACGCACGTCTCAGCCGGCAACGCCGTGGAGATCCGGTGCGCATGCTGCAGACGACGCAGGCCGGCCGCGGCGAGGACCAGCGCATCATAATCGCCCGAGTCGAGCTTGCGCAGCCGCGTGTCGAGATTGCCGCGAATCGCCTCGAAACGGGCGCCCGGAAACAGCGGCAGGAGCTGGGCAATGCGCCGGACGCTGCTGGTCCCGATTTTCGGCGCCGGTCCGAGGAATTGCGCGACCGCCTCGACCCCGGCGGCGGCGCGACCGGCCGGCAGCACGACCGCGTCGCGCGGATCTTCACGAGGCAGCACCGCTCCGATCGTCAGCCCCGCCGGCAGGACGGCCGGCAGGTCCTTGCTGCTGTGCACGGCCAGATCGATTTCGCCGGCGAGCAGGCTGTCTTCGATTTCCTTGACGAACAGCCGCTTCCCACCGATCTCGGAGAGAACGGCCTCGGCAAGCCGGTCACCAGACGTCTTGATGATCGTGATGTCGCAATCGACGCCGGCGTGTGTCTTGAGCAGCGACGCCGTCGTGTTCGCTTGATAGAGCGCGAGCTGACTGCCGCGCGTTCCGAGTTTCAGCTTCTGCATCGAGATCTACTTTCGCCGATCGGCTGACGGATCAGCCGCCGCGTCAGTAGAGCTCGATGTCGATTCGCCGGTTCGCAACCGGAACAGACGATTGACGGCTTCGGTGTAGGCCACCTGCGTCTCTTCGTCGGGCAGCGCCTTCAGCTGTTCGGTCGGCTCGAGCAGCAGCTTCTCGACGATCAGGCGTGTGACCTCGTCCACGCGGGCCCGCGCGTCCGGCGACAGCCCCGCCAGCTTTCCGTCGAGGCGCTGGAGCTCGGCTCGGCGGATCGCGTCGAAGCGCTGACGCAAGGCGACGACGGTCGGCACGGCGCCGCGTGACCGCTGCCACGTCGCGAACTTGAGCAGTTCCTCGGCGACGATCGTCTCGGCATGGGCGATCTCGCGACTGCGACGCGTCAGATTCTCATGCACGATCGATTGGAGATCGTCCACGTTGTACAGGAACACCTGTTCGATGTCGCTCACCGCCGCCTCGACGTCGCGCGGAACGGCAAGGTCGATGATGAACAGCGGATCCGCGCGATGTCTGCTGCCGGTCGTCGCTTCAATGTGTGCGCGAGTGAGGATTGGCCGCTGCGATCCGGTCGCGGTGACGACGATGTCGGCGGTGGTGAGGAGCAGCGCGAGATCGTCCCAGCGTGCGGCTCGGCCGCCGACAGACGCGGCCAACGCCTCGGCGTGCGCCGCCGTCCGGCTGGTAATAACAATTTCGCCGACGCCCTGCGCGCGCAGATGCTCGGCGGTCAGGCTGCTGATTTCACCGGCGCCGATGACCAGCACGCGGCGGCCTGCGAGTCTCCCGAAGATCTTTCTCGCGAGTGTCACCGCGGCAAAGCTGATCGAGACCGCGCCTTCTCCGAGCGCCGTTTCACTGCGCACACGCTTGCCGACGCCGAACGACCAGTGAAACAGCTTGCTCAGCATCGGGCCGGTGCAGCGACGGCCGGCCGCCGTCTCGAACGCGTCCTTCACCTGCCCGAGGATCTGCGGTTCGCCCACGACGAGCGAGTCAAGGCCGGCGGCGACGCGGAACAAATGCTTCGCCGCTGCGTCGTCGCCGAGCGAGAAGAGATGCGGTGAGAAGCTCTCGCGCGGCAACGAATGGTAGTGGCTGAGGAACTCGATGATTTCGTCGCGCGCGGTCTCCGGATTCTCGCTGGCGACGTAGACCTCGGATCGGTTGCAGGTGGACAGCACGACCGACTCGGCCGCCGAGGGCCGTGTGGCCAGCGCTTCGACCGCGGCGCCGAGATCGCGGCTCGAGAAATCGAGCCGCTCACGTACGTCAACGGGCGCCGTCTTGTGACTGACGCCGAGCAGCAGCAGATGCATTACTGAAATGTGTGGCTCGTCTGCACGAAATAGCTGACCGGCAGGAAGTTCAGCAGCACGATCGCGAAGCCCAGCGCCGAGAGCCAGGCCGCTCTGCGCCCGGTCCATCCCATCGTCGAACGTGCGAAGACCTCAAATGAATAGACCATCCACGTCACGATGGCCATGAGGATCTTCGGATCGTTGAGGCCCATTGCCTGAAGGTTGGAATTGCCCGGCGCGAGCGCGCGCGCCTGTGCCGTCCAAACCACGCCGACCACGACGCCGATCGTCAAGAACAGCCAGCCGATGACCACCGCGCGTGAGTTCATGGCGTCTAGCACGTGCAGCGACGGCAGCCGTGCGTAGAAGTATCCGAGGTGCTTCTTCTTGATCTCCTTGAACTGCAGCATGTAGGTGAGGCCGAGCATGCCAGCCAGCGCAAACGTGGCGTACGAGAACATCAGTGACAGCAGGTGCACCCAGAACCACGGACTGTCGAGCACTGGATCCGCGTTCTCAACGCCCGGTGAGAAGGCCGGAATCATCTGCAGGCCGACGGCGATCGGCAGGATGAACACGCCCATGGCCCGCTCGTCGGTGGTCAGCTCCAGATAGAGGTACGACAGAGCCAGGAGCCACACGAACGTGGAAATGGCGTGCGAGCGGCTCGCAAACGGCACGTGGCGCACCTCCATCGTCTGCATCCCGATCACGAAGGTGTGGGACAACGCTGCGAGGAGGAGGAGCGTCGTGGCCATACGCCCGACCGCCGGCTGTCGCTTGGCGAAGTGCACCGCGTAGACGATCGCGGCTGCGGCGTACAGGACGAGAGGGATCGCGTTCAACGGGCCGTCGGGGCGTAGTAGCCCTTCTTGGTGCGCGGCGTGATGTTGGCGCGCCCCACCTGCACAACCAGGCGGCGCCAGGCCCCGTCACGGCGCTGATTGCCCGACGAGTAGCCGAGTGTGTACTGGCTCGCCAGTTCGTCGGCGATTTGGGCGTAGACGCCGGCCAGATCCTCGATGCGGGCCGGGAAGAATGCCCGGCCGCCGGTCTCCTGCGCGAGCGTGCGCATCACGAACTCCGCTTCGCGGAAGCCCTTGGCCTGCACGTCGTTCCCGCGCAGGGCGATGGCGTAGATCGCCGTTTCGGATCGCTTCGCGAGATCGAGGACCTCTTCGAACGAGACCAGGCTCGATGTGTCCTCGCCGTCGGAGAAGACGATCAGCGCCTGACGACGCACGTCCTCTTCGCTGACCGCTTTGACTTTGCGGAGCTCTTTGAGCGCGATGTAGATCGCGTTGTGCAGCGAGGTCGAGCCGCCGGCATTGGTCTGCTCGATGGCGTTCTGCAGGTCGGCCTGGTTGCCAGTGAAGCCTTGTCGGATCTCGACGCGGCTGTCGAAGTCGATCACCTGAGCGATGTCGTTCGGCTTCAGCTTCTTGATGAAATTCGTCGCTGCGGTCTGCAGCGTCGTGAGGTGTTGCTCCATGCTGGCGCTGCTGTCGAGCAGCAGGGACATCGCGATCGGCTGCTGACGCCGTGAGAAAAACGTGATGTTCTGCTTGACGCCGTCCTCGAACACCGAGAAATCGCCCTCGCTCAGATCGGTCACATAGTGGTTGGACGCGTCAGTGACCGTCACGTTGAGGGAGACGATATCGATCCCAGACCGGAACGATGGGCGCTGTCGGTCGGCCGGCGTCGAGGGGGGCGACGTTGGTGGAGCCTGCGGCGCGGGAGGAGTCGCTTGAGGCGCAGGGGATGATGGCGGCGCCGCTGGCGAAGCCGGCGCAGGAGGTGTGGTCTGCTGCGCCGCTGAACCAGCTGCAAACCCCGCCAGGACGAACGCGACGACAATCGAAAAACGTGTCACCTCAAGCTCCCGACTCCCCGCGTGCTGGCGCCCCGCGCATCGTCACGCCCGTCTTCGCGGATGACACGTCGGTCCGCTCCGGCGGGATGAGCGACTGCGGCCGCCCGTAGATCACCTTGTACTGCGACGAAAGCTCACGAGCCAGCCGCTGCAACGCCGGGTCGAGGCCATGCGGACTGAGTAGCGTGATTTGCTGGCCTCCGCTTTTGGCTGGCCCATCGCTGAGGAGGAACGAGCGCTCGCGGATCCCGTGTTCTTCGCTATGGACGAATTGGCCGATGCCGACGATGTGCAGCGCGGCGTCTACCTTTTCGAGCGCCGCGACGACGTCTTTCGAATAGCGGTTCGTGAACTCGATGCCGTCGGTGATCACCGGGACGATCACGGCGCGCGGAGTTTCTCTCCGCCCCAACCCTTGAGCGGTTTCGACGATGGCGTCGAGCAGCGTCATGCCGCTCTGGGGCATTGGAAACAGACGGCCGACGGCGTCTGACAGACGCTTGGGATCGTTGGTGTAGTCCAGCGCGATCGTCGGCCGATCGGCCAGCGTGATCACTGCGATGTTGTTGCCCATCGCCATCTTGGCGACGAACTTCGACAGGGCCTCGCGAAGGAAGGTAATCTCGTCGCTCGCGGCGGTGCTGTTGTCCACGAGCAAGGCGATGTCGATCGGCTCCGTCGCACGCGACACGCGAAGCACCTCACGGCGGACGCCGTCTTCGCGGACGACGAAGGCATCGGGACCAAGGCCGGCGACTGGCTCGCCGTCCTTGTCGACAGCGCTCACGAAGAGGGCGCGCTCGCGCGATCCACGAGACTCCTGCGCAACGGTCGTCGCTTTCGCGCCGGCAAGCGCACCGATGCACGCGACGATGAGGAGCAGAATTGGCCGGGACGATGTGCGCATAAGGCGAGTCCGTGGCGCGACGCTGGGTAAGCGGCAGTATAGGTCCCGCCCGGAGCGAGCGTCAAGCTGACCTTTGTCTGAAAGCTATTGAAAATATTGGACTTGATCCACTACGAAACGGCGGGCCTACTGGGCTAGACCCGCAGTACGGATATCGAGATGAGCCGCGAGTTTATAAGCTGGTGAACTTTTTCACAAAGCCGGGATATACTGGTGGCGGTCCGGGAGTGCGCGAACGTGGCCAAGAAAGACTCTCGCTTCTCGTTTGCGCGGTCCGTCCAGGCGTTCCAGGAAAACGTTAGCCGGGCGGGTCCGGCCGCAACTGCCAGTTACTCCCTCATCGGCGCCATCGTCGTGCTGGGTGGGCTCGGCTACGCGGTGGATCGCTGGCTCGGCTGGGCGCCCTGGGGTGCGTTTGTCGGCCTCATGCTCGGCTTGGTCGTCGGGTTCTACGAGTTAGTGAAAGCGGCTCGTCGCGGATGAAGCCGGTCGTGTGGATGGTGGCTGCCAGCGGGGCAGCCTGGGTCCTCGTGGCCGCCACGCTGGCCGACCGCGCCAATCCGGAAGTGGCGTGGGGGATCGCCGGTCCGTTGACGAGTGCCGTGGTGAGTTGGGTGGCCTACATCCGGGCACATGACGCGGCGCCGGAGCGCCTCACCCGGGTGATGATTACGGCTTTTGCGCTGAAGCTGATGTTCTTCAGCGTGTACGTGACGGCGGCAATTCGGCTGCTCCACTTGCGGCCGGCTCCGTTCGTCGTGAGCTTCACGAGTGCGTTCATCGCGCTGCACGCGATGGAAGCATTCAGTTTGCGGCGCCTGGTGATGGGCGCCATGCGGTCCGGCTGAAGCCGGACACTACGAGCGATGTTGCAGCCCGAACACATTGTCGAGACGCCCGGCGCCCAGGAGGCCCTCGAGAAGTTCAATCCTGGCGAGACGATCATCGAGCACGTCTCGAACAGCTCGATCGATCACCCGCTGATTCACCTTCCCAAGGTGTTCGGCGTCGATCTCTCCGTCACGAAGCACGTGCTGATGGTGTGGATCGTCGCCGCGATCGTCTTCTTCCTGGTCACCGTCACGGTGCGGCGATACCTGCGGCAGGACAAGCACGTCCCCTCAGGGTTCATGAACGCGCTCGAGTTCCTCGTGATGTACTTGCGCGACAACATCATCGAGCCGAACGTCGGCAAGAAGTGGGTCAACAGCTATGCGCCGCTGCTGCTCACCTTCTTTCTGTTCATCCTGACCGCGAATCTGATCGGCATCATCCCGATCTTCGACGTGCTCACGCTCCTCAACCACACCGTGATCCATGCGCCGGACGACTCGTTCTTCGCTCGTGTGCTGCACGGCGGCGTCACGGCGACCGGCAACTACAACGTCACCGCGGGGCTGGCGACCGTGACGTTCCTGGCGATCATCGTCGCCGGATCACGTGCGCACGGCTTCGTGCAGCACTGGAAGAACCTCGTCCCGCACGCACCGGTCTGGCTGTATCCGCTGCTGATTCCTCTAGAAATCATCGGCATGCTGGTGCGGCCGTTCGCGTTGACCATGCGTCTTGCCGCCAACATGACCGGCGGGCACATCGCGCTGCTCGCGATCCTGTCGTTCGTGTTCATCTTCTTCGAGCTGTTCGGCCAGGCCGCGGCGCTCGGCGTCGGCGTGATTCTGTCACTGCCCGTCGGGGTCGGCCTGTCAGGGCTCGAGCTGATCGTGATCCTGGTGCAGGCATACGTGTTCACGCTGTTGTCGGCCGTGTTCATCGGCATGGCTATTCACGCTCATCATTGAGTTTGAAACGGGAGGGAAGGACGAAATGGAACTGCAGTTCGCATACATGGGCGCCGGCATCGGCGTGGGTCTCGCGGTGATTGGCGCCGGACTGGGCATCGGCCGGCTCGCAGCGGGCGCTGCCGAAGCGATCGGCCGTCAGCCGAGCGCGAGCGCGCAGATCAACGGCGCCGTTCAGCTGCCGCTGTTCCTGCTCGAAGGCGTTGCCGTGCTGGCCGTGGTCTGCGGCCTCATGATCGTCTTCAAATAAGCGCTGACACCGAAAGGGACGCGTCATGAATAACCCGTTGGTCCAGCCCGATCCCGGGCTCTATATCTGGACCATCGCGACGTTCCTCATCCTGCTGTGGCTGCTGGCGAAGTTCGCTTGGCGGCCGTTGCTGGCGGCGCTCGAGCAGCGTCAGGAGACGATTCGCAAGTCGCTCGACGATGCGCAGCAGGCAAAGCAGGAGCTCGAGCGCCTGAATGCCGAGTCGCGGAAGATTCTCGCTGAGGCGCGCGTGCAGGCGGAGCACATCCTCTCGCTGACGCGCACGGATGCCAACCGGCTTCGCGATGAGCTGAAGCAGAAGGCGCAGTCCGAAGCTGCCGGCGTCATCAAGAACGCCGAGCGCCAGATCGAGATGGAGACCGCGCGCGCCATTCAACAGATTCGCAACGAAGCCGTGGACATTTCGATTGCGATCGCCTCGAAGGTGCTCGAACGGAACGTGACCCGCGAGGACAACGAGCGCCTCATCGAGGAAACCTTCAAACAGATCGAAGCCCGTCGGCCAAGCTGACGGGCATTCCATGAAACGCCATACCCTGACCGTTCTGGCGGCGGTGGGTGGCCTGGTGCTGTTCGGCTACGCCGTTCGTCGCGCCGGCGTCAACGAAATCCTCGACGGCATCCGCCAGGTCGGCTGGGGTCTCCTGCCCATTCTCGGACTCGCTGGTGCGCGATTTCTGATTCGCGCGTGCGCATGGCGGTTGTGTATGCCGCCGCGTGGGCGCCTTCCGATTGGTCAGGCGTTCACCGCATTCGTCGCCGGAGATGCCATCGGGAATCTGACGCCGCTCGGCATGGTGGCCAGCGAACCCACCAAGGTCTTTCTCACCAGACATCGGCTCGCCACTCGCGAGTCCGTCGCATCGCTCGCCACTGACAACCTGCTCTATGCGACGTCGATCGTCGCGATGGTGGCGCTCGGCGTCGTCGTTGTACTCGCGACGCTTCCGCTCTCGCTCGAATGGCGTGAAGGTGCGATCGTTGCGCTGGTCGCTGGCGTGGTCGGCATGGTCATCACGGCGCGGCTGATGCGCGGGACGTGGCGCGAGGAAAGCGGGGCGCGGCCGCCGTGGCGCGAGACGTTGGCCGGACTCCGACGGTCAGTGCTGGCGTTCTCGACCGAGCAGCCGGGACGGCTCCTGCAAGTCTTCCTGCTGGACGTGTCGTTTCATGCGCTGGCGGTGTTTGAAATCTTCCTCACGCTGCGCTGGTTGCTCGGCGATCGCAGCCCGACGATCGAGCAGGCGATCGTGTTCGAGGCACTCAATCGAGTGGTGACGGTCGCCTTCAAGTTCGTGCCGTTCAGGGTCGGCATCGACGAGGCGCTGTCAGGCGGACTGGCTCCGGTGATGGCGATCCAACCCGTAGCCGGCGTGACGCTCGCCGTCGTGCGAAAGGTCAGGAATCTGGTGTGGACGGGGATCGGCTTGTTGTTTATCGCCGCGCATCCTGCTCACGCTGAGCCAGGGACGGATCGCCACGAAAACGTGCCCGCGCATCGGACCTGAGCGCCTCGGCGCGCGAGCGCTCACCGAGAATCGTCCACAGCTTCGCGGCGACGGCGTAGCCCTCGGGCGTCGGCGTGGCCGCAACCAGCTCGTTCAGGACATCTTCGACATCAGCGTCGCGATTGCTGGCGCGGTACAGCATCGCCAGACTGGTGTAGGCCTGCAGGTTGCGCGGGTAGGCGTGCAGTTCCTCGCGGAACTGCGCCTCCGCATCGGGGTAGCGATCGAGCCTCGCCAGCGACTCGCCGAAATACAAGTGCAGGTCGGCCATCGTGCTGCCCCGCTCGCGCAGCGTGGCTTCCGCCTCTTTGAATTGGGCTGCGGCGTCTTCGTACTGGCCTTCGTCGTAGAGCAGGCGTCCGCGCACGAACTGCGGTACCGGCAGCGAGGCATCCGCGGTGTGAGCGGCCTCGGCATGCCGCGTCGCCGACTCGGAGTCCTTGTCCGCGAGCGCGACGCGTGCGGCCATCTCGTGCGCGCCAGCGAGCGTGCGCATGTCCTCGTGCTCGGCCAGCGCAATCGCCACGTCGGCCTGCTCGCGCGCGAGCATCGTCTTGCCCGCGCGCATCAGCGTATCGGCAAGTGCCATCGCGCCGGCTGCGGCATCAGGACGCAGCTCTCGGACAGTCCCGAACGCTTGAGTCGCCTCGTCCAGACGTCCCATGCGCAGCAGCAGTGCGCCCAACTGATAGTGGACCGCGGCGAGCTGTGGCTGCGCTTTGACGATTGTCTGCAGTCCGCGAATGCCGGCCGAGTATTTCTTCTGACCGATGAGCGTGGCCGCAGCGCGGTAGGTCTCGATGGTGGAATTCTGCACCGTCACATCGGGTGTCCCGTCGGGCGCAGGTGCCTGAGGAAACACGTCAAGGTACCCGAGCAGCGCGTAGCGCTCCTCATCGCTCGAAGCGAAGGGCGCAGGATGTGCGGCTGTGGACGCCACCAACATTTCATTCAGGGCAGATCTGAGACGGCCGGCCTCTGTGGACGCACCGCCGCCAGCCTCGTCAACCGGCGGAGTCAGCGCGACGAGCTCTTCCTGGAGGCCGCGAACGTACCGGTAGTGTTCGCCGATCAGTGCGTACATTGGAGTGCCGCCGAACCGGAAGTACGCGGTCAACGACTCGGCATAAATCGGCTGGCTCTCAATCGCCGCCTCCTCTTCATCGAGGACCGGACGCAGTGATCGGCCGCGCAGGCCACTCGGTTCTGGCGCGCGGACGAGATCGAGAATCGTCGGGACCAGATCGATGTGCTGCACGGGCGCCGTCACGCGACGGCCGGCGCCTTCGCCATTCGGCTGCTTGACGATCAGCGGCACGCGTAGCGCGGTATCGTCGAGCGACATCCCCGGGCCAGCTTCGCCGTGATCCCCGACGACCAGAATCGTCGCCTCGTCGTAGAGACGCCGCTGCTTCAGCGCCGCAGAGAGCCTCGCGACCGCAGCGTCCGCATCGCGCCCGTCGACCTGTACGAAGAGGAAGAAACGCTGGCCGCTGCGCATCTGCACCCAGCGCTCGGCTGCATCAACCGTCAGCGCGCCCTCGCGTTCGAGCGCGGGCATTTCGTCGCCGTTGGGCGCGGGGATCTCTGCGTCGAAGAATGAGAACCCCTGCGACAGTCCCGATTTCGGGCGCAGCAGGAACGACGACACCGCAGCACCGGTCGTAAAGCCGCGGTTGCGGAGCAGTTCAGCGAGCGTGCGAACACCAGCCGGCAGCGTGAACCCGGCTTCGTCGCGTACTCCGTGCTCGGGAGGAAGCTGTCCGGTCAGAATCGACGCATGCGCGGGCAGCGTCTGCGGTGAGTGCGTGTACGCCCGCTCGAAGACGATCGACTCTTGGGCCAGCGCGTCGATAGCCGGTGTGTCAGTCCGCTCGGCGCCGTACGATGCGAGCTCGGTTGCCGGGAGGCCGCCGATCGAGATCAACACGATCGGTCCCTGATGCGCCGGAGACTCGCGCGCGTACCACCAGCCGACCGCCGCCGACCCGGCGACCGCGGCAAAGAAGAGCGTGATGATGATTGCGGCGTGCCATCGACGGATGGCCCTGGCCGGCGCGTGCGTCGGCATGGTTTATCGAGTGCTTGCGGCTTCCGTGCGTGTGGATTCGATCTCGGCTTTGGCGCGCTCAGTGGACGACTCGTCGCTCAGCATTGTCGTGTACGACGCGATCGCACGATCGAACAGCGCGCGCCGCGCGGTGGGGTCGGATTCAAGCGACGCCTTCTTGCGATACACGCTGCCCACGACGAGATTCACCGCGGTGAGCTTCGGGTTCTGGTCGCGGATCTGCTCGTAAGCGGCGAGCGCCTGATCGAGTTGACCCTTGTCACGCAGCGCATTCGCGGCCGCGAGCTGCTGCTGAACGTTCTTGGTCAGCGCGCCGGGAATCGGGCCCAGGTCACGCGCGAGGACGAAGTGCATCGGCACAGTGCCCGCGACGCGAACCGGCCACTGGGCTTCCTGCTTCGTATAGCCCGGCGCCTCGACGACGAACGTCCACGTACCGGTCCTCAGGCCGATCATCGCCCAGCGTCCCTTGTCGTCGGTGGTCGACGTGATCTGCGAAGGGTACGCATCCTTGTTCGTCGCTTTGACGGTGGCGCCCTTCATCGTCTTCCCGGACGTGTCTTTCACCGTGCCTGTTGCCCTCGCCGTTTGAGCGAGTGCCGGAACAGCAAGGCAAATGACGAGGACCGTGGCAAGGGCAAGCGATGCGCGTCGCATGGATATCCTCCTCAAACGGGGCCGTCGCGTCCCCGTCACGCTGAGGCGTCCAGTATCTTACTGCAGAAGGAGTTACACGCCGGATTCCGAGATTTTGTCGCCGTACATCTGGCTG
>Ga0207428_10003017_pt1 | contig 16590 bp, 18 predicted proteins | sample RhiMethybrSRZTD1_FD_187600 | JGI IMG/M metagenome (GOLD analysis project Ga0207428, IMG submission 187600) | Populus rhizosphere microbial communities from Tennessee, USA - Rhizosphere MetaG P. TD hybrid SRZTD1 (SPAdes) (version 3) | ecosystem: Host-associated > Plants > Roots > Rhizosphere >...
CCTGGTCCACCCCTGCGGGGCCTACATCCTCCAGCGCCGCCTGCCAGCAGTCCATCAACGATCCGGTGATCGACCCGCCCTCGTCGGCAGGCGGAATCTCGAGCACCACCGGGCCGACCTCTTTCGTGTCGAAGAACGGCATGAAGTAGACAGCATCGGGGTTAGGGGTAAGGGTCTGGTTCTTCCAGTCGGACAGTTTGGACCAGTAGACGACTTTGTTACTCCCCGCCCCTGCCTTCGCGTCGCGGATCATCGCCTGGTACATGAGGTCGAAGTTGACTGCCGGCATGCCCCAAATGATGGCCTCGACGGCGCGACGCTCGATGGCGCGGCGGGCGAGCCCGACGCCATCTCCCGCGGGCTGATCGGCTGACGATGAGGCGGCCTTTTGATTGCGCTGGCAGCCGCCCAAGCCGAAAACAAGAATTGCGGTCGCTAGCAGGGTCGTCCCTGCTCGCACACAACGAGGGCGCCTTTTCACGTCGTTCCTCCTCGGCAAAGGGACGGCCCGAGGAGATCCAACCTCCTCGGGTCACCTCCATGCACTCAACGAATGACCCGATAGTCGACGAGCAGATAGCCGGTCGGTGAGATCTGGCCTCGGATCGCTTCGAGCCGAATCGGCGGCAAACCGTCAAGCAGTCGTCGTCCTCGACCGGCGATCCTCGGCGCTATCACGACCCTGAGCTCGTCGGCAACGCCAGCGGCGAGGAGCGCCTGCGCGACCGAGATACTTGCATGGACACCGACATCGCCCCCGCTCTGCTGCTTGATATCTCGAGCGAACGGGATCAGCCCGCCGTCGACCGCCGTCGCATTGGCCCAATCTCGGTCAAGGGGTGTCGATGTCGCGATGTGCTTCGCGACACCGTTGATGAATGTCGCGAATGGCTGGATCTGGCTACTCGGCCAGAACTGCGACCACTCGGTGTAGCTACGGCGGCCGAGAATCACGGCGTCCTGGGTCGCGATCACAGCGGCAAGGTTGGCGCCCATCGCTTCGTCCCAGTCGGCGAAGAAACGATCCGGGTCCTCGGCAACCCCGTCGAGCGACAACAACTCGTAGACGACGATCTTTCGCACGACGTACACCTCCGAGGTCCGGCGTTACGACATCACGCGGCCGCTTGCCCCGCGGTAGATCAGCGTGGCCGAGATTTCTTCTTGCCTTTCGCGGCGGTCTTCGTGGACGCCTTTCCTTTCGCCGCTGCCTTTGTAGAGGTCTTGCGCATCGCCGCGGCCTTCGTGGGCGTCTTGCGCATCGCCGCGGTCTTCCCCTCGAGATTGAGCGTCACCGCCGCGCGGATGAGATCCTTCAACGCGGCCTCGTCGATCGCCTCACCTTCGCGAATATCGATGGCACGTCGTACGTTTCCCTCGAGGCTGGAGTTGAAGAGGCCGGACGGGTCGTCCAGCGAAGCTCCCTTGGCAAACGTCAGCTTGACGACGCTCTTGTAAGTCTCCCCGGTGCAGACGATGCCGTCGTGGGAGAACACGGGGGTGCCCATCCACTTCCACTCCTCGACGATTTCTGAGTCGGCCTCGTGGATGAGCTTGCGGACCCTCGCGAGCGTCTTACCTCGCCAGTCCCCTAGCTCCTGGATGCGCTCGTCGATCATCTCCGAAGCTGGCTTTGTCGATCCGGAACTCTTCATCGATGCCTCCGTTGATCCCGAAACTCCCCGCACCGGCGCGACAGGAGTCTAGCAGGTTCGATTTCACCCACCGTCCGCTTGTGCCGCGCCACCCAGAGCGTCAAAATCGTAGTGGGCACGCACCGGGCGATCGGGCGCGCCCGGACGGGAGGAGCTATGATTCGCAAGTTGAAGAGCGGTCAATACCGCCTGTACTCGATGAAGAAGAACCCGAAGACCGGAAGGCGGCGAAACCTCGGTACGTTTTCCACGCGCCAAGCCGCCCAGAAACACGAGCGGGCGGTGCAGTATTTCAAACGACACTGAGGCGTCGCGGGTAGCGAACAGGGGGCGGTCCCACAGGACCGCCCCTCCTCGTTTCAGCCCCGGCGCTACCCCTCGATCTTGTAGATCTCCCGCCGTCCGTAATCCACGAGATCGTGATAGCCCTTCATGATGACCTCGAACTCCTTCATCGACTCCTCGGACTCGCCTTCCCCGCTCATCATTTTCTCGAAGGTCGCCATGTCCGGCGTCTCGATCTCCATCACGATCATCCAGAAGCGCTCGCCGCAGAAATCAGTCATCACCTTCATGGTCTGGTTCGACTTCTTCATGAGCTTCTGCATCGCCAGGGTCTTCTCGACCATGGGCTTCACCTTGCCGGGCTTGCAGTACATGATCTCTCGAACGAGTAGCATCCCTTCCCCTTTCGTGATGGCGGCCCTGAGCCGCGGTTGAATCGCGCCGCTATCGGCAGGCGCTCTCGGCTTCGATGGACTCGATCGTCAGAGTGGCGTCGCCGGCCATGCAGATCGAGGCGCCGGCGATCTTGCCTCGTACGCAGACGCGGTCTCCGGTCTTGAAGCTCTCGAGGCTCCCCGCGAGCGCGTAGCGATGCCCGTCACTCGCCTCGAGCATCGGGCATTCGGCTCCGGCGGCCAGGAGGCCGTGTGTCTCGATTTCCTTCCCCGGCTTGGCCAGATGACCGGCGGTGCTGGCGCAGCCCACCAACGTCCCGGCGACGACCCAAGCGACAAGCCATGCCCTTGTAGCACGCATGATCGCCTCCCTCATGACACCTGAACTCCATTGTACCCTCCGGTCCGAGGGCGCCGGTATGATGCCGGTCCATGGGCCAACCTCAAGACGATTTCCTGAGCCGTCTGCTGCCCGGACCGGTTCGAGTACCGGTATCAATGGTGGGAGCGGCCACACAGCGTGCGCCGCTCCCCCTCGTTTTCAGGAGGAAGCCCTGACCACTCGTGCGATCGCGTTCGTTTTCATTGCGGCGGCCATCGCGGCCGCGGGGACCCTGCCGGGCTGCGTGCAGAACTCGAAGACCGCCTGGGAGATCGTCCCCGGGCGGCGACTCGGTGCGCTGAACCTGTCCGATTCGGAGCGCGACCTTGGCGCGCGCTATGGCGCGCAGAACGTCCGCCACGTGACCGTGTCGCTTGGTGAAGGCGAGGCCGTCTCCGGTACCCTTCTCTATCCGGAGGACCCTGAGAAGCGCGTCGAGATCGTGTGGATGAACGCGACCGCCCGACGCTACCCCATGCACGCGATCCTGCGCGGTACCCGGAGTCGTTGGACGCTTCCACGAGGCATAACGCTCGGAACAACGCTCGCCGACCTCGAGCGGCTGAACGGCCGCCCGTTCACCATGGCTGGCTTCGGGTGGGATTACTCCGGAGCGGTGACGGACTGGGAAGGAGGCGCCTTGTCCAGCATCCTCAAGGGGCGTGCATGGCTCTACCTGGAGCCCGCGCCTGGGAAAGATCAGGATCCAAGCTTCGCGCAGGTGCAGGGGGATCGCGACATTTCGTCCACGTCACCTGCCATGCGGGCGCTCGAGCCTCGCATCACCCGCATCCGGGTCTCGTTAGCGGAGCCGCGCCGGAACTAGTGAACCGAGGCTCGCGCCTCGCCGGTCTCCGCCTCGAGGAGGTGGCGAAGCTTGAGGAGCGCGCGTTCCTCGAGCTGGCGGATGCGCTCGCGCGAAAGACCGAAGTGCTCGCCTGTCTCCGCGAGCGTGCGCGGACGGTCGTCGTAGAAGCCGTAGCGAAGCCGGAGGATGGCCTCCTCCCGCCCCGAGAGCCGCTTCAGCATCTCGTTCAGCTGCTGATCGCGGATCTGCATCTCGATGATCTCGTCGAGGCTGGGCGGCTGCTCGATGGCTTCCGATTCGATCAGCCCGTGGAACGCCTCGTTGGTCATGTCCACGTCGAGGGTGTGGATCGACTGGACGAGGCTCTCGAGCCGGTAGATGCGCGCTTCGGGAAGCCCCATCTCCTGGGCGACCTCAGCGGCCTCGGGCTTGCGCCTGAGCTCGGATTCGAGCCGGCGCTGCGTGGCTACGAACCGACGCATCATCTGGAGCACGTGGATCGGGATCCGCACCGTGCGGGACTGGTTTGCGACGCCGCGCGCGAGCGCCTGGCGAATCCACCAGGTGCCGTACGTGCTGAAGTGGATGCCGCGATCCACGTCGAAGCGGTCCACGGCGGTGATGAGACCGAGATTCCCCTCTTCGACGAGATCGAGGAACTCGACGCCGCGATTCCGATAGGCGCGCGCGATCGAGACGACGAGTCGGAGGTAGGCGAGGATCAAGGCGCGGCGCGCCCCTTCATCTCCCTGGCGCATCGCTTCCCAGAGGCTTCGCTCCTGGTCGCGCGCGAGGATCGGGTAGCGCTGGATTTCCTTCATGTACCGCCGCTCGAGGCTGCCAATGGTGTGGTCGACGTCGGCTGGGTCGAGATTGTCCGGTTTGGCTTCCTCGGGAAGACGGATGCCCTGACGGCGAGCCTCGGCGAGGAAGAGATCGAACGCGCCCGCGTCGAAGTCGGAGGAGTGAAGGAGGGGATCGAGATCGTCGTCCGTGAGCGCGCCCCGCTCGAGGCCGGCACGCATGGCCTCGGAGAGCTCGGATACGAAACGACGTGGATTCTCGGTCATGGGATCACTCAGCCGGACAGGATTCGGAATTTGGTTTGGCCGTGGGGAGAGAGCCATTCGGCATCGACACGCTCGACGCGTGCCGCGGGGGGCCCTTGGCGAAGCCTGGACAGAAGCTCGAGAAGCTTGTACCGCGAACCTTCCGCCTCCACCACCACCGCCCCGTCCGGCAGATTCCGTACCGACCCGCCGAGGTTGAGCCGGTCCGCCTCGGCCTGGACAAACCAGCGGTAGCCGACGCCCTGGACCCGCCCCGTCACCCGGGCCTCGATGCGCGCTTTCTGGGTCTCCGTCATGACGGGGACCCGGAAGCGCACGCGCTCATGGGTCGAACCGATGCGGCGGGTCATGGTCGGGGCGAGAGGATTTGAACCTCCGACCCCCTGGTCCCGAACCAGGTGCTCTACCAGGCTGAGCCACGCCCCGATCCTCGGCCGCAAACCGCATCGATGGAATCCCTTCCCAAGCGCGGGATTCTATCAGCGAGGGCGCGGAAGGGTCAACCAACCTCGCCCGCCGCCCAGCCCTCGCGGCCGATCAGTGGCACGAAGGTGCAGCCGCAGAGGACGCGCCGTGTGAGCCCGTTCGGGGTCAAGGTCGCCTTGATGAGGGACTGATTCTCGCTCTGCCCCACCGGCACGACCGCGATCCCGCCCGGGCGAAGCTGTTCCTCGAGGAACGTGGGCAGATGCGGCGCGCCGGCCGTGATGAGGATGCGGTCGAACGGCGCCATGTCGCGCCAGCCGAGCGTCCCGTCCCCGGTGCGAAACACGATGTTCGAGTAGCCGAGCGCGGTGAGCCGCTCGCGCGCGGCCTGCGCGATCGTGGGGATCCGCTCGATCGTGAAGACCCGCTCCGCCAGCTCGGCGAGGATCGCCGTCTGGTATCCGGACCCGGTCCCGATCTCGAGCACTTTCTCGTTTCCCGTCAGGTCGAGGGCCTGGGTCATGAGCGCGACCATGTAGGGCTGTGAGATCGTCTGGTCGTCGCCGATCGGAAGGGCGTGATCGGAGTAGGCGCTGGCGGACAGCGTGTCGTCCACGAAGAGATGCCGCGGCATCGCCTGCATGATCCGGAGCACGTGCAGGTCGTGAATGCCGCGCGTCCGGAGCTGCTCCTCCACCATGCGGCGGCGGGCGACGCTCAGATCATGATGTTGGGGATTCATCGAGGGAGAGTCCCTTCGCCTCGAGGTCGACCAGCTCCTTGTAGTCGGTCAGCTCGAACGTGAGCGGCGTGACCGACACGTACCCGCGCTCGACGGCGGTGAAGTCGCTCGAGTCGTCGTTCTCCCAGGTGGGCTCCTCGCCGCCGATCCAGTAATAGAGCTTACCCCTCGGGTCCGTCTTTTCCACGATCACGTCGCGATAGACCCGCTTCCCCAGCCGCGTGACCCGGACGCCCTTCATTTCCTCAAAAGGGATCGACGGGATGTTCACGTTGAGGCAGGTCTTGGCAGGAAGGCCTCGACGGAGGAGCTGGGCGACGAGCGCCTTGGCGACGCGCGCCGGGGGGCCGAAGTCCGCGGGGCCCCACGTGGCGAGCGAGATGGCGACCGACGGGATGCCGAGAAACGTCCCCTCGCTCGCCGCGGCCACGGTCCCGGAATAGAGGACGTCGTTCCCCATGTTGGGCCCGTGATTGATCCCCGAGACCACGAGCGCGGGGCGTTCCTTGAGGAACCCGTGCACGCCGAGGAGCACCGCGTCGGTCGGCGTCCCGTCCACGCTCAGCTCGCGCTCCGAGATCTTGCGGATGCGAAGCGGGCGATGGAGGGTGAGCGCGTGGCTCGTGGCGCTCTGCTCGCGGTCGGGCGCCATGATGGTGACGTTGCCGAGCGTCTCCATCGCCTTCGCGAGCGCCCGGATCCCGTCCGCGCCGATCCCGTCATCGTTCGTGACCAGGATCTCGATCATCGCGACGCGAGGAGCCGGAGCACGAGCCGGACGAAACGCATCGTGTCGCGCACGGGATGGATGTGCGAGCCGGGCGCGTTGTAGAGGGTCGGGATCGGCGCCTGGCCGATCCGGAACCCCTGCCGCGCCGCGCGCACCAGAAACTCCGATTCGTACTCGAACCGGCGGCTCACCGGGCGCACCGCGCGGAGCACGGATGCCTTGATCGCACGGTAGCCGGACTGGGAGTCGGGAACGCGCTGGCCGGCGAGGTACGAGGTCCACCACGTGGTCACGTCGTTGGTCTTCCGCCTTAGCCACGGCATGCCCGTCCGGTCGCGCTCGCGCGATCCGATGACGAGCTCCGCGTCGGCGAGCGCCGCGATCAGGCCGGGCGCAGCGTTGACGTCGTGCTGTCCGTCGGCATCGAGCGCCAGGACCGCGTCCGCTCCGCGGCGGAGCGCTTCGTCAAAGCCCGACTGGAGCGCGGCTCCCTTCCCCTGGTTCACCTCGTGCGTCACGACAACCGCTCCGGCCTCGCGCGCCTGGGCGCCCGTCTCGTCGGACGAGCCGTCGTCCACGACCACCACCTCGCCGTCGGGAAACTTGGATCGAAGCGCGCGCACCACCGTACCGATCGTCGCGGCAGCGTCTTTCGCGGGAATCACCGCGACGAGCTTCAACCCGCGGTCCCGCCCCAGTGGAACCACTGAGTGGGATGCGCGCGGACGTGGGCGTCGAAGAAGCGCTGGAGCGTGGCTTCGGCTTCGCGAATGCCGTCCTTCTCGAGCGTGAAGGGCGGATGGAAGCGAACCTCGACGGCGCCGTCGGGCGCGCGCCAGGCAACGCCGGCCAGGATCTGCGCACTCGCCCGCCGGGCGAGAAGGAGCGGGGTGGGGTCGAGAGGAACGAGGACGCACGAAGCGTCGCACGCGCGCCGGTTCGCGATGCGCGCGCGCGAGCCGCGATCCGCGAGCGCCGCGATCCACTCCCCGGCACGTAGCCGCCGGAGCGCAGCCGAGACGGGGCGTCCTCCGCTCAAGGTGCGCACCCCGAACGCGGCGCGCCGGGCCGCGAAGAACCGCTCGATGGCCCGCGATCGATGCGGTTGCGCGAGCGCGTGCAGCGGACCCACTTCGCGGGCCATCCACTGGAGGGCCACCTCCCACGGTCCGAAGTGGCCGCTCACGATCACCGTGGGGCGACCGGAAGCGCGCACTTGGTCGAGGATCGCACGCGCCTCATCGTCGAGACGTACGCGCAGCCGACCCGGACGAGCCGCGAGGAAGTCGAGGACCGCGCGCGCGAAGGCGCGATAGGTCTCGCGCGGGCTGGGGGGAGCGCCCGGGCGGCCGGTCTCGGACCAGATGCGCCGAAGGCGACCATCGATGGCGCGGGCGCGCTTTGGATGGATCCACGTGTAGAGATCCGCGCAGACCGCCGCGAGGGCCTCGCTCCACGGACGCGGGAGCGAGCACGCCGTCGTCGAAGCGAGCAGATAGCCGAAGTCGGTCACGAGTCCCCCACGCGCGAGAACGACGACGCCCCGGGGCGTGCCCCGAGGCGGCAGGACTGCGGACAGCGAAATGGTCGGGGCGACAGGATTTGAACCTGCGACCACCTCCACCCCAAGGAGGTGCGCTACCGGGCTGCGCTACGCCCCGACCGAAGCGTCAAAAAGCCGGGCGTTTCGGCGATGCTACACGAGGGGCCGGTTGACGGCAAGGGGCGGCCGGTCAAGCCGATAGGAGCACCTCAGCGCTTCGCGCGCCCCTTGGCGACCTTCGCCCCCATCGCCTCGTCCCGGAGCATCGTGAGCAGATTCTCCATGTCCGACTTCAAGGAGCGCATCATCTCCTCGCGGTCGAGCTTGGAGAACGGGAGCTCGATCTGCTCCTTGCCGTCCTCCTGCTTTCCGTCGAGGATGCGGCGCCTCGCGCCGGCGATGGTGAAGCGCTGGTCGTAGAGGAGCTGCTTGATCTCGTAGAGGGTCTCGACGTCGCGGCGCCGGTACATTCGCGCGCCGCCGCGTCCCTTCTTGGGACGCAACATCTTGAACTGCGTCTCCCAGTAACGGAGGACGTGAGGTTTGACGCCGATCAGGTCGCTGACTTCGCTGATGGAGTAGTAGAGCCTGCCGACCGGAAGCGACTTCACGGGATCACCTCCTGGACATGGTGGGAGCTTCCGATTTCAAGTCCCGGGTCAATAGCTCGCGAAGAGCGCTACGGGCGCTCTTCCCTTCATGAAGGATGGCGTGGACCTGTTCCATGATGGGGAGCTCGACGCCTTCCCTGCGTCCCAGCGCGACCGCGGCCTCCGCGGTCGCGACGCCTTCGACGACCATCGGCGACGCGGCGAGAGCTTCCTTCACCGTGGCGCCCCGTCCCACGGCTTCGCCAAAGCGGCGGTTCCGGCTGTGACGGCTCCCGGCGGTCGCGATGAGGTCGCCCATGCCGGCGAGTCCCGAGAGCGTCTCCGGTCGCGCGCCGAGCTTGGCCGCGAGACGGCCCATCTCCGCGAGACCGCGCGTCAAGAGCGCCGCCTTCGTGGAGTCGCCAAAGCCGAGGCCGTCCGCAATCCCTGCCGCGATCGCGATCACGTTCTTGAGCGCGACCCCGATCTCGACACCCGCCACGTCGTCGTTCGTGTAGATCCGGAGCCATTCCGTGTGGAACGCCTCCTGGGTGCGCTGCGCGAGCGCGGCGTCGCGCGACGCGGCCACGATCAAAGTCGGGATGCGCCGCGCCACTTCTTCCGCGTGGCTGGGTCCCGCGAGCACCACGATCCGGTCACGGAGCGGCGCCGGGAGGATTTCCGCGAGCACCTCGCTCGGACGCTTCAGCGAGCGCGTCTCGATCCCCTTGGTCGCGACCGTCACCCACTCGACGCTCCCTACCGAACCCGGGGCCTCCTCGACGAGGCGCGCCGCAGTCGATCGGAGCGCGTGCGACGGCGGAACGAAGAGGAGGCTCTCGGCGCCGGCTGCGGCCTCGCTCAACGACGACGTGATCCTCACGGCCTCGGGAATCGAGACCCCGGGCAGGAACCGCTCGTTCACGCGCGAGCGCTGCATGTGCTCCGCGAGATCCGCCTCGTAGACCCACAGCGTCACCTGGTGGCCGCGGCTCTCGAGGACGATCGAGAGCGCCGTGCCCCATCCTCCGCCGCCGATGACGCCGATCTTCACGAGCGGCCTTCCCGCCGCGCACCGATGATGGGCGGCTCGGTGCCCGCGAGGAGCCGGCGGATGTTCGCCGTGTGGCGAAGGATCACGAGGAGCGCGACGGCCGCGGTCACGGCGGTGACGACACCGCGCGGCACGTCCTTGGCGAGCGTCCAGACGAGGAACGGATAGACGAGCGCGGCGCCGATCGATCCGACGGAGACGCGCTTGGACACGAGGAGCAGGATCACCCAGAGGAGGAACGCGAGTGCCGTGGGGACCGGGATGATGCCGAGGAAGACCCCGAGACTGGTCGCGACGCCGCGCCCTCCCTTGAAGCGGAGCCACGGCGAGAAGACGTGGCCGAGGATGGCCGCGACGCCGGCCGCGAGCATGGCCGTGAGCACGGCATCGTGCGACGCGCCCCACGAGGGTCCGAAATGGCGCACGAGGAGAACCACGATCAGCCCCTTCACCACGTCGAGCGCGAAGACCAGACCGCCCCACTTGGGACCGAGCACGCGAAACGCGTTCGTCGCGCCGATGTTCTTGCTGCCCTGGGTGCGAAGATCCACACCGCGGACGCGGCCGATCAGGAGGCCCGTGGGGATGCTTCCTAGGAGGAAGCCGATCAGGATGGACGGAACGAGGAGCGGGATGGCGTGCCTCCGAAGGTCGGCGCCGAACCTCGCTAGTGGCTCGCCTTCCATTCGAGCACGATGGGGGTGCCCTGGAACCCGAACCGCTCGCGTAGGCCTCGTTCGAGGTAACTTACATAATTTTGCTGACGATATCGAGGATTGTTCACGAAAAGGGAGAATGTCGGCGGGCGGGTCCCGGTCTGGGCCGCGTAGTAGAATTTGAGGTGCCTTCCCCCCTTGGTGGCCGGAGGCTGGACCCGTCCCAGGATGCCCTGGATGGCGTCGTTCAGCTCCGACGTTTTGAGGGAGCGCGTGTACTCCGCGTGTACCGTAGCGGCAGCGGGGAGAATCTTCTTCACTCCCGTCCCCTTCTGGGCCGAGACGTAGAGCCGGGGCACGAAATTGAGGAACGGATACTGGCGGAGGAACTCCGCCTCGATCAGCTCGCGCGTCTGGACCGGATCCTCCACCAGATCCCACTTGTTGAAGACCGCGATGAGTCCCTTCCGCTGCTCCTCCGCGAGCGCGCCGAGCTTGGCGTCCTGCTTTGCCGGCTCGCGCGACACGTCGATGATGAGAAGCATGATGTCCGCGCGGGAAAGCGCACGCAGTGCACGGGTTACGCTATAGAACTCGACCGGATCCGTGACCTTCCGCTCCCGCCTCAATCCCGCCGTATCGATGATGACGTAGCGCTTTCCGTCCTTCGTGAAGGCGGTGTCGACGGCATCCCTCGTGGTCCCCGCGACCGAGTCCACGACCATGCGCTCCGAGCCGAGGAGCCGGTTCACGAGCGAAGACTTCCCCACGTTGGGGCGCCCGACGACCGCGATCCGGATCGCGGATTCGTCCACGGGCGCGGCCTCGACCGTCGGGAGCCGATGGACGATCTCCTCGAGCAGCTCCCCGGCATTCCGCCCGTGGAGCGCGGAGACCGGGATGGGAGTGCCCACGCCGAGCGAGTAGAAGTCGGCGGCCTCGTCCTCGCGCGCGGCGGAGTCCGCCTTGTTCACGATGAGGAGCATCGGGCGTCCGCCCTTCCGCACCCGGTCCGCGACCTCGCGGTCGAGCGCGGTGATCCCCTGCGCGGCATCGACGACGAGGAGGGAAACGTCCGCCTCCTCGAGCGCCTGCGTGGTCTGGTGGATGATCTGACGCTGGATGGGGTGGGCGCTGCCGGGATCGATGCCTCCCGTGTCGACGAGGAGAAACTTCCGCCCACTCCATTCCGCTTCGGCGTAGTGCCGGTCGCGGGTGAGTCCCGGCAGCTCGTCGACGATGGCGCGGCGCTGCCCGAGCAGTCGGTTGAAGAGCGTGGACTTCCCCACGTTGGGACGGCCCACGATGGCGACGATCGGAAGCGGTTCGCTCACGCCGCGATCTTCGTGTCGAACCCGATCTGGACGGGCACGCCGAGCCGCGATTCGAGATCGCTCCTCGTGCGGTCGTCCAGGAAGACTTCGCCTTCCTTGAGGCAGTTCGGCGGAAGGAGCACGCGGTCGGCCGGACCGTGAGCGAGGAGCGCCCGCTCGATGTCCGCGCCGACCAGGAGCCCGCTCACCGTCACCGTGTCGCCGAAGTAGTCGTTCGTAACCGTGCAGACGGAAGCGTCGACGTGCGCGGCCGGGCGCTCGGTGAGGAGCCGCTCGATGGTGGGGCCGGCGCTCGTTCCGGTGACGACGACCACGCGCTCCCGTGAGCCGTTCCTCGGGCGGATGTCATCCTCCCCTTTCGCCCAGCGGTCCATCGTGGAGCGAAGCATCCCGATTCCGTTCTCCATCTGCGGGAAGCCTTCGTACGCGCGTGCGGGTGGGACGGTCTCTCCGGCGAGCACGTACATCTCGTCGGCGGCGAAGACGACCCGCGTTCCGAAGCGCTTCTTGAATGCCGTCGCCTGGCGCGCCGTTTCGTCCAGCGCGAGGCGCGCGTCGTCGGCGGTGAACGTGCGGAGCTGCGGCAAGCGCTCGCGGTGTTTCGTCAGCCCCACCGGCACCACGGCGATCGTCTTCACGGCGGGATGCCGCTCGCCGAGCTCCTCGATCGACTTCTGCAAGATCGCGCCGTCGTTGATGCCCGGGCAGATCACGAGCTGGGTGTGCATCTCGATCCCCGCTGCCGTGAGCTTGTCGATCTGCTCCATGATCCGCCCCGACTTCGGATTCTTCATGAGGCGCACGCGCACATCGGGGTCCGTGGCGTGGACCGAGACGTAGAGCGGCGACAGGCGCTCGTCGATGATGCGCTGGAACTCCCCGTCGCCGAGATTGGTCAGCGTGATGAAATTCCCATGGACGAAGGAGAAGACGTAGTCGTCGTCCTTGATGAGGAGCTCCCGCCGCACCCCCTTCGGGTGCTGGTAGACGAAGCAGAAGACGCAGTTGTTGTGACAGCGCTTGGGCTGCCGCGCCTCGAACTCCGCGCCGAACGGGACGCCGTACTCCCGGAGGCCCCGGACGGTCCGTTCCGCCCCGTCCTTCGCCCGGACCAGGAGCGTGAGCTCCTCCTCGGAGATCTGGGAGCCGAAGTCGATCTCGTCGTGCAGGACGACCCCGTTGATCTCGAGGATCCGCTCGCCTGGCGTGAGGCCGAGGCGGGCGGCCAGGCCGGCCGGGTCGATCGTGGCAATGGTGAAGGGATCGCTCAGGCCAATCACGGCCGCGGTTCCTCGCTCAGGGTCATGGGGTCAACGGGCATACGCCGAACTCGTGAATCATGAAGCACTTCGCTCTCTACGATCAAGGAATGCCGCACGCGCGGGCGGCCGGCCGCGGAGGGATGAAACTGGAGCGGGCAACGGGATTTGAACCCGCGACCTTCAGCTTGGGAAGCTGACACTCTACCACTGAGTTATGCCCGCTCCCTCAACGAGGCAGCCTAGGTGCTCCCGCCCTGGGGGTCAAGTCCAAACGGGGCGATGGGGGACGGGCGTGGCTGTCTGGCCGGCGGCGGTCAGCCTGGAACGGTGGCCGCGATCGACCGGGCAATCTCGGGAAATTGCTCCGGCGACTCGAGGTCGAACCAGGTCACATCCCCCGTCGCGCGGAACCAGGTCTCCTGGCGCTTGGCGAGCTGCCGGGTCCGGAGCGCGATCGTCGCGACGGCCTCGTCCAGGGACATCGTCCCTCGCAGATGAGCAAGCAGCTCCCGGTACCCGAGCGTGTGAAGGCCCGGCGCGGCGGGGGCGTAGCCGGACTCCAGGAGCTCAACGGCCTGCGCGAGGAATCCGTCGCGGAGCTGGTCCCGGATCCGGTTCGCGATCCGCGTCCCAAGGGGCTCGCGCCGCCAGCGAATGCCGAATCGGCGCGACGCGACTCCCTTCCTCCGCCGCTCGCGGCGAAGCTCCGAGATGGGCCGCCCCGTGAGCGCGTGCACCTCGAGCGCTCGGATCACGCGCACCGAATCGCCTGGAAGGATCGAAGCGAGCGCAACCGGATCCACCCGCTCGAGGTCGGCGCGGAGCGCATCGAGCCCCTCGCGCTTCAACCGCTCATCGAGCGCGGCTCGGATCGCGGGATCGCGCTCGGGGCCTTCGAAGAGACCGTCGAGAAGCGCGCGAAGGTAGAGTCCCGATCCGCCCACCACGATCGGCACGCGCCCGCGCCCCGCGATCTCCTCGAGGACGGGAGCCGCCTCGCGAGCGTAGCGGCCGGCGCTGTAGATCTCGTCGGGAGGGAGGAACGAGGCGAGGTGGTGCGGTGCGACGGCGCGATCGCTCGCGCTCGGCGCCGCGGTTCCGATCTCGAGGCCGCGATAGATCTGACGCGAATCGGCCCCGACGATCTCGCCGTCCACGAGGCGGGCTAAGTGGAGCGCGATCTCGCTCTTCCCTCCCGCGGTCGCGCCGAGGAGGACGACGGGGGTCGTGCGGGTCACGGCGAAGCGGTCAGCGCCGCCCGAAGCGGCGGTCCAGCTCCTCCAGGGGGACGCGGACGTACGTCGGACGTCCGTGCGGATCGCCGTGCGGGAGCGTGGTTGCGAACAGGCGGTCGAACAGGGCGCGCCGCTCGACCGGATCGAGCGGCTGTCCCGAACGGACCGCGGCGTGGCAGGCCCAGCTCTTCGCGATCCGCTCCTCGGGAGGATCGTCGCGCGCGATCTCGCCGTGCGTCTCCTCGCCCGCAAGGAGGCGCTTCAACGCATCGATCGCGGTCTCCTCGGCGAGCGCCGCCGGTACGCCGCGAATGGCGACCTGCCGCTCGCCGAAGAGGGACACCTCGTAGCCCAGCCGTCGCACGAGCGGCTCCATCGAGAGGAGCTCCTCCAATTCCGGCGGGCTCAAGTCGAGAACGCGCGGGAAGAGAAGGTGCTGGCTCGGTCCCGCCTCGTCGGCGAGATGGATCCGCGCTACCTCGTAGAGCACGCGCTCGTGCGCCGCGTGCTGATCGACGATGACGAGCCCGCCGCGAATCGGCGCGAGGAGGTAACGGTCGTGGAGCTGCCAGATCGGAACCTCGACCTCGGCCAGGCTCTCCTTGACGTCCGCGGTCACCACGCGCTCGCGGGCCCAGGGCGATCCGAGGTCCGCGGAGGCGGCGGATTCGAAGAGGCGCTCCGGCATGACCCCCTGGGGCACGTAGGGAGGCGATCCCTCCTCCACGGTCCCGGGCTCGATCACGAGCGTCCCGCCCGCGCTTCCCTCCTCCGGCACCATCGATCCCGACTCCGGCACGCCGAGCGCCACGGGAACGTACACGCGCATCGCGTTCTCGACGGCGCGCCGCGTCGCCTGGAAGAGCCCGGACTCGTCGCGGAAGCGGACTTCCCGCTTGGTGGGGTGCACGTTCACGTCGATCTGCGAGGGATCGATGTCGACGAGGAGGAGCGCGACCGGATGGCGATCCCCGGGGATCAGATTTCCAAACCCCTGACGGACCGCCGCAGCCATCGACGAGGAGGCGATTACGCGCCCGTTGACGGCGAAGATCTGCTGTTCGCGGTTCGCGCGAGCCATCTCGGGCGCGCCGAGCACCCCGCGGAAACGGTATCCGGCGCCTTCGTGCTCGAAGGGCGCGGCGCTCTCAGCGGATCCGCGTCCGTAGAAGACCCGCCAACGCTCGAGGAGATCCGCCGCGGTCGGAAGCTCCGTGTCCTCGCGCCCATCGACGCGGAAGCGCCAGTGGACGTGCGGCGCCACGAGGGCGTAGCTCCAGACGACACGCGCGAGCGCCCGCACCTCCGCTTCCCGGGATCGCAAGAAGCGCTTCCTCGCGGGCGTATTGAAGAAGAGGTCCTCCACCGAGACGGTCGTTCCGACCGCCCGCCCCACGCCGGAGACCGAGATCGTAGTGCCGCCCAGGATCTCGATCTGCGTCCCCGTCAACTCGTCGGCGGCGCGGGTGGAGAGCGTGAGCCTCGAGACCTCCGCGATCGAGGCGAGCGCCTCGCCGCGGAATCCGAGCGTCGCGATGGCCTCGAGATCCTCGGCGCGCTCGAGCTTGCTCGTCGCGTGCCGCCGGACCGCCAAGAGCGCGTCCTCGCGCCCCATGCCCGACCCGTCGTCCTGCACGCGGATCATGCGATCGGGGTTCGAGGCCGACTGGATCGCGATGAGCCGGCTCCCGGCGTCGAGGGCGTTCTCGATCAGCTCCTTCGCGACCGCAGCGGGGCGATCGACGACTTCCCCGGCGCGGATCTTCCCAATGACGGAGGGATCGAGGAGACGAACCGGAGGCATCCTTAGGCTGGCCGAAGGAGGGGCAGCTCGCGCGGAAATCGAGAGAGGAACACGCCCCCCTTCTCCTCGACGACGACATCCTCCTCCAGTGAAACCATGCCGTGGTCGGGGAGATGCACGCTCGGCTCGAGGGTGTAGACCGCACCCAGCCGGACCGGCTCGTAGGGCTCTTCGCCATAGCGTTCCCAGCGGGGCCCGAGCACGCCTCCTCCGTCGTGCACGGCGCGGCCGAGATGATGTCCGAGCGCGTGCGCGTACTCGGGGTAGCCGGCCTCTCGAATCCGATCCCGCGCGAGCTGATCGATCTCCCATCCGATCGCTCCGGGCACGAGCGCGCGGGCCGTGGCGTCAATCGCCCCGGCCACGGCCGCGTAGGCTTTCCGGACCGGCTCCGGCGCATCCCCGTCGCGCTTCACGTACCAGATCCGCTGAAGGTCAGAGCAATAACCCTCGCGCACGATGCCGAAGTCGACGTGGACGATGCAGCCGTCCGTCACCGGCTCGTCCCCCGGACCGACGTGCCCGATCGGCGATTTCGCCCCGATGGTGACGGTCGGGCAATGGTGCTGCGGCCATGCGGTCCGAACTCCGGCGCGCGCCGCCTCCTCGTGGAACATCT
>Ga0207428_10003019_pt1 | contig 16581 bp, 16 predicted proteins | sample RhiMethybrSRZTD1_FD_187600 | JGI IMG/M metagenome (GOLD analysis project Ga0207428, IMG submission 187600) | Populus rhizosphere microbial communities from Tennessee, USA - Rhizosphere MetaG P. TD hybrid SRZTD1 (SPAdes) (version 3) | ecosystem: Host-associated > Plants > Roots > Rhizosphere >...
CGCGGACCGGCGCGTGGTAGGCGCCGTAGATGAGCATCGCCCCGATCAGCGTGATCAGCACGCCCCAGTTGCGCACCACGATCTCCGCCACAGGTCCTTCGAGCGCCTCGCCGAAAGTCGAGCGCAGCGCCGCTTGCGGCGCGATCGCGGCGTAGATCATGGTGCAGGTGAGTGCTCCGGCTGCGAGCATGATCCAGCGGATGTTCGCCGTGACCCAGGTCATGCTTTCATCTGAGCAGCTTGAAGGCATGGGTCCACTCGTTGCGCAGGAAACCGGGGATGCACCATAGCATGCACAGGGGCTCGATGGCGCGCGCCGCCCGGGCCGCGCCCATGTCGGCCGTCTCCCAGCCGAACTGGTCCAGCAGGCGGCCGACCGTCTTCTTGGCCGCCTCGTCGTTCCCGCAAATGAACATGGTCGGCTTGCCGCCGGCGAACTGCGGGTTGACCATGCGTGCGTTGCCTACGGAATTGAAGGCCTTTACGAGACGCGCGTCCCGAAACTCGCGCTGCAGCTGCTCCATCAGGGATTCGTCGAGATTGGTGAAGAACTTGAGCACGCCGTCGCTTGGCGGCGCATCGGCGATCGGGTTGGTGGCGTCGATGACGGGTTTGCCAGCCAGATTTTTCCCGCCGGCCGCGCGCAGGGCCTCCGCGGCGGCCGTGCCTTTCACCGCCAGGACGACGACTTCGCCGAAGGCGGCGGCCTCGGCAAAGCTGCCGACCCGGGCGCGCGGATTTTCCGCCGCCCATCCCGACAGCTTCGCGCGCTCGCGCGTGCCCATCATGGTCTCATGGCCATGCTTGAGAAAGCCGGCCCCCAGAACCTTCGCCACATCACCTGAACCAAGAACGCCAATCTTCACGTTTGTCTCTCCTATGAAAGATCGGGCAGCTTGATCGGCCGCGCGCTCTCGAACGCGCGTGCGGCGCGCAGCACGAGCGCGTCGGCATAGCGCGGTCCGACGATCTGCAGCCCGACGGGCAGGCCGGCCTTGGTGAATCCGCACGGAATCGACGCCGCGGGCTGGCCGGTGAGGTTGAACGGGTAGGTGAACGGCGTCCAGTCGGTCCAGCGCCCCCTGACCGGCGTCTCCTGGCCGACGTCGAAGGCGGCGACCGCGAGCGTCGGCGTGACGAGCAGGTCGTAGTCGCGGTGGAAGAGGTTCATGTGCATGCCGAGCGCGCCGCGCTTCATCTGCGCGTCCATCAGCTCGGCGGCGGTGATCTTCGCGCCCTGCTCGGCGACGTCGAGGAGGCCCGGATCGACCGGCTTGCGGTCTTTCACGGTGCGGATCAGCGCGGCGGCGCCCGAGAACCAGTGCGTCTGGAAAATCGGCCCGGCATTCTCGAATCCCGGATGCCGCTCGTCCACCCGCGCGCCGAGGTCGGTGAAGACGCCGATCGAACCGCGCACGATCGCGGCGACCTCGGGATCGACGTCGGCGTAGCCCAGGTTCGACGAGTACGCGATGCGCAGGTCGCGGATGCCGGCCTCGAGCCCGGCGCGGTAGTCGCGCGGCTCGAACGGGAGCGCATGCCAGTCGCGCGCGTCGGGCAGCGACATCACGCTCAGCATGAGCGCGGCATCGGTCACGCTGCGGCTCATCGGGCCGACGTGCGCCACCGTGCCGAAGGGCGAGAGCGGCCAGGCCGGCACGCGGCCGAAGGAGGGCTTGATGCCGAAGAGCCCGGTGAAGCTCGACGGAATCCGGATCGAGCCGCCGCCGTCGGTGCCGACCGCGAGCGGGCCCATGCCGCAGGCGACCGCGACGGCGGCGCCGCCCGAGGAGCCGCCGGGCGTCTTGTCGGGATTCCACGGATTGCGCGTGATGCCGGTGAGCGGGCTGTCGGTCACGCCTTTCCAGCCGAACTCGGGCGTGGTGGTCTTGCCGATCAGCACCGCGCCGTGCTCTCGCAGGCGAGCGGTCGCGGGCGCGTCCTCGTTCCACGGACCCTTCGGGTCGACCGTCTTCGAGCCTCGCAGCGTCGGCCAGCCGCGGGTCAGGATGATGTCCTTGATCGACACCGGCACCCCGTCGAGCAAGCCCTTCGGCTGCCCCGACGCCCAGCGTGCCTCGGAGGCCTTCGCTTCGTCGAGCGCCCGGTCCGAGACCAGGTTGAAGGCGTTCAGCCGCGGGTTGAGCTTCTCGATCCGCGCGAGCACCGCCCCGGTCACTTCGACGGGGGAAAGCGTTTGGGTCCGGAAGCCCTCCAACAACGCACTCGCACTCAGCAGGCAGAGTTCTTCAGACATCAACGGGGGAGGAAATCGTGGTCCGTCCCTGATTATCGGCGGTCAAGAGCCTTGGCGCGCCAGAGAGGCCAGGCGCGGTAGTAGTCCTGGCGCGCGATCGAGGCCTGCACCTCGGCGTCGTCGAAATACGTGATGCTGCCGCTCGTGCCGGCGAGCGCCATCGCCTGCATCTGCATGCGGGCGCTCTGCTCGAGATAGACGCTGCGGCCCACGGCGCGCGGCAGGTTTTCGCCGACCACTACCGAGCCGTGGCCGCGCATCAGGGCGGCGGGCTTTTTCGCCAGGGTCGCCGCCAGGGCCTTGCCGAGGACCGCGTCCTTCACCAGGAGGTCGGTCCCCTTGCGCACGTCGCGGATCTCGAAGTTCGGCAGGCCCTCGCCGATGAACGCGGCCATGTGGTAGAGCGCGCGCATCGGCACGCCCGTGACGCTGAAGGGAATCACGGAGGGCGAGTGGTTGTGCACCACGCACATCACGTCGGGCCGCGCGCGGTAGATCTCACCGTGGATGAAGCGCTCGTGCACCGACTCGCGGCCCGGTTTGCCAACTTCGGCGTCGAGCGGACGGCTGTCGAGGTCGTACTCGATCAGATCCTTTTCTTCGACCAGTTCAGGGGCGACGGAGCGCGCGAGGTAGTAGCGCTGCGGGTTGCGCGGCGAGCGCAGGCTGACATGGCCATAGGCGTCGATCACGCCGTGCGCCGCGAGGATACGGTACGCGGCGACCAGGTCGTCCAGTTCTTGCGTAATCATCTTCCTTTCAATCCGCCTTGATCCCTGCCGCGCCGACGACGCGGCTCCAGCGCGGCAGCTCCTTCTTCAGGAGCTCGCCCATCCTTTGCGGCGTTCCGCCGGCGGGCGTCATGCCCTGCTTCTCGAGCGCGTCGCGGACCTGCGCCTCGCGCAGCACCGTATTGATGTCGCCGTTCAGCTTCTGTACGAGCTCGGCGGGCGTCCCGCCAGGAACGAAGGCGCCGTACCAGGTCTCGACCTCCAGGTCGGTCAGCCCCTGCTCCTTCATCGTGGGCACGTCGGGATAGGCCGGCGAGCGCTCGAGGCTCATCACCGCGAGGGCGCGCAGCCTTCCGGCCTGGACCTGCGGGTGCGCGGTCTGCACCGCGGCGACCGTCGCGTCCACGTGTCCGCCGACGACGTCGGCGAGCGCGCCGGCCGCGGCCTTGTAAGGCACGTGCACGATGTCGATCCCGGTCTCGAGCTTGACCAGCTCCATGGCGAGATGCTGCGGCCCGCCGTTGCCGGGCGAGGAGTAGTGCAGCTTGCCGGGCTGGCGCTTCGCCAGCTCGATCAGCTCCTTCATCGAGCGCGCCGGCACCTGGGGATTCACCACGATGACCAGCCCGCTGGTGGCGATCAGCGCCACCGGCTCGAAGCTCTTCACCGGGTCGTACGGCAGGCTCTTCTGCAGCGCCGGCGTGGTGCCGAACGAGGTGGCGACGAAGAGCAGCGTGTGGCCGTCGGGTGCGGCCTTGGCGACGAAGTCGGCGCCGATGTTGCCCGTGGCGCCCGGCTTGTTCTCGGTGACGACGGCGACCTTCCAGCGCTCGCCGAGCTTCGGCCCGAGCAGGCGCGCCAGGATGTCGGCGCCGGTGCTCGGGGTATAGGGCACGACGATGTGCACCGGGCGGTTCGGATAGTCCTGCGCGATCCCTTCAATCGAGCTGCAGAGAAGGGCGAGCGCAGCAAGGAGGGTTCTCATCGCGCGGTCATTATAATGAGGCGCTCCATGCGACTGGTGCTCAACGAGCCGCAGGCATTTCGCTTCGAGGTGAACCGCGCGGCGCTGGTGGACCCCGCGATCCACGAGCTCGAGCAGCGCCGCATCTTCGATCGCTGCTGGATCTACGTCGGGCACGAGTCTGAGCTCGCGGCGCCGGGCGATTTCAGGACGCGCCTCGTCGCCGGGCGGCCGGTGATCTTCTGCCGGAACGACGCAAACCAGGTTCGCGTGTTCCTGAACACCTGCCGGCATCGCGGCTCGCTGGTGTGCCGCAGCCGCGAGGGCAACGCCGAGCGCTATACCTGCTTCTACCACGGCTGGACCTACGACCGCGACGGCGCCCTCTACGCAGTCCCGGGGCAGTCTGCCTACCCGCCTGGCTTCGATAAAAAGCAGTTTTCCTTGAGAGAACCTCCAAAAGTAGGTGCGTATCGCGGCTTCGTATTCCTGAATTTCGATGCCGATGCGGTTTCGCTCGACGAATACCTCGGCAACGCCAAGGAGTACATCGACCTCGTGATCGACCAGTCGCCCTCGGGGGAGATGCAGGTCATCGAGGGGACGCAGGAATACGACATCCGCGCGAACTGGAAGCTGCTGGTCGAGAACAGCTTCGACGACTACCACCTCCTCAGCACCCACTCCACCTGGCTCGACTACCTGAAGAGCTCGGGCGTCGAGATGAAGCGCCCCGACAAAGGGCACATGCTGCCGGCGCACGGCGTGGGCAAGGACCTCGGCAACGGCCACGCCACCACGGACAACGTCAACTTCCGCGGCCGGCCGGTGGCGCGCTGGATCCCGATCTACGGCGAGGCGGCGAAGCCCGAGCTCGAGAAAATCCGCGCCGAGCTTGTCGCGCGGCTCGGCGAGGCACGAGCCACCCGCGTCGCCGACACCAACCGCAACCTGATCGTGTTCCCGAACCTGGTCATCGCCGACGGCTCGTCGGTGACGATCCGGACCTTCCAGCCCCTCGCCGCCGACCGGATGCGCGTGACCGCGTGGGCGCTCGGACCCCGGGAGGAGAGCGCCACCGCGCGCGCGGTGCGGCTCGACAGCTTCCTCACCTTCTACGGGCCGGGCGGCTTCGCCACGCCCGACGACATCGCGGCGCTCGAATCCGTGCAGCAGGGCCTCGCCGCCTATCGCGAGGTGCCCTGGTCGGTGATGAGCCGCGGCATGGCGAAGGAGGGCGAGCAGCTGAACACGGATGAGCTGCACTTGCGGGCATTCTGGATTCAGTGGGACAAATTGATGTCCGGCTGAGAAAGAAAAAAACAGGAACCCAACGTCATTTCTCTTCACGTCACAAGGGGTGAAATCGAGGACTTCCTCTACCAGGAAGCCGCGCTCCTCGACGCCTGGAAGCTCGACGAGTGGCTCGCGCTGCTCACTGCCGACGCCTACTACCGCGTGCCGTCCAACGACCGGCCCGAGTCCGATCCGGGCGGCACGCTCTTCACGATCGCCGATGACATCGCGCGCATCCGCTCGCGGGTCGCGCGCCTGAAGGATCGCAACGCGCACGCCGAGTTTCCGCCGTCACGTACCCGTCGGCTGATTACCAATGTGAGGATCGTGGAAAAGCAGCCGTTGCGCGTGGAGGCAAATTTCGCGGTGTACCGCTATCGCAGCAACGACGATGCGCGGCAGTACGTCGGCCGGTACCGCTACGTCCTGCGCAAGGAGGACGGCAGGCTCAGGATCGCCGGGCGCGAGGCGATCCTGGACGCGATGGAGCTGGCCTCGCTCGGCGCGGTGAGCTTCATTTTGTAGGGCTTAGAACCGTTTTCGTTGCGAAATACCAACTGAGCGTTGCGGAATGCCAACTGGGCCATGGAACCCCCCGGCGCCGATCGGTAAAGTTCTGTCACTTCAACCTTGTGGAGTCCCCATGAGAAAAGTCAAATTCGCGATGATGGGGCTTGCCCTGGCCGCTGCCGGCTCGGCGCAAGCAGCCGGAATCGGCGCACGCATCGGCACCACCGGCCTCGGCGCCGACGTCGCGTGGGACCTCGCGCCGACTTTGAGTGCCCGGGTCGGCTACTCGGGCGGCAGCGTGAATCACGATGTGAGCACGGATCTCACGACCTACCACGGCAAGCTCAACCTCAAGAACCTCAACACCTTCCTCGACTTCGCCCCGCTCGGGCCGTTCTTCCGCTTCACCGGCGGTTTCATCTTCAACGACAACAAGTTCGACGTGCACACCGACCAGGTGAGCGGCGGCAGCATCAGCGGAACGGTGAAGCCCAGCAACAGCGCCGCGCCGTACCTCGGCATCGGCTACGGACGGGTGGCAGGAACCGGAATCAATTTCTACGCCGACCTCGGCGTCATGTACCAGGGCTCGCCGAAGGCCTCGCTCACCGCGAACTGCGGCACCCTCTCGCCGGGGCAGTGCAGCACGCTGCAGAGCCAGGTGGCGTCGGAGCAGGCGGCGCTCGAGGACAAGCTGAAGAACGCGAAGTACTATCCGGTGCTGAATATCGGATTGACCATCGGTTTCTAGTGCAGAGAAACGACGCCCGGACGCTCACGCGCTACAACGCGTGGGCGAACGAGCTGATCTTCGCCGCGGTGGCGGCGCTGCCGGAAGGCGAGGCGGTCAAGCCGCGGCGCAGCGTGTTCCGGAACATGGTGCACACGCTGAACCATAACTACGTCATCGACCGCATCTTCCAGGCGCACCTCGAAGGCCGCGGCCACGGCTACACCGCGCGTAACACCCCCGATCACCCGCCGCTCGCCGAGCTCTGGCGCGCGCAGCAGGAGCTCGACCGCTGGTACATCGACTGGAGCGATCGAATCGCCGACGTGGCGCTCGGCGAGAAAGTCAGATTCGGCTTTGTCGGCGGCGGCGAGGGCGAGATGACGCGCGGCGAGATCCTGCAGCACCTCGTCAATCACACGAGCTACCACCGCGGGTTCGTCGCGCAGATGATCTACGACGTCCCGGCACGTCCGCCGACCACCGACCTCACCGTGTTCCTTCGGGATGTCCACAGATGAACAAGCACATCATCAACATCGCGGAGGTCGAGCTGCAGCCGCGCCCGCCCCAGTTCGCGCCGACCGGTGCGGCCGTCCAGCGCTTCGACGTGCGCGTCGGCCAGATCGCCCGGCAGATCGGCGCGAAGAAGCTGGGCTACAACCTGACTGCCGTGCCGCCGGGCAAGCGCGCCTATCCGTTCCACAACCACCGGTCGAACGAGGAGATGTTCTACATCCTCGAGGGCCGCGGCGAGGTGCGCATCGGGGCCGAGACGTTCCCGATCCGCGCCGGCGACTTCATCGCCTGCCCTCCGGGCGGGCCGGAGCTCGCGCACCAGATCGTCAACACCGGCACCGGCGAGCTGAAATACCTCGCCGTCAGCACGATGCAGTACCCCGAGGTGTGCGAGTACCCCGACTCGGGCAAGATCGGGGTGCTCGCCGATTCGATCCGCTACGTGAACCGCTCGGATTCCCAGGTCGGCTATTGGGAAGGCGAGTAGCGCGCCGCTCTAGTTGTCGACCACTGCGACCACCTGAATCTCGACCAGCTGCTCGGGCTCGCCCAGCTCGAGCACGGCCATGTTGGTGGTGGTCGGCTTGTGGTTGAAGGGCGCGAAGTAGGAATTGACCACCGCGCTCGAGCGCCCGATGTCGCCGGTGCGCGGCCGCGTGCGGAAGATGAAGACGTGGACCACGTCCTTGGGCGATGCGTTGGCGGCCTTCAACGTCTCCATGATGCCGTCCATGGTGCGCCGGATCTGGGCCTCGAGGTCGTTGCTGAGATATTGGAGGACCTGCTCGCGCTTGTGCGGGTGGTCGTGGTAGACCGGCAGCGCGGTCCCGCCCGCGAGCCACAGGAGCTTGCCGCTCTTCACCTTGATCGCGGGCGAGAACGGCATGAACACGCTCTTGTCGTAGTTCGGGTGGTTGATGATCTCGAGGTTGTTGCCGCTCTGGGCGCAGGCGGCTGAAGCGAAGCCCAGGGCTGCGAGGAAGGCGGCGACGGCGGCGAGTGCAGGTTTCATTTCATTTTCTCCATGGGTTGGGCAGCTGTGGTAATTATGGTGCGGCCCATGCCCCTCCGCACAGTCGTCCTGCTCGTCATCCTTGCGCTGGTCGCAATCTTCGCCGCGCTGAACTGGACCGCCTTCGTCGCGCCCACCACGCTGTCCTTCGGCGTAGCCCAGGTCCAGGCACCGCTCGGCCTCATCATGCTCGGTCTGCTGGCCGTCCTCACGGCGCTGTTTCTGCTCTATGTGGTCTACCTGCAGACGACCGTGATCCTCGAGTGGCGCCGTCGCGAGAAGGAGCTGCAGGCGAGCCGCGAGCTCGCCGACCAGGCCGAGGCGTCGCGCTTGACCGAGCTGCGCGCCCATCTGGACACCCGGCTCACCGAAATCGAGAACTCGCTCTCGGCGCAATTAGGTGAAATGCGGGGCTCGACGCGGGATCGGCCCGAGCGTTGACGCAAGGCCGGGCCCTCGACCTCCTGAGAAGCGTCTTCGGCCACGCGGGCTGGCGCGGGGCGCAGGAGGAGATCGTGCTGCACGTCGCCGGCGGCGGCGACGCGCTGGTGCTGATGCCCACGGGCGGGGGCAAATCGCTCTGCTACCAGCTTCCGGCGCTGCTGCGCGAGGGCACCGCGATCGTGGTGTCGCCGCTCATCGCGCTGATGCAGGACCAGGTGGCGGCGCTGCGGCAGCTCGGCGTGCGCGCGGCGTTTCTGAACTCGACGCTCGAGGCGCGCGAAGCCCGTCTGATTGAAAGGGATCTCGAGGCGGCGAAACTGGATTTGTTGTACGTCGCCCCCGAGCGTCTCATGTTGCCACGCATGCTCGAGCTGCTCGGGCGCGCGAGGCTCGCGCTCTTCGCGATCGACGAGGCGCACTGCGTGTCGCAATGGGGCCACGACTTCCGGCCGGAATATCTGCAGCTTTCGGTGCTGCACGAGCGCTTCCCGGACGTGCCGCGCATCGCCCTGACCGCGACTGCCGATCCGCACACGCGCGCCGAGATCGTGCAGCGGCTGGCGCTCGACGAGGCGCGGCTTTTCATCTCGAGCTTCGACCGGCCCAACATCCGCTATACCGTCGTCGAGAAGCTCGATGCGCGCGGCCAAGTTCTGCGCTTCATCCGCGAGCAGCATCCCGGCGAAGCCGGCATCGTCTACTGCCTGTCGCGCAAGAAGGTCGACGAGACGGCCGCCTGGCTCGTGAGCCAGGGAATCGCCGCGCTTCCCTACCACGCGGGCATGGACCCGGCGACGCGTGCCGCGCACCAGGAGCGCTTCCAGCGCGAGGAGGGGCAGGTGATCGTCGCCACGATCGCCTTCGGCATGGGCATCGACAAGCCCGACGTGCGCTTCGTCGCCCATCTCGATCTGCCGAAGAGCATCGAAGCCTATTACCAGGAGACCGGCCGCGCCGGGCGCGACGGCGAGCCGGCGGATGCGTGGATGACCTACGGCCTGGGCGATCTCGTCAACCTGCGCCGGATGATCGAGCAGTCCGAAGGCAGCGAGGCGTTCCGGCGAGTGTCCTTCGCCAAGCTCGACGCGCTGCTCGGTTTCTGCGAGACGGCCGGCTGCCGGCGGGTCCGCCTGCTCCACTATTTCGGCGAGGAAGCGCAGCCCTGCGGCAACTGCGACACCTGCCTCGAGCCACCGCAGACCTGGGACGCGACCGAGCCGGCGCGCAAGGCGCTCTCGTGCATTTACCGCACGGGTCAGCGCTTCGGAGCGATCCATCTCATCGACGTGCTGCGCGGAAAGAGCACCGAGCGGGTCGCGCAGTGGAATCACGACACCCTTGGCGTCTTCGGCATCGGCTCGGATCTCGATGACGCCACTTGGCGCAGCGTCTTCCGCCAGCTGGTGGCGTTCGGCTACGCTCGGCCGGACCACGATTCCTACGGCGCCTTGCGCCTGACCGAAGCGAGCCGAGCGGTGCTGAAAGGCGGGCAGCCGGTGGAGATGCGCCGCCACGAGGTGCGCCTCAAGCGCCAGAAGGTCAGGCCGCAGGCGCGGCCGGACGACGAGCTCTTCGGGCGCCTCAAGGCTTGGCGCACCGCCCAGGCGCGCAGCCAGTCGGTTCCGCCGTACGTGGTGTTTCACGACGCGACGCTCGCCGCGATCGCGGCGGCCCGGCCGCGCGACCTCGGCGCGCTGTCGGCGATTCCAGGCATCGGCGAGCGCAAGCTCGAGCGCTATGGAGCCGCGATCCTCGGCGTGCTCGCCTCGCCCGATGCGGGCTGAAGACCTTCGCGCGGTCCTGCTGGTGAAGGCGCTCGAGGAGAGCGATCGCGCTGGAGCGATCCTCACCACCGCCGAACGCGCAGGGGCGGCGCGAACGGCTCGCCGGGAGAATCCGGGCGCCGCCGCGACCGACGCGCTGCTTGCGGTGCGGGCGCAGCGGCTCCTCCCCCGCGTCATCGAGCGCCATCCGGTGGTCGGCTCGCTCGTATCGGTCACCCGCGAGCCGCGCTGGATCGCCGCCGCGTTCATCATCGTCTCGCTTGCGAGCGGCTTCGCGCTCTCCGCGCTCGACGGCGCCCGCAGCATCAATATCCTCGGCTTTCCGCTCCTCGGCCTGGTGGCCTGGAACCTGGCGGTCTATGTCGTGCTCCTCATTAATCCGTCTATACCAGGTCGCTGGCTGGGACCCGCATTCGCGCGCCTGGCAGCGCAGCGATCGCGCCAAAGCGTGCTTTCCGAAGCGCTGCTGAAATTCGTGCGGGAATGGTTCCAGGCAGCGCAGTCCCTTTACCGGCTGCGCGCGGCGCGCATGCTGCACCTTGCGGCCCTCGCGCTGGCGCTCGGCCTCATCGGCGGACTGTACCTGCGCGGCCTGGTGCTCGAGTACCGCGCGACCTGGGCGAGCACCTTCCTCGCTGCGCCGCAGGTGCACGCGCTGCTTTCGTTCGTTTACGGGCCGGCATCGCTCGCCACCGGTGTGCCGATTCCCGGCGTGGCCGATCTGGAAGCCATCGGTGCGCGCGGCGAGAACGCTGCCCGCTGGATTCACCTCATGGCCGGCACGGTAGGGCTCTTCGTGGTGCTTCCGCGTGCGCTGCTCGCGGTGGCGGCGAGCGTGGCCATCGCGCGCCGCAGCCGCGAGCTCGCGCCGCCGGCCAGCCTGCGGCCGTACTTTCGCAGCGTGTTCGCCCACAGCGACGGCCTGGGGCGCGCCAAGGTGCGCGTCCTGCCGTACGCCTACGAGCCCTTGCCTTGGGCCGCGCAGCGTCTGCGCGAGCGTCTTCCCGCGATCCTCGGCGGCGAGCTGGTGATCGAAGCGGAGGCGAGCACGCCGTACGGGGAGGAGGATGCGCTGCTCGCGCAGCTCGAGGTCGGCGGCGCGGCCGATGTCCTGGTGCTTCTTTTCAGCCTCGCGGCGACGCCTGAGGACGAGAACCATGGCGTGCTGGTGAGCGGCGCGCGCGAGCTCCTCTCGCGCCGCGGCCCCAACGTGGAGCTCGTGGTGCTGGTGGACGAGGCGCCGTATGCGGCGCGCCTGGCGGGCGAGGGCGGGGCGCGCGGGCGCCTGGCCGAGCGGCGCACGCTCTGGCAAGCTTTTGCGCGCGCCCACGGCGCCGAGGCTCGCTTTGTGGACCTCGCAACGCGCTCTTCGTGACGACCATCAGCCTTTCGCTGGTTTCGCATACCAACGTCGGCAAGACCACGCTCATGCGCACGCTGCTGCGCGAGGACGTGGGCGAGATCGCCGACCGGCCGCACGTCACCGAGGCGGCGGAGGCGGCCGCGCTGGTGGAAACGGGCGGCGGCGATCTGCTGCGCCTCTGGGATACGCCGGGGCTCGGCGACAGCGCACGCCTGCTGAAGCGCTTGCGCGCGAGCGGCAATCCGATCGGCTGGATGCTCTCGCAGGTCTGGGACCGGTTCACCGACCGCCCGTTCTTCAGCAGCCAGCAGGCGCTGAGGAACGTGCGCGACGAGGCCGACGTGGTGCTGTATCTCGTGAACGCGGCCGAAGATCCCGCGTCTTCGGCCTACGTGCCGATCGAGCTCGAGATCCTCGGCTGGATCGGCCGGCCGGTGATCCTGCTCCTGAACCAGGCGGGACCGGCGCGTCCACGCGACGAGGAAAGGCGGGAGGAAGACGCCTGGCGCAGCGCCCTCGGGTCTTTCAACGACGTCCGCGGCGCGCTGACCCTGGACGCCTTTGCGCGCTGCTGGGTGCAGGAGGACCGGCTCTTCGCGACGCTCCATAACGCGCTGCCCGCCGAGAAGCTTGCGGCGCTGGAAGCGCTTCGCGCCGCCTGGCGCGAGCGCAACCTCCAGGTGTTCGAAGCGTCGGTCGATGCGCTCGCGCAGGAGCTCGCGGTGGTGCTCCCCGATCGTGAGCCGCTCGCCGCGGGACAGGAGCCTTCGCGGGCCATAGGCGCGCTCGCGGGACGTGCGCAGGCCGCAGCCCGCGAGGCGACCGCCCGGCTGATCGCCGCGCACGGCCTCGCCGGCCATGCGCGCGACGAGATCCCCCGCCGCGTCGCCGAGCAGTTCGACGTCAAGCGGCCCGCCGACGTCGCGAAAAGCGGCTTGCTCGGCGGGCTGGTGAGCGGACTGATAGGCGGGCTGAAGGCGGACCTCGCAGTCGGCGGCGCGAGCCTGGGGGCGGGCGCGATCATCGGCGCCATCGTCGGCGCGCTCGGCGCCGGCGGCGCCGCGCACGCGTGGAACCTGCTGCGCGGCCGCGACGCGGCGCGCGTGCGCTGGTCGATCGAGCTCCTCGAAGCGCATCTCGCCGGGGCGGTGCTGCGCTACCTCGCCGTCGCGCATTTCGGCCGCGGCCGCGGCGAGTGGCGCGAGAGCGAGCATTCGCCGCACTGGCGTGCCCTGGCCGAGGAGATCGCAAGCTCGCATCGGGATGCGCTTGAGTTCCTGTCCGGCGATGAAACGCCGGATGCGCGCTACCTGGTACGCGATTCCCTGGCGGCCGCGCTCGTACGCCTTTACCCGGAAGCGGCTCATCTGGTAGGAATACCACCATGAAGATCGAATGGGATGTCCCGATCCGGATGGACGACGGCCTGGTGCTGCGCGCCGACGTCTTCCGCCCGGACGAAGAGGGCCGCTATCCGGCGATCCTGAGCTACGGCCCCTACGGCAAGGGCCTCGCGTTCCAGGACGGGTACAAGACGGCATGGGAAATCATGGCGCGCGAGAACCCCGACGCGCTGGCGGGTTCCTCGAACCGCTACCAGAACTGGGAAGTGGTCGACCCCGAGAAGTGGGTGCCCGACGGCTACGCCGTGGTCCGGGTCGACTCGCGCGGCGCCGGGCGCTCGCCCGGCTACCTCTGCCACAACAACGCGCGCGAGACGCGCGACCTCTACCAGTGCATCGAATGGGCCGCGGCGCAGCCCTGGTGCAGCGGTAAGGTCGGCATGAACGGCATCTCGTACTACGCGAGCAACCAGTGGCGCGCCGCGGCGGTGAAGCCGCCGCACCTCGCCGCGATCTGCGTGTGGGAGGGCTGGAACGACGCCTACCGCGAGAGCGCGCGCCACGGCGGCATCATCTGCAGCTTCCGCAAGAACTGGCAGGAGATGCAGGTGAAGACGGTGCAGCACGGGCAGGGCGAGCGCGGCGCGAAGAGCCGCGTGACGGGCGAGCTGGTGTGCGGCCCCGAGACCTTGTCTTTGGAAGAACTCGAGAAAAATCGCGAGAACATGTGGCAGTCTTTCCTCTCGCGCGAGCTCTACGACGAGTACTACGCCGAGCGCAGCCCCGATCTCTCGAAAGTGGAAGTCCCGTTGCTGAGCGCGGCCAACTGGGGCGGGCAGGGGCTGCACACGCGCGGCAACTTCGAGGGCTTTGTTCGCTCTTCTTCAAGAGACAAGTGGCTCGAGGTGCATGGCGGGTCGCACTGGGCGCCGTTCTATACCGACTACGGCGTCGCTCTGCAGAAGAAGTTCTTCGGTTACTTCCTGAAAGGCGAGCAGAACGGCTGGGACAAGCAGCCGCGCGTGCTCCTCAACGTGCGCCATCCGGGCGAGAAATTCGTCCAGCGCCAGGAGAACGAATGGCCGCTCGCGCGCACCCAGTGGACGCGCTTCTATCTGGATCCGGCCAACGACGCCCTCAGTAAAGAAGAACCCTCTTCCCTTGAAAGTATTACGTACGACCCGATGGCCAGCGGGGTCACCTTCTCCATGACCGCGAAGGAGGAGACCGAGATCACCGGGCCGTCGGCGCTCAAGCTTTTCGTATCCTCCGAAACGAACGACGCCGATCTCTTCGTCGTGCTCCGGGTGTTCGAGCCGGGCGGAAAGGAAGTGCTGTTCCAGGGCGCGCTCGACCCGAAGACGCCGGTGGCGCAGGGTTGGCTCCGCGCCTCGCACCGCAAGCTCGATCCCGGCCGCTCGCTGCCCTACCGGCCGTGGCACACGCACGACGCGCTGCAGAAACTGACCCCCGGGGAAGAGGTGGAGCTGGACATCGAGATCTGGCCGACCTGCATCGTCGTGCCGGCGGGCTACCGCATCGCGCTCAGCATCCGCGGCCGCGACTACGAGCACGACGACGCCGCGGCCACGCTTTCCAACATGAAGCACCCGATGAAGGGCTGCGGGCCCTTCACCCACGACGACGAGACCGATCGGCCGCCTTCGGTCTTCGGCGGCAAGGTGACGCTGCACTTCGACAAGAAGCCGTACCTGCTGCTGCCCATCATTCCCGAAAGGAGGAAACCCGTGCTGAGAACGAAGGTGACCGATACCATTCTGGGATGGCTGGACTCGGCGCTCGCGCAGAACCGAAAATAGGGACGGAAAAATCGGAAATCAGGGACGGACCACGTTTTCCCGAGGAGGACCATGAAGCACCGCCTGTTCCTTTTCATTCTGGGATCGCTGTTCGCGGCGTTCGCGCATGCGCAGTCCCCCTCTTCCTCCTATCCTGCGAGACCCATCCGCATCATCATCCCGTTCCCGCCGGGCAACACCACCGACATCATGTCGCGGCTCATCGCGCCGAAGATGTCGGAGCGGCTCGGGCAGCAGGTGATCGTCGAGAACCGTCCCGGCGCGAGCGGGATGGTCGGGCTCGACTACGTGGCGAAGCAGCCCGCCGACGGCTACACCATCGCCTGCGTGCAGGGCGGCAACATGGTGGTGCTGCCGCATACCTCGAAGAACATCCCCTATGACCCGCTGCGGGACTTCGCGCCGATCTCGGTGACGACCTTCAACTACCTCGCGATCGTCGCCAACCCCGAGGCGCCGTTCAAGACGATCGGCGAGATGGTGCGCTACGCGAAGGCCAATCCCGGCAAGCTCACCGTCGCGACGAACGGCGAAGGCGGCTTTCCGCACCTCGCGTTCGAGCACCTGCGCACCATGGCCGGCTTCACCTACACGCACGTCCCCTACAAGGGCAGCGCGGCGATCGCCACCGACATCATCGGCGGGCAGGTCCAGGCAGGCATCGACGGCATTACCGGCATGACGCCGCACATCAAGTCCGGCCGCCTGCGCATCCTCGCCACGACCAACAAGACCCGGCCGGCGCTCTGGCCCGATACGCCCGCGGCTGCGGAGGACGTGCCGGGATACGAGTCGGGCGGCTGGTTCGGCTACGCCGCGCCGGCGAAGACGCCGCGCGAGATCGTCCTGAAGCTGAACGAGGAGATCAACCGCGCCATGCGTGCCCCCGACGTCGCCGAGAAGCTCGAGGCGGCCGGCCTCATCATCCGCACCGAGCCGCCCGAGTTCTTCGCGCAGGTGCTGAAGAGCGACTTCGACAAGTACGGGAAGCTCGTCAAGGACATCGGTTTTCAGCCTCAGTAAGAAACCCTTGCCGTCGTTCCCGCGAAGGCGGGAACCCATGTATTTATAGCGAAATTGGGCCCCCGCCTTCGCGGGTGCGACGAATCATCCTCTTTTCTGGACAACTCATGAATCGAGAACCGCATTACGAACCTTTCGGCTGGCACCACTGGCCGGAGCATTTCTTCTGGTCCTACCAGTTCCGCCGCGCGCTCGGCGAAACGCAGGAAGGCGGCGGCGCGGTGAGCGAGGCGTTCCAGGCGGCGAGCCGCATGAAGCCGGGAGACGACGATAGCTGGCACGAAGAGTGGCTGCGCGTCGCGGAGCGCAACGACCGGCGCGGCGACGAGGAGGAGGAGAAAGGACACATCCGCACGGCGATGAACTGCTGGCTGCGCGCGGCCGACTACTACCGCTCGGCGGAGTTCTGGCTGCTCCCCGACGACCCGCGGCGGCTCGCGACCTTCGACAAGTGCGAGCGCGCGAGCCACAAGTGGCTGCGCTACGTCGGCGGTGAAATAGTTTCCGTGCCCTATGAGGGGGGCGTCTCGATGCCCGCCTATTTCATCAAGCCGAAAGGCCGGACGCAGTGCCCGGTGCTGATTTCCTTCGGCGGCCTGGACTCGTTCAAGGACGAGCTCTGGTTCATGACCGGGCACGGCGCCGTCCAGCGCGGCATCGCGGTCCTCATGGTCGACGGGCCGGGACAGGGCGGCACGCTGCGGCGGCACCGGATTGCGACACGCTACGACTATGAGGTGCCGGTCGCCCGCTGCATTGACTTCCTGTTGAAAAGGTCAGATGTC
>Ga0207428_10003022_pt1 | contig 16573 bp, 19 predicted proteins | sample RhiMethybrSRZTD1_FD_187600 | JGI IMG/M metagenome (GOLD analysis project Ga0207428, IMG submission 187600) | Populus rhizosphere microbial communities from Tennessee, USA - Rhizosphere MetaG P. TD hybrid SRZTD1 (SPAdes) (version 3) | ecosystem: Host-associated > Plants > Roots > Rhizosphere >...
CTGCGCCGCAGCCGCGAGCGAGACCACGCCGAAGACGCCGAGCCAGACCCAGACCATCCCCGCATCATCACAGGCCCGGGGGCACGGGTACGCTCCACCGATGCTTCGTACCGCGATCGAGACGAGCGAGACGCTCCCCGGTCCGGCCGGTGGCCAGCGATGCCCAGGGTGGAGAACGGCGTGAACCTCGACCTACCGCCCGGCTTCGCCTCTCGGCCCGCGACGGCGGCCGACGTCAGCGCCATCTCCGAGCTGATCGCCACCTGCGAGCTCGATGCCGACGGCGTCGGCGAGGTCGACGAGCACGACGTCACCGTCGAGTTCGGACGCCGTGGATTCGATCCCGGGCTCGACACGCAACTCGTGTTCGAGGACGGGGAACTGGTGGGTTGGGCGGATCTGTATCGGGAGCGAGGAAACGGCGATGTCCGGCCGACGCACCGCGGCCGCGGGATCGGGAACGCCCTGCTCGAGTGGATCGAGCGGCGCGCCCACGAGCTCGGGGATGCCGAGGTGGGACAGACGAAGACCGACGCCAATCTCGGGGCCAGGGACCTGTTCCTGGCGCGGGGCTTCGAACCCTCGTTCGTGTCGTGGATCATCCGGATCGCGTTCGACGAACCCCCGCCGGCTCCCGAACCGATCCCCGGTATCGAGATCCGCCCCTACCGGCCTTCCGACGCGCGCGACGTGCACCGCGTGGTGGATGACGCCTTCTCCGAGTGGCCGGGTCGTGACCCCGAGCCATACGAGGTCTGGGCGTCGGACGTCCTCGTGCACCCGAAGTTCGCGCCAGAGATCTCACCGCTCGCGTTCGACGGGGACGAACTCGTGGGAGCCATCCTCGCAGCCGACGTCCCGGAGCTCGGCGAGGGCTGGATCGCGCAGCTCGCGACCAAGGCCAGCCACCGAAGGCGAGGGATCGGGCTGGCGCTGCTGCGGACGGCGTTCGGCTGGTTCTTCGAACGCGGCCGACGGGTCGCCGGCGTCTCCACCGACTCGCGGACCGGCGCGCTCGGCCTGTACGAGAAGGTGGGGATGCGCGTGCAACGCCAGTACACGCGCTATACGAAGCGCCTCGGTTGAGCGGCGGCCGAAGGGTTCGACACCCCCATCTACCTCGGCACGCCAAGACCGTAGGTTTCCTACGGAGAACACGGATTGCGTTCACAGGCTCCGGGGTGTAACAGGAGGCGCGACCTCGGCCAGGACGGTGGGACCACCCCGGGGCCAACCGTCATCCGAGGGCAGGGAGGCGCGTGATGAGGGCATCGGTCGGTCTGCGCTGGGTTTCGGTGGTCGTGCTCGGCCTGGGTGTGCTGCTCCTGCCCTCGCCGGCGCTCGCGGCGAACGCCAACCTCTCCGTCACGACGTCGGACTCTCCCGACCCCGTGACGGCGGGCTCGAACATCACCTACGCGATCACGGTGGCCAACAGCGGGCAGGACCCGGCGACCGGTCCGGCCCTGAGCGACTCGACGCCGGCAGGTACCACGTTCGTCTCGGTGGGCGCGAGCGGCGGCTGGACGTGTCCCACGACACCCGTCGTGGGCGGGACGGGAGCCGTCACCTGTTCCGGTCCGACCCTGGCGAGCGGCTCGAGCATCACGATCACCCTCGTCGTGAACGTCAACGCCGGCACGCCGGGAGGCACGATCATCTCCAACACGGCGACGGCGAGCTCGCCGGACGATCCGAGCGCCGGCAACAACTCGGACACCGAGACCACAACCGTCAGCGGCGGGGTCGGTGCCGACCTGCGGATCACGAAGTCCGACTCGCCCGATCCGGTCTCGACGGGCGGGAACATCACCTACTCGATCAACGTCTCGAACTCGGGCCCGTCGGGGGCAACGAGCCTGACGCTGAACGACGTGGTGCCCCCCAACACCACGTTCGTGTCGCTGACCCTCGCGGCAGGGTGGTCGTGCTCGACGCCCGGCGTGGGCGGCACGGGCACCGTGAGTTGCACCATCGCGAGCATGGCCTCGGGCGCCAGCGCGTCGTTCATCCTGGTCGTCAAGGTCAACGCCGGCACGCCCAACACCACGGTGATCACCAACACGACCACGATCACCGCGACGTCGAGCGATCCCAGCACCGCGAACAACACCGCCACGGCCACCACCACCGTCGGCACGGCGGCCGAGCTCTGCGCGCTGGCGGGCACCATCAAGGGGACGACCGCATCCGACACGCTGAACGGGACGAGCGGCAACGACATCATCTGCGGCGGCAACGGGAGCGACACGATCAACGGCCTGGGCGGGAACGACACGATCTTCGGCCAGAACGGCAAGGACGCCCTGAACGGCAGCGACGGCAACGACAACGTGATGGGTGCCAACGGCAAGGACCAGGTCACCGGCGGAGCCGGCATCGACATGCTGAGGGGTGGGAACGCCCCGGACGTGCTCAACGGCCAGGACGGCGCCGGCGGCGATTCGCTCGATGGCGGCAACGGCCCGGACACCTGTCGGACGGACACCGGGGACATCACCACCCACTGCCCATAGGGCGTCGTCGAACCGAAGGGGCGCGGCGGCCACGGTCGTGATGGCGGTGGCCGCGGGATTCGAACCCGCGAGGCGGTTGCCCACCTACACGCTCTCCAGGCGTGCCCCTTCGTCCGCTCGGGCAGGCCACCGCCGTCGAGTCTAGCGGCGGGGAAAACCCGAACGGCCGCCACTTCCGAGGCGGCCGGCTGGTCTGGCGGAGGCGACAGGATTCGAACCTGTGAGAGGCGGATTAGGCCCCTAACCGCTTTCGAGGCGGTCCCGTTCGTCCGCTCCGGCACGCCTCCGGGGCGAGTCTAGCAAGCAGCCTTCGGCCGGCCTGTGCGAGGATTCGACGCGATCCGAGGGAACGCCACGGGGAAACGGAGGAAGCCCGATGAAGGCCGAGCGTCTGCGGAAGATCCCGTTGTTCCAGGGGCTGAACGACCATCAGTACGAGCGACTCGAGCGCTGGACCGACGAGATCGACGTCCCCGCGAGCAAGCACCTGGTGAACCAGGGGGCCTACCCACACGAGTTCATGGTGATCGAGACCGGCACGGCCGAGGTCACGCACGACGGGGAGCACCTCGCGGATCTCGGCCCCGGTGACTTCTTCGGCGAGATGGCCCTGCTGCTCAACGTGCCCCGGACCGCCACCGTCGTGGCGACGTCCGACGTCACCCTCGTGGTCATGCACGATCGAGACTTCCGCGCGATGGAGGAGGAGATCCCCGCGATCGCCAAACGCGTCGACGCGATCATGGAGGAACGTCGCGCCAGGTCGACAGAGCAGGGGATCGAGACCTAGTTCTCAGCGCCGCTCGGCGAAGAACGCGCGAAGGATCTCGCCGCACTCCTCCGCCAACACGCCGACCGTGACGTCGACCTCGTGGTTGAGGCGACCGTCCCGGACGAGGTCGCCGAGCGACCCCGCGAACCCAGCCTTCGGGTCGCTCGCGCCGAACACCAGCCGATCGAGCCGTGCCAGCACGACCGCGCCCGCGCACATCGCGCACGGTTCGAGCGTGACGACCAGAGCGCACCCCTCGAGGTGCCAGCTCCCGATCGCCCTCGACGCCTGCCGGAGCGCCAGGATCTCGGCGTGGGCGGTGGGGTCCTGCTCGCGCTCGCGAGCGTTGCCCGCCTTCGCCAGGATCTCGTCGCCGCGAACGATCACCGCGCCCACCGGAACGTCGCCCCCCGCGGCCGCCGACCGTGCCTCCTCGAGCGCGAGCCGCATCACGCGTTCGTCGGGGGCGTCCACCGGTCAGTACCGGTCGATCTCGCGCAGCCGGTCGTCGCTGATCCCGAAGAAGTGCGCCACTTCGTGCTCGACCGTGTGCGCGATCACCTCGCGCAGGTGCTCCTCGTCGCGCGCCACTCGCTCGATCGTCCGCCGGTACAGCGTGATCGTGTCGGGGAAGGTGGGCCCAGAATGGAACTGTCCGCGCATGGTGAGTGGGACCCCGTGGTAGCGCCCGAGGAGGTTCGGCTCGCCTCGGGGCGGACGCTCCTCGAGGATCAGCTCGATGTTCTCGAGGCGTTCGCGCACCCAGGACGGCAGCGAGTCGAGGGCCTCCATGACGAGAGCCTCGAATCGCTCGCGGTCGACCACGGTCAGCCGCGCCGTGCGGCCAGCGACGACAACGCCTCCATGACCACACGATAGGCGAGGATCGACGTGACCTCGCTCTGGTCGTAGGGCGGCGAGACCTCCACGACGTCCATCCCGGCGAGCTCCACCGAGCCGACGATCCTTCGCACCGCGCGCAGCAGCTCGCGGCCGGTCATCCCTCCCGGCTCCGGCGTGCCCGTTCCCGGCGCCATCCCAGGGTCGACCACGTCGATGTCGACCGAGAGGTAGACGACCTCGGGTCCGTCCAGCGCCTCGGCGATCGCCTCGTCGATCACCGCGTCGACCCCGCGCTCCTCCACCTCGACGATCGTGTGCCAGCGGAACCCCTGCTCGCGCATCCAGTCGAACGTGGCCCTCTCGGGCCAGTACCCGCGGAGGCCGACCTGGACGAAGTTCGAGCCCCGCACCCACCCCTCCTCGACCAGCCGGCGCATCGGGGTGCCGTGCGAGATCAGTGAGCCCGAGATCGAGTTCGCGGCGTCGGCGTGCGCATCGAAGTGCACCACCCCGACCCTGCTCGGCCAGACGTGACGCGCGACCGCCGCCGCCGACGGGTACGTGATCGAGTGGTCTCCGCCCAGGACGACGGGGATCACGCCGGCGCCGGCCACGCGGAACACCTTCTCGTGGATCACCCGGAGCGCGCGGGCGTGGCGCGACGGGACGATCGGCGCGTCGCCGGCGTCAACGACGTTCAGCCGCTCGTAGGGTTCGACCTCGAGCTGGATCGACCACGCGTCTCGTCCCCACGTGGTCGGCGCGGATCGGATCGCGCGGGGGCCGAACCGCGCACCCGGTCTGCCCGAGGTCCCGTCGTCCGTCGGCGCCCCGACGATCGCGACGTCGGCGCCGCTGGCGGCAAGGCTCGCGTCGTCGGGACACAGCGGCAGCTTGTCGAACGTCCCGCGAACGTCGACGTAGTACTCGAGGTCGTCGTGCCCGAACTCGGTGTACTCGTCCTCGCCGCGGAGCTCGCTTCGCTCCAGTCGGAAGTCGGGCGGCTCGCTCATCGCGTGCGGACGCTACCGGAGCCAGTGCGCCGCCGTCAGCACGCCGACGCGGGTAGCCTTCGGCCCATGGCGCAGAGCGGCCTGCTGACCGACCTCTACGAGCTCAACATGGCCGCGAGCTACCTGCAGCGCGGCATGGGGGGCGAGGCGACGTTCAGCCTGTTCATCCGGCAGCTCCCGCCGACCCGCGGCTTCCTGGTGGCCGCGGGACTCGAGCCGTGCATCGAATTCCTCGAGGGGTTCGGCCTCTCCGAAACCGAGTTGGACTATCTCGGCAGGGAGCTCGGGTTCGAGGACCCGGTGCTGGACGCGCTCGGGGCGCTACGGTTCCGCGGCGAGGTCTGGGCGGTTCCCGAAGGCCGGATCGTGTACGCGAACGAGCCGCTGCTCGAGATCACGGCGCCGATCGCCGTCGCCCAGCTCGTCGAGCCCTACCTGCTGAACCAGATCACGTTCCAGACGACGATCGCGTCCAAGGCCGCTCGGTGCGTTCTCGCGGCGGACGGCCGCGACGTCGTCGACTTCGCGCTCCGCAGGACGCAGGGGCTGGACGCGGCGCTCGCGGTCGCCCGCTGTTCGGCGATCGTGGGGTTCGCCGCGACGAGCAACGTCGAGGCGGCGCGTCGGTACGGGCTCCGCCCGACCGGGACGATGGCGCACTCCTACATCGAGTCGTTCGCGAGCGAGAAGGAGGCGTTCCGTACGTTCGCGCGCGACTTCCCGGGCCGGACGACGTTCCTCGTCGACACCTACGACACGCTCAACGGCGTCCGGACCGTGATCGAGGTGATCGCGGAGCTCGGACTCACGGACAACCTGGCGATCCGACTGGACAGCGGCGACCTCGACGAGCTCTCCCGCGGGGCGCGAGCGCTGCTCGACGGGGCCGGTCTCCAACGCGTCCGGATCTTCGCGAGCGGGGGTCTCGACGAGTTCCAGCTCGACCGCCTGGTCCGCGGGGGCGCGCCGATCGACGCGTTCGGCGTCGGGACCCGGATGGGAGTCTCGGCCGACGCGCCCTCGCTCGACTCGGCCTACAAGCTCGTCGAGTACGACGGCCGCCCGATGCTCAAGCTCTCGAAGGCCAAGGCGACCGAGCCGGGCCGCAAGCAGGTGTTCCGGGGGAAACCGGGCGACGTCATCGGCCTGCGCGACGAGCCACTGCCCGACGGCCACGAGCCGCTGCTCGTCCCGGTGATGAGCGGCGGGCGCCGGACCGGCCCGCAGCGGACGCTCGAGAGCGCCCGAACGCTGTTCCGGTCCGACCTCGAGCGTGTCCCGGTCGAGGCGGCGAGGGTCGAGGACCCGGTCGCCCCGACGCCGCGGACCTCCGAGGCGCTCGACCGGCTCGCGGACGACGCGAAGGCCGACGCCCGCAAGCGCGCCGGGCTGTCGTAGCTAGGCCGGAACGAGCAACCCGCGTTTGTTGCGGATCCGTCGGTCCATCACCGAGAAGAAGGAGTCGATCGCGAGACCGATCACGACCACCACGCCCATCACCGCGATCAGCATCGCGGTGTTCTGGGCCGAGGCTTCGAGCAGATGGCCGAGCCCGCGCGCGGCGCCCACACGGATAATCTCCGCGGCGAGCAGCGCCCGCCACGCGACGGCCCACGCCTGTTGCAGCCCGGTCCAGTAACCCGGGACACACGCCTGCAGCACGACCGTGCGCTGCAGCGTCCACCCCTTTGCCCCCATCGTCCGCGCCGCTCGGATAAGTGTGGGAGGCACCTGTCGGATCGAGATCGCCGTCGCGATCGCGACCGCCGGGACGCCGCCGATGAACACGACGAACATCACGGCGCGTTCGGTGAACCCGAACCAGACGATCGCGAGCGGCAGCCACGCGATCGACGGCAGGGCCTGCAAGGCCGTCATCAGCGTGCCGACGCTGCGCTGCACGACAACCGACGCGACCATCGCGAACCCGATCACGGTCCCCACGACCACGGCCACGCTCAGGCCGAACGCCAGCCGGATGATGCTGCCCCGCGCGGCGGGGAGCAGCCCGCTCGAACCGGTGATGTTCGACGTGAACGCGTTCCAGACGTCGGCTGGCGACGGGAGCTTGGACGGATCGATCCAGCCCGTCTCGTAAACAGCCCACCACACGAGCAGGATCGTTGCCAGGAGCGCCACCCGGGGCCAGATCCGGTCAAAGACCCTCTTCGCGTGCAGCGCGCCGCACCTCCTTCGCGAGGTGCTCGTGGATGTCGAGCACCACCTTGGCGACCAGGACGTCCTCGAAGCTCCGGGGGCGCGACGTGGAGATGCGGTACTCCTCGATCGGGGTTCCCGGGCGCGCGGACAGCACGATCACGCGGTCGGCGAGGAACACCGCCTCCCTCACGTTGTGCGTGACGAACACGAACGTGTTGCCGAGCTCGGTCCACACGAGCTCGAGCTCCTTCTGCAGGATCTCGCGCATCTGCGCGTCGAGCGCGCCGAACGGCTCGTCCGCGAGGAGGACCTCGGGTCGGGAGGCGAGCGCTCGCGCGAGCGCGGCTCGGTGGCGCATGCCCCCCGAGAGCTCGTGCGGCTGGACGTCGGCGAACGCCGAGAGGCGGACCTTCGCGAGCCAGCTGGCGGCCGTGTCCCGGATCTCGTCGGATCCGAGCCCCTTCAACCGGAGCGCGTACTCGACGTTCTCGCGCACGCTGAGCCAGGGGAAGAGCGCCGGGTCCTGGAACAGCAGCGCGCGATCGGGTCCGGGCTCGAGGATCGGGCGACCATCCAGCGCAACCTCGCCGACATCGGGCCGCTCGAGACCGGCGAGCAGGTTCAGGATCGTCGACTTGCCGCAGCCGGAAGGCCCGATCAGGCAGACGAACTCGCCCGTGCGGACGTCGAAGGTGACGTCGTCGAGCACGGCCACCTCGGTGCCGGTGCCCGTCGTGAAGGACTTCCCCACCCCGCGGAACGAGAGCTTGACGGGGCGAGGCTCGGGTTCGGGCACGATCGAGAGGGCGCGGGAGGTCGTCATCGCAACCTGATCCTCTCGGCCTTCTCGATCTGGACGACCTTCCCGTCCTGCACCACGATCAGCACCGTGCCGAACCGGATCGACCGAAGGCTGTCACGGACGCGACGGATCACCTCGAGCTCATCGGCGGTGAGCCCCACGGGGTCCGGGGGCGTCGCAGCCGGGTCCGACGCGGAGGGCTCCGGGGTCGCGCCGGCCGGACGGTTGGCGCTCACGGGGCGGCCGGGGTCGCGGTCATCTGTGTCGCCAGCTCGACGTCCTCCACGGCGGCCGACGGGAACGCCCTCGCGCGCCGGAGGTCGACCGAGACGGACGAACCGACCTCCACGCCACCCAGTTCGTCGTTGGGGATCTCCGCCGTCAGCACCTGATCGTCCGGGAGCCGCAGGACGACGCGGGAGAGCCAGCCCAGGTTCACGATCCGTTCGACCGACGCCGGCAGGGATCCGTCCTGCGGTGACATCGTCACCCGAACGTCGTGCGGACGGATGAACGCGCGCGCGGGCTCGCCCTCCGCGAGATGGCCGGCGCCGGGAACCCGGTGGTCACCGAACTGCACGTGGCCGTCGACGACGTGTCCGTGCAGCACGCTCGAGGAGCCGACGAAGCCCGCCACGAACGGGGTGGCCGGCTCGTCGTAGACCTCGTCGGGCGAGCCCACCTGCTCCACCCGGCCCTCGTGCATGACGACGATCCGGTTCGCGAGCTCGAGCGCCTCGTCCTGGTCGTGGGTCACCAACAGGCTGGTGACCCCGAGCTCCTGGTGCAGGTCGTCGAGCCAACGCCGGAGCTCCTGGCGCACCCGGGCATCCAGGGCACCGAACGGCTCGTCGAGCAGGAGCACCTTGGGCTGGGGCGCGAGGGCCCGCGCGAGCGCGACCCGTTGCCTCTGACCGCCGGAGAGCTGGTCCGGGTACCGGTCCCGGAACCCCGTCAGCTGCACGAGCTCGAGGAGATCCTGCACACGAGCGCGTTGCTGCGTCTTCGGCTGTTTGCGGACCGACAACCCGAACGCGACGTTCTGCGCCACCGTCATGTGGCGGAACAACGCGAAGTGCTGGAAGACGAAGCCGACACGTCGTTCCTGGACGGTCTTGAAGGTGTGCTCCTCGCCCTCCATCCAGATCCGTCCCGCCGTGGGTTCCTCCAGGCCGGCGATCATCCGGAGCACGGTGCTCTTGCCGGAGCCGCTCGGTCCGAGGAGCGCGGTGATGCTGCCCGCCTCGGCCGTGAACGTGACGTCCTTCACGGCCTCGAACCCACCGAAGCGCTTCCAGAGGTTCTCCACGCGGATCGGCGTGCCCGTCATCTGGTGTGCGGCCGTCATGTCCGCTGCGTCCTCTCCTGCCGGCGTTTGAAGACCTCGATCAAGACTAGAAGAACGATCGAGACGAGCGCCAGCGTCAGGGCGACGATGTAGCCCTGGTCGTCCTGGAACTGGTCGAACGCTCGGAGGACGTACAGCGTCGCCGTCTCGGTCTGGCCGGTGAGCTGCCCGCTCACGATGAGCACGGCGCCGATCTCCCCTATCGACCGGGCGGTGGTGAGCGCGATCCCGTACAGGAGCCCCCAGCGGATGTTCTTCAGCGTGACGCGGAAGAACGTCTGCATCGACGAGGCGCCGAGCGTGCGTGCCGCCTCCTCCTCCGTCACCCCCACCTCCTGCAGGACCGGGACGACCTCGCGGATGACGAACGGGATGCAGATGAAGATCGTCACCAGCACCATGGAGGGCACGGCGAACAGGATCCGGATGCCGTGGCTCGTGAACCACGGCTCGAACCATCCACCGAGTCCGAACAGCACGACCGCCATCAGACCGACGATCACCGGTGACACCGCAAGGGGGAGGTCCACCGCCGCGCTCATCAAGGCTCTGCCCGGGAAGCGGTCCCGCGCGATCACCAGCGCAACGATCACGCCGAAGATCGACGTCACGATCACCGTGATGACCGTGATGACGCCGGTCAGGTAGAAGGCATGGATGACATCGGGCTGCTTGAGCGTGGAGACGATCGTCGACCACCCGGCCTGGAACGCGGCCCACGCGATGCCGATCAGCGGGGCGATCACCAGGATCCCGACGTACAGGAGGGCGATCGCGATGAACCCGCCGTGGACCAGACGCCGGCGCGTGCCCGACGGCAGGACCGGGACCCGAAGCTCGCCGGGTGCGCTCATACGGCGTCCTGCTTGCGAGCGCCGACCAGCCGCTCGGTCACGAGCACCAGGACGAACGAGATCGCGAACAGCAGGGTGGCCACGGCCGCCGCCTGGTTCGGCTGGAACTGGCTGGCGAGCTGGAAGATCAGCACCGGGGCCGTGAGCGTCTTGCCGATGATGTTGCCCGAGACGATCACGACCGCGCCGAACTCCCCGATCGCGCGGGCGAACGCGAGCAGCCCTCCCGCCGCGATGCCCGAGCGGAGCTTCGGCAGCACGACCCGTCGGAACGTGTACCAGCGGGTCGCGCCGAGGACCCGGGCCGCTTCCTCCTCCGCCTCGTCGATCTCGAGCAGGACCGGTTGGACGGTCCGCACCACCAGGGGCAGGGTCACGAAGAGCAGCGCGAGCAGGATCCCCAGCTGCGCGAAGATCACGTGGATGCCCTGGCCCTCGAGGAACCCCCCGATGAGGGAGTTCGGGCCGTACAGCGCGCGGAGCATGACCCCGGTCACGAGCGTCGGGATCGCGAACGGGATGTCCACGATCGTCGAGAGCCACGCGCGACCGGGGAACTCGTAGCGCACGAGCACGTAGGCGATCAGGGTCCCGAAGATCACGTTGATGATCGCCGTGACCGCCGCCAGCACGAGGGTCAGGACGATCGCCTCGCGGGCGCCGGGTGCGTTCAACGCGTCGCGGAGGGACTGGAGGCCGTCCTGGAATCCGCGGGTGATCACCGCCACGGTCGGAAGGGCGACGATCAGTCCGAGGTAGAGCAGCGCCGTCCCCCGCAGCCCCCATCGCGCGAGGGCGCTCCGGATGGCGACGGACAGACGCCGCCCCGCCGCCGGCGGAACCGGGGGCGGGGCGGCGGCGCGTTCCAGTGTCTGTGTGCTCAAGCGCTACCCCTGTGCGGCGGCCAAGGCCTTGGTGAAGGCGCCGTCCGGTCCGAACACCGTGTCGTTCTGCAGCTCGTCCCAGCCGCCGATGTCGTCTGTCGTGAACAGGTCGTCGATCGGCTGGTACGCGCCGTCGTCACCGGCTTGCGCCGTCGTCAGGTCGACCGACCGCTCGAACCCCACGGTCAGGAAGAGCTCCTTCGCCTCGTCCGAGTGCAGGAACTCGACGAACGCGTTCGCCACGTCCTGCACGCAGTGCGCCTCGGCGTTCGTGTCGATCACGCTGACCGGTGTCTGGATCGCGACGGTCGAGGGCGGGATCACCATCTCGTCTTCCAAGCCGGAGTGCTGAGCCGCGAGGACCGCGTATTCGTACGTGATCGCGACGTCACCGTTTCCCGCCTGGAAGTTCTTGATCGAATCGTTCGCGCTCTTGTCCATCACCGTGACGTTCTCGAAGATGTCCGTGAGCAACTGCTGCGCGGCGGCGGGGTCGTTGGCCGGGTACCCGGGGACCTCGCCGCGCATCGCCGCGCCGTAGGCCGCCACGATGTTCCACCTCGCGCCTCCGCTCGAGGCGGGATCGGGCGTCAGGATCTCGACGCCCGGCTGGGCGAGATCGTCCCAGTTGTCGATGTTCAGGGGATTGCCGGGCCGAACATCGAACACGACGGCGGACGTGGCCACGATCCCGCCCTCGGGATCCTGCGTGGGGTCGTGGGTGATGAGCCCGGCGTCCTCGATCAGCTGGATGTCGGGGTAGAGCGACAGCGCCGCCACGTCGGCCGGGAACCCGGCGATGACGTTCTGAGCCTGCGTGGTGCTGCCGCCGAACGAGGTCGAGAACTGGACCTGCTGGTCGTTGTGCGACTCCTTCCAATCGGACTGGAAGGTCGAGATCAGCTTGCCGTATACGTCGTACACGTTGCTGTACGCCGTGACGGTGACGATCGGCGATTCCGCCGGCGTGCAGTCGGCGGCGACCGGGGACGTGCCGGTGGTGCCCGGGTCGTCGCTCGAGCATGCGGCGGCGAGCACGCCGAAGACCGCGAGCACGAGGGATAGTCGGAAGGCGAGACGAGACCGCAAAGGTGTGCTCCTTTCGAGGGACCGGTTGGAAGTCGAACTACGGCTCGATCTCCGGTGGTCCGGTCGATCGAAAGGACGGAACGTCGCGGGACACGGCCTCCGTGGGTACGGTCAGCCGAACGGGCTATGGATATCAACGCCACCCCGGCCCTGTCAACCGACCTGGTGTCGGTTCGGTGCCTACCGGAGGCGGATCTTCTCGGCCATCTCGATCTGGACGACCTTGCCGTCCTGGACGACCAGGAGGACGGTCCCGAATCTCAGCTTTCGAAGGACCTCGACGACCTTCACCACGACCGCACGCTCCTCGTCCGTGAGGTGCGCGAGGTCATCGGCACGGTCCTCGGCCATGGCGGGCAAACCTTACCCCAGGGGCGTTCGAGGACGACCCTCCTTCGAGGCCAGGGCCTCTAGACTCGGGTCCGTCACCCGGATCGGACGGAGGGGATCGCGATGTCCGGCACGAACGAGGCGTGGAACGAGGTCGGCGAGCGGTTCGCGTCGTGGGGGCGGCACGTCGCCGAGCGGTACAAGGAGTCGAGCGGCACCGCGCGCGAGTCGGCGCAGGAGAGCCAGCGGAAGCTGGAGGACGCCGCGCGAGACATCACCGACGCGCTCGATCGGGCGTTCACGGCGCTCGGAGACACGATCCGGGACGAGCGGGCCAAGGATGATCTGAAGCAGGCGGTCCGTGCGCTGGGCGACGCCGTCTCGGTCACCGTGGCCGAGACGACCGAACGGATCCGACATGGCCTCGGCTCGTCGAGTGCGGATCCGACCGCTGAGCCGAAGGACGACGATCCCGGGCCGACCTCGGCGTAGGATCCGGCGCCGCTACCAGGCGAACGCTTCCGGCGCGGGCCCGCCCGGACCCGGCCAGATCTCGTCGAGCCGTTTCATCTCGCCGGCGCCGAGCTTCACATCGAGCGCCCGCATCGCGCCGTCGAGCTGCTCGAGGATCCGCGGACCGACGATCGGGGCCGTGACCACCGGGTTCGCGAGCAGCCACGCGAGCGCCACTTCCGCGGGCGGCTGGCCGAGCTCGGCGCAGAACTTCTCGTAGGCCTCGATCTGGGGACGGCGCTCCGCGAGCTCGTCCTGCACCATGCTCGATGCGCGCCGCGTCCCCCTCGCGCCCGCGCCGTCGAGGACGCCCGCCAGCATGCCGCGCCAGAGCGGGCTCCAGGGGATCACGCCCATCCCGTAGCCCTCGCACGCCGGGAGCACCTCGAGCTCGACGGTGCGCTCGGCGAGGTTGTAGATGCACTGCTCGGACACCAGCCCCAGGAAGTGGCGATCCTTCGCCGCCTCGTTCGCCCTCGCGATGTGCCACCCGGCGAAGTTGCTCGACCCCACGTAGATGACCTTGCCCTGCTGCACGAGCGTCTCGAACGCCTGCCAGATCTCGTCCCACGTCGCCCCGCGGTACACGTGGTGCATCTGGTAGATGTCCAAGTGGTCGGTCTGCAGCCGCCGCAGGCTGTCCTCGCACGCCGCGCGGATGTGCAGCGCGGAGAGGCGCGACTCGTTGGGCCACGAGCCCATCTCGCTGTAGACCTTGGTCGCGAGCACGACCTTGTCGCGGCGAGCGCCCTTGGCGAACCAGTTGCCGACGATCGTCTCCGTGGTCCCGACGCCCTTGCGCTGCCCGTAGACGTTCGCCGTGTCGAAGAAGTTGATCCCGAGCTCGAGCGCCCGGTCCATGATCGCGTGGCTGTCGGTCTCGCTCGTCTGCGGCCCGAAGTTCATCGTGCCCAGGCACAACGGGCTCACCTTCAGCCCCAGACGACCCAGGTGCCGGTACTTCATCCACGTCCGAGTCTAGCCGGGTGCGGGGGAAGTCTCCGTGCTGCGGGCCGAGTCCAGCGAGCCGTCGCGCTCGGGGTCGCGCGCCCCGGGGAAGAACATGAACGCGATCGTCACCGCCGCCCCGATCAGGCCCGCCCCGATCAACGTCGCGTCCACCCCGAAGGCCGATGCCAGCGGCCCTACCACGGCGAAGCTGAGCGGCACGCCTCCGATCGAGATCAGCCAGTCCAGGCTCGAGACCCGTCCGAGGAGGCGACCGGGCACGAGCCGTTGCAGGAGTGTGAACCAGATCACGACCAGCGCGGTGATGCAGCTTTCCGAGACGAACGCGACGGCCATCGCCTGCCACACGGCTGAAACGAGGCCGAACCCCGCCGTCATGAGCATCCCGACCGCCCACGTCAGGTAGAGGACGGTCACCGCCCGTCGGGGGAGTCGGCCCCGCTGACCCAACGCGAGCGCAACCGTCACCGACCCGACGCCGCCCGCCCCGAAGACCAGTCCCAGGTCCGCCGCCGAACCCCCCAGGTCGTTCCGCACGACGTACGGCATGAGGACCTCCCAGGGCCCCCATACGGCCAGGAGGCTCACCAGTCCCGTCAGCATCCCCACCCAGAGCCAGGTCTTGCTCCGCACGTAGCGCAGCCCCTCCTTCAGATCGGACCATGGCGACGTGCGTTCGTCGTCGCTCTTGGCCTGCGGCCGCGTCCGCATCAGCCCCACCATCACGGCGGAGACCACGAAGGTCGCCGCATCGGCAACGAACGCCCAGCCGGTGCCGAAGCTCGCGATCAGCGCTCCCCCCAACAGTGGTCCGATCAGGGTCCACGTCACGGGCCGGACGAACTGATCCAGCGAATTCGCCTCGACGAGCAGGTGCTCGGGCACGACCTGCGGCACGATCGAGGAGAACGCCGGCCCGAACAACGCCTGACCGACGCCGTAGACCACCACGAGCGAGATCAACGAGGTCATCGTGAGCGTGCCGCCGATCGACATGATCCCGATCGTGGCGATCGCGACCCCGCGGATCACGTCGCCGGCGATCATCAGGAGCCGTCGATCGATCCGGTCTGACAGGACGCCGGTGATCAGGATCAAGAGCACCTGCGGAAGGCTCCACGCGATCCCGACGGCCGCGAGCGCCGACGGAGAGTTCGACAGGTCGTACGTCTGCCATGCGATCGCGACGATGTAGATGCCGTCGCCGATGAACGAGACCGTCAGCCCGATCCACAGGAAGGCGAAGTCCCGCACCCGCAGCGGCCGCAGGATGCCGACGCGATCCACGAGCCCGCTGACCCTGCCCATCGCCCGAGCATACGGACCGGCGACGACCGCCACGATGTGCGAGCATCCGCGTGCGCGTTCCATCGGTCGGCGACTGCGTGACCACGTCAAGAGCACGTACGGTGGCCGGATGCGAGTCGTGAAGTTCCCTCGCCGGCTGATCCGCAAGCTCGAGACACCCGATCTCCCGCTCGAGGCACTCGAGTCGCACCCTGATTGCGAGAAACCCAACGGCCGAGAAGTGCCTGCAAGGCTCTGCGAGTTTCAGGCTTTCGTGAGCGGGTACAACCGGAGTCTCGGCAAGAAGGAAGACGCCCGCCTCGCCCCTCGCAGGTGGGCGTCTTCCGTAGGGAGTGCGCCATGCGGATACTCAAACCGTTTACGTCCAACACCAGGCTCGTCACGTTGTGCTCTCGGTGCCACCACTCGGAGTTCCTCCATAGTGATCCGACGGGCGGACCATGTTTGTTCTCTGAATGCAGGTGTCCGCGATTCGCCGCAAAGCACCACCGGAGGCCTCCCAAGAGGCAGACGGTGAGTTGAGCCCATGAGTTTGCGCGAGGAGCGGATGGCGAGGAACGAGGCCGCCTCAAGGGAGATCAACGAGACGATCCAAGAGGCCTACCAGGGCGAGCCACGCGCCAACCGGATCGACATCGTGTGTGAGTGCGCACGCATGACGTGCGACGCCGCTATCGACATCACGCTGGACGAGTACGAGGACGTAAGGGAGGATGCGCGGCATTTTGTGATCTCTCCGGGGCACTTCGTCGGTGACATCGAGTGGATCGTCTACGAGAACGACCGTTTCGCCGTGGTAGCGAAGCGCGAGGGAACGCCGGCAGACGTGGCGAGGGACCAAAACCCGCGAGGGTGAGGAAGTGGGACGGGGGAAGCCTGGCGTTGACAGCACTCCGTCGAAACTGCGAGGAGGCCGGACGCTCAGAGCGGTGCTGGTCGGCATGCTGCGGGAGGACACCGCGGTCGGTAAACGGCCGGGCTGAGAGTCGTCCCCCGGGGGGACCGCCCGAACGAGCCGTTCGCCAATCGCGTTCGTCCACGCCGTCCGACCGATACCGCCCGAACTAGCCGTTCGACCAATCTATTCGCGGGCAGTCCAGCCGATACCGACCCCATGAAGCTCGGTTGTTCGGGTTAGCGAAGAGGCCGGGAACCCCCCTGCCCGGCCTCTC
>Ga0207428_10003024_pt1 | contig 16561 bp, 10 predicted proteins | sample RhiMethybrSRZTD1_FD_187600 | JGI IMG/M metagenome (GOLD analysis project Ga0207428, IMG submission 187600) | Populus rhizosphere microbial communities from Tennessee, USA - Rhizosphere MetaG P. TD hybrid SRZTD1 (SPAdes) (version 3) | ecosystem: Host-associated > Plants > Roots > Rhizosphere >...
TGGCGACCGATGGATCGCGAGGGGAGGGTTCGGCGATCTGCGATTGTTCAGCCAGGACAACGTCGAGGTTCCGTATCTGCTGATTGAACCAACACCCAATCAGCCGACGTTCGGGATGTATCCGGCTCTCGCGATCCCGGCCGTCGACAAACCCGACATCAAGACGAGCGGTTTCGAAGTCGACGTTCGCGGTGTCCGGCTGGTCGACGCCATCGTTCTGAACGGCATTCCGGCACCTTTCCTGAAACGCTTCCGGCTCGAGGGCAGCGGCGATCGAGAGCGATGGATCGAGCTCGTTCGCGAAGGCACCGCCTTCAATCTGCCTGCGGAACGGCTGCAACACCTGCAGATCGAATTCGCGCCGGGTGAGTACCGGTATCTGCGGCTCGTGTGGGACGACACGAACAGCGGACGCGTGAGGGTTCCCGATGGCGTGGCTGTGCGGACGCCCGCGCAGGCCATGGCAGGACCGATCCTGCGATCGAGCATTTCGATTTCGCGGCGGCCGAGCGAGCCCGGCCGCAGCCGGTTCCGTCTCAACCTGCCCGCGGCGCGGCTGCCGATCGTCGCGCTCGAGCTCACCGTCGGCGGCGGCAACCTGCTTCGCGACGTTCGCGTGCTCGAGGCCGGATTCTCCGGCCAGGGCGCGCAGCCGCGATTGATTGGCGGCGGACGCCTGACGCGCGTGGTCCGCGACACCGTGATCGCCGAGTCGATGCGCATTCCGATTCGCCAGCCCACCGAACCGCAGCTCGATCTGGTCGTCGATGACGGCGACAATCCGCCGCTGCAGTTGGAAGGCGTGACCGCGGTGTTCGCGGAGATGCCGTGGATCTATTTCGAATCGCCGGGCGGCCCAATCACGGCGCGCTACGGCGATCCCAAACTGACCGCGCCCCGCTACGATCTCGAGGCCGCGCGCGCGAACCTGCCGGCGTCTCCGAATCGCGTGACGTGGCGGACGCAGCCGCCGGTGACGCTGGCGCCCGTTGACGAGGGCCTGCCAATGCCGGAGACCGGCAGTGCCATGAGCACCGAGCGCTTCGAATACGTGCGCGACATTCCGCCCGGTCCTGCGGGACTGATCGCCGTGCAGATGGACCTGCCCGCGATGGCGCACACTGGACGCGATTCGCGGCGGTTCCGTGACGTGCGCATTCTCGATCGCAGCGGATTGCAGGTTCCCTATTTGCTGGAGTCGCGAGACGAACCGCTGATTTCGGATCTGAAGATCGAGCGCAAAGCGCTGCCGGCTGACGTCGATCAGCCTCCGGCGGGCGTGACGTCCTATCTCGTGCACGTGCCGTTCAAGGACCTGCCGAATCCGCGGCTGGTCCTGACGACGAAGGCGCGGGTGTTCCAGCGCGCCGTCACGATCGGCACGATCGTTCCCAAGTCCGAGCGCCAGAAGGCCCGTTTCGTCCAGCGCGGAAACGCAACGTGGACGCACGCCGATCAGGAGATCGCAGCGCCGCCGCTGTCGTTCGCGCTCCCCGATACGGCGAACAGCGAAGAGGTGTATCTGCTGATCGATGAAGGCGACAACCAGCCGTTGCCGATCGACACGGTGACGTTGCTGGTGCCGCAGTATGCTCTGCGCCTGTTCCGGCGCGACAACCAGCCGCTGCGCATGCTGTACGGACGCGACGATCTCAATTCACCTCGCTACGACCTGCAATTGCTTTCGGGACAGGTGCTCGGACGCACCGCGGCAGATGTCAGCACCGGACCAGAGCAACCGTTGAGCGGAGGGCTCGGCGCATCGGGGTTCGACCTGGTGCCGGCGCCGGTCTTCTGGTCGGTGCTGACGGTGACGGTGATCGTGTTGCTCGGGCTCGTTGTCCGATTGATGAAGAAGGAAGCGTTGTAGGAATCAATCCGGTTGCCCTCGCCGACAGCGCTCGCCTTCCCTGGATTAGTCAGTTCGGCCCAAGACTGCCCTAACGACGGCCTCCTCTTTTTCTCCTATGAGTAGCCCGGCCCATAAAGCCAAAACATGACCAGTCTTATCCACAACAACAATTGTCGGCGTCCCACGCGCTCCAACCGTACCTAGCGGCACCGACACCACCTGATCGGCCCTGATGCCGGAAGCCGCTAAATACTCTGTAGTCGTCTCAACATTCTCCGTGGCCACCGCGATGAAGCGCCATATTCCTTCTCGACGTAACGCAGTCAACTTCTTGTAAAACGGCATACTTTCGGTGCAGTATTTGCAAGTGTTGCTAACCATTAGCAACAAGGTGCGTTGCGCCTCCGCATAGTCGATGCCGGGCACGGTAGCCATCGCATCTCCGACCTTAAATGTTGGCTGTCCTGCGCTTGCCCTTCTGGCGCGTATCTCTGCGTTTGTGTAAAACTGCCATGATAGAGCCACGCAAGCCGCGAAGACGACAACGATCGTGGCGATATTAGCGGTTTTTTCTAGTGAGGTGGCCATGGCTAGTCTCCTTCAGTTAGTTCGCTCGACCGGAGCATTTCGTAACGTTGAGTGGCCATGGTGCCCGTACGTGTCCATGTGTTTGTTGTTCGCCGCGTGCGCTACTGTGGATGCTCATTCGACGCTAGGACTTGTTTCAATTCATGTTCGTGCTACAAGCGGATCACTTACCGATAGCCCTGTTCAGGATTCGCCAGAACAAAAGCCTGACCGCCCAAGCAAGGTTCCTGAATGGCTCAAGGCGCTCGAAGGCAACTGGGTCAACTTGGATCTCCAGACGCCTGACATAAGACGTTTCTCACTTGTGCTGAAGGCCGATACCGTAACCGTGCACATGTGGGCCCGTTGCCAAACTACTGATTGTGACTGGGGAGAAGTGACGGTTAAATTACCTCCAACTTCTGCCAAGCTGTTACGACTTGAGTGGCCGATTCCATACGGTGTGCGACATCAAGAAATTCGTCCGGAAGCAAATGGTCAAGTGCACGTCAAAACCAACACTCAGTACACCGACGTGACACGTAAGCCATTTGAAACCGAGCATTTGTTTCGCCGTCCCAAAGACCAATAAGCAGGTCAGTGTTCACTATTCACTCTTCAAGGTGTTGATGAAGTCCACTTGCATCGCCTGTCGCATGGGCACGTACATTGAGACAATGCTCGCCGCAAGAATCACCAGCAACGACAAGCCTAGATGAGTGGCGTTTAGCCCACCGAGGCCGACAAAAAAAGGACTCGCTGCTCTCAGGCTCCCAACGGTCGCCGGAAGCGAGATCGCCGACGCCACAACCAGCATGACGGCTGTCTCTAGAACAACAAGTTTAAATATGACCCCAGTGGGTGCCCCAAGCGCCAAGCGGACAGCGATTTCCTTCCTTCTTGACGCAAGCCTCACAGCCAGAGTCCCGTAAACGCCAATAACTGCTGCCAAGACACCGCAGAGAGACAGGCATATCAGAGCTGACGCCATGGCGCGCCACGATCGCAGTTGATTGTGTCTCAGGGTCGTTACTGGAACCGTCGAGTACGCCACTAAATCCGGATCGAGTTTCTGGAGCTCGCTCGCTACTGCTTGGGTTGTATCGTCAAACGACGCACTGGTACGAATAACAAGCGCGAGCCGGTCTGTTGGATTTTCCGTCCACGGCACGTAAAACTGTGGCGGAGCATTGTCCGCGGCGTGCGTAACGACGACGTCTTCCACTATTCCCACCACTTCACGGGATGCAACTGTGTCGCCGTCAAGGATCACAAACTTACCAACCGCGTCCTGGTCAGGCCATAATCGTCGGGCCAACATGCGCTCGACGACCGCGACACCAGGTCGCCGCGCTGCCTGTCGATTATCGAATTGTTCGACGGTAAGCGCGTCTCGTTCTTCAAATAGGCGACCGCTCAATAAACGGATTCCCATCAGTCGGTGATAGTTTGATGTCACGCGCTGGAGAATTACATTCGATCTCTGCTCACTCCCGATTGGTGGCCACCGAAATGGACCGCTTAGCGGGATAGCTGTCGGAGAGACTACGCGTTGTGGGGGCATGCGATCGCGGAATGGTGTGTACCCAGTTATCGCAACGTCCGAGACTTGGGTGAGATTGCGAAGTGACTGCAGCGCCTTATTTACGGTCTCTAAGAAATAGAATTCCGCCGAGTGGCGCGACGATGGACCGGCCGCGAGTCGAGCGGTCTGACCAATACGCTGTCGAATTTCAACGGCTAACAGTTGGTCGGGAGCAAACCCGATGGGGGTGTCAGTGAATCTCTGGATACCACCCGCAAACGTGAATGCCAGTGTTAGGCTCGTGCATGCCAGCGCCACTGCCACACCGTTGGAGGCGCCAAGAGTGAAGCCCATGCGGGATAGGTCCAGCCAAGTGTGGCGTGAACGTTGTCGATGGTATGCGTCCGTCGCTATGTCAAAGACGGGTGCGAGTGTAACCACGACAAAAACGATCGCGACTAGTCCAGTAGTGGCAAGCAAAGCCACGTACATAAGAAACGTAAAGCGCTGCTCAGAATGCTGCAGCGCCGGAAACCAAACTGAGAAAAGGGTTTGCCGAAGCCACAGACACACGATTAACGCTACAACCGCGGCCGCAGCAGTGATCAGTGTTGTTTCGGCGACGAGCTGACCAATAATTCTTTGCCTTGACGCGCCCAGCGCCATACACATGCGAAGCTCGTCTCCCCGCCGGACGATCTGCGTCTGCCTTAGTGTGCCGAGGCATAGGCAACACGCGAGCAGCGTCGTACCGAACGCTCCGTAGATGAGCCACAAAACCGGTCGGACCGTTCCAAAAAGTACTTCTTTCAGGGGAGTAGCAGCAGTACGAACCGGGGTGGCGCCGTTTCGTGTCGACCGCACAGCAACGTCAAGCGCCTCAGCAGCGGCATCCGGCATGATGTCGTCGGCAAGACGTCCAATTACTCGCCAGCGCGACTCGGGGCCGGCATTCCCCAGGGTTGTTGCCTGCCAGATTTCCGTCGTTGGTGGATAGTTGAAACTTGGCGGCATCACTCCGACAATTTCGTCGGAGGGAAATCCGGTCAACGTCAGGCGTTTGCCAATAATTGAATCGTCGGCTCCTAATCGCCGCCACAGGTCGTAACTTAGAACTGCGCCATTTGTCTCAGGGCGAAATGTCGTCCCAATGATCGGCGCTGCGCCGAGCACATCGAAGAATTCGGGGGTTGCGAGAGTCCTCCTCGCGACGAAGCTAGTTGACGCCACTGTCATTAGTGAATCCGTCGTGTCTGCTTGAACTGCAGCCATCGAGCTGATCGTTCCTGCTTTGTCGGTGCGGTAGTGGAAGTAGGCGGCAGGCGTAACGTAAAGTCGAAGTCGATCGCCTAGAGTGGTTTCCGAGATCTCGACGAGACGCTCCGCCCGCGCATATGGCAGATCGGGTAGTGTGACAGCCAGCGCGAAAGCGACAAATGCTGCCGTTCCACCTGTCGTTGGGCCTAGAACCAGAATGGCAAGAATTGCCGCACGAGGCTTGCGGCGAATGCTACGAACCGCGAACGACAGTAATTCTGGCAGTCCTAGCATCATTGGCCATCACCGATAGAAGTTGAGGCTTCGACATTCAATTCTACGTGATCAAGTTCTTGTCAGCCCTATCAGCAACTCCACGCACATAGGTGCCACGGGTCCGGTTCGCACCAGCACGAGCCACCGCTCCCGCCACAGTTCTGTGCACACATTGGCCAACACTCCATGTCCGAGTTACATTCCGGAGACGCCCATGCCACAAAGGGCTGGGCAAACACAGCCACAACAGCGAAAACGAGAGATAGCAACAGTCTTCGGTAAGGGTTCATAGCGGTCTCCTTCCAGGAGTGTCGAAGCCTCAGCAGGTGTCTGCGACTTAGTGCACTGCCAAGATAGAGACGCGCATCGCGGAAGGCAAGGATTGAGGCTAACTCCAGATTGATATTCGAAGCACGTTATTGCTGTAGCGTTGCTAACCTACGAAAGTTGGATGGAGTCGTTCCGAATTGTTTTCGAAAGTGTCGACACAAATGACTTGAGTGCCCGTAACCGACAGCCGCAGCGATTTGCTTAATGCTCAGCTGTGACTCCGATAGCAATCGACTTGCCTCTTGAGTCCGCGCTATGTGCAATCTCGATCGAAATCCGCGCCCATCGACTCTTTTTAGTTCTCGACAAAGATGGGGCACAGAGAGACCTGAGGCGCTAGCAACGACCTTAAGTGACAGCGTACTGTCACAAAAGCGCTCATCGATGAATTGAATCGCGCGTCGAATCGGATTGCTTAGCATTTTGGCACTCCATCCGGGTGCAATCTGCCCACGGTTGTTTCTGTGTCGTAACTAATGCCGCAGAGCTCTGCTGCCGGCGGATACACTCTCAGCCGCTTACCCTAGGAGTGATTGATTCCAGCGATTCGATCTTGGGGAGTGTCGACGAAATCGCACAACATGCGCGATAGGCGATCGATCAATGAGAGATCAGCCCGACGGGTGCGTCGGGTTGCACCGACTCCTTCCTGAGGGAGCGGAGTTTACGAAACAGGATACTAACTCAATTCCAGGCCAGCCGCATGAGTCCAATGGAATTTGTCATCGCCATCAATGAGAGGACGGCACGCTGCGGCCGTCTATATAGGCGTATTCATCCACACCGCGTTATTGGTGTGTACTTCGGAAGTTGATATAGACGGCCTTGCCGATCTACAGAACGACGACTGGTGTCCTACGGCCCGGTCGCCTCAGATTGGCACCCAATTGGCGGTTCGTTCTATGTGCTGCATGGCCGTATTACCTAATCCGGCTAGAGTAGCGCGCGCTTTTGCTCAGGTGTTGTCTCTTGGGAACGAATGTCGTGATCGCACGATTTGTGATTGTCGCGTTATCACTTATGTGCATCGTGATTGATGCACAAGCTGCTCGGGCCACCGCGGAAGATGTCAGCGCCGGACCAGAGCAACCGTTGAGCGGAGGGCTCGGCGCATCGGGGTTCGACCTGGTGCCATTGCCGGTGTTCTGGTCGGTGCTCGCGCTCACCGTGATCGTGCTTCTCGCTCTCGTTGTGCGATTGATGAAGGTGGAAGCGCTTTAGGCGGGACTAAAGTCCCCGCCTCTACTTACCGACTCGAACGCGGCTCGCCTGCATCACGAACGCCAGCTCGCGCGCATCGCCAGGACGATCCGCTGACGGCGACATCGTGTCCGAAGTCAGCGACAGCTCGTTGATTCCCGATCGAATCGATGTCTCGGGCACGTCAAACCTGCAATCGGTCCATGCGCCTGCCGGCAACGCGCAGGAGGAAAGCACGGCGCCGTTGATGGCGGCCTGGAGCGTCGCGCCTTTCGCATTCGCGGCCCTCAAGCGCAGAGTCATCCTGACGCGATCGGCTTTTTCCATTCGCCACACGAGAGACGACGATCGCTGCGACCAGCGGAATCGCTGCGTGCCGCCGCGCTCGCCGAGGTGCCAGCCCGCGCCAAACCATCCGTCTTGATCCGGGCCAACCTCGAAGGCGCCGGTTGGCGGGAGAGAGGGCACCGACGCGCGGCACAAACGCACTGCGGTGATGCCGTTCGAATCGAGCGTTGCGGTTGCCGCCCTGGCAGACGGTGGCATCGACAGCCTGAACACCGATCGCGTCCCCGCCACGGGCGCCAGCGTCACGCGCGAGCGCTCGGCATCAATCGATGCCTCGCCGCGTCCATTAGCCACACGATGCCGCCAGGTTGACGGCGGCTGATCTGTATCGAGCGCGATCGCGCCGTTTCCGTTCCCCACGGTAGTGGCCCACCATCCGCCTTCGGCCAGCACCTCGGAGACAGCAGTGCGCTCGCCGGGCCTCAGGACCTGGCACGGTGACTCCCCGCGCAGAACGTACGGTGACGGCGGCAATTGAACGCCTGGCTGTTCGTCGAGCGCGAACGCCCACTGTCCGATCATCTGCCCGGCCGGATTGAACGCTGCAACCGCCAGCCCGCGATCGATCGCCGTCAGCACATCGTCGCCCCACACGATCTGCGGACCGTCGTCGCTTGACGAGGTGGTGAGGACGCGTCCTTCGGAGCCGACGACGCGATCAATTCGCGCGAGGTTGTCCTGCTGTGCGGTCGTTGCGTCAGCATCGCCAGCGACGAACGCGAGCGCACCATAGTTGCCCCGCTGTCCGGCCTGCGCGCGTGCCGAGATCGGCAGCCACCCGAGCGGCAATGGCCGGCCGGCGCTGGCGGCGACGAGCAGCGTGCCGCGCGGCTGATCGGACAGCCAGGTCTCGAACGGCTGCAATGCGATCGACGTTTTCTCGAAGCGCATTCCCTGCGCGGTGAGCCAGTGGGTCGCGCCCTCGAATGCGTAGACCTCGAGGCCATCCGCCACCGCCTTCTTGACGTCGTCGATGTCGTTATCGAGCACCCGCGGGTTTGGATCGGGTGTGATCTCGCCGGAGAAGTGCATGTAGTTGATCAATCGCGCGAGCCAGTAGTTCTCGGCGACGACCGCCGATCGTGCCGGCAGCTTTGCGTAAAGGGCGCGGACGCCGGGACCTTCGCCGGGCGTGCGCAGCGCGTCGATCGCGGATCGATTCGCGGTGAAGTTCACCGCTGGAAGAATCATCGCGGCCACGCCAGCCGCGGTCAGAGTCTTGTTGGCCTGTTGGCCTGTTGGCCTGATTGCCTGTAAGCCGAGCGCGGCAAGCGGCCAGAGCTGCACGCACACCGGCGTGATGAACCCGACCACGTCGCCCCAGAGGTTGGCGATCATGCCGAGCGTGCCGACGGCGGCGCCGAAAATCAGCAGGACTTCCGCATTGCGCCGCCTGACGCCGATGACGATCGCCAGCGCCGCGAGCGCCAGCGGAATCGTGCCCATGTGGATGCGAATGCCGTTCAGCAGCATCGGCACTTCGATCGCCGCGACCGTGCTCTGCGCCTGGTAAAACCGCGCCCACGACACATCGCGCGCGATGATCACGTCGAAGACGCCCATGATCGTGTCCGCCCGCGCTTCGAGATAAGCAGCGCCCTGCATCGTGCGAATCGCGATGAACCAGTACTGCAGCACGCCCAGGATGCCGATGATCGCGGCCGTGATCGCCACGCGCGGCTTGAGCACCGAACGATCCTTGACGATGCCGTAGACGAGGGCGGCCGGAAGGATGCCGACGATGGTGAGGTGATTGCCGAAGCCGCAGGCCCACATCGCGCAGGCCGCATAGAGCCGCCAGACCGCACCGGTCTGGGCGAACGCGATCAGCCAATAGATCGCAAATCCCGACAGCACCGCGGCCAGCGTGTAGACCTCCGCGGTCACGCTGTTGCTCCACACCGGATAACTCGTCGCAGCCGCAAGCGCCGCGGCAGTCGACAGCAGTTGCGTCACCCCTAGCCGACGCGCGGTGAGGAAGATGCACATGCACGACAGCGCGCCGCACGCCGCCGAGAAAAGGTTGATGCGATAGGCGAGGTTGCCGATCGGCAGCCAGCCAAACGCCCACGTTGCCATCGCATAGAACGGATAGCCCGGCGAATGCGACGTGCCCAGCACGCGTCCGACGAACTGGAATTTGGGTGAGTCTTCGGTGCCGCCGACGTCGGGCCGAAGAGTTATGACGAAGAAGGTGAGCGTCACGATGGCGACCAGGGTCGCCAACGTGAGGTCACGCTTACTGAGCACGCTTACTTACCAGTCTTGCGCTTCTCGAGATACGCGGCCTTCAGCGCGTCGACGAAGCGCTGATCGACGAGTCCGGGCGGGTTGCCCTGGTAATTGAGCTTGCGATCGGCGCGGAACTTGTCCACGGCGGCAATCGCCTCGTCGTCATAGACGGCATACTCGCGCGTGTACGCCGTTGATGCCTGCCGCGCTTCGGCGATCGCTTTATCGTAGGCGGCCGGATTCTGCTTGCGCAGCTCCTGCATCTTCGGCGAATTCGCGTTCGGCGGCGCATCGGGGAACGACGCGAGCGACGGACGCCAGTAGCCGAGCGTGTGCAGCATGCGCTTCAACTCGATCACATCCGCGCCTTCGACGCGCGAGAACGATCGGTAGCCGAGACGGCGCCCGGTCGTGTAGTAGATGCGCTTCATTTCAGCGACCGGCTCGGGATGCTCGCCGACTTCGATGGCCAGCGTGATGTGATCGCCGCCGCGTCCCGGATCGTTCGGATCGGCGACCTTGATGGCGGCCGACTGCAGGTTGCCCCAGCGGCTGTCGCCGCCCTTGGCGTGGCCGGCCTCCATCGCGAGAATCATGCGTTCGGCGAGCGGCATGCCCGTGCCTTCCGTCGACTCGAACGTCGCTGCGACCGCTTCAACAACTTCAGGGCCGACCATGATGTTGGCCTGCACGGTGTAGTTCTTGCCCTGCTTGCTGCCGGCCCAATAGTTGTTGCTCTTGCCGGTGTGCGCGGCCGAGCGGCCCTTCATGTCGATCATGCCGAGCTGACGCGATTCACGCTGCTGATCATCGGAGAGCAACTGCGCGATCGCCACCGACGGCTCGACGCCTTTCGCCATCAGATCGAGTCCGCGCGGCCCGTACTCAACCATCGTCGACGCCTGCGTGCAGACGGCGCCGACGCCGGCGCGCACGTGCGGCACGGCGCGGCCCACGAACGGCACGCGCGTCGTCACGCTCGCGCCCGACTGGCCGGTGGCCGGATCGATCGCGCACAGCGAGAAGGTCGAGTACTGCGGATTGCCTTCGTCATTGATCGTGACGCCATCGGCAGCACGTTGCTGCGCGAGAGACGGGACGGCCGCAAGAACAAACGCTAGCGCGATGAGCTTTTTCATTAGCTAACCCATAACCCACGAGTGATGGTTGGCGAGCCGCACGATTCGAACCAGTCGATGCCTTCGCTGACCAAATCGAACTTCAATCCATATCGCCCGGGCTTTTCCGGCGCCGTCACGTCGATGCGCACGTCGGCGGATCGTCCCGGGCCGAGATCGACCGGCAGCCACGCGCGCGCGTAATCGCGGTTGATCACGGCGCCGTTCGCATCGGTAAGCTGCGCGCCAAGCCTGATCACGCCGCGTCCCTGCGTGTGCGCCTTGAACGGCCGGTTCGACAGGTTCCTGACGTGCGCGGTCAGCGACACCGGCGCCGAGCTACGCGTCATGAACGGCAGGTCCGGCAGCACGGTGTGCACGTCGATCTCGGCGCGCGGCGTGGCTCCCGGTATCGCGTTGCCGAGACCGCTGTTGTCCCAGATCTCGTGGCGGATCAACTGGTAGTCGGGCGCGTCCGGCGCAAAGCGCCGGGAAAACGAATCCTCGGGGTGATCGGTGATCTCCCAGCACAGGCGATCGACGCCGTATTCCTTCGCCAGTTCGCGCGCGCGGCCCATTTCTTCGTCCGAGTCGTTCCACTTGAAGAGGATGTAGCGCCAGTTCACGAACGGCAGCTCGCGGCCGGCCTTCGCCCGTTCGTCGAGCAGCGCGCGCATGTTGGCGATCGCCTTGTCGAAGTTGCCGCGCTGGCGGTACTTCACGTAGTTTTCCTGCGACGAGCCATCGATCGAAAATGTCACTTCGTCGATGCCCGATCGCGCCAGCTGCCGGACTTTCTCTTCCGTGAACGCGAGGCCGTTGGTGCTGGTGTAGAGATAGATGTGCGGGAACTTCGTCTTGATGTACTCGCACATCTCCACGGCGCGCTTGTGGAGAAACGCTTCACCGTAGTTGAAGAAGTCGATGCGCCCGAGCGACGGTCCCGCTTCGTCGATCACCTTCGTGAACAAATCGAAGTCGAGCATGCCGGCCTGGCGCGTGCGCGTGATGCCGGTTTCCGGCGCGCACACGGCCTGGTTACAGGAGATGTTGCAGGCCGCCGTGCACTCGATATACAGCCGGCCGGGAATCGCGTTGACGTTCAGATCGCGCTGCGGCGGGGCCTCATCGGGCCCGAGCGGCAGCTTGAGCGGGCAGTCGCCGCAGAAGCTCGAGCCGCCCTGGTTGATGTCGGCGCGCAGCTGCGACGCCACCGGCCCGGTCCAGATGCCGGCGATCGACGAGGTGCGCGCGTCGCCGAGCACGCGCTTCGCATACGGATCGGCGCAGCCGCACACCATGCGGCCGTCGCACAACAACACCCCGATCTGCCAGGGCCATGAACAGGTATAGCGGGTCGCAAGATAGTTCAGTGACATCAGTCTTCGTTGTTCCCAAGCTTCCGCATGTAGGCTTCGAGCTTGTCGTTCTCGTAGGTGACCTGGTTGAGGAACAGGCTGTCGGCCAGATAGGCGCGCCGCTCCTCGTCGGTGAGCTGATCGATCAAGTGCTTGATCTCGCGGTTCATGTCCTCGAACGATCGCTCGAGCTCCTTGCGCGCCGTCACTTCGTGATACAGCGCCTCGAGCACGGCCAGCAGATCGCCGTCGAGCGGGATCTCCGCGCCGGATGTGGTCTTGATGCTGCGCTGGCTCATGATTAGCTCCCGAAGCTCTGGAGGGCCCCAGCCTCATCCGGAAACATCTTGAGGAAGTTGTGCGCGCCGGTCATCGTCAACATCGTCTCGACGCGCTTGTTGACGCCGGAGAGCCGCAGCTCGCCGCCCGCGGCGGTCGTCTGCCGGTAGAGATCCATCAGGCAGCCGATCGTCGCCGAATCGACGTAGGTGACCTTCGAGAGATCGATCATCACCTTCTTGTCGCCGCCGGTGAGCAGCGACATGACCGCTCCCGAAAAATCGGCGAGCAGTGGATACATCAGCCGGGTCTCGCCGACCCGGACGATGGCGATGCCTTGCGCGCGATCAGTCGTGAGATTCATTCCGGTGTCCCTTCATCTGTAGCCCGAATTCGTTGCACCTGGCGCGCCAGCTCGGTGCGGCCGCGGTTGATGCGTGATTTCACCGTGCCTTCCGGCAGGTTCAGTTGATCGGCGATCTCCTGGTAGGAGAGCTCCTGGATGTCCCGCTTCACCACCGCCTCGCGCAGCGTCGGCGGCAGCTCCGCCATCGCCTTCCGCAGCAGCTCGACGCGATCGCGCTGCTCGAGCGCCTGGTAGGCGCTCTGGCCCGGCGCCGCCGGCGTCAGCTCGTTGGCGTCCACGTCGCGATCGATCGTCTCGCGCTCCTTGCGCACGCTGCGATAGTGATCGATGCACAGGTTGCGGCTGACGCTGACCAGCCAGGTCTGGAAGTTGGCGCGCCGATCGAACGTGTGCAGCGACTTGAAGATCTTGAGAAAAATGTCCTGCGTCAGATCTTCTGCTTCGTCGTGCCGCCCGGTGAACTTGTACGCGATGTTGAAGACCTTGCGCCGGTGCTGGCGGACGATCTCTTCCCACGCCACCTGGTCGCCGCCAAGGCAGCGCGCGATAAGCGCATCGATCGCATCAGTGGAAACCGACGAAGGGTCCGACATGTCGCGGTAAATGTCGGGGCAAACACGCGATCCCCGGACCCCGAATCATACCATTCGCCCCCGATTCGCCCGGCGTAATCCGGCGGAATCCACGGGATTCGCGCGCTTATGGAATCGCCCGCGAACGCCAGTCCATACGCATAGCAGGGCTTTCCCCAGATGCCCCCCGAGGACGCTATGCGACGGTGCTCGCTGGTTCTATTTCTAATCGCGGCCGCCTGGATGCTGGGCGACCATCCGATGTCGGCCCAGCAGAAGCCGGACGATGCTTGTCCGCTCAAACTCCGCCGCGGCATTCCAGAAGTCGCTCAGGCCCGCGACGCCAAGAAGGCGCGCATGCGCAGCAACGGCGTGCCCGAGCGCTACTTGCACCTCGTCGACAAGGAAGAGTGCGTGTGGTGCATCGAGAGCGCCCCGGACGCGGTCCACGTCACGGTCGTGTGGAAGGACGAGTTCGCGCCGCGCTTCATGGACGGCCGCATCGACAAGGTCACCGAAGTGAAGCTGACCGCCCAGATCGAGCGGCAGCTGCGCGACGATCTTGCCGGTGGTCGCGTCGAGTCGTTCTACGTGTGGCTGTCGTATCAACGCTGCCGCTGCTGCCCCGAGGATCCGGATCAAAAGCCTGAGGACGATGATGGGTGGGATGACGACCTCGGCCTCAACACCGATCTCGCCGACGCGTTCGACGATCCGCAGGATCTGCCGCCGCTTCCGGATGATCTGAAGAACGCCCCCTCGGGCTGGGTGCCGCCTCCGCCGCTCGAGAACTTCCCAAAGCCCCGCCGCCGCTACATGCACGTAACCTGCGTCGCGTGCCAGGGCCTCGCCGATCAATGGAACGACGCGGCCGGCACGCTCGATTACTTATGGGATCGCAAGATCTCGCTGCAGCGCCAGATCAACGTCACGCTGAACGCGATCGGCAACCGCCGCAACGAGATCAACGATCTCGAATACCAGCAGCGGTTCAACACGTCGCGCAGCTACGACCGGATGAAGCAGATCGAGAACCTGCGACAGGTCAACGACGGCCAGCAATCCGATGTCGACAGGGAAGAGCGCCAACTGGCGGAAGTGGAAAAGGAGATCGCCGCGCAGCAGGCGCGCATGGACGCGATCATGCAAAAGGTCATGGAGTGCGAGAAGGCGTGCAAGAAAACGACTGACGCGCCGGCCGCGACTGCCACGACTGCAAGCGGACCGACATTCACCGACCCCGCGCCGCCGCCGGCAAACGTCGCCGCTCGACCTGCGCCGCAAGCGCCGAGCACGCCGGTCACGAATGCGGCGCCGGTACCGGGCGTGTGTGACGCGTGCCAGTTGGCGGCGCAGGACGTTGCGCGCCTCCAAAAGGCGATTGCCGACCGCACGGCTGAATTGCAACGCCTGCGCGACACGATCAGTGTCAATGCGTCGAGCCTCGCCAACCTGTATCAACTGCGGAGAGACGCGGATCGATCGGGGCCGGCCGGACGCGCCGACGAGCTGAGTGGCCGCATCACGGAGCTGCAGGCCACGCAGGCCAGTCTCAGGGACCAGGTGTTCGACGTCCAGCAGCAGATCACGCGCCTCAATGAAGACTTCGCGAGGGCGGTTCGGACGCTGGAAGAGTGCCTCAAGAAATGCGGTCAGGACATCACGGCGATGCCCGAGTACAGCCGGCTCATGACCGGAACGGATCCGCGCAACGGGAGAGCGCAGTTCCAGAACGTCACCGTCGGTCCGCTCGCGGTCGGCGTCGTCTGCGACCTGTGCAAGGAAGCGCTGACGCAACTGGAGTCCGCACACCGCGAGCTGCAGCGGCTCGCTCAACGCGCCAACGCGCGCGGTACGCAGCAGGATGTCGATGCGTTCGAGGATCAGCGGCAGCGCGTCGCAGATCTCCAGGCGGCGCTGGCACGGTGTGTCGCGGAGAAATGCAAGGGTGGCACGACGAACAATACGACCGGCGATCTCAATACGACCGGGACGACACCGCTTCAGGTGCCGAAGGTCTGCGAGAAATGTCAGCAGGCCGCGATCGATGTGGCCACGCTCGAGCGCGACATCGCCACGCGTAACCAGGAGCGGACCAGGCTGCTCGAAAGGCAAGGTGAGAACGCCGCGAATCTCGGCAACTTGTCGACACTGATCGCATCCGCGACAGGGCGCGACGAGGCGCGCGCCATCGAGCTCGACCGACGGATGCGCGACTTGCAGGCGGCGCAGGCTGATCTGCGGACGCAAATCCAGGCCGTCGATGAGGCGATCGCGCAACTCAACGAACGGCTCGCCGATGCCGTTCGGGCGCTTGAAGCGTGCCTGCGGACGTGCGGTCAAACGATGGTGGCGATGCCGGAGTACCGGCACCTCGGCGACATCCCCGGAGCCGAGACGCGCGCGAAACTGACGCTGACCGTGAGCCCGCTGCTCGAGATCCCGGCGTGCGAGGCGTGTGCCCAGGCCGCCAGCGATCTGCGCAACGCCCACCAGGAGCTGCAGCGGATCGCGCAGCGCGCAAACGACCTGGGCCTCGGCGAAGACTTCGCGGCATTCGAGGAACAGCGCGCGATCGTGGCGCGCCTGCAGGCCGAGCTGACGCGATGCATCGCCGAGAAGTGCAAGCAGCAGACGACCACGAACAACACGGCGAACACGACGGGTAATGCCCCAGTGACCACGCCGACGCCGCCGACTCCGATGACCCCGGCGACATCAACACCGACACCGTCAACGGCTCCTGATCCGGCGCCGATGACGCCGGCGGAATGCCCGTGCGACAAGCGCCCGGCCCAGATCAAGGAGCTCGAGGCGCGCCAGCAGCAGGCGCGAGCCGAATTCAACGAGGCCGCAAATGCGAATGCCGCACTCGGCAAACAGCTGCTCGCCGACGAAGCGGCGTTCCGCGACGCGGTCCGCGATGGCAAGACGGCCGAAGCTGACCGGCTGCGCGCGCGGATGAACGACATCGTGGCCGAGCGCGGTCCGCTGCAAGCCGCGTCGGACAAGGCGTACGGCCAGATGCAGGATCTCGGCAAGACCATCGATTGGATGCGCGGCGATCTCGAGGCGTGCCGCCGTCGCTGCGGGACCACAACGTCGACGACCGCCACGAACACGACTGGCGGAATCGGTACGAGTCCCACAACGCCTGTCGGGGCGATGCCGGCGATGCCGTCGCGCCCCGAGATGTAGACGCGATACCTGCTCGCGTCCGGCCAGTCACGCAGCCAGCGCGCCAATCCGGCGGCGTCAGGCGCTGTGGCCACGGTGCCAT
>Ga0207428_10003030_pt1 | contig 16542 bp, 9 predicted proteins | sample RhiMethybrSRZTD1_FD_187600 | JGI IMG/M metagenome (GOLD analysis project Ga0207428, IMG submission 187600) | Populus rhizosphere microbial communities from Tennessee, USA - Rhizosphere MetaG P. TD hybrid SRZTD1 (SPAdes) (version 3) | ecosystem: Host-associated > Plants > Roots > Rhizosphere >...
TCGTTGACCCAGCCGCGTCCCCAGACGTCGCTCTCGGTTGCAGAGAACGCCCAGTCATCCCGATCCTGGCTCACCCCGTGGCTGGCTGCAGTGAGTCCGCCGTAAGTACGGAAGTTTCCGTTGGTGACTGCGGAGAGATGCCCGGAAATGGTGATCGAGCGAGCGGGGGCCCACTGATGCGACAGCTTGCCGTTCAGTTGTGTGGCGTCGAGTTGGTACGGAACGTAGCCGAGCACGACTGGAAAGCCGCGCGCATTCAGCAGAGCCGCTGCGTTTGCGTCGATGTTGACGAAGTTGTTCGCCTCAATATCGAGTCTCTCGAGCGAGAGAAAGTAGAACGTGCGATCAGTCCGTAGAGGTCCACCCAACGTCCCGCCCCACTGATATTGCCGGTAGGGCGCCTTCGGCTGGTCGATTGGCGTCCCGAATACGTCGAACCGCTCGAAGTAATCCTTCGCGTTCAGGTGCTCATTGCGGTGAAACAGAAAAAGATCGCCCCTGCGCGTATTGGTGCCCGACTTGGTGACGATGTTGACAACGCCTCCCACCGCATTACCGAACTCCGCGGAATAGGCCGTCGTCAGCACCTGGAACTCGCGCACCGATTCCTGGCTCAGGCTGGCGAGAGCGCTGCCGAGGATGCGGTCGTTGTTGTCCAGGCCGTCGACCATCAGGTTGTTGTCCTGTGGTCGCTGCCCGGTGAATGACAACCCGGACGTTTCCGCACCAGGCACCGCTCGTTCCGTTTGAACGACACCGGGTGTCAGCGCGGCGAAGCTGATGAAGTTCCGGCCGTTGATCGGAAGCGAGTCGATCTGATTTCCTTCGATGACTGTGGAGACGCCGGTGCGGTCGACTTCGAGTAAAGGAGTCGCCGGAAGAACCACGATGACTTCCTGTGCGGCGGGAGGCAGATTGAAATCCAGCGACAGCACTTGCCCGAGCAGCAGTGCGATGTCGTTGCGCACCTGCGTCGCGAAAGACGCATAGGCCGCAGACATCCGGTAGCGCCCTGGTGGCAGACCCGTGAGCGTGTAACGGCCGTCGCGATCGGTGAGTGTCACTCGCGAGACACCGGTTTCGATATTTGTGGCGACGACACTTGCGTCGTACATGACCGCACTGGAAGCATCTCGAACTATGCCGCGAATGTCCGCACCGGTTACGAGGCCCTGGCCCGCGAGGCGAGTCGCCAGAAACACGATCAGAATCCCGATCAGTCCGGTCGTGCGGCCCAAGTCGACCTCCCATGCGGTGGGGCCGGTTCGTGAGAGACAAGCGCAAAACCGGCAGAGGTTAGAATAGTGAACCTCAACGGCCCTGTCCATTGCGCCAACATCGTGGAAGGGCTTACACACGCGTGACGAGGGCCCGGAGTGAGTGACGAGAATCGGACGAGTGACGAACAGGATCCGCAGGACATCGAGTCAACTCTCGAGTTGTTGAAGCGAGCGCACGCAGGCGACACCACCGCGCTCGCGGTGTTGATTGAACGCTGCGTTCCGCCGCTGCGTCGATGGGCCCATGGACGCCTGCCGCAGTTTGCCCGGAGCGAGTACCAGACCGAAGACCTTGTCCAGGAAGCGGTCCTGCGCGTCCTCAGGCGACTCGATACCTTTGAATCGCGTCACGTCGGTGCGCTTCAGGCATTTCTTCGGCAAACCGTCAGAAACCTCATCTGTGATGAGGTTCGCAAGTCGCGCCATCGCAATATCACCCTCGAGATTCCAGACGATGTCGAGGACGAACAGTTGAGTGCGCTCGAGACCCTTATTGCGAAGGAAAGAGTCGAACGTTACGAGACGGCGATGAAGCGGCTTCAGTCCGTCGATCGCGAACTGATCGTCGCCCGGTTCGAGATGGGCTTGGCTTTCGATGACGTGGCTGTCGCGACCGGCAGACCGACCGCGGCGGCCGCGCGCATGGCTGTGACTCGCGCGATGAGCAAGCTGGCGGCGGAGTTGAATCTCGGTCGCTAGCGCGGTCGACGAATCATCAGCTGCAATTGCTGCAGGTTGCTCGGTTGAGCGGTGGCAGTGGCCGCTGTCGGATCGTCGGGGACGGGCGGATTCGCGTTGCCTGCCGAAGTCCGGAATCAAGGTTGCACGAATCGAGGCATGGTAGATGAGCACGACAGGAAGAAACAGGGCGCTCAGCAAGAGAATCCGGCTGAGCGTGAGGCTAAGAAGAACCCGGCGAACCAGCAGGATCTTGAAAGACCTTCTGAGGGTCGCGATGAGGCGCCAGCAGATATCAAGAAAGGAGAGCGGAGTCCAAAGAGCCCGTGGATGGGCGGTGGCTGAGCCAGGCGCGTATCGAACGCGTGCGCTCGGTGACGTGTGCTGCTACTGCAGCGCGGGCGGCGTGGCGCCCTTCGGCCGGGACTGGACGAACGCGTAGAGATCGGCAAGGTCTGCGTCGGGAAGAATCTTCTCGGTGTACGGTGGCATCTGCAGGCGGGGCGCACGGACGTAACGTGCGAACGCCGGGTAGGGAAGGCCGTTCGGCCCGAGACGCGGTCCGCTCGTCGGCGATCCTTGTGCTTCGCGGCCGTGGCACTGGGCGCAGCCGATTCTGACGAACCCGAGCCGCCCCTTCTCGACGTTACCTGCAGGTGCTGGCTGCGCCTGCGACTGCGCAGTCAGGATTGGGCTGCTCAGGGCAATACCGCTTAGAGCGGCGGCACACATGACGATGACGAGGAGCGTTTTCATCAGCGCGGCTGCGTGACCACGTCGACGAGCGCCGGCTGGCCGCGCTTGACGGCGGCGATCGCGCGGGCCAGCGCCGGCCCCAGGTCATTCGGATTGGCGATTGGACCCTCGGCGTACCATCCCATTGCCTGTGCGAGCTTCGCGTAGTCGATCGCCGGGTTGTCGATCTCGTTGCCGATGTGCGCTCGATCGACGCCACGATTCCGGCGATTCCCCATCCGTTGCAGGTGCATCGTCTCTTCGTGGTAGCTGCGGTTGTTGTGCACGACGGTAAGGATCGGAATCTTGTGATGCGCTGCCGTCCAGAGCACGCCCGGTGCGTACATCATGTCGCCGTCGTTCTGGATGTTCACTGAGAGGCGGCCGTGTTTCCGGTTGGCGAGCGCGGCACCGACCGAGGCAGGCATGCCGTAGCCGATTCCGGACCCGCCGGACACGCCGATGTACTGGTGATGCTTGTCGAAATTCCACAGCCGCAGCGGCCAGCCGCTCAAGTTGCCGTTGACGAGCGACCAGTCCTCGCTTCGGATCTGTTGCCACACTTCCGCCGCGAAGCGCGCGGTGCTGATCGGCGACGCGTCCCAGGCGTACGCGGCGTCGGTGCGCGCGCGCTCGAGCACGAGCCGGCTCGCGTCGGCAAGCTTCGCGCCGCGCGCGTCGAATGCCCGCCGGCGTTCGGGCGTGATCAGCCGCCGCACCGCTTCGATCAACGCTGGCAGCGTCGCCTCGCCGTCGGCGGCCATGGACAGGTCCGCTTCCACGTAGCGCTGGAAATCCTGGTAGTTGGCCTTGACGCTCAGATCCCCGGCCGTGATCGTGATCAGCTTCACGCCGGCCTTCGTTGCCGGACGTGACGTGCGTTCGAGCTGATCGCGGAAGATGTGCGTCGCGCCATAGATGTTGGCGATCTCGAGGCCGGCGATGAGATCGGCGTCTGCGATCGCGGCGACCGAACGCAGCGTCTGGTTGAGCGGGTGACGATTGGGGAAGTTCATCCGCCCAGCGGCGATCGGTGGAAGCGAGTTCGGCTGCGTGCTGATGACTGCTGCCTGCAGCAGCTCGGCGAGCTCGATCAGTCGCGCAAGCCCCGCGGGAGTGCGGGCGAGGCGATCGGCGATGAGGAGCGGAGAGTCGGCCGCGACGAGGAGCCTGGCCGCTTCGGCCACGGCGCCCGAATCTGCCTGCGGGGGTGCGGCGAGCGATAGCTGCGGCACTCGCAGCGCGCCGTGATGGTCGGCGATGGGGTGCTCCTGGAGCTCGCTGTCGGCGACGATCACCACGGGACCGTACGGCGGTGTCATCGCGATCTTGTAAGCGCGCACCGCCGATTCGGCGAAGTGCGGCAGCGACATCGGCGTGTCGTCCCACTTCGTGTAGTCGCGGACCATTGCTGCCGCATCCTGAACGCTGTGCACCCACTCCACTCCCGGTGCCCGCATCGTCGCATCGAGTGTGTTGCCGAGCAGCAGATAGACCGGCACACGATCGCACCACGCGTTGTAGAGGGCCATCGACGCGTGCTGCAGTCCGACCGTTCCATGCGCCATTACCGCCAGCGGCTTCCCCTCGATCTTGAAGTAGCCGTGCGCCATGGCCACCGCCGACTCTTCGTGCATACAGGTGAGCAGCTCAGGCTTCTCGTTGCCGCCGTAGTTGATCACCGACTCGTGGAGACCGCGGAAGCTGGAGCCTGGGTTGGCGCAGATGTACTCGAAGCCGAGCGCCTTGATTGTGTCCACCATGAAGTCGGAGCCGGCGCGGCCGCCGGTGAGCGGTTCCGCCTCGGTGGTGGATGACTCGGGCGCTGCCGTCGATGCCGCTGGAGTCGCCGACTGTGCAGCGACACCTGCCGGCGCGGCCATGGCGGCGCTGACCGCCGCCGCCCGGCGCATGAATTCGCGCCGTGGATACGAGAAGCGGGATCGGCGTGTCATCGCGCGCCCAGAGTAACCATCCGGGCGCGCCGGCGCAATGGCAAATGCGAGGGACGAGATCTGTTCGAAAACGTCGTCATGCACGTGATATAAGAACGCGGTCGCGGCCCGCAGCAATGGAGCGACGTCAATGAGCGTGGACAATTCGCGTCACCCACGACACGGGTTGCTGCGCAGGCCCGGCGGAGGCGTAGCGCATGGATCGAAAGGTGGCTCTGCTCTATGCCGAAGATAACGCTTCCGATGCCGACCTGACACGCCATCATTTCGCGACTCACGCGCCCGATATTCAGCTCGACATCGTCGATCACGGAGAGGCCTGCCTGACGCGGCTGCAGATCAATCACTACGATGTGCTCCTGCTCGATTACCGCCTTCCCGACATGGATGCGATCGACGTCCTCAAAGCGATGGCGCTCCGCGACGTGTACCTGCCGGTGATCGTGGCGACTGCGGTTGGCGACGAAGACGTGGTGGTTCGCGTTCTCCGACTCGGCGCATGGGACTATGTACCGAAGCAAGGTAATTACGTCGAGAACTTACCTTCACTTGTCAGGCACGCAGCCGCTGAATATCACAGGCTTCGTGATGCTGGCTACGCTGCCCGACGGAGTCGTCGGCGCATTTTGTACATCGAGCGAAATGATGCCGACATCGACTTGACTGTAGAGTACCTGGCTGAGCACGCCCCTCATCTCCAATTGGATATCGCCCGCTCAGCATCCGAAGGTCTGGAACTGCTGCAGCAGACTCCGGTCGATCTCGTTCTCGTCGATTTGCGCATGCCAGGCATGGACACCCTGGACTTCCTGCAGCAACTGCGTCAACGCAATCTGTCCGTTCCGGCCGTTGTGGTGACCGGGCGTGGGGACGAAACGACCGCGGTTGCGGCGCTGAAGCTCGGCGCCTACGACTACATATGCAAGCGTGAGGGGTACCTGACGCAAGTGCCGTATGCCATCGACAACGCCATCGATCGCTTTCACCTGACGCAGCTGAATCGGCGGCTCCAAGCCGAGCTGGCCGAACGAGAACGCGCCGAGGCCGAGCGCGCGCGTCTCTCCGAACAGCTGCAGCAGGCACAGAAAATCGAGTCGCTCGGCCGGCTCGCCGGAGGGGTCGCCCACGATTTCAATAATCTGTTGACCGTGATTACGGGGCACGCCGACTTGCTGCTCGAGAGACTCGCCCCCGATGCTCCCTCACGCGAAAACGTCAAGAACATGATCGCGGCCACCAAACGGGCCAGCGATCTGACGCGGCAACTCCTGGCCTTCAGCCGGCGTCAGGTTCTTCAACCTCGCGTGATGGACTTGAATGAGTCGATCCGCGAGAGCACGAGCATGCTCTCTCGCCTGCTCAGCGAGCCGATTGAGCTCGTCACCATCCTCGAGCCCCATCTTGGCCACGTCAAAGCGGATCCAAGCCAACTCAATCAGCTTCTTGTCAATCTCGCAGTGAATGCCCGCGATGCGATGCCACGCGGTGGCCGGTTGACGATCGAAACACACAACGTCGGCAGCGACGAGCAGGAGGCGCAGCGGCACAGCTCTCGCCCGCCCGGCAACTACGTCATGCTTGCCGTCAGCGACACCGGCATCGGCATGGACAACGACGTTCTACCCCACATCTTCGAACCTTTCTTCACGACGAAAGAACACGGCAAGGGTACGGGACTTGGATTGTCGACGGTCTACGGGATAGTGCAGCAAAGCGGCGGCTGGCTCTGGGTCGATAGCGAGGTCGGTCGCGGGACGACGTTCAAGATTTATCTTCCTCGTGTAGAAGGCGCCGTCACCGTGATTGGGCCACCACCCGCGTTGGACAACCCGCGTGGCGACGAGACGGTTCTCGTCGTGGAGGACCAACAAGAGGTCCGGAGTTTGATGCGTCAGGTGCTCGGGACCCACGGCTATGACGTGATCGAGGCCCCTGAAGGACGCGCTGCGGTCGAGGCGTGTGAAGCAGTCGCTCGACCGATTTCCCTGCTGATCACTGACGTAGTCATGCCGGGCATGAGCGGCCCCAGCCTGGCCGCACACCTGAGGACCATCCGCCCAGACTTGAGGGTTCTTTACATGTCCGGTTACACCGATGCTACGGTGCTTGAACAGGTGACGGGAGATCAGCCAGTGGCGTTCCTGCAGAAGCCGTTTACCAGCGGTGAATTGACGCGCAAGGTCCGCGAGGTGCTCGACGCGCCGCCCACGCGCCACACCAGCGGCTGAGGAAAGCCGTTTCCTCTGGGCATCCCCGTTTCCTCAGCGCCATCTCGGCATCGAGGTCGCGGGGCGGTGCTGCCGTGCTGCTGCCCTGGTCGAGCATGAGCCGTACGGCTTGTGCCTTGACGTCGTTATCGAATCATTGGGTTAGGAAACGATGCAGTCACTGACCGACATTCTCGACCGTGTGAGCGACGGCTGTGTAGCGCTGGACAAGAACTGGCGTTACACCTACGTCAACCAGCAGGCGGCCAGTCTGTTCGGAAAACGGGCCGAGGACCTCATTGGCCGGCACATCTGGACAGAATTCCCGGAAGGGCAGGGACAGCCGTTCCACCTCGCGTACGAAAAGGCCATGACCGACCAGGTGTTCATACAAATGGAAAGCTACTATGAGCCCTGGGAGCGCTGGTTCGAAAATCGCATCTACCCGTCGCCTGAAGGTCTCTCAATTTTTTTCCATGAGATCACTGAGCGCAAGCTCGCGGAACAAGCCGCGCGTGAGAACGCGGCGCTGCTCGCGGCGCAGAATCGTGTCCTGGAGCTGATCGCGCGTGGAGCGCCGCTGCGAGAATCGCTCGATACACTGCTGCGCGTCATGGAGGCGCAATGCTCCGGGATGTTCTGTTCGATCCTCTTGCTCGATTCAGACGGCATCCACGTTCGCCACGGCGCGGCCCCAAGTCTCCCTGACGACTTCATTCGTCGCATCGACGGCCAGGTGATTGGTCCGCAGGCGGGTTCCTGCGGTACTGCAGCGTTTCGACGAGAGCCGGTCGTGGTCGAGGACATCGCGACGGACCCGCTGTGGGAATCCTATCGTTCCGTTGCCCTCGCACACGGGCTGCGCGCCTGCTGGTCGACACCGATCTTCGACGGCCAGCGCGCCGTGCTCGGGACATTTGCTCTTTACTTCCCGATTCCAGCGCGACCGTCGGAACGGCAGTTGCGGATGGTCGATCTCTGCACTCACACGGCCGCCATTGCCATTGTCAAAGATCGCGAGACGCAGGCGCTGTTGGCGAGCGAAGAGCGACAGCGCCTTGCGGCATCCAGCGGACACATTGGCATTTGGGAATGGACGGTCGGTTCGGGTCGGCTGGTGTGGAGTGACGAGCTGAAGGCGATGTTCGGCTGGTCCACGGCCGCGACCGACCTGACATTCGAGATGGTCATCAGTGCCATCCATCCTGACGACCGCGCGGACGTCAGAAGCGCGCTGCGGCGTGCACTCGCCGGCGGAGCAACGTACCACCAGGAGTGCCGGATCATTCGCCCGGACGGATCGGTGCGATGGATCGCTACGACAGGGCGCGGAGAATACGACGCAACCGGCTGGTGCGTGCGGATGCTGGGGGTCAGTGTCGACGTCACCGACCGTAAACAGGCTGACGAGGAAATCAGCAGGCGTGGAGCGCAACTCGCAGAAGCGCAGGGGATCGCCCACCTTGGGAGCTACGAGTGGGACGTGCACCGCAATACAGTCGAGCGATCGGAGGAGTTGTGCCGGATCTTCGGGGTGGCCCCTGATCAATTCCCGCCCACGTTCGAGGGCTATCTCGAACGTGTCCACCCCGACGATCGCCACGCGACGAGGTCCGCCATCGATGCCGCGTTTCAGCAGGGCACGCCGTTCGAATTCGAAGAGCGTATCGTCCGACCGGATGGTACGGTGAGGATGCTCCATAGCCAGGGCAGGTGGATTGTCGATACCGCCGGGCGCCCATCGAAGCTGGTCGGCATCTGCCAGGACATCACCGAACGCAAGCGGGCTGAAGATCAGCTCCGGCGGAGCGAAGAACGATTTCAAATGGCGGCTCGCGCTACCAATGACGTCATCTGGGACTGGGACTTGACGAACGGTACTGTGTGGTGGAATCGCGGAATCACCTCAGTCTTCAACTATGGACCGGACGACGTCGTGGATAGCGCCGATTGGATAGCCGCAAACGTCCATCCTGACGATTTGGAAGTGATGACGCAGGGACTTCGCGCGGTCATGTCGGCCGGTGGTGTGTTCTGGTCCGGTGAGTACCGGCTTCGCCGCGCTGATGGTTCGTATGCGGACGTCCTTGACCGCGCGTACGTGTTGTATGACGGCGCGCGCACGCCGATCCGCGTCATTGGCGCGATGGCCGATATCAGCGAGCGCAAACGCGCACTGGAAATCCTCGAGCAACGGGTCGCCAGCCGAACGAGCGAACTACGCGACAAGAACGATGAACTCGAGCGCGAGGTCAATCGCCGGGCCCATGTCGAGCGGATGTTGCGGGCGAGCAATGAAGAATTGAGGGCGTTCGCGTATACGGTGTCCCACGATCTGAAGGCGCCTCTGCGTGGGATTGCCGGTTACGCCGCGGAACTGGATCGACGGCACCGCGCGGGCCTCAGCGAACGTGCGCTTCACTGCCTCAAACAGATTGTCGGTGCGACCAATAACCTCGATCGCCTGATTGAGGATCTGTTGCATTACGCTCGACTTGACTCGGAAACACCCAGCGCCACTACGGTCAATCTGACTCAGATGGTCGAGGTTATCCTGCGCGATCGGAATACGACAATTCTCGAACACGGCGCTGAGGTCACCATCAGCCTCACCGCCACGATCGTCCACGCGTGGGAACGCGGTCTGCTCCAGGTCTTGACCAATCTGATCGACAATGCGCTGAAGTACAGCCGGAACGTGCACCCATCGTCGATTCGCATCGCCAGCCACGAGCGGGGCGAGGCGTTGCTCATCGAGGTGGCCGATAACGGAATCGGGTTCGACATGAAGTACCACGACCGCATTTTCGGGCTCTTCGATCGGCTGGTGCGGCAGGAGGACTTCGAGGGTACCGGCGCCGGGCTGGCCATAGTGAAGAAGGTGCTCGACAAAATGAGCGGCCGAATCTGGGGCGAGTCGGCGCCGGGAGCGGGAGCCACCTTCTTCGTCGAATTGCCGCGCCGGGCATGCGTTCCACAAGAGAGTGCGACGTGAACCCTTCGATACGTCCGATTCTGTTGGTCGAAGACAATCCCATGGATCTGGATCTCACGCTTCAGGCGCTCGAGGGGAACGGCGTCGCCAACCCGATCGTGACATGCCGAGACGGTGAAGAAGCGCTGGAGTACATGGAGAAACATCGGTCGCCGAGCGATTTGCAGGTTCCAATTGTGGTGCTGTTGGATCTCCGTTTGCCGAAGGTCGATGGGATCGAGGTGTTGAGACAGGCGCGGCGTGATCCGGTCTGGCGACAGGTGCCAATCGTGGTGATGACCACGTCGCGCGAGAACCGGGATGTCGAAACTGCCTATGAACTCGGGGTGAACTCGTACATCGTCAAGCCGGTGGATTTCCTGACGTTCACGGAAGTCGTAAAGAGCATCAAGGTGTACTGGCTGCTCACGAACGAACCACCATTTCGTGACGGTTCCGCGCGGTGACCACACATCCCCCTCTGCGCGTGCTCTATGCCGAAGACAACAGCGTCGATGCTGACCTGACGCGAGCACATCTTGAATTGCACGCACCGGAAATCGAGCTCGAGATTGTAGACACAGGGCAGCAATGCTTAGCCCGGCTCGAGGAGCGCCCGTACGATGTGCTGCTGCTGGACAATCAGTTCCCTGATATGGAGGGGATCGATGTCTTGAGGGAAATCGGGCTGAAACAGCTATACCTGCCAGTTGTCGTGGTGACGGGCGTCGGTGATGAGGTGCTGGTCGTACAAGTGCTTCGGTTGGGAGCGGCGGACTACGTTGTCAAGCGCGGTAACTATCTGGAGACCCTGCCGGGAGTGTTGCGCCGGGCAGTGGCTGAACACTCGGCGCCGGGTAAGGCGGGGGTTGCGGCGCGACGGCCCCGACGCATTCTTTACGTTGAACACCATCCTGCAGACATCGATCTGACGCGACAACATTTCAGGGAGTTTGCAGCGCACCTGACGCTTGAAGTCGTTCATTCCGCAAAAGACGCCCTGGTCGCGCTGCAGGCAGCTGATATCGACCTCGTCCTGGCTGACCTGAGGCTGCGGGACATGAACGCGATCGACTTTTTGCGTGAAGCCAAGCAGGGAACCCGCGTTCCACCCTTTATCGTGATTACGGGCAAAGGCGACGAGGAGGCGGCCGTCGCGGCACTGAAGTTGGGTGCCTCCGACTACATGGTGAAGCGTGAGAATTACCTCACCCAACTGCCGTACGCGATCGAGAACGCCATCAGCCGCGCACAACTCGTTCACGCCAACCAGCGCTTGCAGACCGAGTTGCTCGAGCGCGAGCGGGCGGAAGCGCGCGTGCGCCAGTTGAATACGATATTAGAAGAGCGCGTCGTGCAGCGGACGCGTGAACTCGAAGCCGCGCACCAGGAACTGGAGGAAACCACCATCCTCGAGTTGATCGCACAGGACGCACCGCTGACCGAGATCTGCGGGCGTCTCGCCAGTCTGCTGGCCGTGCGCACGAATGCGTCTGTCAGCATCAATACCTTTTCGCCGGCCGATCGATTCAGGACAGCCTCGCATTCAGGAGCAATGGCGAGTGAGCCAGATGGCGTGGAAGACTCCCACCGTCAGACGGCTTTCGCCATCGCGAAACCAGATGGAACGATTGCTACCGCTCCCACCCTGCACCTTGCCGGCGCACACCTCCTGGACACGCTCGTGGCTGCCGAGCAGCAGCCCTCCCATCATGAGTTCCCCATCCGGTCGACTGTTGCACATCGTGATCTCGGCACGGTGACGCTGTATGACGATTCGCGCCGCCTGATCGATGCCGCAACGCGCTCGATTCTCGAGCGCTGCTCGAAATTGGGTGCGATTGCGATTCATCGCGCTCGCAGTGAAGCGAGAGTTCGGCGACAGGCGCTCGAGGATCCATTGACGCGGTTGCCCAACCGTCTCTTATGGCGTGACCGCCTGGATCACGCGCTTGCGGCCGCCAGCCGCCACGGCTCGCTTGTTGCCGTGCTGCTGTACGACCTCGATCGCTTCAAGGATGTCAACGATACGTTGGGTCACGACGTGGGCGATCGGGTACTTCGTCATGTCGCCGGACAGCTCGAGCAGTCGATGCGGCCCGGGGACACGGTCGGCCGTATCGGTGGCGATGAGTTTGCCATCGTGTTACCCCATCTCACGACAATCGACGAGGCGCAGCGAATCGCCCAGCGCGGGCTCGCCGCGATCGAGCAGCCTGTCGAACTCGACGACGTCGTCCTGAAGCTCAAAGCGAGTGTCGGGTTGGCGTTGCACCCGACTCATGGAGACGATCCGACCCACCTCCTTCGCCGGGCCGACGTCGCGATGTATCGCGTGAAGCGGCTCGGCGGGGGGCTGGCCACATATGACGCCAACCGCGATCAGGAGCAGCTCGAATCCTTGAACTTTGTTGCAGAACTTCAGCGTGCGATCGCAAGCGATCAGCTGTCGTTGTGTTATCAACCGAAGATCGAGCTGCGCACCGGCTCGCCTGTTGGCGCTGAGTGCGTCGTACGGTGGCATCATCCCAGCCGGGGCGTGCTCAAAGCCGCCCAGATCGTTCCCGTTGCAGAGAGTACCGGGCTCATCAAGCCGCTGTCGCTATGGGTGATTCAGCACGCGTTACGGGATTGTCGCTCGTGGTACGACCGAGATTTGGAAATACCAGTGGCCGTGAATTTGGCGGCTCCGCTCCTGTATGACCCAGAGCTTCCTACCGTCATTCACCGCGAGTTGGAGGCGAGTCATGTCCGTCCCGGTCATCTGGAGGTGGAGATCACGGAAAGTACGCTCATGCTCGAACCCGAACAGGCGATGAAGACCATCAACCGCCTGCGCGAGAGCGGGATCGCGTTCGCGTTGGACGATTTTGGCACCGGGTATTCGTCATTGGCATACCTGAAGAACCTGCAAGTGGAGTCGATCAAGATCGACCAATCGTTCGTGCGGGACATGGTGACCGACGCTCGCGACGCGTCGATCGTCAAGGCGGCGATCGAGCTTGGTCACAGCTTCGGTCTCGACATCGTCGCGGAGGGCGTTGAGACGGCAGGCGCGCGCCACCTCCTGGAGAATATGGGCTGCGATTACGCGCAGGGGTTTCTGTTCGCCAAGCCCATGGTCAGTTCTGAGTTTGTTGCATGGTACGAAGAACGATTGCGAGGGCGATCGTAATTCCTGCTGTTCGTACGTGACGCGGGCACGAGACCTCATCTCCCACAGGTCTGGCGTCAGGCGGTATCACCCCTGAATCCCTGCATTTCCAGCATGACTTCGCTGTGCTCACAAATCATGCACGTGCGCTTGAATTGCCCCCGCAGGTTTTCGAGCGTGCGGACCTGGCGCAGGATGATGATGACTTCCGCCTTGCATTGCTCGCAAATGCCCTTATAGATGATGTTCATGTCAGATGCCTTCGCCGGGGGAGGTGCAGTGCCGCCTCGCGCTCTACGGATAGTCGAAGTTATAGACCTTTTCGACTCCGCCATCGGGTCCGTAGACGAGCACAGTTCCGTCCATGTCGTCAATGCAGCCGAAAGCTCATCCCGCTGTTGAGGCGGCGCACCGCTGAACTGCGTGGGCTTACCCGGTATCACCCTTCACAGACGTCGCCGTCGGTGTCCCCAACATCGATCTGATCAAAGTCGTTCAGCGCGGCGCGGCCAGGCGCACTCGCCGCGCCATGAAGGGCGATCTGACGCACGCGCGGGTCGGGGTCATTGGCCACTTGCTTGAGGACCGCTTGAGCGCGGTCTCCACCGATGCATGCAAGAGCGAACGCGGCCGTGGCGCGAACCTGACCGGCCCATCGCGGCTTGCCGAACACAGGAAACGTGCGCGACCTGAGCACCGACTTGAGTGCCGGGACGGCGACCGGGTCGCCCAGCCGCGCCAGCGCCTGAGCGCACGCGATCGCTTTCTCTGGATCCTTCGTCCCCTCGAGCGTGGACACGAGGGCACTCGCTGCACCGGGCGAAGTTGCGAGGCTGCGAATGGCACCCTTGGCGGCGCCGATGCCCTGGTTGCGCGCCAAGTCGACGAGGACCTCGAGCACCGGCTGGTCCTTGAGCCGCTCCGACAGGCGAAAGGCCGCCCGTCGGACCCCGGCATTCACGTCCGAGAGGCACAACATGAGTTCCATCTTGAGATCGCGCGTGACGATGTCGATGACTTCGAGAATTCGTAGGCGCTGCTCGGACGTCACCTCGAGCACCACTTCCTGTTTGAGCCGATTCGCCGCGTCGCGGCCCATCCTCGACAACAGGACCGCGGCGAGCTGGCGCGTGCGCAAGTCCTTCTCCTGCTTGATGACCTCGACGAGGACCGAGATCGATGGCGTGCCGAGACTCTCGAGCACCAGCGCCGCCTTCTCTTGGCGTTCCGAATCCTTCGACTGAAACTCCGCCATGAGGAGCGCTTGCGTGGCCGCGTCGACCGCGCGATTCAGGACGGCAAATCCCGGCCCCGTGGCGCGGCGAGCCTTGATCAAATGCCTCCGGCGGTCTCGGATCTCGGCGAAGATCCGCCCCGCTCGCGTGAAGTCGGAAAAGTGGAGGAGGCTGTCCGTCATCTGGTAGAGGAGAGTCGCAAGTGCTCCCAGAGCCTGGTCGTCCTCTTCCTGGCGGAAGGCCTTCAATACATGATCGACGGCAACGGCGGAAAACTGGTGTTGCGCGGCCTGCCCCGAAGCGTCGAGGAGCGCGCGGCAGGAACGCATGACTTCTTCCCGCTCCGGGACTCCGTGGGCGCCGTAATAGGTGAAGACGCGCCGGACGACTTTTCGCAGCAACGCGAGCTCGCCCTTCGCCAAAAGATCTTTGCCGACCGTAGGAAGCGTCTCGACGAGGACTTCCGCGGGCCGGTTGGAAAGCGCGCGAGCGGCGGCCTCCGGCTCGTCGGGGTCGCTCTCGACCGTCGCGAGCACGCTCGCGACGAGGGCGGGGTAGTAGCCGTTGAAGACCAATCCCTGAAGATTGCGCTCCTGCGCCAGCGTCTCCCAGAACGAGGGCTCCACGAACGCGGGAAGGTTTTTCAGCGCCTCGACGAAGATGAGGATCTCGTCGCGGGTGTACGTCGCGAGAAACGTGAGGCTCTGGATGTCCGATGCCGAGAAAAGCGCGAGCACGCTCTCGGATAGCGCCTCGGCCCCGGTGACGGGAGCTTTGGCTCCGTTCACAAGGAGCGTGCCCTCCGTGCTGGCCAGGGTCAAGGCCGGCCGGAGTGTGACCACCTTCGACAGCGCTTCATGAAGTCGATCGATGGCCGAGGAAACGTGAAGGCTTCCGATCGGATACAGCTTCACGCTGTTCGCAGCTCCGAGAATCGCTCGCAGGATATCGGATACCAGGCTCCGTTCTTCAGAGCCGAGCTCCAATCCAGCCGCTGCTGGTGCTCGGCGGCTCCTCGCCCTCCGGCGCCGGACCCCCGAGTAGCGCCGCTGATGAAACACGATGTGCTCCAATCCCTGCTCGGCGGCGAACGCGGCCCAATAGTTCTCGTCGACAAGTTCCAGTTTGACTTGCCCGAGCTGTGTCAGGAGCGCTCGGACCTCACTTGCGAACAGACCTCGGCGAAAATCGACGCCCTCGAGATCGGCGCGATCCAGCAGCTCCAGGTAGGCGCGCGCGCGGAGGCGGAAGTCGCTCACGTCCACCTTGTGGCCGTTCGCGACGAGCAAACCCTGGGAGCGCGAGATCTCGACGTGTTCCGCGAACTCCAGCGCGGCCACCGCGGCCTCGAAGGCTTCTTGATACGCCTTCTGGACGGTCTGGCTGTCGAGCGGATAGAGAGTGACGCTGCGCACGGCAGTGACCACCGCGCGAACAAGGTTCGGAAGTTGTGCCAGGGCCGCGGCGCTCAGCTTCTCTTCTCTGGATGCTTCCTCCTGCTGTGCGAGATGCTCTGCCGAGTAGTGCTCCGCCTCATCGCGATCGAACGTTGCTGCCTGCAGATCGTGGATGTGATCGTAGCGTGACGCTTTCGCAGCGTCCGCCGCGCGCTTGAAATGATGGGCGACAATCGACGCCGAAGGGTCCAGCCGTTGCTGGTGCAGCGCCTCCTGGTAGGCGCCCAGGTGCGCGTGCAGCTCCTGCCGACGCTCAAGCGGGATGGAGCGGTAGACGATCTCCCGGACGCCTTCTCCGAGAAAACGCACGCTCTCGTCCTTGTTCTGAAAGTCCGTGCGCAGAAGCCCGAGACTGCGGGCGCGGTTCAGGAACTCCAGCACCTCGCTCTCGGGTGCGTTCGTCGCGCCCGTGACCACACTCAGCGCCACGTCCTCGCCGAGGGCCGAAATCTGCTCGAGGAGGTTGCGGCCTCGTTCGTCGAGGCTCGCGATCCTCCGGTTCACGATCTCCTCGAGCGAGCGGGGAAGGTAGCCAGGCTCGAGGGGCTCGACCGTCCAGCACTGGCCCGCGAGCGACAGCTTACCGTCGAGAACGAGCATCCGCAGGACTTCACTGAGAAACAGCGGGTTTCCTGACGTCGTTCGCTGGAGTTCGTCCTCGAAACCCAGTGGTAGATCGATCCCCGGATAGACACTCGAAAGATGGAGTCGGATGTCGTTGGCGTCGAGCGGCTGGAGCCGCCGTCTCGCCACGCAGAGCTCCGCACCTGTGGTCTCGAAGAACCGTTCCCATGGTGGGGCCGTTTCGTCCGGGCCGCTGCCGAGAGTGTCGTTCGCGGCGCCGCAGACGAAGATCGGGGGTGCGGC
>Ga0207428_10003042_pt1 | contig 16505 bp, 15 predicted proteins | sample RhiMethybrSRZTD1_FD_187600 | JGI IMG/M metagenome (GOLD analysis project Ga0207428, IMG submission 187600) | Populus rhizosphere microbial communities from Tennessee, USA - Rhizosphere MetaG P. TD hybrid SRZTD1 (SPAdes) (version 3) | ecosystem: Host-associated > Plants > Roots > Rhizosphere >...
CTTCAAGGGCTCGGGGTTCTACTCGACCGATTACGGGCGCGGCGGCCGCAAGCCGTCCCGCGACGGCGACAAGGCGGACAAGCCGGAGTCCGGCGGCGGCGACAAGAAAGAGCCGGAGAAGAAGACGCCGGCCGCCGAAGCGAGCTAAGGGTCTGCTACCCGACCGTTAGCGATACGAGACACGCACTCTGGATCGGGGGCCCGCCCGGCTCGGGGAAGACCTCGGTCGCAAGACGGATCGCTCGTCGCCATGGCTTACGCTGGTACAACGCTGACGCCCGCACCTGGCAGCATCGCGATCGCGCCCTCAGCGCGGGGAATCCTGCAGCCAGGCGCTGGGAGGAGATGGGGCCAGAGGAGCGCCGGGCAAGCTCTCCCGAGGAGCAGCTTGCGATGTCGCTTCACTACGAGCGCGGCCCGATGATCGTCGAGGATGTCCGTGCGCTGCCGCGAGTCCCGCTGGTGATCGTCGAGGGGTCGAATGTTTCGCCGGCGATCATCAGCACCGGTGAGGTAGAACGATCGCGTGCGGTCTGGCTTCTGCCGACGAGCGAGTTCCTGAGCGCTGAGGGCCTGAGCGGTGGCGGCTTCCAGGGCCTGCTCCGAGAAACGATCTCTCGAGAGGTGCACGCGCACAAGGCGCCCACGCTCACGGTCGACAGCTCCCGCGGAGTGGCGGAGATAACAACTGTCGTTGAGGAGCTCTTCGCCGCGGCGCTTCGCGAAGGCCCGAGGGCGGAGACGCTCATGGAGCGCCGCGCGCTACTGCGCGAGGCGAACGAACAGGTCGTCTCCCAGTGCAGGGACTACCTGGCGCGGCCGTGGTCTGAAGGCGATCCGCGGTCGTTCGTCCGCGCCTTTGTATGCGAGTGCGACGATCCTGAATGCGACGAGCTCGTCGAGCTCCCGATTGCGGCCGCCACGGATCGGATTTTCGCTCCCGACCACCGCTGAGCCAGTCCCTAGGTCAGCGGCGTTCCGCGGAGGCAGCCGGCGCCCGAGATCGGGCTCGGAGGCTGGATGGCCGAGCGGCCGCTGAACATCAGGAGCACCGAGGCGTTGTCGTCTCCGTCGCCGGTGACACCGAGGCGGCAGTAGATGGTGCGATCCTCCGCTGAGCGGAACCGGAGCCAGGCGAGCTGGAAGAGCTCGTTCGTCGAGAGGTCGGTCGTGAGCGGGCTGACCAGCTCTTCACCGATGAACGGCAGCCGGAGGAAGGTCCCGAAGCTGACCATCTTGTCCAGGGTTGCCTGCAGGACCTGCTGCTGGCGGCCGACACGGTTGAGGTCGCTTTCGCTCGGGTCCAGGAGGTTCGTCCGGATTCGGGAGTAGATCTGTGCGTGGCGGCCGTCCAGCTCGTGGCGGCCGCGGCCGAAGCGCCACCCGCGCCATCGCTGGCACCGTTCTGCGCTCGGGTAGGGGCACTCGATCTTCGTGACGGCGGGCTTACGGACGTCGACTACGACTCCGTCAAGCGCGTCGACGACCTGCCGGAACGCCGTCATGTCCAGGAGGATGATGTGGTTCACGTCGATCCCGAACGCCTCGCGGATCGTCCGGATCGTGAGTGCCGGCCCGCCGTTGGGAAGCGACGAGTTGATCTTCTCGTGGCCGAAGCCCGGGATCTCGACCTCGAGGTCACGGGGGATCGAGAGATACGTGATCCCGTGGTGGTCCGGGTCCGTGCGGAGGAGCATGATCGAGTCGGCGAGGCGGTTCCCGCGCCGGGTGGGATGCGCCGAATGGTCGCTGCCGAGGATCAGGGTCGTGCTCGGCTCCGAGAGCATCCAGCCGTCCACGGGCGTGAGCTGAGCCTTTGCGGGCTCGCCGAGGCGGTCGTTGGCCTCCTCGACGCCACGACGAACCGCCAGGTAGCCGGCCACCGTCCAGCCGATCAGGAACAGGATCAGCCCGAGTACGAGGAGCGTGACGATCCGCCCGTTGCTGAAGCGGCGCGGCTTCTTCGCAGGCCCCGGGCCGGCGTAGCGACGCGGCTTCGGCGCCTCACGAGGCGCTTTCTTCCGACGCTCGGGCTTCGGCGAGCGCTGAAGGGTCGGCACGCCGCCAGTGGCACGGCCTCCGCGGTAGACGCGGTACGGCTTGTCTTCGCGGGCCATCCGGCGGGGTATCGTAGCCGCCGCTCGTGAGCGCCTCCCGAGCCATCGGCGTGGACTGCGGCGGGACGAAGATCCTGGCCGGCGTCGTCGGACGGGACGGCACGGTCGACCGGCGTCACGCGCTTGCTACCCCGACCTCCTCGGAGGAAGACCTTCTCGAGGCGCTGGACGGGGTCGTCGAAACCTTGCTGGGTGAGGACGTCGTAGCGATCGGACTGGGGGTCCCGTCCCAGATCGACCAGCGGACCGGGAGGGCCGTCTCGTCCGTCCACGTCCCGCTGCGCGACGTCGACCTTCGTGGCCGGATGGGGGATCGGTTCGGGCTCCCGGTGGGGATCGACAACGACGGGAACGCCGCGGCGATCGCCGAGTGGCGCCTGGGCGCGGGCAGGGGGGCCTCGAACATCGTGCTGCTGACGCTCGGAACCGGCATCGGAGGAGGGCTGATCCTCGACGGCCGGCCGTTCCGCGGGTCCGTCGGCGGAGGCGCGGAGCTCGGGCACATGGTCCTCGACTACGGCGGCCCTCCGTGCAAAGGCGACTGCACGGGCCACGGCCACTTCGAAGCGTTCGCGGCCGGGTCAGCCGCGAATGCGCTTGCCCGGGCGCGGTTCGGTGAGCATGCCGACGCCCGTCGGCTGGTCGACGCGGCCGAGGGCGGCGATCAGGGAGCGATCTCCGATCTGGCCGAGCTCGGGCACAGGCTCGGAGCCGGCATCGGCTCGCTCGTGAACATCTTCAACCCGGAGCTCGTGATCATCGGCGGCGGCTTCGCCGACGCCGGCGAGCTCATCCTGGGCCCGGCGCGGGAGACGCTGGCGGTCGAGGGGCTTCCCCTGCCGCGGGAGGTCGTGCGCATCGTGCTGGCAGAGCTCGGCCACGAGGCGGGGATGGTGGGCGCCGCGCTCGTCGGATTCGAGACGCTCGACGAACCCGCCTAGCCGTGCCCCTCGCGGTCTGCGCGACCCCGATCGGCAATCTCGACGACATCACGCTGCGCGTGCTCGACGAGCTGCGGGGGGCGGACGTCGTCCTCTGCGAGGACACGCGCCACACGCGCGGCCTACTCGCTCGACACGGAATCGACGCACGGCTCCTGAGCTACCACGAGCACAACGAGGCGAAGCGGACCGCCGAGCTGCTGCCGCGCCTGGTGTCAGGCGAGCGGATCTCGCTCGTCTCCGATGCGGGGATGCCGGGCATCAGCGACCCGGGCGCCAGGCTCGTCGGAGCCGCGCTCGAGGCCGGGGTGCCGGTGACCGTCCTGCCGGGGCCGTCGGCGGTCGAGAGCGCGGTCGCGGCCAGCGGCTTCGAGTTCGATCGGTACCAGTTCGTCGGCTTCCTCCCGCGCGGCGCGGGGGAGCTGTCGGCGCTCTGGCGTGAGTTGGCGCAATGGCGTCACGCTCTTGTCGCATTTGAGTCGCCGAACCGTCTGCATCGATCCCTCGCAAGCCTTGCGGACGCCCTTCCGGACCGGCCGGTGGCGGTCTGCCGGGAGCTGACCAAGCGGTTCGAGGAAGTCGTTCGCGGGCCCGCATCCGACGTGGCGGATCGCTTTGCCGACGGGACAAAGGGCGAGATCACAGTCGTCGTCGGGCCGGGTGCGATCGAGGGCCTTGCCGACCAGGACGACGCGCTCGCGGCCGTCGCGGACCTGCTCCGCGCAGGGACGTCCCGAAAGACGGCTGCAGAGGTCGTTTCGCGGCTGACAGGCGTGCCGAAGAAGCGGCTGTACGACACCTCGCTGTAGCCGCTCTGGACAACAGCCGGGTGCCTTGCTAGCTTCGCTCGATGTTCACCCGACTGGCAACGACGATCGCGTTCATTGCGCTGCTGGCTCCACCCACCGGCTCCGCATGGACCTGGCCTGCGACCGGGGAGGTCATCAGGCCATTCGACTACGGCGGCGGTGCGTACACGGCCTCCGGGCATCGCGGGATCGACATCGCCGGCCCCGTAGGCGCTGACGTCCCGGCGCCTGCTGCCGGGCACGTGAGTTTCGCCGGGTCGCTGCCGTCGAACGGTCGGGCGATCTCGATCCGGACCGCGGACGGCTGGGCCGTCACTCTCACGCAGCTCGGCTCGGTGAGCGTCTCGGTCGGGGACGGTGTCGCGGAAGGCGAGACCGTCGGGACGATCGCAGCGGCTAGTGAGCCGGCATCGGTTCCCCACGTCCAGCTCGGCACGCGACGTGCGGACGATCCGCGCGGCTATGTCGATCCGTTGACGCTGCTTCCGCCGCGCCTGCCTGCCCCGCCGCCTGCCGCCGCGCCGGCGCCGGTGATGTCCGCTCCGCAGACGGCGCCCGCGGCTGGCGAGCTTACGCCGACCGAGTCAGCGCCTTCGACCGAGCTCGCGCGCGGAAGTGCTCCCGCCGGAGCAGCGCCGGCGCTGGTGGCGCGTCCGCCGCAGACCAGACGCCTCTCGACGCGGTCGCGGGGTCGGGCGGCGCGCCCGACCGAGTCGCGTGCCGCGCGGAGGCCACATCGGCAGCGGCCGAGCACGCACCGTTCCGGGCGCCAGGTCGGCGAGTTGGCCACCCCGGACCGGCCGGCGATCGTGCCGCCCGCGACCGAAACGGCGTCTCGGCCAACCGTCCGAGTTGCCGCGCCCGGAGCCACTGCCGTGGCCACGCCTGACGCGCCGAGACTTGCGCATGCTCCTGCGCAGGATGCCCGGCCGCCGTGGGCGCTTCTCCTGGCAGCAACACTCGCCCTGGCCGCCCTGATCCTGCTCCGCCGACGCGGCGGGAGGCAGCCCACGGCCGCTTCGGTGGCGCCAAACCCCGCGCCTATCATGGACGCCCATGACCTTCTACCTGACCACACCGATCTACTACGTCAACTCGACGCCGCACATCGGGCATGCGTACACGACGCTCGCGGCGGACATCCTCGTGCGCCATCACGGGCAGCGAGGCGAGGACACGTTCTTCCTCACCGGCACGGACGAGCACGCGTCGAAGGTGTACCGCGTCGCAGAGGAGCAAGGGCTGGATCCGAAGGTCTACGTCGATCAAATCGCGGAGAAGTGGCGCGAAGTCCCTGAACAGGTCGGTGCAGACATCGACTTCTTCATCCGCACGACGGATGAGGGCCACAAGCGATTCGTTCAGGAGTTCGTTCAGCGGATCTACGACAACGGCGACATCTACGAGGACACGTACTCAGGTCTCTACTGCGTCGGCTGCGAGGCGTTCAAGAACGAGGACGAGCTCGTGGACGGTAAGTGCCCGGAGCACGACACCGTCCCGGAGCTGATCGAGGAGAAGAACTACTTCTTTCGCCTCTCGCGCTATCAGGAGCCGCTGCTGAAGCTTTACGACGAGCGGCCCGACTTCGTCCTTCCCGACTTCCGCCGCAACGAGGCGCGAAGCTTCATCGCAGGCGGGCTCGAGGACTTCAGCCTCAGCCGGGCGGGACAGCCGTGGGGCGTTCCCGTTCCCTGGGATCAGGAGCAGGTCGTCTACGTCTGGGTCGACGCGCTGATCAACTACCTCAGCGCGCTGACGTATGCGAGGCCCGGCGAGGATTTGCGCGAGCGCTACTGGCCGCACGTCCATCACGTGATCGCCAAGGACATCCTGCGGTTCCACTGCGTGTTCTGGCCGGCGCTGCTCCTTTCCGCCGGCTACGAGGTGCCGCGCCGGATCTTCGTCCACGGGTACCTCACGCTCGACGAGCGCAAGATCTCGAAGTCACTCGGGAACGTGATCGATCCGCTCAACCTCGTGGACGTGTACGGCTCGGACGCGGTTCGTTACTGGGCCACAAGGTCGGTGCAGTTCGGCCAGGACGGCTCCGTGTCGCTCGACTCGCTGCACGAGCGCTACGAGCGCGAGCTCGGCAACGACCTCGGGAACCTCGTATCGAGAACGACCGCAATGATCGCGAAGTACCGCGACGGGCGGATTCCTCTCGCCCCTGGCGCCGAGGGTGCCCCGTCGTTGGAGGCTCTCGGCCAGGAGGTCGAGAAGCGTCTCGATGACTTCGACCTCACCGGCGCGATCGACGCGATCTGGGACGCCGTCCGCTCGCTGAACAAGTTCGTGACCGACTCGAAGCCGTGGGAGCTGGCCAAGGACGACGCAAACGCGGAAGAGCTGGATCGCGTTCTCTACGCGCTCGCCGACGGCATCCGCGTCGTCGCCGTCGCGTTGCACGCGTATCTGCCCGAGACGACGCCGCGGATCCTCCACGCACTCGGCCAGCCCGAGGACTTCGAGTGGTCCTTCGTCACGCCGGGCAAGACCGTCGAGACGGAGGACGTCGAACCGGCGCCGCCGCTCTTTCCACGCGTCGAGGCGCCGGCCGCCGCTGCGTGATCGACACGCATGCGCACCTGCTCGCGTGCGCAGGCCCTCCCGAGGAGTTGGTCGACCGCGCCCGGCAGGCGGGCGTCGACCGGATCCTCGAGGTCGGCGCCTGGCCTGACCGATGGGGCCGGGTCGCCGACTTCGCTTTCGCGACGGACGGCGTTTTCCCGGTTCTCGGCATCCACCCGCACGTTGCGGGGGATGCACAGCCCGTGCAGCTCGAAGCGCTTCGAGAGCTCGATCCGGTCGCTGTGGGCGAAACGGGCCTCGACTACTACCGCGACTACGCGCCGCACGACGCGCAGCGCCAGCTCTTCCAGGCCCACCTCGCGGTCGCAGAGGAGCTCGGCAAGCCTGTCGTCATCCATTGTCGAGCGGCCGATGCAGACGTCGCCCGGGCGCTCGGCGACTTCGGCGGCACCGTCATCCTCCACTGCTTCTCCTCCCCGGGGTTGCTCCAGCCGGCGCTCGAGCGCGGGTACTACGTGTCCTTCGCCGGGAACGTGACCTACCCGAACGCCTACGACATCCGTTCCGCGGCCCGTGAGATTCCCTACGACCTGCTGCTGGCCGAGACCGACAGCCCGTACCTCTCTCCCCAGCCGCGGCGCGGGAGGCCGAACGAGCCGGCGAACCTCGTCCATACCGTCGCGGCGCTGGCCGAGCTCCGCGGGGTCGAGTTGGAAGAGCTTGCGGCGCAGCTGGATCGCAACGCGGACGCCGCATTCGGCCTCGCGTGAGCGAGCTGCCGTCGCCGAGCAAGGAGCTCGGCCAGCACTACCTGATCGACGACAACATCGTCCGAGTGATCGGTCGCCTCGCGGACGTCCGTGGGGAGGACGTCGTGCTGGAGATCGGGCCCGGGCAGGGCGTGCTGACGGCGTACCTGGCCGGACACGCCGGCGTGGTTCATGCAGTGGAGCTCGACCATCGACTCGAATCGCATCTGCGTGAGCGGTTCTCGAGCGCGGACAACGTCCGGCTCCACTTCGGGGACGCGCTCCGATTGGACGCCGCCGAACTGGAGCCCGCGCCGACCAAGCTCGTCGCCAACCTGCCCTACAACGTCGCCACGCCGATCGTCGTCGAGAGCCTTCAGCGGCTGCCGACCGTGGGCCTCTGGTGCGTGATGGTGCAGCGGGAGGTTGCCGACCGCTTCTTCGCCGAGCCGCGGACGAAGGCGTACGGCGCGGTCTCCGTACTGATCCAGCTTGCCGCCGTGCGAACGGGAACACATCCCGTGTCGCGAGAGGTCTTCCGCCCGAGACCCAATGTCGACTCGGCACTCGTAGCCTTCCGCCGCCGCGAGACGCCGCCGCCGATCGTTTGGGACGAGCTCAAGGCGGTCGTCGAGGCAGCGTTCGCGCACCGCCGGAAGCGGCTGCCGAACTCCCTCGAGCTCGCCGGGCTCGCCGATCGCCGCAGGGCCGAGGAGGCGCTGGCCGCGCTCGGTCGGCCTGCCACGACCCGCGCAGAGGAGCTCTCACCGCCGGAGTTCGTCGCGCTCGCCGCTGCGCTTCGATGACGGAGCTGCTCGCACCCGCCAAGCTGAACCTCGCGCTCGTGGTCGGGCCGAAACGCACCGACGGAAAGCACGAGCTCTCGACGGTGCTCCAACGAATCGCGCTTGCGGACACGGTCCGCCTCGAGCCTGCCGAGGAGCTCGGAGTCCACGGCTTTGCGGACGACACGCTCGTCCGCCGGGCCCTCGAGCTGGAAGCCGCCCACGCCGGCGCCGAGCCGCACTGGCGCGCAACGATCGAGAAGCAGATTCCCGTGGCTTCGGGCCTTGGCGGCGGAAGCTCGGACGCCGCGGCGGCGCTCAAGCTCGCGAACGATGCGCTGGGCGGCGCGCTCTCCTCGGACCAGCTCCACGTCATCGCCGCCGAGCTCGGCGCGGATGTCCCGTTCTTCCTCACCGCCGGGCCGCAGCTCGGCGAGGGCGACGGCACGGAGCTCACGCCTCTCGACCTGCCGCAGGACTACTGGGTCGTCCTCGTCGTGCCGAGCACGGCGCGGAAGCAGTCGACGGCCGCTGTCTACGACGCCTTCGACGCACGAGACGGAGCGGAAGGCTTTGAGCAACGCCGCGCCGAGCTTTCCAGGGCGCTCGTCCTCGGCGACCTCGCCGCGCTGCCGCCCAACGACCTCGCACGATCGCCGCTGGCCGGCGAGCTCATCGACCAGGGCGCCTTCCGAGCCGATGTGACCGGCGCCGGGCCGGCCGTTTACGGGCTCTTCACCGAGGAGTCGCAGGCAGTCGCGGCCTGTGCCGCACTGGCGCCCCGCGGTGAGACCTGGGTGACGACATCCGGGTGGTAGCGTCCGGCGCGTGATCGAGCAGCCGGTTCTCGAGCACGGATCCACGCGCCCCGAGCGCTGGCTTCGACGCCAGCGGACGACTATCGCCATCACCATCGCCGTCATCGAGGCGATCCTGTTCGTCTTCGGCGCGATCAGCCGCCCACTCGCAATCGTCGTGGCAATCGCGGTGATCGTTCTCTACCTCTGGCTCGGGAGAAGGCTCCGACCTCCGCTGTCCGACGTCGCCTGGATAGCGGCGGTATCCCAGGGGCTCGTCGCGCTGGTTCCCGTCCTGTTCTTCTTCCTGGCCACCGTCACGATTGTCGCGATCGGGGTTCTCGCGGTCGTCGCGCTCGCCGTCCTCTTCAGTCGCCGCTAGGCGCTGGCAGACTTGGACCGGTGGTGCGTAGCCAGGCAGACTTGGACCGGTGGGGCGTAGCCAAGTGGTAAGGCAGCGGGTTTTGGTCCCGCGATCCCAGGTTCGAATCCTGGCGCCCCAGCCATTGCGCGAGAGCACGTGAACGCATCGAGGCTGGCAGCCGTCGTCCTGGCGGGAGGGCTCGGCACGCGGATGCGCTCGGCGACGCCGAAGCATCTCCATTCGCTGCTCGGTCGGCGCCTGGTCGACTGGGTGATCGAGGCCGGACGTGCGCTCGAGCCTGCGCGTCTCGTCGTCGTCAGCTCGCCCGACTTCGCGGGTGAGTTCGACGGAGTCGAGGTCGCCGTCCAAGAGCGTCCCAGGGGCACCGGCGACGCGCTCGCGTCCGCAAGGGACGCACTCGCCGCGCAGGCCGGCGAGGTGCTCGTCCTCTCCGGCGATGCGCCGCTCCTTCGCCCGGAAACGCTCACGTCGCTTCTCGAGACCCACCGCAGCGGCGACGCGACCGCCACCGTGCTCACCTTCCGCAGGGACGATCCGGGCAGCTACGGAAGGATCGTTCGCGGTGACGACGGCGGCGTCCGGGCGATCGTCGAGGCGACTGACGCAACACCGGAGCAACTCGCGCTCGACGAAGTCAACTCGTCGATCTACGTCTTCCGTGGAGAGGCGCTCTGGCCTGCGCTCGACCGGCTCGATCCGGCCAATGCGCAGGGTGAGCTCTACCTCACCGACACCGTGCGCCACCTTGTCGAAGACGGCGAGCGCGTCCTCGCATTCGAAGCCGACGATCCGAGCGAGCCCGAAGGAGTGAACACGCGCGTCGAGCTCGCCGCGGCCGCCGCGGCACTCCGTGACCGGATCAACGAAGAACACATGCTCGCGGGAGTCACGATCGTCGACCCGGCGACGACATGGATCGAGCCGACGGTCGAGATCGAGGCCGACGCCGTGATCGGCCCGTTCACGGTGCTGAACGGCGGTACGACGGTGGGCGAAGGGGCCAGCGTGGGCCCGCACGTGGTCGCCGTCGACGCAGCGATCGGCCCGCGTGTGCTCGTTGGTCCGTTCTGTTACCTTCGCCCCGGCACTGTTCTCGAGGCGGGCGCGAAGGCGGGCACATTCGTGGAGATCAAGAACTCGCGCGTGGGCGAGGGCACCAAGGTGCCGCATCTCTCCTACATCGGGGACGCCGACGTGGCGGAGGGCGTGAACATCGGCGCAGGGAACATCACCGCCAACTTCGCCCACAAGCCCGGTCAGCCCAAAGGTCGCACGACGATCGGCCGGAACGTCAGGACCGGTGTCCACAATGCCTTCATTGCCCCTGTCGAGATTGGGGACGGTGCTTGGATTGGCGCGGGATCGGTCATCACGAGAGACGTCCCGCCGGGCGCGCTCGGGATCGCCCGGGCGCGGCAAGAAAACAAGGAAGGCTACGCCGCCCGTGGATCCGACCAAAGCGAGGGAACCAGTGACGACGACTGAGGTCGCGCCGCTGCCCGGCCTCGAGGCGCCGGCGACGCAGTCGACACCGAAGCCGCAGAACTGGCTCGAGCGCGGGCCGTCGAAGCGGCTGATGCTCGTGTCAGGGCGGTCACATCCGGATCTGGCCGAGGACATCGGCAAGAAGCTCGGGGTCGCCTGCAGTCCTGTCGAGCTGAAGACGTTTGCGAACGGCGAGGTGTATTGCCGCTACGAGGAGTCGGTGCGCGGCGCCGACCTCTTCATCGTCCAGTCGTGCGCCGGTGTGGGCAAGGTCAACGCCTACCTCTGGGAGCTCCTCGAGATGATCAACGCGGCGAAGCTGGCCTCGGTGAAGCGGGTCACGGCCGTGATGCCGTGGTTCCCGTACTCGCGGCAGGACAAGAAGTCGGCGCCGCGCGAGCCGATCTCGGCGCGTCTGCTCGCAGACACGTTGGAAAAGGCTGCCGGGGTCGACCGCGTGCTGACGATGGACCTTCATACCGGCCAGATCCAGGGGTTCTTCACCATCCCTGTCGACCACATGACCGCACTGCCGCTCTTCGCGCAGTACTTCCGGGACAAGGGCCTCTCCGGCGAGAACGTCGTCTCGGTCTCGCCGGACGCCGGCCGCGCCAAGCTCGCGCGCCGCTTCGGGCAGATGCTCGAGGCCGACCTCGCGATCATGAACAAGACCCGGCCCGCGCATGACCAGGCGTCGATCACCGAGGTCATCGGCGACGTCGAGGGCAAGACCGCGCTGATGGGGGACGACATGATCCTCACCGGCGGCACCCTCCTCGCAGGCGCGAAAGCCCTGCGGGAGGCGGGCGCGAAGGAGGTCTACGTCTTCGCCACGCACGGCCACTTCGTCGGTGATGCACTCGAGAAGCTTGCGAGTGACGACCTCGCCGAGATCGTCGTCACCGACACGGTGCCGCTCGACCCACTCGGGCGGCCCGACCAGCTGACCGTGCTGCCGGTCTCGGGGCTCCTGGCCGACACGATCATGAACGTCTTCGCCGACGAATCCGTGTCGGCGGTCTTCCAGGGCGCGAATCAGCTCTTCTAGGAGGGCTCGGCGGAACGTTGCTCGTCGTCAGACCGTGATGCTCGTTCTGAGGCAAGGACGCAGGGAGCCTCCGTATCAGTGAGATACGGAGGCGACTGAGGACGCGGCCTCAGGACGAGCAGCGCGCGTATGACGGCACAGACCACGTTTCGCCGAGCCCTCCTTTAGACCGGCTGCTCGCCGGCGGTGCCGTCGCCGCCCTGTGCGGCCTGCTCCTGTACCGGATCGCGCCCGACGTCGGCGACAAGCCGCTGTACGAGGACGAGGCGGTTGCCGGCCTGATCTCCATGCGGCCGCTCGACGAGGTGCTCGAGACGGTGATGCTGGACCGCGGCGGCGCTCCGCTCCACTTCGTGCTCGCCCACGCGATGTTCCGGTTCGAGGCGAGCGCGGACGCGCTGCGCTGGCTGTCCGTCGTGTGCGCCGTCGCCGCTGTGCCTCTCTGCTTCGACCTCGGACGCCGGCTCGACGGTTCCGCGGCGGGTCTCGTGGCGGCGGCGGTCGCCGCATCGTCGACAGCCCTTGCGATCTACGGGAGCTTCGGGCGGATGTACGCGCTCTACGTCCTCGTCGCCGCCCTGGCGTTTGACCTGTTCGTGCGCGCACTGGAGCTGCGCACGCGGAGCGCGGTGATCGCCGCCGCCGCTGCGGCCTGGCTCCTGCCCGCCGTCCACCCGTATGGGGCGATCCCGGCGCTCGTGGAGCTGGTCGTCGCGGTCGTAGTGTGGCGCCGGCGAGCATGGCCGTTCGGGGTGGCCGCCGTCGCGGCGATCCCGTTTCTCGTCGCCGACGTCCGGCTCGCCGAGCGGTCTGAGGTGGGGGAGAGCGGTTCGGCGATCGCGTCGCCCGGTGATGCCTGGGGCGAGCTGACCGCCGCGCTCTCGGCCTTCGCCGGCGGGGACGGCCTTGCCTTCGCCTGGTTCACGGGGTTGGCCGTTGTCGGGCTCGTTGTGCTGGCGCTGCGCCGGCCGGCGGTCGCCGCTCTTGGGCTCGCCGTCGCCCTGCCGCCGCTGCTCTTTGTTCTCATCCCGGCCGGCTCCGAGCCGGACCTCTCGCCCCGGCACCTCTTCTACGGGCTGCCGCTCTGGGCGGCGGCGATCGGCGTCGGGGTCACCTCGCTCCGCGGCTGGATGCCGGAGCGGGTGTGGTTCGTCGTCGTCGCAGCGGTGATCGCCGCCGCCGTCCTGGCGCCGGTAAGCGCTCTCCGAGATCCGCGCGAGCTCGGCCTCCTCCCGACGGCCACGCCGGGCGACGTCAGGGCGGGCGCCGGCGACCTGCTTTTTCCGTACGCGACGCCGTTCCTCGCCGAGGTCGGCAGCGTTCAGGAGGGGCTCGCGCTCCCGCAGGGGCCTGGCGACCAGATCCTCAGGGCACTCGAACATGCAGACGAACCGATCCGCGCGGTTCGCATTGCCCTGCCGCGCCGGGAATGGGAGGTCGTGACGATTCGCGGGCCGCTCGACAAGCAGCGTGCCCTTGCCGCCGCCGCCGATGCAATCGCGAGCGCCACGCATCCACCGGCGCTCGACTGGTGGTACGAGCTCGTCGAGCGAGGCCTGCGTGACGCGCTCTCTAGCTACACTGCCGCGCCGTGGCAGGTGAACGAATCAAGCTGGAAGTAGCGGAGCGCGAGGGACGCGGTTCCTCCGACTCACGCCGTATCCGCCGCGAAGGAATGATTCCCGGCGTCCTTTACGGACGCGGGAAGACGCCGCACGCGATCTGTGTCTCCGAACGAGAGCTTCGCCGCGTCCTGACCGGCCCATCGGGTTTGCACGCGATCCTCGACGTCGTGCTCGAAGGCCAGAAGACGACGCACGCGTCGATCCTCAAGGACTACCAGCAGGACGTGATCACAGGCCGCATCGCCCACATCGACCTCCAGGAGGTCCGCCTCGACCAGCCGATCCAGGCCCAGGTCGTGATCGAGCTCATCGGCGAGTCCGCCGGCACGAAGGAGGGGGGTGTCCTCTCGCAGGTCACGCGCGAGATCAACGTCGAGGCGCTGCCGATGGAGATCCCCGAGCGGATCGAGGTCGACATCTCCGAGATGCACATCGGAGACACCCTTCGCCTCGTGGACGTGGCCAGGCAAGACGGCGTGACGTTCCTCGACGATCCGGAGGAGACGGTGCTCGCGACGGTGACCGTGCCGACGCAGATCGTCGAGCCCGAGCCCGAGGAAGAGGAGCTCGAGGAAGGCGAGGAGCTGGCCGAGGGCGAGGAGCCGCCGGAGGGCGCAGCCGAGGGCGAAGAGCCGTCCGCCGAGGCCGAATCGGGCGAGGGCGGCGAGCCCGAGACCACCGAGGGCTAGTTGCCCCTGTTTCGTCGGGGCGAGCGCGCCTCGACGCTGGATCTTCTCGTCGCGGGTCTGGGCAACCCGGGTCGCGAGTACGAGCGAACCCGCCACAACGCCGGCTGGATGGTGATGGACGAGCTGGCCAGGAGGCACGACGGCTCGTTTCGAAGCAAGTTCTCCGGTCAGCTTTCGGAGACTCGGCTCGACGACCTGAAGCTCGCACTGCTCAAGCCGGAGACGTACATGAACGTCTCCGGGCAATCGATCGGAGCCGCGCGGAAGTTCTTCAAGGTCGACCCGGCCGACGTCCTCGTCGTCCATGACGACGTCGACCTGGAGCCCGGGCGGCTGCAGGCGAAGTTCGGGGGCGGGCTCGCCGGGCACAACGGCCTGCGCTCGATAGCCCAGGCGCTCGGGACGAACGACTTCCTGCGCCTTCGGATCGGTGTCGGGCGCCCCGGTCGCGGCGACCGGCGCAGCGTCGCCGACTACGTCCTCGGCGGGTTCGAGCCCGAAGTCGACCTCGACCTGCTGATCGGGCGATCAGCGGATGCCGTCGAAACGATGGCGCGCGACGGGCTCGAGGAGGCGCAGCGCCGGTACAACTAGACGAATGGACCGCGTGTTCGTCTCGGTAGGTGACGGCGCCGGCGCCCGAAAGCGCCAGGGCGTCGCTCCCGGTCCCCGTCAAGGGCGAACGTGGTGGGAGGTCATGCACCCGGAGGGGTCGGAAGGGACTTGGCGCGACCTGCCGCGCCTTCTCGGCGACTCGATGCGGCTGGTGTGGAACTCGGGCCGCAACATCTTCCTCCTCACGTCAGGGCTCCAGCTTCTGACGGCGCTGGGTGTGGCGGTGCAGCTGTTCGTCGCGAAGGCGGTCTTCGAGTCGGTCCTGGGCACCGGCGGCACTGCCGACCTCGCCGACGTCGGGCCACCGCTCGTCGCGCTCGTCGTCGTCACGGTCGCCCTGGACCTCGCTCGGGCCATCCAGGGCGAGCAGAGCCGTGTCCTCGGCGAGCTGGTCGGTCGCAAGGCGATCGACCGCGTGCTGGACGTGTCCACCAGGATCGACCTGCTCGCATTCGAGTCGCCCGAGTTCTACGACCGGCTCCAGCGTGCCCGCGCGCAGGGGCAGTTCCGCGCGCTCCAGACCGTCAACGGCCTGCTCGGGATCGTCGGTTCGCTCGTGACGGCGGTGGCGATCGTCTTCGCGCTGGCCACCCTTCAGCCGCTCCTGCTGCCGTTCGTCCTCATCGGCTACCTGCCGCTCTGGGTCGTGGCCTCGCTGAACACGCGCGACCTCTACCACTACACGCGGGGCATGACGCCGAACGACCGGCAGCGCGGTTACCTCCAGAACGTGCTCATGGGGCGGAACGCGGCCAAGGAGGTGCGCGCCTTCAACCTGGCGGGGTTCCTTCGCCGCCGCTACGACACTCTCTACGACGAGCGAATCGCCGAGCTGCGAAAGCTGGCGAAGCGCAGGACCGCGCGGGCGCTGCTCGGCTCGGTCACATCGTCGGCCGTCACGGTCGGGACGATCGCGATGCTCGCCTGGCTGTACACCACCGATCGCATGTCGCTGGCGGCGGCCGGCGCTGCGGTCTTCGGCCTCTACCAGCTCGCGAACCAGCTGCGTGGGCTGCACATGAGCGCGACGTCCTTGTACGAGGCAACCCTCTTCATCCGCGACTACTCGTCCTTCCTGACGCTCGAGCCGTCAGTCGAGGAAGCCGAGGGCCGGACCCCCGCGCCGAAGTCGTTCGATCGTCTGACGGTGGAGGACGTGTCGTTCACGTACCCGGAGTCGGACCGCCCGGCCGTCGACGGCGTCTCGCTCGAGATCGGCAAAGGCGAGATCATCGCGCTCGTCGGCGAGAACGGGTCGGGCAAGACCACGCTCGCGAAGATGCTCGCCGGGCTGTACCGGCCGGAGACCGGCAGGATCCGCTGGGACGACCTCGACCTCGCAGATGTGGACGCCGACGAGCTCCGCCGGGCAGTCGCGGTGATCTTCCAGGACTTCGAGCGCTACCTGCTTCCCGCGCGGGAGAACGTCGGCCTGGGGCGGAAGGAGCGAATCGACGACATCGACGCGATCCTCGAGGCGGCCGCACGCGCGGACGCGCATGAGTTCCTCGCGTCGCTCCCCGAAGGGTACGAGACGATGCTCGGCCGCGAGTTCTCCGGCGGCTTCGACCTCTCGATCGGGCAGTGGCAGCGCGTGGCTCTCGCGCGCGCATTCTTCCGCGACGCGCCCTTCGTGATCCTCGACGAGCCCACCGCGTCGCTCGACGCGCGGGCCGAGAGCAATCTCTTCGAGCGAATGCGGGAGCTGCTGCACGGCCGGTCGGTGGTGCTGATCTCGCACCGGTTCTCGAGCGTGCGCTCGGCGGATCGCATCTACGTGCTGCACGAAGGGCGCGTGGTCGAGGAGGGCTCTCACGAGGAGCTGATGGAGCGCGACGGCCTCTATGCGGAGCTCTTCACGCTGCAGGCGCGTGCCTATGTCGACCGGCCCGCGGCGATCGGAGGCGGCGACGAGGCGGGCGAAC
>Ga0207428_10003043_pt1 | contig 16504 bp, 16 predicted proteins | sample RhiMethybrSRZTD1_FD_187600 | JGI IMG/M metagenome (GOLD analysis project Ga0207428, IMG submission 187600) | Populus rhizosphere microbial communities from Tennessee, USA - Rhizosphere MetaG P. TD hybrid SRZTD1 (SPAdes) (version 3) | ecosystem: Host-associated > Plants > Roots > Rhizosphere >...
TGCCGCCGCGATGCCGCCCTCGGCCATCACGGTGTGCGCCTTGCCGAGCAGCGACTTGCACACGAGCCCGACCGAAGCACCGCCGGCCGAGGCCTCGATCGCCGCGCGCAGCCCGGCACCGCCGGCGCCCACCACCAGGACGTCGTAGTCGCTCCGCGGGTAGTCGGCCATCTAGAAGAGCCTCGGGTCGCTGAAGACGCCGCGCGCGAGCAACCGCACGTAGACGTCGGAGAAGGCCACCCAGAAGAGGCTCATCCAGGCCCAGAGCATGTGGCGCGTGTTGAGCTTGCTGACGCAGCCGTAGGCGGTCATGCAGAGCGGCTTCTTCGAGAGCTCGTCGCTCGAGCCGCCCACGAGGTGACGCAGCGAGTGGCAGCTCAGCGTGTAGGTGCCGAGCAGCACGACGTTCGCCGCCAGCACCAGCGTGCCCAGGCCGATCCCGAATTCGACGCCGCCGTCGGCGGCCGGAAACCAGAGCGCCTTCCAGACGTCGTGCGCGAGGATCAGCAGGAACGGCAGCGCGATGTAGAGGAAGTAGCGGTGGACGTTCTGCAGGATCAGCGGGAACGCGGCTTCGCCGCGATAGGCGGAGCGCGGCTCGCCCACCGTGCACGAGGGCGGGTCCGCCCAGAAGGCCTTGTAGTACGCGCCGCGGTAGTAGTAGCAGGTCAGGCGGAAGCCGCCGGGAGCCCAGAGGATGAGCAGCGCCGGCGAGAACGGCAGCCACGCCGGCAGGGCTACGGGCAGCGGGCCGAACCAGGCGTGAGGCGACGGGCCGAAGAGCTCGGGCGAGTAGAAGGGCGACAGGTAGTTGCCGAAGTGGTAGTCGCGGCCCTGGAAGGCCGCCCACGTCGCGTAGACCACGAAGGCGCCCAGGCCCGCCGCCGTGAGCAGCGGCTGCAGCCACCAGAGATCGCGGCGCATGGTGCGTCCGAACGCCGCGACCGACGCGTTCCCCTCGGCCATCCCTGCGGACCTCCCCGGGTTGTCTTGCGCGGGCTTGACGATAACGGTGGGCGCGCGGGTTTTCAACCGCGCGTGACGCGCGGGCGACCCGCGGCTCGCGCTACGGCTCGAGAGCCGCGGCGAGCACGCTGCCGAGCCAGACGCCGAGCAGGCACAGCACGACCGAGAGAAAGACGTTGGCGCCGGCCCGCGTCCACTCGCCGTCCTGCGCGAGGCTCAGCGTCTGCAGGCTGAAGGCGGAGAAGGTCGTGAAGCCGCCGAAGATGCCGGGCATCCAGAAATGGCGCACCACGGCGCTCGCCGGCGCGCGCCCGGCCGGCCCCGTGAGCGCCGCCACGAAGCCGATCAGGAACGAGCCCAGCACGTTGACGAGCAGCGTGCCCCACGGAAACGCCTCGCCCGCGTGGCGGGCCACGAGCCCCGAGAGCCCGTAGCGAGCCACGCCGCCGAGCGCCGAGCCGATCGCGACGGCGAGCACGATCAGCGCTTCGCCGCGCATCAGGCCTTCGTCCCCAGCTCCCGGCGCACGAGCCCGACGAGCGGCCCGTCGACGAGACACAGCCGCACGGTCTTGAGACGGCCCTCGGGGTGGGCGCTCATGAAGTCGCGCACGGAGCGCACGTACGCGCGCGCGCAGACCTCGAGCGGAACGGCGAAGATCCCGCTGCTCACGGCCGGGAACGAGAGCGATTCGAACCCGCGCTCCTCCGCGCGCAGGAACGCCGAGCCGAGCGCCTGGACCAGCCGCTCCTCCTCCCGCCCGATCCCCTGCTGCGGGCCGACGGCGTGGATCACTGCCTTGAAGGGCAGCTTCCCCGCCGTCGTCACCACGGCCTCGCCGACGGCGAGCGGACCGCGCGCGGCGACGAGGCGGTCGCCCTCCTGCACCAGGGCGGCCCCCGCGGCACGCGCGATCGCTGCGGCCACGCCGCCGCCGTGCGCGAGCTGCCCGTTCGCGGCGTTCACGATCGCGTCCGTGCTCTCCGCGAGCAGGTTCGCGAGCACCACCTCGAAGGCGCGGCCGCCCGGGTACGCCTCGCGCGCGATCATCGGCGAACCATGCTTCGGCCTCGCGCTTCAGGGGACGAGCAGCAGCTTGCCGGTCGTCTGCCGCGACTCGAGCGCCTGGTGCGCGCTCGCGGCCTCCGCGAGCGGGAAGCTGCGGTCGATGCGCACGTCGAGCCGCTTCGCCGCCACCTGGCCGAGCACGTCCGCGGCGCGCGCCTCGAGGCTCGCGCGGTCGGCGACGTAGTGGAACAGCGTCGGCCGCGTCAGGAACAGCGACCCCTTCTGCGACAGCACCAGCGGGTCGATCGGCCCGACCGGCCCGCTCGCGTTGCCGAAGAAGACCATCATCCCGCGCAGCGCCAGGCAGTCGAGGCTCTTCGGCGCCGTTTCCTTGCCGACGCCGTCGTACACGACGTCGACGCCGCGACCGTTCGTGAGGCGCTTGACCGCGGCCAGGAAGTCCTCGCTCCGGTACAGGATCAGCTCGTCCGCGCCCGCGGCCCGCGCGAGCGCGGCCTTGGCCTCGCTGCCGACGGTGCCGATCACGCGCGCCCCGCGCTGCTTCGCCATCTGCACCAGCAGCAGGCCGACGCCTCCCGCCGCGGCGTGGACGAGGCAGGTGTGACCCTTGGCGAGCGGGAACGTGCTCGCCGTCAGGTAGTGAGCGGTCATCCCCTGGAGCATCACCGCGGCGGCCGTCCGCAGCTCGACGCCCTCCGGCACGGCCACGGCCTTCTCGGCCGGCATCTTCACGCTCGCGGCGTAGGAGCCGATCGCGCTCGTCCACGCGACGCGGTCGCCGACGCGAAACAGCGTGACCTCGGGCCCGACGGCGGTCACGACTCCCGCGCCCTCCATGCCGGGCACGAACGGCAGCGGGTTCGGGTAGAGCCCGGTGCGATGGTAGGTGTCGAGGTAGTTGATCCCCGACGCCTCACAGCGAACGACGATCTCGCCGTTGCCCGGCACGGGTTCCGGGACGTCCGCGAGGCGCAGCACCTCCGGACCTCCGAACGCCTCGATGCGAATCGCCCTCATGCGAACGCCTCCTCCGAAGCCCCGGGCTAGCCTACGACGAGTCATGCTAACCTCGCCAGAGTGAGGACGCTCAGCCGGCGAGAGAAGGTGATGCTTTCGCTCGTGGCGCTCACGGCGCTGGCGCTCGTGTTCCTGCGCCTGCGGGACCACTCGGGGACGCCGGCCGCGCGCGCGCGCGCCGCGGCGCTGCCGCCGCCGGTGCCGCGCATCGACCTCGCCCGTCTCGCGGCGGAGCGGCCCGAGACCACGGCGGGGCACCGCGACCTCTTCCGCTTCGGCTCCGCCGCGGCGGACGAGGACGCCGAGCGGGCACCCACGCCGGCCGAGACGCCGGAGCCGGTCGCGACGCCCACGATCGAGGCCGTCGCCACGCCGCCGCCCGGCCCGCCGCCGCTCAATCTCAAGTACCTGGGGTCGGTCGAGAACCGCGCCGGCGTGAAGGTCGCTGTGCTGATGACCGACCGCAAGGAGGTCCTGACCGGCCAGACGGGCGAGACCGTCGCGAACCGCTACCGGATCGCGCGCATCGGGCTCGAGTCGGTGGACCTCGAGGACGTGGGCTCGGGCCAGTCGCGCAGGATCCCGCTGCGCGGGAACTAGGGCTACCGGCGTCCGACCGCATGCTGCAGGGCATCCTCGACGAGAAGCGCAAGAGCCTGCTCAGGGAGCTGCACCGCCAGCTCGGGGAGCTGCGCGTGCTGCTCGTGCGCGCCGACGCCTCGGACGAGCACCAGAAGGCGCTGGCGCGGGCGATCAGCCAGCTCGACGAGCTGTTCCTGCTGGTGGTGGTGGGCGAGTTCAACGCCGGCAAGAGCGCGGTGATCAACGCGCTCCTCGGCGAGAAGGTGCTCGAGGAGGGACCCACCCCCACCACCTCGCGCGTCGAGCTCGTCAAGTACGGCCCCGAGCGCAAGCGCACGCCCGCCGGCGGCGACTTCGAGGAGATCGCGCTGCCGCTCGAGATCCTGCGCGAGATGAACGTCGTCGACACTCCGGGCACGAACGCCGTCGTCGAGGGCCACGAGGCGCTGACGCGCGACTTCGTGCCGCGCTCGGAGCTCGTGCTGTTCGTGACCTCCGCCGACCGGCCGTTCACGGAGAGCGAGCGGCGCTTCCTCGGCACGATCCGCGACTGGGGCAAGAAGGTGGTGGTGGCCGTCAACAAGATCGACATCCTCGAGGCCCCGGGAGACGTCGAGAAGGTGGTCGAGTTCGTGCGCGACAAGCTGCGCGAGCTGCTCGGCCTGCGGCCCGAGGTGTTCGGCGTGTCCGCGCGGCAGACCTGGAAGGCGAAGGCGGCGGGCTACCCCGCCGACCCGGCGCGGAATGGCTTCGGGGCGCTCGAGGCCTACCTCTCGCGCACCCTCGACGACGTGGGCCGCCTGCGTGTCAAGCTCGAGAGCCCGCTGGGCATCGCCGATCGCGCGATCGAGGTCGCGGCGAGCGGAGCGAAGCTGCGCCTCGCGGCGCTCGCCGAGGACGAGGCCGCCTTGAAGCAGGTCGAGGGCCAGATCGTGCAGCACGTGCAGGAGGTGGCGCGCGACCTGCGCGTCCGGGTGTCCGAGGCCGAGAAGCCGCTGCTCGAGATGCAGACGCGCGGCGACGCCTTCCTCGATCGCGAGCTGCGCCTGCCGCGTGCGCTGTCCCTGCTCGACCGCGAGCGGACCGCCGCGCTCTTCCGGCAGGACGTGATGGGCGGGATGCAGGCGGGAATCGAGAAGCGGGTCGACGGGCTGGCCGACGCCGTCGCGGCCGCCGAAAAACACCTCTGGCCCGGCGTGGTCGCGCGCGTCAACGAGCGGCGCCAGACGCACGCCTCGCGCGCCCCGGGGGCGCCGCTCGCCGCGCCCGCGCCGGACAGGCAACGGCTGCAGCAGGCGTTCGCGCGCGACGTGGCGCGCGCGCTCGAGGGCTTCTCGCCGCGCGAGGAACCGGCGCGCTTCGCGCGCGCCGCGCAGCGCGCGGCCGTCGCGACGCTCGTGCTGCTGCTGCTCGCCGTGGTGGGCGCGGGCGTGGGCTTCGTGCGGGCCGACACCACGACGACCGCGGTCGCCGCCCTGGTGGTGGGCGCGATCGTCGCGCTGGCTGCGCCGCTGCCGCTGCCGGTCCAGCGCGCGCGCGAAAAGGCGCGCCTCGGCGAGGCGGCCTCCGACCTGCGCCAGCGGCTCGCCGCGTCGCTGCGCGGTGGCTGTGAGCGCGAGCTCGAGCTGGGACACAAGCGCGTGCAGGAGGCCGTGCTGCCGTTCGCGCGCTTCGTGCGCGGCGAGGGCGAGCGCCTGCGCGCGCAGTCGCAGGAGCTGGCCGGGCGCAGGCGCGACTTCGACACGCTGCGCACGCGCATCGCGGGGCTGCGCTAGCGCGTGGCCGAGCTCACGCCGTCCCCCGCCGCGGCCGAGGCCGGCGCCCTCTTCGCCCGCTTCGTGGAGCTGATCGCGCGGCTGCGCGCGCCGGGCGGCTGCCCGTGGGACCGCGAGCAGACCCACGAGAGCGTCAAGCCGATGACGATCGAGGAGGCCTACGAGGTCGCCCACGCGATCGACGAGCAGGACGACGCGGAGCTGGCGGGCGAGCTCGGCGACCTGATGTTGCAGGTGGTGTTCCACGCCAACATCGCCGAGGAGCGCGGCGCCTTCCGCCTGCGCCAGGTGATCGAGCGCGTCGCGGAGAAGATGGTGAGGCGCCATCCCCACGTCTTCGCCGACGACGGCGCCTCCACCTCCGGCGAGGTGCTCCGCAACTGGGAGGCGATCAAGGCCGAAGAGCGGGCGCAGAAGGGCAAGCAGGACGCGTCGATGCTGGACAGCGTCCACAAGGGCCTGCCGGCGGTGATGGAGGCGTTCCAGCTGACGACGAAGGTCTCGCGCGTCGGCTTCGACTGGCCCGGACCCGGCGACGCGCTGCTGAAGCTGGACGAGGAGGCGGACGAGCTGCGCGAGGCCGTGCGCGAGAACGCGGACGCGCGGCGGGTCGCGGAGGAGGTCGGCGACCTCCTGTTCGTGGCGGTGAACGTTGCCCGGCTGACCGGCGTCGACCCCGAGAGCGCGCTCAAGGCCGCCAACCGCAAGTTCCGCCGCCGTTTCCAGTACATCGAGGAGCGGCTGCGCGACCAGGGCAAGAAGCCGGCCGACTCGACGCTCGAGGAGATGGACCGGCTCTGGAACGAGGCGAAGAGCCGGGAACGCTGACGCGCAGGCAGACGGTCTAGGGCGGGCCTCCGGGCAGCGTGAAGCAGACGGTCGTCCCCTTCCCCTTGCCCTCCGACTCGACCCACACGCGCCCGTGGTGCTGGTCGACGATCCGCTTGATGAGCGCGAGCCCGACGCCGCTGCCCTCGCTGTCGGGGTCGAGCTTCTCGAACAGCCCGAAGACGCGGCCCTGGAAGCGCGGGTCGATGCCGATCCCGTTGTCGCGCACGAAGAACACCGTCTCGCCGGCCTGCTCGCGCCTGCCGATCTCGACGCGCGGCCGCTTCTGCTCGCCCATGAACTTGGCCGCGTTGTCGACCAGGTTCTGGAGCACCTCGACGAGACGGGCGCGGTCCCCCCAGACCGTCGGCAGCCCCTCCGCGACCGCGACCTCGACGCCGCGCTGGCGCAGGCGGCCCGCCACGAGCGCCAACGCTTCCTGGACGAGACTGGCGAAGACGATCGTCTGGGGCGGATTCACGACCCGCCCGATGCGCGACAGCTCCAAGAGCTCGCTCAGCAGCCGCTGCATCTTGTCGACGGCGTCGCGGATGCGTCCGAGATCGGCGCGCACGCGGTCGAGGTTGCCGGCCACGGCGTCCTGCTCCACGAACGACAGGAAGCCGCGGATCGTGATCAGGGGACTCTTGAGGTCGTGCGACACGGTGTACGCGAAGCGCTCGAGCTCGGCGTTCTTGGCCTCCAGCTCGCGGATCAGCGTCTCGCGCTCGGCCTCGACCTTCTTGCGCTCGGTGATGTCCTGGACGGCGCCGTAGATGCCGACCAGCTGGTTCCGGACCGGGTCCCAGACGGGATGGCCCCAGACGCGCACCCAGCGCATCTCGCCGCTCTTCATGAACGTGCGGACCTCGGTCACGACCTGCTGGTTCGCCCGCAGCGCCTCCATGTCGCGCGCGTCCTGCTCGCGGTCGTCAGGGTGGAGCGCCGCCAGCCAGCCGCCGCGCGCCATGTACTCCTCGTAGCTGTAGCCGGTGATGCGCTCGAAGGCGCCCGCGACCCAGTGGTGGAACAGCGTCCCGTCGGGGTTGAGGCGGGTGGAGAAGGTGTAGTCCGAGATGATCTGCGAGATCAGGCGGTAGCGCTCTTCGCTCTCCGCGAGTCCCTGCGAGCCGTGTTGCGAGCCGCCTTCGTCCTGCATCGGAGGGTGGCCCATTCTAGGCCCGGCGCGCCCTCAGAGCACCGACAGCAGGAAGCGCCGCAGGTCGGCGATCTCCTCCAGGCAGACGCTGTGGGGCATCGGATAGCTGTGCCAGTCGACCGTGCAGCCCAGCACCAGCAGCGCGTCGCGCGATGCCTCGCCGAGGGACTGGGGCAGGACCGCGTCGAGCTGGCCGTGCGCCATGAAGATCGGCACTCCGGCGTTCGCGGGGTGGAGCTCGTCGCGCAAGGTGTCGGCGAGCGGCAGGTAGGTCGAGAGCGCCAGGATCGCGCCCAGCCGCTCGGGCCAGCGCAGCGCCGTGAAGAGCGCCATGGCGCCGCCCTGGGAGAAGCCCGCGACGAGGATCCGGCTCGCGGCGATCCCGCGCTCGCGCTCGCGCTTCACGAGCGCGCCGATCGCCTCGGCCGACTCGCGGATGCCGCGCTCGTCCTGGGCCGCGCGCCGGTCGAACCCGGCGACGTCGTACCAGGCGCGCATGCGGTGGCCGCCGTTGATCGTGACCGGGCGCACGGGCGCGTGCGGGAACACGAAGCGAACGGCCAGGCTCGGCGGCAGCTGCAGCTCCGGCACCAGCGACTCGAAGTCGTGGCCGTCGGCGCCGAGGCCGTGCATCCAGACGACCGCGGCCTGCGCGGTCGAGGACGGCTCGAGCTCGACCGCTTCGAGACGGAGCGCGCTCACGCGCGTGCCTCCAGCGGAAGGGCGCTCACGCGCCGGCGCTGCTGGCTGCCTCCGGCTCCAGGTGGCTCTCGATCAAGCGGGCGATCGCCGACTGCGGCACGGCGCCGATCTGCGCGTCGACGACCTTGCCGTCGCGGAAGACCAGCAGCGTCGGGATCGAGCGGACGCCGAAGGCATTCGCGATCTCGGGGCTCTCGTCGATGTCGAGCTTGGCGACCTTGGCGCGGCCGGCGTAGGTCTTCGCCAGGGCCTCGACCGAAGGGGCGATCATCCGGCACGGCGGACACCACTCGGCCCAGAAGTCCACCAGCACCGGGCCCTTGGCCTCGGCGACCTCCCGCTTCCAATTCTCGTTGTTGAGAACCACGACGTCCTTGCTCACGGCCTTCGTCCTCCTGTTTTCCGGGTAGGCAGGCTCGGCTAGGGATCGCCCGAGGAGCCCGCGACTTCCAGCTTAGACCAAAGCGGCGCCGAGTGGGGTCCAGCGGGGTCCACGCCCGTAAATCCGTGCAAAAACAGCCGTTCCGCGGCGGTCGTCGCGGCCTTATACTCCCCTGCCGTGACTTGGATCCGCACTCCGGCCGAGCTCGAAAAGCTGGCGCAGTCGCTCGCCGGCTGTGGCGCTATCGGGCTCGATACCGAGTCGGACAGCCTCTATCACCACCGGGACAAGGTCTGCCTCGTGCAGATCGCGACCGACCGCGGCGAGACCTTCCTGGTCGACAGCCTGGCGGTGGACCTGCGGCCGCTCGGTCCGGCCATGGCGGATCCGCGGCTCGTCAAGGTCCTGCACGGCGCCGACTACGACGTCACCACGCTCAAGCGCGACTTCGGCTTCAGCTTCGCCTCGCTCTTCGACACCATGATCGCCGCGCGCCTGCTCGGGCGCAGCGAGCTCGGCCTCCTCGCGGTCGCGCGCGACGAGCTCGGCGTCACGCTCACGAAGACGAACCAGAAGGACGACTGGTCGCGGCGGCCGCTCACGCCGCAGCAGGAGGCCTACGCGCTCGCGGACGTCCTTCACCTCGTCGAGCTGCGCGACCGGCTCGCGGCGCGGCTCGAGGCGGCCGGGCGGCTCGACTGGCTGCGCGAGGAGTCCGACGCCGTCGCCCAGCTCGAGCCGCTCGTGCGCCGCCGCGATCCCGACGCCTACCTGGCGGTGAAGGGCGCGAAGCGCCTGCGCCCGCGCGCGCTCGCGGCGCTGCGCGAGCTCTACGCCTGGCGCGAGCGGCGCGCGGAGGCGACCGACACGCCGGCCTTCAAGATCCTCGGCAACGAGAGCCTGCTCAAGCTCGCGGAGCTGCTGCCCGCGAGCGAGGAGGCGCTGCGCGCCGTGCCGGGGGTGCTGCCGCGCCTCTCCCGCCAGGCCGCGGACATCCTGGGCGGCGTGCAGCGAGCCCAGGCCCTCCCGGAGGAGGAGCTGCCGGTCGTGCCGCGCGCCGTGCGCCCGATCGTCCCCGACGTCCAGCTGCGCCGCGTGGAGCGCCTCAAGGCGTGGCGGACGCTGAAGGGCGCCGAGCTGGGGCTCGACGCGGCCGTCGTGCTCCCGCAGCGCCTCATCGACCGCCTCGCGGAAGCCGCTCCCGGCGACGCCTCGGCGCTCGGCCAGGTCGAGGGCCTGCGGCGCTGGCGCGCGAGCACCTTCGGCGCCGAGCTGCTGGCGGCCGTATCATAGGGGCCGAATTGAACTTCGGTAAATTCGAAAACCTGGTCGAGCTCGGCCACGGCGCGATGGGAACGGTCTACCGGGCCCACGATCCGATCCTCGACCGCCCGGTCGCGCTCAAGACCGTCGCGCCGGCGCTGCTGACGAGCGCCGAGGCGCTCACGCGCTTCAGGCGCGAGGCGCGCGCGGCGGCGCGGCTGACGCACCCGAACATCGTCACGATCTACGAGATCGGCGACGTCTCCGGCACCCACTACATCGCGATGGAGCTGGTCGAGGGCACCGACCTCGGTCACGCGATGTCGCCACCCGACCGCTTCACGCTCGAGCAGAAGGTCCGGATGGTGGTGGACGTCTGCCGCGGGCTCCACTTCGCGCACCGCATGGGCGTCGTGCACCGCGACGTCAAGCCGGCGAACATCCGGCTCACCCACGACGGCACGATCAAGATCCTCGACTTCGGCATCGCCCGACGGACCGGCGGCGAGACCACGGACCCCAACCTGACCCAGGCGGGCGTCGTGCTCGGGACCCCGAGCTACCTTTCGCCCGAGCTGCTGCAGGGGGGAAAGGTCGACCACCGCGCGGACATGTGGGCCGTCGGCGTCATCCTCTACGAGATGGTGTCGGGCAAGCGCCCGTTCGAGGCGCCCACGATCACCAGCCTGATGACGAAGATCCTGACCGCGCCGCCGCCGCCGCTCGACGCGAGGGCGCTGCGGCTTCCGAACGGGCTCGCGGCCGTCACGATGCGCGCGCTCGACAAGGATCCCGAGAAGCGCTTCCCCGACCTCGACGGGATGGCCAAGGCGCTGCTGACGTCGATCGGGGCTGCGCCGCCGAAGGAGCAGCCGCTCGACCCGCTGGTGCGCAAGCGCGCGTACGAGGCGAACTTCGCCGAGGCCCGCCGCATGCTGGCCGAGGAAGACCTGACGGGCGCGCTGCAGGCGGCGCGCCGCGCGCAGGCGCTCGATCCGGCGCGCACCGGGATCGTGTCGCTCATCAAGGTGATCGAGGAGCGGCTGCGCTCGGCCGCCACGCTGCAGCGCAAGCCGCCGCCGCTGCCGGCCGGCGCGAAGCCGGCGGACAAGACGCGCGTCGCCGCGGGAGCGGCGCCGCCGCCCGTGCGCGCGACGGCCGGCGGCGCGACGCTGCCCGCCGGGCTGCCCGTGCCGCCCGGGCCGCTCGACACGGCCACGCTGCGGGCGCGCGGCGCCGCGGCGTTCCGCGACGTCGGGGTGTTCGGCGAGCCGCCGGGCACGAAGGAAGCGGCGATCTCTCCGGTCAGCGACCTCTTCGCGGTCGCCGGCGCGGACGGCGCGATCCGCCTGTGGGAGCTGCGCTCGCGCAACCGCGTCGGCATGCTGCGCACCGACCTGCACCGCCGCACCGGCCACGACGCGGCGGTGCAGGTCCTCGCCTTCTCGCCCGACGGCTCGCTGCTCGCCTCGGCGCACGTCGACGGCGTCGTGCACCTGTGGGACATGGCGACGGGCGACGAGATCGACGTCAAGCTGCGCCACGACGAGACGGTCGGGGCGATCGCCTTCTCGCCGGACGGCGCGACGCTCGCCACCGGCTCGTACGACGCGAACCTGCGCTTCTTCGACGTTGGCGCGGCGATCGCGGGCGAGGCGCGGCGCGAGCTGCTGCGCCAGCCGACCGGCGTCACCGCGCTCACCTGGGTCGGCGGCGGCGAGTGGATCCTGACCGGCCACTCGTCGAAGGTGCTGCGCCTCACCGACCCGCTGCGCGGCCGCCTGGTCGCGACGATGCGCGGGCCCGAGGCGCTCGTCAACCTGCTGGTGCTGTCGCCTGACGGCCGCCACCTCGCGGTGTCGAGCCATGACAAGACGGTCCGGCTCTACGATCTCGCGACGCGCGAGCAGGTGGGCCAGTTCGCGGCGCTGAAGCGGCCCGCCACCTCGCTCTGCTTCCTCGCCGAGGGCGGCTTCATGGCGAGCGTCTGCCAGGACAACGTGGTGCAGCTGTGGGACGTCGAGTCGCGCTCGCTCGCGACGACGCTCTGGGGCCCGAACGACGAGAGCCTGGTGTCGCTCGCGCTCTTCGGCGAGTCGAACCACCTGGCGGCGGCGCTCGCGGACGGGCGGATTCGGGTTTGGGGCCCGTCGACGTAACTCGCGATTCGGCTCGTCGCTGGTTGCCATCGATTCGAAGCGCCACTACGATTCGCGGATGAACGACGCGCGCGAGTTCCACGACGGCCAGAAAGACGGGCTCGTCGCACTCGAGAGCCTCGATCTCGACAAGGTGAAGTCGTTCGCCGGCCTGCTGCGGGCGATGTCGCGGACCGCGTTCAGCGGCCGATCGCTGGGCGAGGCGCTCGACGTCACCGTGGCGATGGTGAAGGACCCCGACTGCAAGGTCGTATTGACGCTGTCGGGCGCGATGACGATCGCCAAGATGGGACGGATCATCTCGAAGATGATCGACACCGGGATGGTCCACGCGGTCGTCTCGACGGGCGCTCTCATGGCTCACGGCATGTCGGAGGCGGTCGGCCTCACGCACTACCGCCACGACCCGTCGATGTCGGACGAGGAGCTGTTCGAGAAGGGCTACAACCGCGTCTACGACACGCTCGAGATGGAGGCGAACCTCAACTACGTCGAGGATTTCACCTCGAAGACGCTCGATCGGCTGGCCGACGCCGGCGAGCTGTCGAGCGAGATCATCAACCGCACGCTCGGCCAGGTGCTGGCCGAGGACCCGAAGTCCTCGGGCGTGCTGCGCAGCGCCTACCTCAAGAACGTGCCGGTCTACGTGCCGGCCTTCACCGACTCCGAGCTCGGGCTCGACCTGTCCACCTGGGCGATGAAGCGCGCCCACGCGCGCGGCGTCAAGGACCCCGCGAAGCTCCTGTCCGAAGTCCCGCGCTACAACCCCTTCCTCGACCTCGGCAGCTTCGCGCGCTTCGCGCTGTCGGCGAAGAAGCTCGGGATCTTCACGATCGGCGGCGGCGTCCCGCGCAACTGGGCGCAGGAGGTCGGCCCCTACGTCGACATCACGAACCACCGCCTGGGCCTGAGCCTGAACGCGCCGCGCTACACCTACGCCGTGCGCATCTGCCCCGAGCCCGTGCACTGGGGCGGGCTCTCCGGCTGCACCTACTCGGAAGGCGTCTCCTGGGGCAAGTTCGTCCCGCCGTCCGACGGCGGGCGCTTCGCCGAGGTCTACGCCGACGCCACCACCGTGTGGCCGCTGCTGATGAAGGGTGTCCTCGAGGAGCTCGGCCTCTCGTAGGCGGGCTTCGATCAGCGTGAAGCGCCTGCCCCAGGGCCTGACCCGCGGCGAGGACGGCGTCGTCCGCTGCTTCTGGGCCGGCAGCGACCCGCTCTACCGCCGCTACCACGACGAGGAGTGGGGCTTCCCCGTCGCCGACGATCGCCGGCTGTTCGAGAAGATCTGCCTCGAGGGCTTCCAGTCCGGCCTGAGCTGGCTCACGATCCTCAGGAAGCGCGAGAACTTCCGGGCGGCCTTCTCGGGCTTCGACCGCGAGCGCGTCGCGGGCTTCGGTGCGCGCGACGTCGCCCGCTTGCTCCGGGACGCGGGCATCGTCCGCCACCGCGGCAAGATCGAGTCCACGATCAACAATGCGGGCCGCGCGCGCGAGCTCGCCCGGGCCCACGGTTCCCTCGCCGCGTTCTTCTGGGCCTTCGAGCCGTCCGCCGCCGAGCGCCCGCGCAGGGTGACCCGGGGCGAGCTCATGAAGATGGCCACCACGCCGGCCTCGATCCGCCTCAGCAAGGAGCTGAAGCAGCTCGGCTTCAGCTTCGTGGGCCCGACGACGGTCTACGCGTTCATGCAGGCGATGGGCCTCGTCAACGACCACCTCGACGGCTGCGCAGCGCGCGAGCGGGCGGAGCGGGCGCGCGAGCGCTTCCGCAGGCCGCTGCGGGCATGATCGACGTCGCCGGCCTCGGTCGCCGCTACGGCGACGTGGTGGCGGTCGACGGCGTCTCGTTCCAGGTCGCAACCGGCGAGCTCCTGGCGCTCGTGGGCGGCTCCGGCTCGGGCAAGACCACGACGCTCAAGATGATCAACCGCCTCGTCGAGCCTTCCGCGGGGCGCGTGACGATCGATGGCAAGGATGCGGCCGCCGTCGAGCCTCACGTGCTGCGGCGCTCGATCGGCTACGCGTTCCAGGGCGTCGGCCTGTTCCCGCACCTGACCGTGGCTGAGAACGTCGCCGTCCCGCTGCGCCTCGCGGGCTGGCCGCGCGAGCGCATGGCGGCGCGCGTGGACGAGCTGCTGGCGCTGCTCGAGCTCGACCGCGCGCTCGTCACCCGCTTCCCGGCCGAGCTGTCGGGCGGACAGCAGCAACGCGTCGGCGTGGCGCGGGCGCTCGCGGCTGCCCCGCGCGTGATCCTGCTCGACGAGCCCTTCGGCGCGCTCGACCCGCTCACGCGCGACCGCTTGCAGGGCGCGTTCGACGCGCTGCGGCGCCGTTTGGGGCTGACCGCGGTGTTCGTCACCCACGACGTCGCCGAGGCGCTGGTGCTGGCCGACCGCATCGGCGTGATGCGAGCCGGGCGGCTCGTCCAGATCGGGACCCCGGCCGAGATCGCGCGCCATCCCGCTGACGAGGACGTCGACCGGCTGCTCGACACGCCGCGCCGCCACGCGCGCGTCGTCGCCTCTCGCTTCGAGAACCAGCCGTGAGCGAAGCGCTCGCGCTGTTGCCGGAATACCTCTCGGCCCACGTTCGCCTCACGCTCGCGGCGCTCGCCGCCGGAGTGCTGCTCGCCGTTCCCGCCGGCGTGCTGGTGACCCGCGTGCGCGCGCTGGAAGGGCCGGTCGTGGGCCTGGCGGGTGTGATCCAGACGATCCCCGCGCTGGCGCTCCTGGCCGTGATGGTGCCGCTGCTGAGCGGCCTCGGCCTTCCGGGCATCGGAGTCCTCCCGGCGTTCCTCGGGCTCGTGCTCTACAGCCTGCTGCCGATCCTGCGCAACACGGTGGCGGGCCTGCGCGGCGTCGATCCCGCGGTGCTCGAGGCGGCGGCCGGAGTGGGGATGACCGACCGCGAGCGGCTGTGGCAGGTGGAGCTGCCGCTGGCGCTGCCGGTCGTCGCCGCCGGCGTGCGCACCGCCACCGTGTGGACGGTGGGCATGGCCACGCTGTCGACACCCGTCGGCGCACCGAGCCTCGGCAACTACGTCTTCGCGGGACTCCAGACCCGCAACTCGGCGTCGATCCTCACCGGCTGCGCGGCGGCTGCGACGCTCGCGCTCGGCCTCGACTACCTGGTGCGGCAGGTGGCCACGGGCCTCGGCGAGCGTCGGCGTGGACGGATCGCCTTCGGCCTCGTCGGCCTCGCCGTGCTGGCCGCCTGGGCGTGGAGCGTCGGCTCCGGTCCGTCGACGCACGGCGCGCGGCCCGTGCGAGTCGGAGGAAAGACCTTCACCGAGCAGTACGTGCTCGCGGAGATCCTGGCGCAGACGGTCCGCTCGCAGGCGGGCCGGGAGGCCACGGTGCTGACGGGCCTTGGGTCGACCGTCGCCTTCGACGCCCTGGTGCGCGGCGAGATCGACCTCTACGTCGACTACACCGGAACGCTCTGGAGCACGGTGATGCGCCGGCCCGCCGCGGCCGCCTCTCGCGAGCGCGTGCTCGAGGAAGTGAGCGCGTGGCTGCAGTCGAACCACGGCATCCGGGTGGCGGCGGCGCTCGGGTTCGAGAACGCGTACTGCTTCGCGGTGCGGCGCGAGACGGCTGACTCGCTTCGCCTGCGTTCGCTCGGCGAGCTGTCGCGCCACGCGGCCGGCCTCAGGCTCGGCAGCGACTACGAGTTCTTCTCGCGCGAGGAGTGGCGGTCGGTCGAGCGCGCGTACGGCCTCGCTTTCCGCGAGAAGCGCACCATGGACCCGTCGCTGCTCTACCAGGCGATCGCCGCCCGGCAGGTGGACGTGGTGACGGCTTACAGCTCCGACGGCCGCATCGACGCGCTCGACCTCGTGGTGCTCGAGGACGAGAAGGGGGCGATCCCCCCTTACGACGCCGTGGTGCTGGCGAGCTCCCGGATCGCCCGCGAGTCGCCCGAGGTGATGGCAGCCGTCGCGTCTCTCGACGGCCGGATCGACGCGGCCCGCATGCGCACGCTCAACCGGAGGGTGGACGAGAACGGCCTGAGCGCAAAGGCGGCGGCTGCGGAGTTCCTGAAGTAGGCGTTCGGTTGCTTCGGCGCGCGAGACGTGACGGTCCGCGCCTGCCACCGCGATGACGAGGCTTTCGCACGAGCGACTGCGCGGACGACCCGAGGCCCCGCTCGCGCGAGCGGCGCGCGGTCCTGATCTGTCCGAGGCTGGCGGTACGCTTTGCTCATGCACGACAATACGCCTCGCATAGAGACTTCACTTACCGCTTTTTCTGACGATGCCATCCTGGCCGGCCTGGTCGACCTCGTGCAGCAGTCTCGTCGCGTCGAGTCCGAGCTCGTCTCTCATCTAGCCGAAGCGGACGCGCGCCGCCTTCATGCTCGCGAGGCGTTCTCCTCGATGTTCGCGTACTGCACGGAGAGCCTTCACCTCTCCGAGGCGGAGGCCTACCTGCGCATCACCGTTGCTCGGGTCTCGCGGGAGCACCCGATCCTGCTGACGATGCTGGCCGACGGCCGCCTCCACTTGAGCGGAATCGCGAAGCTCGCGCCGCACCTCACTCAGTCCAACCGGGACGAGCTGCTACGCCGAGCGGCCTACAAGTCGAAGCGGCAGATCCTTGAGCTGGTCGCAGACCTCACTCCTCAACCCGATGCGCCCGCGG
>Ga0207428_10003045_pt1 | contig 16502 bp, 9 predicted proteins | sample RhiMethybrSRZTD1_FD_187600 | JGI IMG/M metagenome (GOLD analysis project Ga0207428, IMG submission 187600) | Populus rhizosphere microbial communities from Tennessee, USA - Rhizosphere MetaG P. TD hybrid SRZTD1 (SPAdes) (version 3) | ecosystem: Host-associated > Plants > Roots > Rhizosphere >...
TGTCTGTTCAGGCTTCGGCTCGAGTGACCAGTCGTCGTGATCAAAGGTACCACCCAGAATGATCCCGTCGCGGCGAGGGAACATATAACCATCACCCAGGTAACAGTAGTCAATCTCTGCTTGCGGTAGCAGCACTTCTAATTGACCACGCACGGGCCCCAGTTTCTTATCACCAAAAAGCGCGCGCGCGCCCAGTCCGGCGCAGTTGAAGATAACCGGCTCGGGCAGACGCGCAATCTCTTCACGACTGCGGAACTCCTTAACCACCAACTTGCCGCCGGCTATATAGAAGTCACGCAAGAGCGCGTTGAGGTAGATGGAAGGTTCGATCAGCATCGTGCTGTACTGACGCACGTAAGGTGCGCCGAAATAATGCTTCGCGTCTCGGTGAACCTTGTGTTCCGGGTAAAGATCATTGCCGCCGGGCAGTTCGCTCGTGAACTCCGCTTCGTTGCCGTACAGATCGAAGGTATCTATCCAGCGCACGCCATACTCGGGGCCGACGAGTAGTTGAAAGGCTCGGTTGGAAATGCGACACGCTTGGCGAAACTGTTCGACGAACTTCGCTGAAACAGCTTCCGGCTCATAGAGCGAGGTCGGCAACCAGAATCCTCCGGCAATGTTTGACGTCGTGTCGGGCGGCAAGTCGCGGGCATAGATGGTAACTGTGCCTGGGCCATCCTGAAAACTGCGTTGGAGCAGGCGCGCGGTTGACAGGCCATTGACGCCGCAGCCGAGCACGGCAAAGCGCCGCTGCGCCGACCGCAAACCGCGCTGCGGACGAGCCGTCCGCGTCCCCACAAAGTCCCGCGCGAGAGCCACGGCCAGTGACGCCGTTCCCCAGGAAAGTGTGATCCCGGCGCCGCCGTGGCCGTAGTTATGGATGAGCAGTTTTTCGCCGAGTCGCTCGGCGTCCACTACGAACCCCTCGGCGCGATACGGCCTGAGGCCGACCACTTCGCGAATAAGCCGATCGCGTGAAACCTTGACCGGCGCGAAGGTACGTTCAACCTTTTGTCCGGCAGCAAAAGCGAGCGACTGCGCCGTGCGCGCAGTTGCTAGAAAAGTACTCGCCGCTAAGGCGCTACGTAGAAACGCACGACGATTGCTTTCAACACAGGCATGGTTGGACAAAGTGGCCTCCAAGCTAACTGCAGAACATTCAAAAGAAAGCGTGTAAGAGTAAAAAGTGATTTTAGAGCAGAATGATCAATGCCCCCAAGAGAACCGCGATGAAAACAATGGTTTAGTCAAATTGCCTATGACCGAAATCTAGGCGCAATTTGTCCGGCGTTACCTCTGACCGACATCCGATTTTTACATGTATGTCAGCTCACACGGTTGAGGGGGAAACGGCCGAAAATGCGGCTAAAAGCGGGCGAGTGTTCCTGCTACATGTCCGGCGGCGCCAAGATCTGGATTGAGGCGACGAGTCAGTACCGCGCGGCCGTTGGCGAAGGACCCGCTCGCTACCACTCGCGATACTGGTCCAGTCGATGCCTTGCGAAATCCATATCTTGGTATGCCCGACATATAAATGTTCCTGATTTCACAGATTGCCACAATCGGCGATGCAAACGATTGAAAATTGAGAGTGATAGAATTGTGTCTTTTCCCTTGATTCTTGCCCATTTGTCAAATCGAATTCGGCAAAGCATCATTGGACGTAATCGAATTTCCGGGAAGGCCCGGAAAAGCCGAGAAGGCTCAGGCTGAAGAGATAATTATGAACAAAGAATTGCCGCGCTTGCGCAGAGGACTAGACATTTTTCCGTCGCCGGTTTCCGACCGGCCCGGGTTGCTGTTCCGCGACCCTTTCCACTACACCAATGAGATTCTGATCATCCCGCCGCTGCTCGTCGCTGCGCTGAATTTCTTCGACGGCGAAAGCACAATGCTCGACGCTCAGGCCTACGTCTCGAAACTCGCCGGCCAGTTGATCCCAGGCGAGATTATTGAATCGATGGTCGGCGCGCTGCGCGAAAACGGCTTTCTGGAGACTGAGGAGTTCGAGCGATTGCGCGACGCGCGCCATGCCGAATTCGCCGCGGCCGCCTCGCGGATGCCCGCGCATTCAGGCTCCGGCTATCCCGACAAGGCGGAGGAGTTGCGCAAACGACTCGACGAATATCTGCGCGACCACTGCGCCCCCGCGCCCGATCCGATCATAGGGCTTGCGGCGCCGCACGTCAGCCCTTGGGGCGGCTGGGAATGTTACGCAGCGGCATACGGCCGCCTGAGCGGGGCGGCGGGCGAGCAATTGAAGAACAAGACCGTCGTGCTCTTAGGCACCTCGCATTACGGCGCCCCCGAAAAATTCGGGTTGACGCGCAAACCCTTCGTAACGCCCCTTGGGACGTTACGACCCGACACCGAACTGATCGATCGGTTGGCTTCGCGCGCGGACGGCGCGGTGGCGATGGAGGATTACTGCCACGCGATCGAACACTCGATCGAGTTTCAATGCGTCTTCCTGCAGCAGATGCTCGGCTGCGACTTCAAGATCGTGCCCATCCTGTGCGGCCCGTTCGCGAAGGCGCTGCGCGCTGGCGAACCGCCGGAGCGAGACGATAACGTGATGCGCTTTTTCGACGCGCTCGGCGAAATGGCCGAAGCCAACGGCTCGCGCCTCTTCTGGGTGATGGGCGTCGACCTGGCCCACGTCGGAATCAGGTATGGCGACAATCTGGTCGCCCGCGCCGATCAGGACGAGATGCTGGAAGTGAAAGAGGAGGATCAAGAGAGGTTGAAGCGCGTCTGTGAGGGCGACGGCGACGAGTTCTTCGAGTTGGTCAAACCCGAGCAGGATCGTTTGAAATGGTGCGGATTTTCGCCGCTCTACACCTTCCTGAGTTCGATGCGGAACGTTCAAAACATTCGGGGCGACGTGCTGCGCTACGACCAGTGGAACATTGACGAGCGATCGGTAGTCAGCTTCGCCGCCGTCGAATTCATCTTGAAAAATGGGGAGTAGGAAGTGGGGAAAAAGATGCCATTTCCTATCCCCACTCCCAACTCCTCACGCATGTCTGAGGTGAAATCTGTGACGCCATTTGTCGACGACGCTGCGCCAATCCACTGGCTCCACAACCTTCTCTTCCCTCGCCTCAGGCCCCTGCGTGAACGCCTGGCGAAGCGCCAGCGGCAAAAACGCCAGTATCCCCGCCGCGGGCAGCGCGACTGACCAATACGGAACTCCCAAGTACTGAAAATTATAGAATAGCCGCATGACTCCGAACGACGCCGCGATTACAGCGATGGTGTTAAGGGCAAACACAATTAATGCGCCGACAAGGCATAGGAGACCCAGCGGCTTCGCAATCTTCCATAAGTTTTTCATACACCCCTCCTTTCAAACAGAGGACAGGAAAGAAAGCTTCGACTTCAGCTCAGAATTGAATAGTGCAACCTTCATTCCACATGAAAATCTAGACACTCGGGTAAAACTCATTCATTGAGAAGTGTGGGTCGTGGCTTGAAACTAACGTTTTGATAGATCTCACTCGTGACCGCGCAGTCGTCGCTCCAAATGGTGGTTAATATTATCGTCCGCTCAAATTTTAATTCGATCGATTTGCTGGTAAATTGTAGCTATGTGCGGACGATATACGCTTCATCACACGCCAAAAGAAATAGCGGAGCGGTTCGGCGTAGAGCCGGTCGAGGAACTCCTCGCGCCGCGCTACAACGTCGCGCCTTCGCAAATCGTTCCGGTGATTCGGCGCGCTCAACCTGGCGAGGACCTGCGCAAGATGGCTGGTTGCAAATGGGGGCTGATTCCCTATTGGGCAAAAGACCCGAAGATCGGAAACAACCTGATCAACGCCAAGGCCGAGACGATCTCCGAAAAACCGTCCTTCAAACAGGCCTTCGCTAAACGGCGATGTCTGATTCCGGCCGACGGCTTCTTCGAATGGCAGAAGCGGGGCAAGGCGCCGAGCCAGCCTATCTACGTTCGCAGGCGCGACGGCGGGCTGTTCGCGTTCGCGGGGTTGTGGGAGGGATGGAAAACGCCCGAGGGCGAGATGGTGGAAACCTGTACGATCATTACTGTCGAGCCGAATGAACTGATCTCGACGATTCATCACCGGATGGCGGCGATCCTCAAACCCGACGACGAAGCGATTTGGATCGATCCGAAGAGCGGCGTTGACGACCTGCTGCGATTGCTGCGGCCTTACGAATCGAATGAATTGGAGGCGGTCCCCGTGTCGCGCGCGGTCAACAGCCCGACGCGAGATGACCCGGCGCTGATCGCCCCGGTCGAAGGCGCCGGTTAACATTGATATGCCGCTGGACAGAAAAATAGCGCCGAGAAAAATAAGAGACGCTATTTTTCTCGGCGCTATTTTTCTGTCCTCATCTCTGAGTGGCCGAAGCGATGATCAACGCCTTTTCTGCCCGCTGCGTCGATTTCAAATTGCTCCCTGAGTCACTTGCTCGCTCTTGCTGGTCCATAGCTTGTTGACCACTTTGAGTAGAATCAACCCACTGATCACGAAGACCGCGCCGAGCGCCAGCCCATAGGCGTATCTGCCATATAGAAAATTGCCGACGGTGAAGAGCGCCGACCAGATCATGGCGCAACCGGCCACCCAACCGATCAAAGCAAGCGGGAGGCTGTCGCCGGTTTGCGCGGCCTCGTCTTTTGAAATCCCCGCCTCTAGCCGGATCGCCTCCCAGCCGTGGCCTGCCGGACGAACCTTTCGATAAAACTCGATCAGCGTCTTGCGGTCTGTCTGGGGCGCGAAATAGGCCGCCAACAGCCAACAGGCAGTGGTCACGGCGATGGTGATGATCAACCTCTTCGCCGAGGTGGTGGAATAGATACTCTGGTTTGCAAGAATCAGGAATAGAGCCGAAACCAGGAACGAGCTGATCATCGCGACGACTTCGCACCATGCGTTGACGCGCCACCAGAACCAGCGGACCAGATAGAGCAGCCCCGTCCCCGCGCCGACCTGCAGAATAACGTCGAAAGCGTCCCTGGCCGTGTCCAGAACAAAGACCAAGCCGGACGACAGGAAGAACAGCGCAATGGTCGCCACACGCCCGGCAAAGACGTAATGCCGCTCTTCGGCCCCGCTGTTGATAAACCGGCGATAAAAGTCGTGAACGAGATACGAAGCCCCCCAGTTGAGATGGGTCAAAATGGTGGAGGAGTTCGCGGCCACAAGGCCGCCCACCATCAAACCGACAAATCCCACCGGCAAGAACTTGAGCATCGCCGGATAGGCGATGTCGTGACCGAGCAGATTCGGATCGAGGTTCGGGAACGCCGCCTGAATGTCCGACAACTGCGGATATACGATGATCGAGCAGAGCGCGACCAATATCCACGGCCACGGGCGCAGGACGTAATGAGCCACGTTGAAGAACAGCACGGCCCCCAGAGAATCCTTTTCGGATTTCGAAGCGAGCATGCGTTGTGCGATGTAACTGCCGCCGCCCGGCTCGGCCCCCGGATACCAGACCGCCCACCATTGGACCGCTATCGGTATGATGAAGATCGCCAGCGCCATGTCCCAGTTGTTCGTGAAGTCTGGAAGGACGTTCAGATAGTTGATCCCCTCGGGGCCTTTCATCGCGGAGAGTTTGTCTATCAGCCCGTCGAGGCCGCCGACCTGCGGAAGCCTGATCGCGAAATAGGCGGCCGCGATCACCGCAGTCATCTTGATGAAGAACTGGATCATGTCTATCACCAGCACCCCCCACAGCCCCGAATGCGCGGCGAAGACCACGTTGAGCAGGCCGACGAACAGCAGCGTCTGCCACCGCTCCAATCCGAATAAAATCCCGGCGATCTTGCAGGCCGCCAGATTGACCGTCGCCATGATCAGGCAGTTGAAGAACAGCCCCAGATAGACCGCGCGGAAGCCGCGAACGGCGCTGGCGGCCGTGCCCGAATAACGAATCTCGTAAAACTCCAGATCGGTCAGAACCCCAGAACGCCGCCACAGCCGGGCGTAGAAAAATACCGTCGCCACGCCTGTCAACACGAACGCCCACCAGACCCAGTTCCCCGCCACGCCGTTGCGGCGGACGATGTCCGTCACCAGGTTCGGCGTGTCGCTGCTGAACGTCGTGGCCACCATCGAAAGCCCGGCCAGCCACCAGGGGACAGAACGGCCCGAGGCGAAAAATTCAGAAGTGTTCTTCGACGACCTCTTTCCGAAAAAGAGCGCCGGCGCGAAGCAGACGGCGACTGCAATGAATGCAATTATCCAATCGAGCGCGGTGAGTCGCATCGAAATAATCCTTTCAATTCAGATTTTGGAGATAAAACAGGCGTGAACGCAGGCGAATACTAACCGGAGAGCGCGAATCTGTCTAGGCGCCTGGCTGTTCGTCCAAATAGGTTATCAATATATATGTACAGTAGGGGCAGACCTGCGTGTCTGCCCCGGTTTGGGATTACACATAACCACCGGGGCAGACACGCAGGTCTGCCCCTACACAGATTTGCAGACTGCTTTAAGACTGAGTCCAGTCTTCTATTGATGAAAAAGAAAAGGGGGATCGGAGTTGATCCCCCAGTTCCCTGCTTATGAGTTCGCTTAGAAGTGGAACTTCAGGGCGAATTCCAGATTCCGTGGATTGCTCACGGTATCGGTGATGCGGCCGAAGGTGGCCGGCGCGCTCAAGTCGGCGGCCGGCGGCGCAAAGCTCGGCGTGTTGGTGAAGTTGAAGAACTCAGCGCGGAAATCGAAGTACTTCGATTCCGTCAGGTTGAACTTCTTGCTCAGGCTGATGTCCAGGTTCTTGTATCCGGGAGCGCGCAAAACCCCTACGCCTGCCGAGCCAAAAGTTCCCTGCGCCGGCAGGCTGAAGGCGGCGGCGTCCATCCAGCGATCGAGCGTGCGGTTGTCCAAGGTGGGGTCGCCGATCAGATTCGGACGCGCCGACCCACGTCCGCCCTGCAACGATTGATCCGCGGCCGTGACCGTGATCGGGAAGCCTGATCGGAACTGCAAAATGCTGCCTAAGGCCCAGCCTCCCAACAAACCGTTGGTCAATGAATTCCAGCCGCCGCCGAAAGCTCTGCCTTTGCCGAACGGCAGATCATATGTCCCTGCCCAAGTGAAATTGTGCGTGGCGTCGAAGAACGCCGGGCCGTAATTGTAGCCGTGACGGTTGTAGTTGTTAGCTGAATAGGCGCCCTGCGCTCTGACGCCCGCGCTGCCGTAATAACCGAGGTTATCGGTGAGCGTTTTGCTCAGTGTGTAAGAAAGCAGGAATTCCAACCCCTTCGACGAGCGCTGGCGCGCGCTGACCTGAAGCGAGTTGTAATTGCTGACTGCCCACGACTCCGTGCCGCTGATTTGCGTCACTCCGGGGCGGACGCCGGCCAGCGGGCGGCGCGCATCCAGCGAACGCCACGTCGAGGGTGGTCCCGGATCGGGCAAGGGCTGGTTCCAGTCGGTCGGCGCAACCAGGTGCGTGGCGCGATGGCCGACGTATGCGGCTGAAATCGAGGTCGCGTTGCTCAACTGATATTCGAGCGCCAGGTTGTATTGCTGGGTGAATTGCGGGCGCAGGTTCGGGTCCCAGACGCGAATCTGTCCGGCGACGGTTCCTGGAGTCGGGATCACATCCGCGAAGCCGCTGGCGATTATCCCGGGGCCGGAAGTCGGATCGAAGTTCTTCTCAACTTCCAGGAAGAAAGGCGAGTTCAACGGCAGGCGCAGATTGGAGCCGGTTCCTTCCATATACTGCGTAATGCCGTAGCCGGCGCGAACGACGAATTTATTTTCGAACAGGCCCGGCGTCCATGCGAAACCGATGCGCGGCTCGAAGCCTTTGTAGAACGGCTCGTACAGCGCGCGGCTGTTTCCGTCACGTCCGGCCAGCAGCAGTTTGCCGCTGTAGAGTTCGAAATTGGCCTGGCGATCCTTCACCTCAACGACCGGAGACGTGTACTCCCAACGCATCCCGAGGTTAAGCGTGAAGTTCTGTCTGACCTTGAAATCATCCTGGAAGAAGAGGCCGATGCGGTTTTGGCGATGCCCCCACGTGCCGGGATTGGTCCCGCCCGCGTTACCTACGCCCTTCGCATTGAGCTGATCCATAAGGAAGTCCGCGAAGCCTTGACCGGTGAACCGGGCAGTGTTGTAACCGAAGAATCCCAGCAGCCCGTTGTTGCCAGGGTAATAGCGGTTCTGCTGATAGCGCTGCCACTGGCCGCCCATCTTCAATTGATGGCGACCGGCGATAACTGTCAGGTTGTCGCCGTAATGGAAGGTGTTGGTGACGTTGTCCTCGATGATTCCCACCGAGCCGATATCGCTCAGACCGCTTCCCAGCCGGACGTTGCTGATGCCGGGATTGGCCTGCGCTCCACCAATACCAAGCTTACTGTTGGCCGCGCCCAGGTTGTTGACGTCTGAGAGCTCGGAGATAAAGACAGCCCGATTCAAACCGACGCGCGCCTCATTAATGATGGTCGGGCTGATGGTTCGCGTCCAATTCAGCGCGATGTTCTGCGGCCGGCTGAAGCTGGTCGTGCTGATGTCCGTCGGCAGCGCCAGCCGCACCGGCGTGGCTTTGAAGTCGGCGAATGAATAGCGCGCCGAAAAGTTGTCCTTGTCGGAAAATCGGTGGTCGATCTTGACGTCGAACTGGTGGCCGTCGATCTTGTTGGCGTCCGAAGCCAGGTAATTGTTCGCCAGGGCCGACTGGGACACATTCGGCAACGGGTACAGGCGAGGGTCGGTGAGGAGCGCTTTTGCCACCGGATTGACGATTCGGTCCGCTGGAATCACGCTGTTCGTGAAGCAGGCGCTCCGGTCGTTGGCGTTGCAATTGCCGGGCTTCCGAGGATCGCGAATGAAAGCCGAGAGGCTGGCGAGGTTCCCCGTACGCCAGGCCGCCGGAGCGACGGTCCGGAAGAGGCTGCCTTCATTGCGGTTAAAGGTCCCCTGATAATCTGCGAAGAAGAATGTCCTTTCCCGGACGATGGGGCCGCCAAATGTCCCGCCCAGAATGTTCTGCTTCAACGCGCGCTTGGCCGGGGCCTTCCCGGTGAGCGGGTCGCGCGAGCGGTTGTTTGTCCAACTGTTGGCGTCCAGCGCCGAGTTGCGGAAGAACTCAAACGCGCTACCGTGGAAGTTATTCGTCCCAGACTTCAACGTCTGAATGACAGTCGCGCCGGTGACATTGCCGAACTCGGAAGAGGAGTTGCCGGTTTCGATCTTGAATTCCGCAACGGCGTCCACATTAGGCTTGTAGCCGATGCGGTTATCAATCGTTTCATCAACTGGAATGCCGTCGAGCAGAAAGGTGTTGCCTTGCTCACGGTTTCCGTTCACGTAGGGACGGCCTTGCGCGCCCATCCCGGCGTCTGTGAAACCGCGTGGATTCGGCGTGACCGCGCCGGGAACCAGCAACGTCAATTGCTGGAAGTTGCGGCCATTAAGAGGCAGGCTGTTAATCGTATTGCCGCTGATCACCTGCCCGACAGTGACGCTTTCTGTCTGTAAAACCGGCGCAACGCCTTGAACATTAACGATCTCGTTGACGCCGCCTACCTGTAATTGCAAGTCGACTCGCGCCGTCTGGTTGACTTCGAGCTTGATCTCGTTCGAAACCAGCTTCTTGAAGCCTGAGGATTCGACGGTCAGCACGTAAACGCCGATCGGCAGAAACGGGATCGTGTAAACGCCCGCGTCGCCTGTCTGCGCCGTGTATTCGAGTTTTGTGCCTTGATTGGTCGCGACCACTTTGACCCCAGGAACGGCAGCCCCCTGTGAGTCGGACACCGTTCCGGTCACGGTCGCCGTGTAGGTCTGCGACGACGCCGAGGTCAGCGGCATGAAGCTCAGGCCGAGAACCAGCAGGCAAACCCATAGTAATTTTGCTGCGGATTTCATTTCGATTTCTCCTTTGAATTTGAACGCCCGGCGAATCAACGAATGCGCGATCTCCGGTCTCGAAAATCATCCGCAGCAAAGCCTGTCATGGTCAGTAGTCCGGCGCCTCTTGTTTTAAGGTCGGGTTGAGGTCTATAGATTAACAAGTCTTCCGGATGACCGCAAGATTTTTTTGATCACCCTAACCCCATTTCAATGATCTTTTGCTGAGTGGCTTCGTCTCGCTCCATCACTCCCACGACCGTTCCGCCGCGCATTACGGCTATGCGATCGCTCATCCCAAGAATCTCGGGCAGTTCAGACGAGATCATAATGATCGCCATCCCCGTTTCGGCCAGGTCGCACATCAGGCGGTGGATCTCCGATTTCGCCCCGACATCGATTCCCTGCGTCGGTTCGTCCAGGATCAGGACTCGCGGGTCGGTCGCGAGCCATCGCGCCAGGGCGACTTTTTGTTGATTGCCGCCAGAAAGCGCGCCGGCCGGAGCGAATGTCGCGGGCGTTTTAACCGACAGCCGCGCGGCGAAATCGGCTGAGATCCTCTTCTCCGATTTGAAGTCGAGGAATTTGAGCTTCGAGATTTGATCAAGGATCGCCAGCGTCATGTTCGCTGAGATCGGCATCTCCAAAATCGCGCCGTGCTTGCGCCGGTCTTCGGGGACATAAGCGATGCCGAGTTCGACAGCCTTTGAGGGTGAGTCAATCGTTACTTCTTCTCTATAGGACTTATAGGACTTATTGGATTTATTGGACCTTTTGTTATCCGGAGGTTGATGTAAAAACACGGACCCGTCATCAGACGGAAGCAGCCCGAAGAGCGCTTGCGCGAGTTCGGTGCGACCCGCGCCGACCAGGCCGGTAAGGCCCAGAATCTCTCCAGCGCGAACGCTGAGATTTACGTTATGGACGCCTGCGGCGCGCGAACTGAGGTTTCTGATCTCCAGGATGGTCTCGCCTATTTTCACTTCGCGCTTGGGGAACACGGCGGACAATTCGCGCCCCACCATGAGGCTGATCAGTTCGGCCCGCGAGACTTCCTTCATCGCGCGCGTAGCTACGGTTTCGCCGTCGCGCAGCACGGTCACGCGGTCGGCGATCTCGAAGAGTTCTTCGAGGCGGTGTGAAATATAGATGACGCCGACGCCTTGCGCGCGCAACTCGGCGATGACTTTGAAGAGGCGTTCGGTCTCGCGGTCGGTCAGCGAAGCGGTCGGCTCGTCCATGATCAGGATCTTCGCCCCAGCCTCCGAAGAAGCCTCCGGAGAAGCCCCGAGCGCGCGGGCGATCTCGACTAACTGCTGTTCGGGCATCGTCAGCGCGCCGGCCGGCGTTTGCGGGTCGATGCGCGCGCCGATGCGGCCGAGCAATTCCCTTGCCCGCGCGTTCCGCTCCCGCCAATTAACTCGCCGCCACAATCCGCCGCGCTCCAGGCCGAGCGCCAGGTTTTCAGCCACCGAGAGGTCGGGAAATAGCGCGGGCTGTTGATAGATTGCGGCGACGCCCAGTCGTTTGGCCAGCGAGGGAGAGTTTTCGATGACTTGCCGGCCGTTGATGGAGACCGAGCCGGAATCGGGCCAGTCCGGTTGCAGCGCGCCGGTGATGATCTTGATCAGCGTCGATTTGCCGGCGCCGTTTTCCCCGACCAGCGCATGGACCTCGCCCGCGCGCAGATCGAACGAGACGCCTTTGAGCGCCTGCACGGCGCCGAAAGATTTAGTGATTGAATCGACTTTAAGAAGCATGTTTTTCGGTTTTGTAGATTTCAAGAGAAAGGGTTCAGCCACGAATAAACACGAATGAACACGAATGGTGGCGAGAGGTAGAAAACAGATGGATTATTGAGGTAGAGAAGTATTCGTGTTCATTCGTGTTTATTCGTGGCTGAAATCCTTTTTCTTATACGCTATATCATCTTTGCCCGACTGCTCAGTTCCTTTTCCCTATTGGCCAGAGTTCGGATTCCGTGCGGGCGGTCTTCAGGTAATACTCGATCTTCTTCACTATCTCAGGATGTTTTGCCGCGCCGTCGTTCTGTTCGCCGAGGTCGTTTTTGAGGTCATAAAGCTCGAGCGGCGAGTCGGGGCTTTTGCGCACGGCCTTCCAATCGCCCATCCGCGCGGCTTGCGAGAAACCGCGTTCGTGAAATTCCCAATACAGAAATTCGTGGTCGCGCTGCCGGCGCCCCCGAAGCGCGTTGAACATCGAAACGCCGTCAATGTCGGCGGGCGGTTTGACGCCTGCGACCTCGGCCAGCGTCGGCAGCAAATCCCAGTGCGCCCAGACCTGATCGCTCTTCGCGCCGGCTTTAATTCGCTTCGGCCAGCGGGCGATCATCGGGACGCGAATGCCGCCTTCGTACAGATCGCGCTTGATCCCGCGCAAAGGCCCGTTGCTGTCGAAGAAATCCGGGTCGGCGCCGCCCTCGCGGTGCGGGCCGTTGTCGCTGGTGAAGAAGACGAGCGTGTTGTCGTCAATGCCGAGTTTTTTGAGCAATGCCATCAGCCGCCCCACGTCGCGATCCAGCCGCGTGATCATCGCGGCCTTGGCCTTTTCCTGATCGGGCCAGTCTTCGCTCGCGAACTCGCCCAGGTCGGGAACTTCCATTCCTTTGTTTTTGGCCTCGTTGTTCGCGTGCGGAATCGTGAAAGCGAGATAGATGAAGAAAGGGCCGCCGCCGTTCCCTTCGATGAACTTCAACGCCTCTTCGGCCATCAGGTCGTGGGAGTAGTCAACGCGGTTGGTCGAAACGCCCGCCCCTTCGGCATCTTCATCGGGCACGAGGTTGCGCAGATCGATCCGCTTTTCGTTACGCCATAGGAAGGTCGGGTAATAGTTGTGCGCGTGGCGCTGGTTGAGATAGCCGAAAAAATAATCGAAGCCCTGCCGGTTCGGAACGCCCGTCGTTCCCGCCTCGCCCAATCCCCATTTGCCGATCAGAGCGGTTTTGTATGCGGCGGATTTCAGCGCTTCGGCCACGGTCACGTCTTCGGGCAGCAGTGGATGGCGCGCGTTGCCTCGGATGCGCGTGTGTCCAGTGTGTTGGCCGGTCATCAACGCGCTGCGCGACGGCGCGCAGACCGTGCTGCCGGCGTAATACTGGGTGAAGCGCATGCCTTCAGCCGCCAGTCGGTCGATGTTCGGCGTTCTGAATTTCCGCTGCCCGTAACAGCTCAAATCGCCGTAGCCCAGATCGTCGGCCTGAATGAAGATGATGTTGGGTCTGGTTTGCGCCGAAAGGGTCGATGCAAATGTGATGAGAACGACGCAGGTTAAGATGAATGTTCCAGTTCTCATAGGGTTCCGTGTTGCGGAATGGGAATAGAACGCGGATGACACAGATCGATGCGGATTGGCGCGGATGAAACAATAAAGAATATCCGCGGAAATCCGCCGCATCCGCGTCATCCGCGTTCTATTAACCCGGGTCTTCCTTCACACGTTCAATTTCCACTTGTCTCTCTTAGGGCTTCAACACGCTAATCTTCAAATGCGCGTGAAGAGCTTCACGCCGTCGCGCATCGCGATCTGATATTCGTGTTTCGTGTAGCGCGCCTTTAACGGTGACGCCTCCTGGGCGCGCGAACCAGAGCCGGCCGCCAGCGGGAGCAGCGCAAGTAAGAAAAGAGTTGTCGCCTGAGACCGCTTAACCGCCGAGACGCAGAGAGCGCTGAGTCGGCGCAGAGAGAAGGCCAGAGGACTTCTCTCGCCCTTCCTCTCTGCGGAGTCTCCGGGTTCTCTGCGTCTCGGCGGCGCCTTTAGCATTGCATTTTTAACGGCCTCCGATCCGGCGCCTGATCTGTCGCATGAAATTCTTGATTGCACAGTTATGACTCTCCGCATTATTCGGTTTGATTCTTACAAAATCGGCTGGCGCGCAGGGTAAACGCGCATTAGGCCGACTTGCAAGCCTTGCCGGAACCGATTGCCAAGATTCCGTGAGGTTCTCTATAATCTGGCATCCCCGTTAATCACCGGACCCCGACACCGCTCCCGGAATCTAATATCAGGGGCAGGTCACGATGAACGATACGTCACAACACGATTCGCGACAGCGGGTGGAAGAACTGGTCGAGCGTTATCGCCGGTCGTCGCGGCGCGCAACGCTGATCGCTGCCGCGGCGCTCTTCCTGGCTATGAGCGCCGTCGCTGGCGTCTGGCTATCTCGCAATCCCAGCCCAGCGAAAGCCGGCGACGGCGAGATCAATTCCGAACTTTCGTCCGCCTTCATTGAAATCGCGCGCGCGGTCGAACCGTCCGTGGTCAACGTCTCAACCGTCACGCAACCTACGCAGCCGCAGCGCCGGCAAAATGAACTGAACATGCCGCGCAATTCGATTGAGCAGTTTGAACTCAGGTCGGACGAACAGGCGCGGCGCGGCAACGGGTCGGGCGTGATAGTCGATCCGCAGGGTTACATCCTGACCAACGATCACGTCATCTCCGGGGCAGACCGCATCAAGGTCAGATTTCATGACGGCTCCGAGGCGCCGGGCAAGGTGGTCGGCAGCGACCGCGAGACCGACCTGGCGGTGGTCAAAGTCGACCCCGTCGCCCCGATGATCGCCGCCCGCTTCGGCGATTCCGAAAAGATTCGCGTGGGCGATTGGGTGCTGGCCGTCGGCTCGCCCTTCGGGTTCGATCAAACCGTGACGGCGGGCATCATCAGCGCCAAGGAGCGTGATTCGAAAGAGGTTTATAAAAACAAAACTACGTTTCAATATTTCCTGCAAACCGACGCCGCCGTCAATCACGGGAATTCGGGCGGTCCGCTGATCAATCTTTCGGGCGAAGTCATCGGCATCAACACGCTGATAGCCACGACGACCGGCGATTACAACGGCGTCAGCTTCGCCATTCCCTCTTCCGAAGCGATCTCCGTTTACAAACAGCTGGTCAAACAAGGACGGGTCATTCGCGGCTTCCTGGGCGCGATGCCGGAACGCGTGACCCCGCAGATCGCCAAAATTTACGGCCTGCCGGTCCCTCGCGGGGCGATCATCAGCAACGTCGAAGCGACCGTAAAAGTCGACAACGTCATGGTCGAAAGCCCGGCGGCGAAGGCCGGGTTGAAACAGAACGACGTGATAGTGGAATTCCGAGGCGAGCGGATCAAAGACAACGAGGACCTGTTGCGCCGCGTGGCCTCGACTCCCGTCGGGACGACGGCGCCGGTCAAGATTTACCGCGACGGGCGGCCGATGACGCTCAACGTCGTGATCGGACGACGCCCCGGTCGTGAAACCATCGCCAACACGGCGGCGGGCCTTCTGGGCGACGACCTTCGCAGGGAGAATCTGGGCATCGGCATCAAGAACCTAAGCTCGCAACTGGCGCTCGACACCGACCCGGATGGCGTGAAAGGCGTTCTGGTAGCGCGCGTCGATTCGGGCAGCGTCGCCGATGACGCTGGATTGAAAGTTAACGACGTGATCGAGACGATGAACCGTGAGCCTATTGACGACAATGAAGATTTCAAACGGACCTTGAACCGGCTCAAATCAGGCGACCCCATCGTTCTATTGGTACACAGGAAGAATTTGGCCCCTACCCCCCGCATCTTTATTTCGCTCAATAAACCATAGTTTTGTAGTCCCGCCTTTAGGCGGAAGCGTGTGGCGTCACGGATTGGATTTGTGGCCGACGCTTCAGCCTAAAGACGGGACTACGAACTGTTTTTCAGAGTAAAAACTATGTCTCTAAAATCCCCCAAACCGCTCGCAATGTTAACCGCGTTTCTCCTCATCATCTCCGCGGCATGGCCTTTCTCCGCCCGCGTTGAGGCGAAAGGGAGAAAAGGCAAATCCGCCTCGCGCTCAAAATCATCCAAACGATCTACCGCTAAGCGCGGCAAGCGCCATTCGAACAGAAGGGCGCCACTTGAGGACAGCGTGGCGGTCATCCCCGACAACTACCCGATCGCGCCTGACCGGATAGAGGTAATTGAGAGCGGATCCGCTCCATCGCCCGATCTGGCGCGGCATCTGAGCCTGCCTCGCCCGTCTCCTGAAACACCGAAAGATTTATCAGCGAATGATCCCGTCACTCTCACAATGCGCAAGCCCCTCAAAATCGACGGCGCGCGCGCTCTCCAGATTCAGGAAGCGCTCAAGCAACGGGGCTTCTACTCCGGCGAATTGACCGGCGAATACGACCAAGCCACCGTCGAAGCCATGCGCCGTTTCCAGACCCAGGAAAAGATTCCCGCAACCGGCTATCCGACGGCCCACGCCTTGAAGCGGCTGGGGCTTTGATTGCGGATTGCGGATTGCGGATTGCGGACTGCAAGAAGACCTAATATATCTCGCATCTGCTTAGCAGCGACACACTGGATCATTTACGACGGAATGGAACCATCTCTACACGACTGCCCGAAATCCGAAATCCGAAATCCGAAATCCGAAATCAGCTTTCGCCCACCGATGGCCTGGCCACTGCTGTTGAAGTTCCTCGCCGACAGGGCTATCCCCGGCGTCGAATTGGTCGAAGCCGATCGCTACTGTCGCGCAATGCGGATCAGTCAGAGCAAAGGCCAGAGTAGTGGCCAGAGTAGTGGCCAGAGTAGTGGCCAGAGTAGTGGCCAGAGTAGTGGCCAGAGTAGTGGCCAGAGTAGTGGCCAGAGTAGTGGCCAGAGTA
>Ga0207428_10003049_pt1 | contig 16488 bp, 21 predicted proteins | sample RhiMethybrSRZTD1_FD_187600 | JGI IMG/M metagenome (GOLD analysis project Ga0207428, IMG submission 187600) | Populus rhizosphere microbial communities from Tennessee, USA - Rhizosphere MetaG P. TD hybrid SRZTD1 (SPAdes) (version 3) | ecosystem: Host-associated > Plants > Roots > Rhizosphere >...
GAGGGCGCGCGAGATCTGCGCGGCGGCGCGCCTGACCGCCTTGACGAGCCCGGCAGAAGGCGACCCTGGCACGGTCTGAACGCTTCCCGCCACGGCAATCGCGCCGGCGTAGGCGCCGGAATGGCCGAAGACCGGGGCTGCAAGGCCGTTAACGCCTTGTAAGACCTGATTGGCCGAGGTGGCCCAGCCACGCGACCTCACTTGCGCCAGCGCTCGCTCGAGCGCCGGGCGAGTACAGACGGTATGGGGCGTCCAGGCTTTGAGCGGCCGCGAAAGACAGCGTGCAAGCAGATCGTCTGGGCCGAACGCGAGCGCGACCTTGCCGTGCGCGCTCGCGTGGAGCGGCAGCACGGTTCCGGGCTGCGTGCCGAAGTTGACGAACGACGCGCCCTGGATCAGCTCGAGCACCACCACCTGGTCTTCGACCAGGGCCGACAGCGTCACAGCGTGCCCGGTCTCGTCGCGCAGCCGCGCCATCTCGGGGCGGGCCACTGCGAGCACATCGAAGCGTTCCCTCAATCTTTCGCCGAGCACGAACAGCTTGATTCCGGCGGCGTAGCGCATAGTGCCGGCTTCCTGGCGCACGAAGCCGTGGTGCGCGAGCGTCTGCAGATGCCGGTGCAGCGTCGCCTTCGACGCCTGGAAATGGCGCGCCAGCTCGGACAGCCCGACCGGCGCGGTCGAAAGCGCGAGGAACTCGAGCAGGCGCAGCGACAGGTCCACGGTCTCGGTGCCGATTGCCGGCGCTTCGCTTTGAGTCGCTCGTTGATTCATCCGATTCGTCGGTTCATCTAATGAACCGATGGTTTATATATCGTACCGATGCGGCCCGGCCTGTCAAGGCACTCCGCGCGCCGCCGGGCGGATCAAGCCTTTCAGCACGATCGCGAAAATCAGGAGCGTCGCGAGCATGAAAGCGAGGCTGATCGGACGCGTGAAGAAGACCGAGGGGTCGCCGCGCGAGAGCAGCATCGCGCGGCGCAGGTGCTCCTCCATCAGCGGGCCGAGGACGTAGCCGAGGAGCAGCGGCGCGGGCTCGCACTCGAGCTTGGCGAAGACGTAGCCGAGCACGCCGAGCGCGGCGCACAGGTAGACGTCGACCGGGTTGTTGTTCACCGAGTAGTTGCCGATCGCGCAGAACATCACGATGCATGGAAAGAGCCAGCGGTACGGCACCCTGAGGAGCCGCACCCACACGCCGACCAGCGGCAGGTTCAGAACCAGCAGCATCAGGTTTCCGATCCACATGCTGGCCACGATTCCCCAGAAGAGCTCGGGGTTCGCCGTCATCACCTGCGGCCCGGGCGTCACGCCCTGCATCACCATCGCGCCGAGCATCAGCGTCATCACCGCGGTGCCCGGGATGCCGAGCGTGAGCGTCGGGATGAACGAGGCCTGCGCCGCGGCGTTGTTCGCTGCTTCCGGCGCCGCCACGCCCTCGATCGCGCCCTTGCCGAAGCGCTCGGGCTCGCGCGCGAGCTTTTTCTCCAGCATGTAGGCGGCGAACGACGAGAGCGCCGGGCCGGTGCCCGGCAGCAGGCCGAAGAACGCGCCCACGCCCGTGCCGCGCAGCGCCGGCCAGAAGGATCGCCCGAGATCGCGTGCGCTCGGCATGAGACCGACGAGGGGCCCGGTGAAGACCGGCTGCGGCTCGCGCCGCTCGAGGTTGGTGACGATCTCGGCGACGGCGAACAGGCCGACCGCGATCACGGTGAAGCCGATGCCGTCGACCAGCTCGGGCACGTCGAAGGCATAGCGCGGCACGCCGGAATTGACGTCGGTGCCGACGAGCCCGACGAGGAGCCCGACCACCACCATGGCAAGGCCCTTGACCGCGTCGCCCTGCGTGAGCACGGCCGAGCCGACGAGCCCCATCAGCATCAGCGAGAAGTACTCGGCCGGCCCGAAGGCGAGCGCCCATTCGCCGAGCGGCGGGCCGGCGAGCGCGATCAGCAGTGTCCCGAGGCAGCCGGCGAGGAACGAGCCGAGCGCGGAGATGGCGAGCGCCGCGCCGCCGCGTCCCTGCCGCGCCATGGGATAGCCGTCGAGGCAGGTGACCGCCGAGGCGGTCTCGCCCGGAAGGTTCAGCAGGATCGAAGTGATGGCGCCGCCGTACTGCGCGCCGTAGTAGATGCCGGCCAGCATGATGAGCGACGGGATCGGGGGCAGGTAGAACGTGAGCGGGAAGAGCAGCCCGATGGTGGTCAGCGGGCCGATGCCCGGCAGCACGCCGATCAGCGTGCCGAGCGCCACGCCGGCGAAGCAGTAGGCGAGATTCTGCGCCGTGAGCGCCACGCCGAAGCCGAGCTCCAGGCTGTGGAGGATTTCCACTAGAAGTTGAACAGCGGATACGGCAGCCTGAGCCCGTAGACGAACACGCCGCCGGCGAACGCGCTCATCACGGCCGTGAGCACCAGCACCTCGCGCAGGCGGAATTCACGTCCGGCCGCCGCCGCCGCCGGAAACATCACCGCGAGCGCCGGCACCAGGCCGAGCCGCGGCATCAGGAAGCCGAAGGCGAGGATCGAGACGCTGATCCAGGCGAGCGGCTGCCAGTCCCACGCGAGCGGCTGCCAGTCTCGCCGGCGCGCAGCGCGCAGCCCCACGAGCGCGCCGAGCGCGATGAGCAGCCACCCCAGGACCACCGGAAAATATCCCGGACCCATGCGCATCGCGCTTCCGACCGGGTAGCCCCGCGCGCCGAGCAGCGCCAGCGCGCCGATCGCGACGAACAGCGCCCCGGCCAGGATGTCGCGGTGCAGATGCACGGGCGAAGGATAGAAAAAAAATCGGGGTCTTGGCCCCGATTTTGTGCTCCCCTGCTGACGGCTCGGCCGGGGCGCCTCCCTGCAAGTCCCCTTGTGTGTGTTCCCCGGCCGAACCGCTACGGCTTAATGAAGTGTGCGCGCGAAAGTGCGTCCGCGAAGGTAGTCGTAAGCGTGCGGCTGCTCGTAGACGAGGTCGGAGATCGCGGCCGTGATCTCGTCGTAGATTTCCCCGTACTGCTCCTGGTCGAGCTTCGGAAAGATGCCGATCTCGGTGACGAAGAGGTCGGCGTCCGGGATGCGGTTCTTGTCCAGGTCCTTGGGCAGGCCGGCGCGGTCCTGGACGGCGAAGCCGCACAGGGCCGGGCAACGGGCAAAAAGCGCGCTGATCTTGCTCGCCACATCGGCTTCCAGCCGGGAGAGCAGGGTCTCCGGGAGCCCGGGTTTGAATTCGAGAGTCTTCATGAAATCCATGCCTTTAGAACGGTCAATCCCCTCACCGGGAACGTTACACGGCGTGTCACGAAAACACCAATAGGGAAATACCTGAGACGACTACACCAAAACCCCTAGCCGGGAAAAAACGGTGCCGCGGCAACCGCTCCGCGGGCGTTGTCCGGCCTTGTTAGCGCTGTGAAACTCGGATTAGATGCAGGGGGTCAGTGCAGCGTGCGCGCGAAGGTGCGGCCGCAGATCAGCTCGCTCGCCTCGGGGTGCTCGGCGAGAAGCTCCGCCAGGGTGGCGGCAATGTCCTCGAAGATCTCGCCCGAATCGTCGTGGGCGAGCGAGGGCAGGATGCCTACGTCGGAGACGAACAACTCGTCCTCGTCGCCGCTGCGCGAGCAGTGGTCCGGGACGTCCTGCAGCCCGCGCACCGAGAAGCCCGCGAGCGAGGGATAGCGCTGGAACAGCGATTCGATCGACGCTGGAACCGGCTTTTTCATGGCTTCAGCGTAAGAGGCTTTGGTTTCGCCTTCAGCCGGCCACCCGGGCCCATGCGGCGTAGGTCGAATCCTGTCGCGGGGTTGCGACGCTTTGCGCGCTCGGACATGGGTTCCAAGGTAGCGGAGCCCTGTCCGGGCGGGGGTCAGGGAGTGTCACCCCGCCGCCGGCCCGGCGGCAGGATTACATGAGCTTGACGAAGGCTGACAGCCGGCTAGTGGAGGTGCCGGACGAACGTTCGCCCGGTGAGCACCGCGCGCGCGTCGGGTCGCGAGCAGATGAAATCGAGCAGCCCGACCGCGATCTCGTCGTACACGCGCTCGGTCAGCGCCGGCTCGAGCTCCGGATAGATCCCGATATCGGTGACGATGAGCCCTTCAAGCGCCGCGGTCTGCAGGTGCTTGGGCAGGCGCGAGGCGTCCTGGATCGAGAACCCTTGCAGCGCGGGGCAGCGCTCGAAGATGGCGCCCATGCGGCTGGCGAGGTCGTGCTCGATGTGCGGCTCGGAGGCGAGGCTTTCCAACTCGACGAGTTTCATGCCCCGGGTGCCGCAAGTTCCGGGCCCGCCGGCCCCGCCCCCGGGGAAGCGGCTAAATCATTGTAAGAACTGCTATTTAGTGCAGCGCGCGGACGAACGTCCGGCCGCGGAGCCAGCTGAGGGCCTCTGGCAGCTCTGCGACTGCCTGCGTCACCGCGCGCGCGATATCGGCGTACACCTCGTCATACTGCTTCGTGCCCCGCCGTGGATAGAGCGTGATCTGGGTGATGAAAAGCTCGCCGGTGAGGCTCTGGCGATCGATATGGTCGGCAAGGCTCGCCTTGTCCTGGATCACGAAGCGGTGCAACTCGGGCTGGCGGCCGAAGACGGCGTGGACCCTGGCCTCGGCGCGGACCGCGCGCGAGCGCGCCTCCGCATCCCTGACCGCACCGCCGTCCGTTTCGCCCCCCTGCGACACACCGTCACGATATCACCTATACGGCGGGCGGGGCATGACGTATGCCCTCGGCCCGGCCCTTGCACCCGGCTAGAGTGTCGTCCCATCAGACGATGGATATTCCGAGCTACGAGCCGGCCGCAGCGCTCGATTTCTTCAAAGCCGGCGGCGAGGTGGAGACGATCCCGGCGGGCCGCACCATCTTCCGCGAAAGCCGGCGCAGCCGCCGCACGCTCTTCGCGAGCGACAAGATGTACCTCCTCCTCAAGGGCCGCGTCAGCCTGACTGCGGGCGCGCTCGAAATCCGCGCGGTGAAGGCGGGAGAAATCTTCGGCGAGATGGCGGCGCTCGCCCGCACGCCGCGCAGCGCCACGGCCGTGGCGAAGACGCCGTGCCGGGTGATCGCGCTGGATGCGAAGCAGTTCCGCAAGGCGCTCGCCAAGAAGCCCGAGTTCGCCCTCATGCTCATGAAGGTGATGGTGCCGCGCCTGCGCGAGGCCGTGGCGCGCGCCAAGGCCCAGGGCACGCTGAACGGCGACGACCCGCCGCTCGAGCCGCCGGTGTTCAATCCGAAGTCGCTCGCGGACATGGTGCGAGGGTTGTGCGACGATGCGCCGGTGTCGTTCTTGCGCAACCAGGTCATCCTCGAGGAAGGCCAGGTCGGCACGCGGATGTACGTGGTGCTCGAGGGGCGGGTCGCCGTGAGCATCGGCGGCACCGTGGTCGACCGCATCGGCCCCGGCGGTGTCCTGGGCGAGCTCGCGCTGATCGACCAGTCGCCGCGCCTCGCGAGCGCCGTGGCCGAAGACAACGTGACGCTGCAGCCGATCAACCGCAACGCCTTCATCGCCCTGATCAAGCTCGATCCGGAGCTCGGCGCGGCGCTTCTCGCCGCGCTCGCCGAGCGGCTGCACTACCTCACCGGACGGCTGAAATAGCGAAGCTTTTCTACGGCTGGAAGATGGTCGGGGCGGGCTGCGGCCTGCAGGTGCTGCAGGCGGGATTGCTGCACCACGCCTTCGGCGGCTACCTCGCGGTGCTGCAGGACGACCGCGGCTGGAACAAGACCCAGCTCTCCGGCGCGGCCGCGCTCCAGCAGATGGAGAGCGCCATCATCGGGCCGGCGCTCGGCTGGATCATGGACCGCTTCGGCCCGCAGGGCCTGATCCGCCTCGGCGTAGTGATGTTCGGCCTGGGGTTCATGGCGCTCTCCTTCATCGACACCCTGCTCGAGTTCTATGCCGCGTTCATCGTCATCGCGCTCGGCTCGAGCATGTGCGGCTTCTTCCCGATCAACGTCGCGCTGATCAACTGGTTCGAGCGCTGGCGGGCGCGCGCGCTCTCGGCGCTGTCGCTCGGGCTCGCCCTCGGCGGGATCTCGGTTCCGATCGTCGGCTGGTCGCTGGTGCACTTCGGCTGGCGCGCGACCGCGTTCGCCTCGGGCGTGTTCGCCATCGCGGTCGGGCTGCCGCTCGCTATGGTCATGCGGCGCCGGCCCGAGGACCACGGCGAGACCGTCGATGGCATTGCCAAGACGTTAGAAACGAGTCAAAAGCTCGATGCTGCCACTCCTTTGTCTTCACGTGACTTCACGGCGCGCGAAGCGCTGCGCACGCCGGCCTTCTGGCTGCTGTCGCTCGGACACGGCTTCGCGCTGCTCGTGGTCGGCGCGGTGAACGTGCACGCCATCGCCCACCTGAAGGAATCGCTCGCCTACACCGTGAGCACGGCGGCGCTCGTCATCACGCTGGTGACGCTGTTCCAGATCGGCGGCGTGCTGCTCGGCTGGGTGATCGGCGACCGCTTCGAGAAGCGCCTCATCGCCGCCGCGTGCATGCTGATGCACTGCCTCGGGCTGCTCTCCCTGACCTATGCGGGAAATGCGGCCAGCGCTACTCCGTGGGTGGTCGCCTTCGCCGCGCTGCACGGCGTGGCCTGGGGCCTGCGCGGGCCGTTCATGCACGCGATCCGCGCCGACTATTTCGGCCGCAGCGCCATCGGCATGATCCTCGGGCTTTCCTTCATGATCATCGTCATCGGCCAGGTCGGCGGCCCGATGATCGCCGGGATGCTGGCCGACGTCACGGGCAATTACCGCACCGGCTTTACCGTGCTTGCGCTGCTCGCGGGCGTCGGCTCCATGTTCTTTGTCCTTGCCAAGCGCCCCGCGCCGCCGCTACGCTCCGCGGCATGAGCAATCCGGACAAAGCATGAGCAACCCAGACAAAACGGGCTCGCAAAAGAAATCCGCCCTCGCGGCCGCGTTCCAGGACCCCAACCTCGAGCTCGCGCGCGCGATCTTCATCGGCATGGCGCAGCGCATCTACAGCGCGCCCTCGACGCCGGAGCAGAAGAAACCCGACCCGAAAGCGCTCGCCACGCTGTGCTTTCGCCTGGCCGAGGCCTTCGAGGCCGCCTCGCACGAAACGCCCAAGGTGAAGGCCGCGCTCGAGGCCGCCTCCAAGGCCGCGGTGAAGCTCGACGAAGTCGACCTGAGCCACGTCTTCCAGCCCACGGACAAAACGTAGCCGGACGCGACAAGCGCGAGTACTAGCCTTTAGCGTCAACAGCTTATATAATGGCGGGCTCGAAGCTTGGGCATCCGCCGGTTCCCCGCTCTTCGTTTGCCGGTTCCGTCCTCTGCTTCGCCCCCACCACATCGGCAGAGGACTCAATGGCTCTTCCCGCAGTCGAGCGCAGGAACTTCAAGATCGGCAAGTACGACATCGTGGCGCAGCCCGCCTTCGGCTCCGCTCACATGCTCCGCTATACCGTGCTCCTGAACGGCAAGCGGCTCGGGGCGCTTCTCAGCGTGCCCACCGAATCGGACTGCCGCTTCCTGGAGGCCCCGCCGGCTGTGCCGCCCGTCAAGATTTTCCAGGTGACGCACCGCCCGGGCCGGCCGAAGAAGAACGCCACCCCGCCCGCCGCGCAAGCGCTCTCCGAGCCCGCGCATCGCGGCCTGCGCCACGACGATCTGCCGCCGGGGACGCTGCCGCTCGACATCAAGCGCTCCGAATAACCTCGTCCAGCAGCCTCGTCTAGAATCCGGCGCGTGATCACGCGCCGGAATTTCGTTCGCCTGGCCGCGCTCGCCGCGGCCTGGCCGCAGGCGGCGTGGTCCCAGGCCGCAAAGAAAGCCGGCAAGCCGGCGCCCGGGACCGTCCTCGTCAACGACGTCCACTCGCAGCTCAACTCGACGCGCGTGTTTCGCATCTCCGCGCCGACCAGCGTGGACGCGCTGCGCGGCCTGCTCGCCTCGGCGCGCAAGGAGAGGCGCCCGGTGTGCATCTCGGGCGGGCGCCACGCCATGGGCGGACAGCAGTTCTGCGCCGATGCCGTGATGCTCGACATCCGCAAGCTCAACCGGGTGCTCGCATTCGACGGCGAGCGGGGGCTTCTCGAGGTGGAGTCGGGCATCCAGTGGCCCGAGATCCTCGCCTACCTGCAGACGCAGACGGTGGCCATGAACGCGACCGACAAGCCCGACGCCGCCGGGAAAACCTGGGCGTTCGCGCAGAAGCAGACCGGCGTCGACCGCGTCACGATCGGCGGCTGCCTCTCGGCCAATATCCATGGCCGGGGCCTCGCCATGCCGCCGTTCATCAACGACGTCGAGTCGTTCCGGCTCGTCACTTCGCGCGGCAATCTCCTGAACTGCAGCCGCGAGGAGAATCCCGATCTCTTCCGCCTCGCGATCGGCGGCTACGGCCTTTTCGGCTTCATCTACTCGGCCACCCTGCGGCTCGTGCCGCGCCGAAAGCTCGAGCGCGTGGTCGAGGTGCGCGAGGTCGCGGGGCTCGCCGACGCCTTCGCCGGCCGCATCGGCGACGGCTTCACCTACGGCGACTTCCAGTACGCAATCGACGAGAAGTCGGACGACTTCTTCAAGCGCGGCGTGTTCTCGTGCTACCGCCCGGTCGACGACGCGCGGCCGATGCCGCCGCTGCAGCACGAGCTCGGCGAGGGCGAGTGGACCGAGCTCCTGTTCCTCGCGCACACCAACAAGACCGAGGCCTTCAAGCGCTACGCCGCGCACTACACGTCCACCAACGGGCAGCTCTACTGGTCCGACGAGAGCCAGATGAGCTACTACCCCGAGGAGTACCACCGCGCCATCGACAAGATGACCGACGCCCAGAACAAGGCGACCGAGGCGATCACCGAGATCTACGTCGAGCGCGAGGCGCTCGAGCGCTTCATGGCGGAGGTGCGCGAGTACGCGCGGCAGAACGCCTGGAACGTCGTCTACGGCACGGTGCGCCTGATCGAGCAGGATCGCGAGAGCTTCCTCGCCTGGGCACGCAAGCCCTACGCCTGCGTCATCTTCAACCTGCACATCGAGCACACCACCGGGGGCGTGATCCGCGGCGCCGACGCGCTGCGGCGCCTGATCGACCTCGGCCTGCGTCACGGCGGCAGCTACTACCCCACCTACAACCGCTTCGCCCTCCGGCGCCAGGTCGACGCCTGCTATCCGCAGATGCCGGAATTCCTGAAGCTCAAGCGCAAGTACGACCCCGACGAGCTCTTCCAGAGCGAGTGGTACCGCCACTACAAACGGATGTACTTTGGGGACAAATGAGCGGGGATAAATGAGCGGAGACCAGTAGCGGTGAACAAAAATCAGGGACGGACTACGTTTGTTTGTCGGCGGAGAAAACGTGGTCCGTCCCTGATTTTGGTTGCATGACGCCGCTGCTCTGGACGCTCCTCGCGCTCTTCGTGCTTCGGGTCGCGGGGCAGGCGATGGTGGCGTTCTGGGGCGTGAGCTGGCTGCCGCCGATGGAGCGCTGGTATTCCGGCCTCATGCCCTATCCGCTGCTGCTACCCGCGCAGATCGCGATCATCGCGCTGATGGCCAAGATCTGCTCCGACTTCACGCGCCGCTGGGGCTTCTTCGTGCAGCCGCGGCGCTTCTTCGCCGGACCGTGGCTCTGGTTCGGCTGGATCTACCTCGCGGTCATGCTGGCTCGCCTGCCGGTGCAGATGCTCCTCAAGCCCGATGCCCCGGTGATCCCGATCCCGTTCCACTGGGTGCTCGCCACCTTCGTCATCGCCGTCGGGCTGTGGCACAAGAGGCGCCTGCGCGCGTGAGCGAGCCGACGACGGTCCTCACCGACTATGCGCTCGCGGCGGTGTCGGCATTCCTGGGATACCGGTTGATTCCCCGTTCGCGATTCTGGGCGACGGCCTTCCTCGCGCTCGCCCTGGGCGCGCTCCTCGGGGGCACCTGGCACGGCTTCTCGCAGAGCGACCTCCTGTGGAAAGCGACGACGCTGTCGGTCGGCGTCGCGAGCTTCGGCATGGTCGCGGGCTCCGCCGCTGGCGTGACTACGGGAGGGCTTCGAGGCACGTTGATCGCGTTTGCCCTGGTCAAGCTCATTGCTTACGCAGCGTGGATGCTGTTCCACGACGATTTCATCTGGGTAGTCGCCGACACTGCCAGCGCGCTTCTCATTGTCGGGATCCTTCACGCGTGGCGCTTCAACGGCTGGATGCTCGCGGGGGTCGCGGTCTCGGTCTCGGCGGGCCTAGCGCAGGCGAGCGGGCTCGCGCTGCATGCGCATTTCAACCATAACGACCTCTACCACGTGCTGCAGACCGCCGCGATGTTCCTCTTCTATCGCGGCGTGCGCCGCTACGAGCGCGTGAGCTCGTAGAACTGGACCCAGGGCGTGCCGCTGCGGTCGGCCATCAGAAGAACACGAGCGCGCGCGCCTCGATGCTCTGGCGCGGCGGCGCGCCGCCCGGCGTCGCAGGATCGTCGAACGAGGTGTGCGGCGTGAAGCGCGCGCGGCCGTCCTTCTCGGAGTCGTAGACCTTGAAGACGAGCGCCTCGTCGCGCCGCATGCGCGGGAAGTAGAACCAGCGGTGCCGCGGGCTGTACTTGAGACGGTAGGTCTGGCCGACCCGGTGCGGGTAGCGGCGCTCGGCCACCAGCAGGTCTTCCGCGGCGACGCTGCGCGCGTCGGCGATTGCGAGCGGATTGGCAAGGATCGGATCTGCCGCATTGTCGTAGGCGGCGCGCCAGACCTGGATGATGGCGAAGCGCCGCGCGAGGAGCCGCTCGGCCTCCTCGCCCATCAGCTCGCGCACGCGTTGCGGCCCCGACCATTCGGTGTAGTCGTTGTGCGCCGAGAGCACCGGCTCGCGGATGAGCCGGGCCTCGCGCTCCTGCTCACTGCCGGAGCGCAGCGTATGGTCGAACACCACCACGCGCGCCGCGCCCGACCGTGCCTGGATGAGCGCCTCCACCTCGGGGTAGTAGACCGTCTTCAGCTCGTCGAGGTCGAAGAAATTCTTCACCGCGGTGCGGTGCTCGACCAGCTCGAAGCCGTTTCGCTCCAGCGAGAGCTCCTGATCCCTGCCGTCGGCGATGACCACTTCGTGAAGCTCCGCGGTGCCGCTGGTCCGGCGCCGGATGTTGTTCGGCCCGAAGGTCTCGTTGACGAGCGTCTCGCCGGTGTCGGCGGTGTAGCTGATGTGCGCGCGCATCGTCGATATTCTAGAATCGCGGCAGCAGGAGTGAAACCGGAGCGGAGAATGAAAACACCTTTGCTGGTCCAAAAAACCTTGCTGGTCCTGATGTTCACGGTTCTCGCGGGTTGCGACACGACGGTCAAGAAGGAAGAGACGGCCGGGCTCGATTACGGGCCCAAGCCGACGCGGTGGCGCGAGGAGATCAAGAGCTACCTCGACCTGCGCCTGCCCAATCCCAAGGACGCCGTAGTCGACTACCGCTCGGAGCCCAAGCAGCTCTACCAGCGCGATACCGTGCTCCGCGACAGCCAGTACGGCTGGGCGACGTGCGTCTGGGTGAACGAGAAGAAGGACGGCAAGCTCGCCGGCCCCTATCCAATGACCTTCTTCTTCCGCGACGGCAAGATCGTGGCGGTGAACGGCGGGCCCGACGAGAACAGCTTCGTTGCCTCGCGCTACGCGCGCGAGCAGTGCGCGCAGCTCGCCGGGTAATCCCTAATCGGGGTTCAACCGGAAGAGACGCACGGCATTCTCGCGGCCGATCTTCCTGCGGTCGTCCTCGCTGATCGGCGCGGCGTCGAACCACTTCGCCGCGTGGTCGATGTTCTCGAACGGCCAGTCGGTGGAAAACAGGATCCGGTCGGCGCCGATCTCGAGCATCGCGCCGATCAGGCTCTGGGTGCGGAAGTTGCCCGACGTGGTGAGATAGAAGTTTTCCTGGAAATAGTCGCCGAGCTTCCTCTTCGCCGGATAGCGCGGCGCCTGCTGGGTCCAGGCGTTGCGGTGGTCGACGCGCCAGATGCTGTAGGGCAGGCCCTCCCCCAGGTGCCCGAGGACGATCTTCAGCCGCGGGTGCGCGTCGAACAGGCCCGAGGCCATCAGCCGCAGCGCGTGCACCGCGGTTTCCTGGCCGAACGCCCAGGTCGGGCCGAGGAGCCACGGATGCCCTTCGTAGATCTGGGCCGCGCCCGGTAGCGGGTTGCGGGGATGCAGATAGAAAGGCACGTCGAGCTTCTCGCACTCGGCCCAGAAGCCGCGGTAGCGGGCGTCGTCGAGATAGACCATGGATTCTTTTTGTTTGATCTGGGAAAACCCGTTCACGAGCGCGCCGCGGAAGCCGAGCTCCTTCACGCAGCGCACGAGCTCGCGCGTGGCGCCTTCGGGGTCCTGCATGGCAAGGGCCGCGAGGCCCTGGAAGCGACGCGGGTTCTTGCGCACTTCCTCGGCGAGAAAGTCGTTGGCGCGCCGTGCGATCGCCGCCGCGCGCGTAGCATCCGGCAGGGCCTGCACGGCGGGCGCGTTGAGCGAGAGCAGCATGAGCTCCATGCCGTTCTCGTCCATCTGCCTCAGGCGGTAGTCCTGGATGTCCAGGAGCCGCTTCTCGAGCTCGGGCCAGACGGCGTCGCCGAGGAAACCCTTGGAGTCCGAGAGCGTCTCGGGGATCGCGAAATGCTCTTCCAGCCCGACCTTGCCTTGCATGCGCCTCCTCCTTGGAGTCGGCGCATGGTACGGCGTCGGCCCCGCTAGCGGAAGCGGTCGAGCATGCTCGGGTTCGGCCGCGAGGCGAGCAGCGTGATCATCGCGCCGAACACCATGCCGAGGCCGAACCCGACGCCCACGGCGCTCCAGGGATTCTGGTGGACCGTGCGGTCGGCATAGGCGGCCGCCTCGCGGGCGCGCTCGGAGGCCGTAGACATGTACTGCTCCATCGTCGCGCGCATGTTGCGCATGCGCTCCTCGGTCGAGCTCGGGATCTCTTCCACGCTGCTCGGGACCTTGCTCGTCTGGGCGTATTCCATGGGCTTCCCTTTGAATGGTGACGCCGGGACGCAGCAAACACCGTGCCCAACCAGGAAATCGGAAGAAATCGGGGTCAGACCCCGATTTTCAGGGCGTGCCGATGTAGTCCCGCTTGCCCAGCTCGACGCCGTTGGCGCGCAGGATGTCGTAGGCGGTGGTGACGTGGAAGTAAAAGTTGGGATAGGCGAAGCCGAGGAGGTACTGCATCCCGGTGAAGGTCACGTCCCTGCCGCCCAGGCGCAAGGTCACCGGGCGCTCCTCGCTGCCGTCGATCCTGTCCGGCGACACCGACAAGACGAAGTCGATGGTCTTCGCGATGCGCTGCTTCAGATCGGCGAGGGTCTGCTCGGCGTCCTCGTGCTTGGGGATGTCGATGCCGGCAAGGCGCGCCACCGCGCCCTTGGCGCTGTCGCACGCGACCTGCACCTGACGCGAGAGGGGAAACATGTCGGCGATGAGGCGCATGCCTGCCAGGGTGGCCGGCTCGATCTTCTTCGCCTCGCAGTGCGCCTGCGCCTTGTCGAGGATCGCGGAGAGGTTCTTCAGCGTGTTGGCGAAGCGCGGCGCGCTCGCCTGGTACATCGAGATGTTCATGTCGGCTCGGGCCTCGGCGTGAACTTGGGCTGGAAGCGTACGCTGCGGTTGCGACCGCGCTCCTTCGCAGCATACAGGGCGCGGTCGGCGTGCGAAATCCAGACCGTGTAGCCGACGTCGCGTGCGCTGCTCTCGGCGATGCCGATGCTCGCCGTGACGCGCAGACCCGAGGGTGCCAGCGCGGCGCCTTCGATGCGCCTGCGGATGCGCTCGGCGATGACCTCGGCGCCCGCCTCGGGCGTGTCGGGCAGCAGCACGCCGAACTCCTCGCCGCCGTAGCGCCCGGGCACGTCGTCGCTGCGCAGCGACTCCCGCAGGATCCCGGCCACCTTGCGGATCACCTCGTCGCCCGCCGGATGGCCGTGCCGGTCGTTGATCCACTTGAAGCGATCCAGGTCCAGCATCAGCAGCGAGGCGCATGCGCCGGTGCGCGCGCAGCGCTCGAATTCGGCCGCGACCGCCTCTTCCCAGCAACGCCGGTTGAGCAGGCCGGAGAGGTGGTCGGTGCGGCTCATCTCGGAGAGGATCTGGTTCTGCTCGCGCAGCCGCCGTGCCAGGCGGTAGGTGGTCCACCCGACCACCAGCGGGTAGAACACGATCAGCGGCAGCGAGCCGATGATCTGCACCATGTTGGTGTAGGGGCGCAGCTGGAAGCCGTTCAGCGCGGCGGCCGCCGCGCACGCGAGCACCAGCACGCCGCTGCAGCGCGCGAGGAACCGCGCCCCGCCGATCGCCATCTTGTCCATGCTGAGCATGATCAGGATCGCCACGCTCGGCAGCAGGTTGAACTGCATCAGCGCAATCCAGGCGCCGCCGAGCGCCGAGTCGACCATGAGGCTCGCGAGCTCGGTGCGGTAGGGGTTGGCGCTGCGGCTTCCGAGCCACAGGGCGAGGTGCGGCCAGAGGATGGTGCTGGCGAAGAGCGCGCCCCACGTCGCGAGCCCGGCGCCGCCGTAGATCAGCACGCCGGCAATCGCCACGCCGCCGAGCGCGAGGCCGATGACCCGCGGACGGTACATCCTGCGCGCGAAGGCGCGGCCCTGCTCGCTGCGCGGGACGGGTTGCACCCGGCGAGTTTAGCGGCAATCCCGGCGCGGATTACGCGCCGTGCAGGTCGGTCGGGCGCGGGTGGCCGTTACCGAGGCGCTTGACCAGCTCTTCCCACATCGCGGGAGCGTCGGGGCGGAAGGCCTGCGCGGCGTCGAACGGCTCGACGTACCAGTAGCCGGCCTCGATTTCCTTCTCGAGCTCGCCGGGCTTCCAGCCGACGAAGCCGGCGAAGTAGCGCGCGTCGTTCGGCGTCTGCTCGATGATGCGGTCGATGCAGTCGGACTCGGCCGTGACGAAGAGGTCGTTCAGCACCCGCACCGAGCCCGGGCCCGGATCCTTGCGCACCAGCGCGAAGAGCGAGTCCATCATCTCGGGGCCGCCGAAATAGATCGGCTCGGCCACCTTCGCCGAAGGCGGATGGTCCGGGAACACGCTCGCCATCTTCACGTCGGTCGAGCGGTTGAGGATGAAGCCGGCGTGCTGTTCGCGCAGCGGAAACACGAGCAGCGTGGTGTGGCTGTAGGCCCCCTGCAGCGCGGGCGAGGCGACCAGCAGCAGCGGCCGCGCCAGGTCTTCGGCGCGGCAGGCAACGGCGGCTGCGAGGAGGGCAAGGAGGGCGAGGGTTCGCTTCATGGCCTCACCCGTGATCAGTGGAGCGTGCGGGCGAAGGTGCGCCCGGGCAGGAGCTCGGCGATCTCGGGCCGCTCGTCCACCAGCTCGAGCAGCGTGTGCGAGACCACCTCGCAGAGCTCGGCGCAGCGCTCTTCGTCGAGCAGCGGATGGCAGGCGACGTCGGCGAGGTAAAGATCGCCTTCGAGGTGGTCGACCGCGCGCTCCCGGGTGACCGTGGAGGCCGGCTGCACCGAAAAGCCGTAGAGCGACGGGCAGCGCCGGAACAGCGTCTCGATGCTCGCCGCCAGATCGGCCTCGAGCCGCAAGCGCTGTTGTTCTTTGTGTCCCCGATCCTGAAGCGTGTCCATTCAGCCCTTCCCCTAAGCCTGTTGTTCTTACGGCTTGACTCTCCACTCGCTCAGCGCGCATGGCGAGGAACAAATCGCGGATATGCAGCGCCGTGGCGCGCACGCGACGGACGGACTTCACAGTGGAATGAACGGTCCACAAAAGCCGCGCATGCGCGGCTTTTGTCACGCCAGACTTATGTCAGTTTCGCAGGCGGCCGCTAGGCGATCTTGATGCGGCCGATCTCGCCGCGCGAGAGCGTCCCCGCCTGGTAGTCGGCGATGGCCTGCTCGATCTCCTGGCGGGTATTCATCACGAACGGACCGTACTGCACGACCGGCTCGCGCAGCGGTTTGCCGGCGAGGAGTAATACACGCGCGCCGCCCGCCCCCGCCTGGACCTTCACGGATTCTTCATTCGAAGAAAGCAAGCCCGCGCTGCGGTGCGCGAGCGGTTCCCGCTCGGAGCCGACGAGCGCTTCGCCCTCGTAGACGTAGAGGAAGGCGTTGTGGCCCGCCGGCAGCGCGCCCTCGAACACCGCGCCCGGCGCGAGATGCACGTCGAAGTAGTAGGGCTCGGTGCTTCCGCCGCGGATCGGGCCCGCCGTGCTGCCGAGCGTGCCGGCGATGACACGCGTTTCCACTCCCTCGTTTCTTACTGAAGGAATTTCATCCGCCTTGATGTCGCGGTACGCGGCCGGCTTCATCTTTTCTTTCGCCGGCAGGTTCAGCCAGAGCTGGAAGCCGCGCATGCGGCCTTCGGTCTGCTGCGGCATCTCGGAATGGATGATGCCGCGCGCGGCGCTCATCCACTGCACGTCGCCGGGCCCGAGGTCGCCGGTGTTGCCGTGGTCGTCCTTGTGCTGCATGTGGCCGTCGAGCATGTAGGTCACCGTCTCGAAGCCGCGGTGCGGGTGCGAGGGAAAGCCGGCGAGGTAGTCGTTCGGATCGTCCGAGAAA
>Ga0207428_10003050_pt1 | contig 16488 bp, 14 predicted proteins | sample RhiMethybrSRZTD1_FD_187600 | JGI IMG/M metagenome (GOLD analysis project Ga0207428, IMG submission 187600) | Populus rhizosphere microbial communities from Tennessee, USA - Rhizosphere MetaG P. TD hybrid SRZTD1 (SPAdes) (version 3) | ecosystem: Host-associated > Plants > Roots > Rhizosphere >...
CCTCGAAACAGACCGCAACGCTGTTGAGCGACGGCGTCACGCTCCCGTTAGAGGTCGAGAGGAACGCCTTGTACCGGAGGTAGCGAAGGCCGTCGAACTGGCTGAGGTCGGCTCCGCTCACCGTGAAGAAGGTGTTCGCCGTCCCGTCGGGCCCGACGAAGGTGAACGGCCCGACACCGCTGTTGCTGCCGGCCACCTGGAACCTCACCGCGGTGCCGGCCGGCGTTGCCGCGGTAAACGACAGCGTCGTCCACGTCGGCGTGTTGCCCGCAGAAGGGTTCGCGTCCTTGAGGGACGAGACGAACGTGCCGGAGGAGGCGAAGCCGGCGTTGATGAAGGTGATGAAGTTCAGGTCGCGCCCGCCGACCGTCGTGTCGGCGGTCCACGACGCGCCGCTGGTCGTCGACGTCACGCGCTGGCCGTTCGCGTAGGGGTTCGAGTCGCTGAATCCGGTGGCTGCGCAGCTGCAGGTGTAGGCATAGGACCCTGTGCGTGCCGCCACCGCGCGGAAGATGAACGCGTAGCGCGTTCCTGCGGTCAACGCGACGGGCGTGGAGAAGGTCACGGTCTTCAGACCGCCGGCGGCGCCGTCGTTGAAACCCGGCAGCGTTGCGGTCCCAAGATCCGCACCGGTGGGGACGGCGGGATTGCCTGTCGTGTTCCGGATCGAGATGGTGATGTCGGGGTTCGAGCCGCTACAGCTCCCGCAGAAGAGCTCCACGTCCACGCGCTTGAGCCGGCCGCTGACGGTCGGGGTGAACGTCTGCCCCGCCCAGGCCGTGTTGGTGAATCCGAACCCCGTTGGGCTGACGCTGGTGTTCTTCGCGTCGGTGTTGTCGGGATCCCCGAGCACCACGCTTCCGGGGCTCGAGACGAGGTCGCAGGTGTTCGGAGCTCCCCGTTGGAAGTCGTTCTGCGTGTCGTCCGTGAAGCAACCGTTTTGCGCCGCCGCGCTGAGCGTGAAGTTGCGGCTGGCCGTCCCGCCGTCGGGAACAACGATCGTCGAGGTCGACGCCGAGTTGAACCCCGGTTTGCTCGCGGTCAGCGTCGCGTATGTCCCGGCCGGGACGCTGAAGGTGTACGCCCCGCTGCCGTCCGTCGAGGTCGTCCGCGACCCGAGCGTCACCGTCGCGCCGGCGATCGGGCTCGCGCCATCGGTGACGGTTCCCGAGAGCGTCCCGTTGCCAACCGGCGTGCAGCCGGGGAAGCGGAACGAACCGATCCGCGTCTGGTGGTTCAGACCGTTGGCGGCGTAGTACTCGTTCGTCAGCCAGAAATCGCAGCCGTTCGGGTCGAGCGCCATGCCGCTGTAGTCGCCCCAGCGGATGCAGGCTCCGCCGCCGCAGTTGCCGCTCTGTGCGCCGGTGCCGTCGATCAGCGTCTGCTCGGTCTGGCCGAGTGTGTTGGCGGGATCGCCCGAGAGCCGGCCCGCGTACTTGATCTGCGGGTTCGTCGTCGAGTTCGACTTGCTATAGCCGACGGCCATGTCGCCGCTGCGGTCAACCGCGACCGAGGGCATGAAGCGGAAGAAGGTGTTGGCGCCGTCGGGGTCGTAAGTACTGCCCTGGACGACGTCGGCCGCGACTGCGCCGCCGGTCACGTTCGCCTGGTACCAGCGCACGGTCGCGTTGCCCCCCGTGGGTGCGTTGCAGGTCGTGTTGGTGGCGCTCACGCCGCGCTGGACGGTGTGGCTCACCCAGAGCGACTCGGCGCCGCCGAGGTTGGAGTACTGCGCCTGCGCCATCGCGCGGATGGCCAGCACGTCAGCGGCGTTCGCCGGCGTGGCCGCGTTCGCCGGCGTCGCGCTCGGCCAGCAGTTCGGCGCGAGCTGAGTCTGCGGACCGGTGAAGGTCGAGGTCGAGATTCGGTCCCAGTCGACGTGGAGCTTGTAGATCGAGAGCGCATTGAGGAACTGCTCGGTCGAGACGAAGAGCTCGTCCCTCCCCGCGGGCGGCGTTCCGGCCTGGAGGCGAGCATTCGCGGGCAGGAGCGTGAAGTCGCTCTGGTCGCCCGCGAAGTCCACGACCTGGGGGCTCGGTGCACCCGCGTACATCTGCTCCTTGTTGAGGGCCCACACGTGGAATCCCGTGTACGACGAGCTCGCGGAGTAGCCGAACATGTTGGCCGACATGTAGATGCCGTCCGGCCAGACGCCGAACTTGGGGTAGTCGGCGAGGCCGCCCGGCGCCTCGACCGAGTAGAAGTTCCAGCCGCCGTTGACGGGGTCGCCGGTTTTCGACACGGCGATGCACTCGAAGACGTGCTGCGGGTTGACGTTGCCGCTCGCGTCCAGCCGGAACGCGAAGTCGCTCAGGAACCAGCGGTCCTCGAAGCTGTCGTAGAGGACGACCGGGTCGCCGAAGTTGTCGGTGTTGCAGAGGTTCCCGAAGTTCCCCTGGCTCATGAAGGTGTCGAAGGTGAACGCCGCGACCCTGTTGCCCGTCGCCTTGCCGTAGATCCCAATCGACGTGTTGATCGTCTGGATGTAGTAGGTCGGCCCAACGTCGCCGTTCGTGTCGGGCGGGTGGCCGGCTCCCCAGTTGGCGAAGTCGAGGCCGACAAAGCTGGCGCTGGGAGCCGGTGCGGGCGCGGCGATGGCGCTGGGCGCGACGCCGTCGCGGTGGAGCACGCTAAACGGCGCAGGGGCGCGGGCGGGGAGCACGGCGGCAGCGTCTGCCTCCTGAGGCTCGAACCCGGGCGCGTGGCGCTCCGGGCGCTCGCGCCTGACGACCTTGCTCTTCAGCGTCCGGACGTCGAACACCTTGGCGTGTGCCGCCTTCAGATGCAGCACGGCGGGATGCGTCAGCGTGACCGGCTTCCTCGGGCTGTCCTTGCGGGCGGTGACGGCGCTCGGCTTCGCGGTGGCGAGGCCGCCGGCTTGCCCTCCGGCCATCAGCGGTGCGTTTGCAGTTGTGCCGAGTCCGACCGGAGCCGGAGCAGCAGCGTGCTGCGACCGGCCGCTCGCCCGTGCGCCGACGAGAGTCAGGATTGCGGCAAGCACGAAGAGGACCAGCGGGACCGTCCTCCGCCCGAGCGGAAGGCGTTTGCCACCGCAGCCAAGCAACAACTGTCTCCCCTTTCCTCCCGTGCGTCCTGACCCGATTTAGCACGGTCTGCGGGGGCGCTCAAGCCTGCGGCTGGGGGTGTCAGTCGACGGCGGCTGCGAGCTCGTCGCGGGAGCGCGCGGTCTCCACCGCGGGCTCAGGCTGCGGCGGGGTGTTCGGCCACCACGACGCCCGTCCGAACGCCGCCATCAGCGACGGCACCAGGATCGAGCGCACAAGGAACGTGTCGATCAGGATCCCGGCCGCCATCACGAAGGCGAGTTCGCGCATCGGCTGGATCGGGATCAGCGCGAGCAAGGCGAACGAGCCGGCGAGGGTGAGGCCCGCGGTCGTGATCGTCCCGGACGCGCGCGGCGTCGCGTAGTGGATCGCCTCGCGCAGCGGACGGCGCTCGGCCTCCTGCCAGATTCGCCCTGCGATGAAGATGTTGTAGTCCGAGCCGAGCGAGAGCAGCAGCACGGCGGCGGCGAAGGGGACGTAGTAGGTCAGGTCCTGGTGGCCGAAGAAGTCCTGGAAGACCCACGTCGTGACGCCGATGGTGGCGGCGAGCGCGAGCACGCTCGCGGCCAGCAGGTAGAGCGGCGCGACCAGGGCCCTGAGGAAGATCGCGAGCAGCACGAGATTCGCGAGCAGCAGGGCGAGCGCCACGCGCGCGATGTCGCCGTGGATGGTGTCGACCGAGTCCTTCGCGAGCGCCGTGTCGCCGGCGACCCCGGCGCGGACATCGTCGAGGCCGGCGCGCTGCACGAGCGACGGCAGGTCGTCCTCCACCCGCCCCAGCGCGTGGATCGCGTGCGTGCTCAGCGGGTCGTCGTCGAAGATGACCGCGAAGCGCGCGGCGTTGCCTTGCTCGTTCACGAACACGGGCTGGTCGATCTGCTTCGGCTGGTCGCGGACGCCGACGACGCCTGCGACGCCGGGCTCTCGCTCGATCGCGCGTTGCAGCCGCTCGAGACCGGCGCGCTGCTGCCCCAGACCGGGGCCGCGGACGAGGATCTCCGTCGGCGCGATGATTCCGCGCGCGAAGCCCTGACCCGCAGCCGACGCCGCGCGCTGCACCGAGTTCGACTCCGGCAGTCCGCGGAACAGCGTCAGCCCGAGTGCGGTGGAGCGTGTCTCGAGGGCGGCGACTACGAGCACTGCCACGGTGGCGATCACGAGCACGGCCGCCACCGGCCGGGCCGTGGCGACTCGTCCGACCGCGCGCCGCGCCCGTGACGGCTCGCGCGGCCTCGACTCCCGCAGGCCGGGCCAGAAGAGCGCGCGGCCGAAGATCGCGATCAGCGCCGGCACCAGCGTCACGGTCACCGCGAGCGTCACGAGCACGGTCACGGCCATCCCGGGCCCGAACGCGCGGAAGAAGTCGAGGCTTCCGATCACGAGCGATGCCGAGCCGACGGCGACGATCAGGCCGGCGGTGAAGACGATCGGGAGCACCAGGCGCGCCGAGCGCTGCGCCGCCTCCACGCGGCGCTCGCCTTGGACGAGCCGGCGGCGCGCGCCGGAGAGGAAGAAGACGGCGTAGTCGGTGGTGAGCCCGAGCAGCAGCGCGACGAGCACCGGTTCGACCTCCCGCGGCACCTCGGTCCCCATCCGGTCCGCGGTCCATGTGAGCACGCGCACCGAGATCAGGAACGAGAGGCCGGCGGCGGCGAGCGTCACGAGCGGCGCGCCGACTCCGCGGAAGACGATCAGCAGCACCAGCGCGATCAGGCCCACCGTTGCGGCCTCCACGAGGGGCAGCGCGCGGTTGATCTGGTCGAACTCGGCCTCGCGGGCCGGGATGGTGCCGGTCACGCCCGTGATGGGATCACCCGCCGTCCGGATGCGCTGCTCGTAGGTGTGCGCGAGCGCGAGCTGCGCGCCGATAGGCGTGCGCGGGCGGAAGTAGAGAAACGTGATCACCGTCGTGCCTCGCTCGCGCGAGGAGGGGAACATGCGCTCCGCGTTCGAGATGGGAAGCGCGAACGCGACGCTGCGCATCGCGGTGTCGCGGCCGCGATCGATGCGAAGGGCACGCCTGAGCGCGCGCTTCTGCGCGTCGGCTGAGAGCCCGTTCGCGTCCCGCTGGACGATCGCGACGCGCGAGAGGAGCGGCGAGCCGAACGCCTCGACGCCCTGTTTCTCGACCGCAAGCGAGCCCGAGCGCGTCGGCACCAGCCCGCCGGTCGCCGACGCGGCGCGGTCGGTGAACGACGGCATCACCGCCGTTGCGAGGACGGCCGCCCCGATCCAGGCGGGGACGACCAGCCACCGCAGCCGGACGAGGAGCCATGCGAACGCCGCACTCATGGCGGCGCTGATTCCCGCGGCGAGCCGGTTTTACGCCAAGTCAGCCGACGATCGCGGCGACGTGCCTGCGGTAGGGCTCGCTCTCGTACTCGTGCAGCGGGTGCGGGTCGAGCTGGTGCTCGCGGATCTCGCCCTGGTCGCGGAGGTAGAGCGTGGGGAGGATCGTGCCCCGTTCGTCGACCTCGACGCTCGCCGCGGCGCCGTCGTCCTCGACCGCGTCGAGGTAGATCGCGAGTGGCATCACGCCTTCGTCGCGCCACACACCGTCGGAGCGCGAAACGGCGCGGCAGAGGTAGCCCTTCTGCACCCAGAGGTCGGGCGCGCTGCTGAGCTCGTGCAGCAGGAAGGCGACGATGTCGTCCACGCGGTCATGTGGCGGCTCCCAGCCGGTCAGCCGACGCGCCAGGTGCTCCGCGAGCACCCGGGCGTTGTAGCGGAAGCCGTTCACGGAGCTGGAGCTCGCCCCGGCGCCCCGCTTGCCGAGGCCGCGCGCGCCTTGTGAGGCGTTGCCTGCGAAGAACGCGCCTGGCAGCGAGACGCTCTCCCACCAGGGGGTCAGCGCCGGGATCCGGTCGTCGGCGACGGTGACGAGCCCGAGCCCGGGCAGATCCTGCAACGGCGTGCGGAAGCCGGTCGCCGCGATCACGTCGTCGACCTCGAACTCGAGCGTCCCGTCCCAGGTCGTCCCGTGGGTGACGACTCGGAAGCGCTCGCCCACCGGCTCGATCCGCTCGATCGTGACGTCGATGACGTAGGTGCCGGGCCCGCCGCGCGAGTACTCGTCGTAGGGGTGGAGGTAGCGGACGCGCAGGGCCGAGAGCGCGAGCGCCTCCATTTGCACCGGGCGCGGCGAGCCGAGGACGATCTTGCGCGCCCAGGGGAGCACGCCCTGGGCGACCTCGAAGCCGGAGTTGCGCTTGCCCACGACGAACACCTCGCGGCCCTGGTAGCGGGCCGGGTCCCGCGTCTCGACGTAGTGCGAGGCGTGCTCGAGGCCGGGCACGTCGGCGAGCCACGGCTCCGTTACGCCGAGCGCGAACACGACCGCGCGCGCCTTGTACTCGCCGTCGCTCGTCACGAGCACGAGGCCGTCGTCCTCCTGCCGCGTCGACTCCCAGGTGCAGCCGTAGCGCACGTCGAGGCCAGCGCGCTCCACGAAGGTGACGAGGCCGGCCTCCATCTCGTGCCGCGACGGGAGGTCGAACGCCCGGTCCATCAGGCCGGGCATCACCGCCTTCAGCTCGGGCTCGTCGGCGAGCAGGCTGTTGTGGTCGTACCACTCGTACTCGCGCGCCGTCTTCTCGACGGGCGCGTCGGGCTTCGTCCAGGTGATCAGCCGCTGGAAGATCGGGAAGTGCTGGAACATCCCGGCGGGGCGGTCGTCGCGCGAGAGCACCGCGTGGCGCACGCCGAGTGAGCGGAGGCAGTAGCTCGTCTGCAGCCCGCCCGGGCCGCTGCCGACGACCACGACGTCGTAGTCGCCGGGCGGGAACGGCGGCTCTACTGCCGCCACTCGACCGTGCCCTGGAGGCGGCGGGCCTCCATGCGCAGCAGGCGCAGCATGAACTGCGGCCGCTCGAGCAGCAGCCGCTCGAACTGCGCGGCCGGGATCACGAGGCAGCGGAGCACCGTCCGCGCCACGACGTCCGCGGCCGGGGGCTCGCCCGTCAGCGCGGAGATCTCGCCGAAGAACTCGCCGCGCCCGAGCACGTGCCGCTCCTCGCCCTCGACCTCGACCGCCGCCTCGCCCTGGAGGATCACGTAGAAGTTCCCGCCGCTCAATCCGCGCCGCAGCACGCGCTCGCCCGGGGCGAAGACGTCCTCCTCGTGCGTATGCGCGATTGCCGCGAGTTGCGAAGGGGTCAGGTCGGCGAAGAGGGCCAGCTGGCCCAGCGTCTCGGCGATGCTCATGCGGGACTTATCGCATACCGCGTTAGGGCCGTGCCGCTGCGGGTAGCGTGACTGTAGACCCGAGAGAAGGAGCGGAGATATGGCAACCACGACGGGACTCGGCATCCTCTCCCCTGAGAACGCCGAGAAGCGGACGGAGATCCTGGAGCTGCTGGAGCAGGCGTACTGGATGGAGATCGAGACCGTGATGAGCTACGTCGCGAACTCGATCAACCCTGATGGCGTGCGCGCGCAGGAGATCCGCGAGTCGCTCGAGCAGGACATCCAGGAGGAGCTCGGCCATGCGCAGCAGTACGCAAACCGGATCAAGGAGCTGGACGGCGTCGTCCCGGGATCGGAGCAGTTCAAGGCCGAGCAGTCGTTCCTGCAGCCGCCCGAGGAGCAGACCGACGTCGTGCACGTGATCAAGGGCGTGATCGAGGCCGAGTCGGGTGCGATCGAGCACTACAACCGCATCATCGAGGTCACCGACGGCGTCGACTGGGTCACGCAGGACATGGTGATCGAGATCCTGCGCGACGAGGAAGGCCACCGGCGACTCTTCCAGGGCTTCCTGCGCGAGTACGAGGCGGAGGGGAAAGCCTAGAACGCGCTGAGCCACACCGCGGTGCCGTGTCCGTGGCGCCGCTGGTAGTCGTCCTCGGCGGAGAAGCGCAGCTTCTTCGGGCCCGACTCGTCGCCGTGTGAGACGAGCAGCGGGTCGGCGCCGCCCTGGATGACAAGGCAGACGTGCTGCCCGACGCGGGGAGGCGTCCACACGACGAGGTCGCCCGGCTGCACCGCGCTGCGCGGGATGCGGCGGCAATGCCCGAGCATCGAGCCGGTGAAGGCCGGCTGCCTCGCGTCGTACGCACCCGTCGCATTGGGGTTCGGCGCCCCGGCCCAGGAGTAGCAGAGCGTCGCGAAGGCCGAGCAGTCGGTCGCGAGCGGGAGCGTCCCCTTCTTGCCGAGCGCGACGAGGCGGAGGTTGCCGTTCTGCGAGTAGCCGATCTGGGCGGTGTTCTTGCAGCCCCAGAGCGCCCAGTTCACGATCCGCTTCCGGATCGCCTGCTGCGAGGTCGCCTGCTTCAGCCGCGTCGCGCGCCGCGTCTTGAAGGCGGCCGGGAGCGGCTTCGTTCCCGAGAGGAACGCCTTCAGGTTCGGGCCGAACGTGCTGCTGCGGGCCGTCGCCGGGAAGCCGAGCTCCCATTTCGCGCGTATCACCGCGCCCGCGGTGATCTCGCCGTACTCGCTGTCGAGTTTCCCCGGGTTGAACGAGCCGAACGGGTTCTTCAGCAGCAGCTTCTGCGCGGCGAGGACGTCCGGCCCCTTCACGGGCGGGTTCGCCAGCTGCAGGATCCGCGGCCCGGTCGGAAGCGCAACGCGGCCGTTCTGAGGCGAGCCGACGAGCTGCTTCAGCAGCAGCGCGGCGCCGACCTGCTGCGAGACGGCGGTCGCCGAGAAGCGCCCGTCGGCGACGTACTTCCCGCGCGTGTAGTGAGTCGAGAAGCTCCAGAGGTACGGCGACGGCACGTTCGGGTGGTGATCCCGGTAGCCGAACCCGTTGTAGGCCTCGAGCTGGTAGAGCGTGCCGGGGACGCTCCAGTCCTTCCACGCGCCGAGGCCGCGTCCGCGCAGCGCGTCGGTCGCGCTCTGCTCCCAGGTGAACGGCGGCCTGCCGGTCTTCGGCCGCCCGGCGGGCACGTGGACGGTGCGTGCGGTGAGCGGGTCGCCGTTGTGCAGGTGGCGCGTGAAGTTTCCGCTCGCCTCCAGCGAGTGGACGATCCCGACCACGTACCACGGCACGCCGACCGCCCTACCGACCTTCTCGTAGCGCTTGCGGTTGGCCCGGATCTTCTTCGCCAGGGCGTTGACCGAAGCCTTGCGCTTCGGCCGGCAGAGGCAGGATTCGTAGAGCAGCTCGTAGCGGCGGCGCTGCGCGTTCGTCATCGCGGCCATCAGAGGCCGGTTGCCGTCGTCGTCCCGGTCTCCGCCTCTGGAGTCGCAGCGGCGTCGAAGGTCATCTCCTCCGGGAGCGCCTCGCTGTCCGGCTGCTCGGCCGTCCTTCGGCTACTGCTGGTCTCGTCCCCGGCCGCCCCCAGCAGCATGTCCTGCGCGAACCGCTCGCTGAAGCCGGCCACGAACGCGAAGACGATGTAGTAGTACGAGCTGCCGTCACCCGCCGTCAGGTTGACGATGCCGCTCTTCAGCGCGAGAAAGGTGATCAGCCCGAAGACCGCGCCGACGAACGGCCGCAGCGCCCCCAGCGTGCGCAGCGTGTCCTTGCCGAACTCCCAGTCGAGCTGCACGCGACCCGTGCTCATCCGCGACATGACGCTGACCATGGCGCCGACGCCGCCTGCGCTGAAGCAGAGCAGGCCGATTCCGGCCGGGCTGTTGAAGTCCTTGGCGTTGGCGATCAGGAGCCAGGCCAGGAACGCGAGCACGACCATCGGGACCATGCCGAGCAGCACCCCGCCGACGTAGACGATCTGCCCGGAGCGCGCTGCGGCCTTGCGGTAGTACTTCTCGATCTCCTTCAGGTGCGCCCGCGTCGTCTCGGCGACGTTGGCGACCGCTCGCTCGTTGCGGGAACGCTCCGTCTCCGCGAAGCCGAGCACGAAGCTGATCACGTTGAAGATCGACTGGACCGCGAGCCGGCGGCTCGTGTCGCGCAGCACCTCCTGGATCTTCACGGCGAGGCTCTCGCACTCGTAGAGCAAGGTCATCAGCTTCGGCTTGTCGCGGGTCGACCAGTCCGTCGCCCAGTGGAGACGGACGGAGTCGGCCAGCAGCAGCGGCCGACGCTTGATCGTGAGCACGATCCCCGACGCCTCGTTCGTGCACCAGTACGCGGCGACGATCTTCCCGTGCTGCGCCTCGAAGCGCGCCTCGAAGTCGCGGTACCGCTCCTCGGCTGCGCCCGTGTACGGCCGACGGGAGCTCTCGAGGTCCTTCTGGCGGAGGTGGTGGATCCAGACGAGCTCCGGGAACGAGACGGAGCGCTCCGCGCGCTTCCGCCGGAGCCGACTGATCAGCCCGCGCTCTCTCGGCGCCTCGACGCCCTCAGCTGCTGTCGCGTTCACTGTTGCCCTCCTCCCACCCAGAGGCTGGGCCGCCCTTCGACCGTAATCCGCTCGGTGCGGTTTGGCAAGAGGGGGGAGGGGGGCGGCTAGAATCAGCGGCGATGGCCGAGACCGGAACCATGCGGGTCAAGAGCGGCCTCGCCGAGATGCTCAAGGGCGGGGTGATCATGGACGTCACCGACGCCGAGCAGGCGCGGATCGCGGAGGACGCCGGAGCCGTCGCGGTGATGGCGCTGGAGCGCGTTCCCGCCGACATCCGCGCCGAAGGCGGGGTCGCGCGCATGGCGGATCCGGACAAGATCGCCGAGATCCAGGAGGCGGTCACGATCCCCGTGATGGCGAAGTGCCGCATCGGCCACTTCGTCGAGGCTCAGGTGCTCGAGGCGCTCGAGGTCGACTACATCGACGAGAGCGAGGTGCTGACGCCCGCCGACCAGGCGCACCACGTCGACAAGTGGGCGTTCACGGTGCCGTTCGTCTGCGGCTGCACGAACCTCGGCGAGGCGCTGCGGCGGATCGCCGAGGGCGCGGCGATGATCCGCACCAAGGGCGAGGCCGGCACCGGCGACATCGTCAACGCGGTCACGCACATGCGGGCGGTCTTCGGCCACATCCGCCGGCTCCGCGCGCTGCGCGAGGAGGAGCTCTATGCGGAGGCAAAGGAGTTGCGCGCGCCGTTCGAGCTCGTCAAGTGGGTGGCGGAGAACGGCAAGCTGCCGGTCGTCACGTTCACCGCCGGCGGGATCGCGACCCCGGCCGACGCGGCGATGTGCATGCAGCTGGGCGCGGACGGCGTCTTCGTCGGGTCCGGGATCTTCAAGTCGGACGACCCGTCACCGCGCGCGAAGGCGATCGTCGCGGCGACGACACACTTCAACGACCCCGAGATCCTTGCGCGCGTCTCGCGCGGTCTCGGCGGCGCGATGAGCGGTCTCGCGGCAGGCTCGCTGCGGCCCGAAGAGCTGCTCGAAACACGCGGCTGGTAACGATCCCTTAACGGGATCGAGTGTTCCGTGCCTGCAGAATCGGGCATGAGAGCACCATGGCCACTGTCGTCAGACACGAGCTCGCGGGCTGCGAGGGATTCCGGCTCGAGTCGGTGCACGGCGTCGCGGGCTGGGTTGAGGAGACGTGGCTCGGGGCTGCGGACGAGCCCGTTGCGCTGGTGATCCGGTTGATCGACGGCCGGGACGGTCTGCTCCTGGCCGAGGACGTCGAGACCGTCATCCGCGAGAACGAGCGGCTGACGATGCGTTCCGGCGCGCGCTTGCTCGAGCTCGAACTCCCGCACGTGGAGGCGTCGTCCAACGGCGTCATGTCCGCCTCGTGGCGCACGACGGGCGCGCCCTTGGACTTGCCCGAGCGTCCCGACGTCGTCAGCCGAGCGCTGCTCGCGATCCGGCCGTGGCGTCTGGCTCCGCCGCCGCCGCGGTGGTCGGAGCGGCCGGCCTGGGTGACGGTGCTCGCGCTCTACGTCACGATCGCGTTGATCGTTGCGCTCCTGATCGGGCTCGACTTCCTGGTCGCGGAGCTCGTGACCGGCAGCGCAACCTGACGCCCGCTCAGTTCCCGACGAACTCCCGGAACGCGGGCTCGTCCCTGATCGGGTCGAAGTCGGAATCGCCCTTCGCCATGTCGCGGCAGCCGTCCCAGACGTTGGCGGCTCTCCGGAGGTGCCCGACCGCGTCGTCCGTGCGCCCGGCGAGGCTCTCGCAACACGCGGTGTTGTAGAGAAGCCTCGGGTTGCTCGGGTAGAACTCCAGCAGCTCCCGTCCGAGGTCGGCCGCCTGCGCATATTCGCCGGCTTCGTAGAGGGCTTGCCCCGGATTCCACACTTCCGGTGCGAAGCGCTCGATCGTGTCAGGGAGGCCGATCCACGGATGCCGTCGCGAGTCGTACCCCGACTCGGTCGGCGGCGGAAACCTCGGGTCGGCGAACGAGCCGACGGAGACGACGACCAGGTCCGGCTCCGTCGGCTCCGTGTAGAAGACCTGCGAGCCGCACTCGGGACAGAAGTGCAGGACGTGCTCCTTCCTGTCCGCCTCGTCTGAGATCTGCGAGTAGTCCTTGTAGCTACCGCTGATCTGCACCTGGTTCGGCCTGAATCCCGCCTGCATGCCGAAGGCGCTCCCGGTCCGCCGCTGGCAGTCCAGGCAGTTGCAGATCGAGACCGCGAACGGCTCGCCCTCGACCTCCAGGCGGAGCTGTCCGCAGAGACAGGCGGCCTCTCGCGTGGCCATTGCTCCGGAACCTACCGAACGATGCCCGGGCCGCACATAGGCTGCGCAGCGTGTACGAGCTGGTTCCCGACGACTTCGACATCCCGCCGGGACTCGAGCACGAGCGCTTCCGGCTGCGGATGCTCACCGTCGACGACGTGGTGAAGGACTTCGACGCGTTCTCCGACCGCGTCGACCACCGCGGCAACCCGAGGCCGCCGTTCGTCGAGACCGTGGCCGAGAACCTCGTCGATCTCGGCTGGCACCAGAAGGAGTTCGAGCTGCGGCGCTCGTTCGCGTACACGATCGTCGAGCCGGACGAGTCGCGCGTGCTCGGCTGCGCGTACGTCGACCCTTCCGACACGCACGACGCGCGCGTGTGGATGTGGGTGCGGCGCGACGCCTACGAGGACGGGCTCGACCCGGTCGTCGAGGCCGCCCTGCGCGAGTGGCTCGAGCGCGACTGGCCGTTCCAGCGCGTCGACTGGGGCAAACGCGCCTAGTACTCCTCGTTCTGCGGCAGGTCGTCCGTGATCTCGTACCAGGGCGCCTTCGAGCCGACGAAGATGTGCTCGCTCGGGCGGATCGCCGGCGGGTCGACCAGCGAGCCGAGCGCCACGTGCACGTAGGCCCCCGCGCGCACCACCGAGAACAGCAACCCGCCGCACGTCGCGCAGCGCGTGTCGTTCAGCTCGTCGTCCCCGTGGACGAGCAGCCCGTCGGCGCCGTCGGTGAGCTCCAGCTTCTTCCGCTCGATCCCGGCGAACGGCTTGAAGGCCGAGCCGGTCGCGGCCCGGCAGCGGGAACAGTGGCAGTTCGCCGCGTACAGAAACTCGTCGGCGACCCGGTAGCGAACCCGGCCGCACTCGCACTTCCCGCTCAGTCGGTTCGGAGACTCCGTTTCCAACACTTGCTCCTTTCGCGCGCTTGCAGCTTTCGACTGCGGTGTACCGGCAAACTCATCGCCGGTGACGGCGGAGACGATGCACCGCGACGAGGTGACGGTCGACGAGACCGTGGTTCGCCGCCTGCTCACGGAGCAGTTCCCGGAGTGGGCCGACGTTCCGCTGCAGCCCGTCGAGCCGCGGGGCACGGACAACTGGCTCTACCGCCTCGGCGAAGAGCTGGTGGTGCGGCTGCCATGCCGGGAGCGAACGGTGGCGACGCTGGTCCGGGAGCGAACCTGGCTGCCGCGCCTCGTGGGGCGGCTACCGCTCGAGATCCCACTCCCGGTCGCGGCCGGCAAGCCCGGTGCCGGCTATCCCTGGACGTGGTCGGTCTACCACTGGCTCGGAGGCGAGAACGCGATCGACGCGCCGGTCGCCGATCTCACCCTGGCCGCGGTCGATCTCGCCGCCCTGCTCGAGGCGCTGCAACGGGTCGACCCCGACGGTGGCCCAGGGCCCGGCGAAGAGAACTTCTTCCGCGGCGCGCAGCTCGAGACGTTCGACGCTCGCGTGCGCGCCGACCTCGCGCAGCTTCGCGACGAGATCGATGTGGAGGCGGCGACGGCGGTGTGGGATGCGGCCCTGCGCGCCCCGGGACCGAAGGGGCCGCCGGTGTGGGTGCACGGCGACCTCGACCGGCGCAATCTGCTCACGAGACAGGGACAGCTGGCGGCGGTCGTCGACTTCGGCTGCGTCGGTGTCGGCGACCCGGCGTGCGATGTGGCCGTCGCGTGGAAGGTCCTCTCGGGGGAGACGCGCGACACCTTTCGCAGCGCCCTCGCGATCGACGAGGCGACATGGATGAGAGCGCGAGGGTGGGCGGTGTCCCAGGCGCTCGGAGCACTCGCGTACTACACGCCAGAGACGAACCCAACCCTCGTCGCCGAGGCGCGGCGGTGGCTGGCGGACGCGCTGGCGTGACTATCGTGGCGCCGTGACCGGCGACGGCTACTTCGACGAGCGCGTCGCGGCGAGGTACGACGAGTCGTCTTCCGAGATGTTCGCGCGCGAGGCCGTCGAGCCGGCGGTCGACTTCCTCGCCGCGCTCGCAGGCGAGGGCCGGGCGCTGGAGCTCGGGATCGGGACCGGCCGCATCGCGCTCCCGCTCGTGCGGCGCGCGGTGGAGGTGCACGGGATCGACCTCTCGCGGGCGATGGTCGCGAGGCTGCGCGAGAAGCCGGGCGGCGAGGGGATCCCGGTGGCGATCGGCGACTTCGCCACCACGCGCGCCGACGGCGCGTTCTCGCTTGCCTACCTCGTCTTCAACACGATCAACAACCTGACCACGCAGGAAGAGCAGGTGGCCTGCTTCCGCAACGTCGCGGCCCACCTCGAGCCGGGCGGCCGCTTCGTGATCGAGGTCGGCCTGCCCGAGCTGAGGCGGCTCCCGCCGGGCGAGACGATGCACGTCTTCGACGCCAGCGAGGGCCACTGGGGGATCGACGAGTACGACCTCGTGAACCAGGGGCTCGTCTCGCATCACTTCTCGGTAGTCGACGGCGCGATCGAGCGGGTCTCGATGCCGTTCCGCTACGTCTGGCCGTCGGAGCTCGACTTGATGGCGGAGCTCGCCGGCATGCGCTTGCGCGAGCGGTGGAGCGGCTGGAAACGGGAGCCCTTCACGGACGAGAGCCGGAAGCACGTATCGGTCTGGGAGACGCCCGCGTCCTGATCGCGACGCCTGCCGCCGACCGCTAGGCCGGCGAGCACAGGCGGTGTCGCCGCGATCGGCGAGGTCGCGAAGAAGAGCAGCGCCCAGAGCCCGCCCGCAACGCCGGTGGCAACCGAGGCCGCCGCGCGTCGAGCGACGAGCAGGCCGAGCAAAGCGGGTGCGGCGAAGTCGAGCCAGCCCATCACGGCCGCCTGGAACGTCACCTGCTGGAGATCGGGTAGCTCCCGGCCGACCGTCGGTGGCGCGGCCGCCTGGAGCGCCGTCATCGCCGGCTCGACCTGCCGGTCGCCCCAGACGAGGATCACGTCGAGCACGACGAGCAAGACCAGTCCCGCGGTGAGCCAGGAGGTGGGCGCCAGGCCGGCTGCGAGCCCGGTGACGGCCAGGCAGGCACCGCCGATCAGCACCACGCTCGAGGCGTCCGCCGCAAAGGAGTCCGGCCGGAACCAGGCCAGCAGGTAGAGCGGCACCACGACGAGCGCCTGCAGCCATGGGAAGCGCCAGCCACGCGCCCAGCCGGCCCCGGCGGCGAGCAACGGCGTGGCGACAGCGGCGAGCGCGGCGAGGAAGTCGGCTCCGCCGGCCGTCTGTGCGACGACGACGCCGACTACGAGTGCCGCCGCCGGGATCACCAGCCCCAACGCCCGCGAGGAGAGCAGCCGAGGCGGCCGCCCGGGGACCAGGACGAGCGCCGCCTGGACCGCCACGAGCACGGCGTATGAGGAAGCGAACCCGATGACGGAACGGTAGCCCCGCGCTAACGCGCGGGAAGCTCGAGCGTGAAGCGCGAGCCCTTGCCGAGCTCCGACTCGACGCTCAGTCGGCCGTCCATCCGGTCCACCAGCTCGCGGACGATGTAGAGCCCGAGCCCGCTGCCGCCCACGCCGTGGGTCTGGTCCGGGTCGAGCCGGTAGAACTTCTCGAAGATCCGCTCGCGCTCGCCAGGCGGGATGCCGAGCCCCTCGTCGACCACGTCGATGACGCAGGAGCCGTCGCCGTTTCGCACCCGGAGCTCTACGCGTCCGCCTCCGGGCGAGTACTTGACCGCGTTGTCCACGAGGTTGACGAGCACCTGGCGGAGCTTGTTCTCGTCGCACGAGATCTTCGGGGTGCCGTCGACGTCGAGGCTCAGCGAGATCGTCTCGGGGCTGTGCACCTGCGCCGACTCGATCACCCGCGCCGCGATCTCCGAAGGGTCGCACTCGCTCACCTCGAGCTCCACCGCGTCCGCGTCGAGCTGTCCGGCCAGCAGGATCTGGTCGACGATCCGAGCGAGCCGCGTGGCCTCGGCCTCGATCATCTCGAGGAACTGCGCCT